>Ga0163144_10030696_pt1 | contig 10274 bp, 6 predicted proteins | sample OliLak19BULKMAT1_FD_123175 | JGI IMG/M metagenome (GOLD analysis project Ga0163144, IMG submission 123175) | Freshwater microbial mat bacterial communities from Lake Vanda, McMurdo Dry Valleys, Antarctica - Oligotrophic Lake LV.19.BULKMAT1 | ecosystem: Environmental > Aquatic > Freshwater > Lake...
AAAATGCGCTGCGCCTTATTTTTGTTCAGTTATGGGCGCTGATGGCAGGCGTGATATATCCGGCCGGCGACTGGACTTACAATTCACTTTCCAATCGATTAGCGCGCCACATTTAGTTCAAACCAGCGCAACAGGGTCAGCAGCGCTTCTCGATCTGGGTTGCGCATAGCGGCCGTGCGCGGCACCACCGGTTGCACACCTCGATCTTGCCACTTGACAAAGAGGCTATCCGGCGTCGCATCGACAGCGATGTTCGGGTTGGCCGGGCGCAAACCGTAGACTAGGGCTGCCTGCTGCTGTTCCTCGCTTAACAAAAAGCGTTGGAAGGCAAGCGCGGCATTCTTTTTCAAGGCACTGGTTTCGGGGCCTACCCAAACCGTGAACGGAAAGTCGAACCAGGTGACGTAGGTCGGATAGTAGATCTTGAGCGGATCTTCCCAGCGCGTGACAATGCCCTGCATGTTTTGCAGCAAATCACTCTCTAAGAGTTGTCCCCCATCGCCCACGCTGTAGCCAAAAAGAGCGAAATCTTCTGCGGTATAGGCGCTCGCACTGCTGAAATCCGTGACTGCGCCCATCATTTCGGCCAGCCAGGCTTGAAACTCTGGATTGGTGATATCTTCGACACCGATGTCGGTGCGGTCGTAATATTCACCGGCCATCGCAATCATAGCGGCCAGACCGCCGGCGTTTTTGCTGGGGTTGGGCACTACGAGCTTAAAGTAGCCCCACTGCGGATCGCCACCCAATTCTGGCCAGCCGCCTTTGGCAATCGCGGCATCATGAATGGTGGACCAGTCGATAGCGCCAAATTTCTGCTCTAGCACTTGGCCGCGGCTTTCATAAATGCCCCAGGTAAAGAGGCTGATCGCAATCGGGCGCGCCCGATACTCACCGTCGGTCAAGAAGACATCGCGTCCCAATCGCTCCTTGTAAGAAGCATTCGCCAACTCGACCAGATAGCGGCTATCGGGGATCCAGGCCGTGGGAAAGTCCTCAAGCGCCGCACGTGCTTCTACACTCAGATCTTCGGGCCGGACATCGGCATCGAGCGCGCCATAGTCATTGCGGTCCCAGCGACCCAAGGCGGTCAGGCCATCGACGGCTACTATTTCGACCTGCACGGGCACGCCATCGACGCTATTATTACCTTGATTAAAGGCGTCGGCCGCGCCGCGCACCCACGGCTCTACAGGTAGGGCCGTGACAATGCGTACAGTGACGGCGTCTGGCTGTTCTACCGTAAGGCCAGCCACGGGCGTAGTTGTATTTGTGGTGCGCAGCAACAGAGAAACGCCGACGATAAGAATAGCAACGCCGACAATGGCGATAAAAATGACACGCGTACGGTTCATGGGTTGTCTCGTTATGGATCCTGCATAGGTCATCGCTTGTCCGGTGCCAGGGGCTGGATTTCCGGTAACTTTCGGATCTGCCAGCCCTGTCACGCGGCAAGCGATGACCTACGGCTTCATGAATTTCTAATGTAGGGCAGCGGGGTAACCACCCCTTGAGCGAAGCTTTTTGTTACTAATTCAGCCCCAATTTCTTCTTGCGCTCGGTCAATTGCGATTCCAGGACACTGCGCTCTAATACCTGGTCCATCTGCTCATCCAGGCTAGTGGCGCGCATCTCGCTGGCGGTGCTGGCTTTATCCAAGCGGTTGTAGATGCTATCGGCGATGCGCTTGATATCGCTGTCGCCCGAGCCCATCAGGTCGTCCAAGCTCTTCATCGCCTTGACGGTGGTCTCTTTGCTCTTGGCCAGGTCGAGCAGCGCTTGTAGCTCTTCGCGTTGCTGTTTCATGGTTGCGAGGCGCGCTTCCAACTTGACCTTGGCATCCAGCAACTTGCGGAATTCGCTTTCTTGGCGTTGCACTTGTTCGCGGTAGGTTTCCACCAAGCGGGCGGTGCTGTTCAGTTGGCTTTGGGCTGCCACCGCGGCGCCGTTGTTGCCTTCGGTGAGGAAGGCATCGACGGCGCGATCCAGTTCGGTGTGCCGTTGTTCTTGATCATTCAGGCGGCGCTTGATCGACTTGACCTCACCACCTACCGTAGCGGCGGCGTCTTCGAGGTCGGCCAGGTTGATTTCTACCTGGCGGATGTATTGGTCGATCACAGCCGGGCTATTGGATTGCAGGGCCTGGTCGATCATGTAATGCAAGTTGGCCGAAATCAGGGTTGAGACTTTTTCTAATAAGGATGCCATTTTGTTTCCTCCTAAACGAGTGAATATAGGGTTAGCTGCGCGTTGCGCCGATTTTACAGTGTAGACTGTGCTATAATCTCTACGAGCTAACCTGATTTTTGTTTCTAGACTCGACTGCTATGTATCGGTCGAGTTGAGAATATTATACCAGGATGGCCCGGTTCTAACAATGATATAGACCTGACAGTCAGCCGCTAAAAGGCTGACAGGCTGACGAAACTTTATTGGGTGCTGCTCAGTGCGACAAATACTTGTTTAATGTGGGCCGGAGCACCGGTTTTACGCCAATCTGGTACAAAAGAAAGCCCCACCACAATGTGATGGGGCTTTCTTTTACTTTTGCGTTTTTAAGTGGATTCTAGTTCAAGTTGCCTTGCGTGCTTCCGTTACCAGTGCCAAAATCTTCTCGCCTTCATCCTTAAAGCCACTGCTGCGGAAGCCGAGAATCTTTTGCAACTCTTCCTGGGTGCTCGGTCCCGTCTGGGCAATCAGCTTGAGCAGGGTGTTGCCTGCGATCAGATACGGTTTAGAGCGTTCGTTGATCGCCTTTTTCTGGCGTAACTCTTGTAGTTTCATAAAAATGCGCCGCTCCACCTGTGGCGAGACGGCCGGTGATTTCTCTTGAAACTTTTGCTTGATCTCCTGGGCTGTTTGGGCTTGTGTCTCACGTTGTGTATGCAGCAGGGCTTGATCACCTTCTTGCACGGGGTAAAGCTTGACCAAGTCTAGAATCGTGGGGCCATAATGCTGCAGCCGTTGCACCCCCATGCCCGGCAAGGTCGCTAGCGCATCTTCGTTTTGCGGCCGCAACTCGGCGATGCGCAGCATTAACTCGTTGCTCATAATCACATAAGGCGGTTGGCCCTGTTCTTCGGCGCTGCGCCGGCGCCAGAGCCAGAGCGCTTTTTGCAGCGGCGTGTACTTGTCGCCTTCATCCGGTGTCTCTTCGGTGTCACTCGCGATTACTTCGGGTGCTTCGCCCAGGGTGGCCAATTCTGGATGCTCCAGCAGCCAGATCTCGGCTTCGGCGCGCCCGCGCATAGTGGGTGCTAAGACCATATAGCCCTGGCGTTCATACTGACGGAGCCGATTTTGCTCTAACAGATCGTCGACATACTCAGTCACTTGCGTCTCACCCAGCCCTTTGAGCCGGCCATGATGGCGCGCTTTGTCCGGTGTTACTGGTGCGCGCAAACTGCCCACCAAGATGCGGGCCAGACCGCCGCGGCCCACCGGCTTGGGCAGGCTGATCAGACAGTCGATGATCATCGGTTCGATGTCGGCGTCGTCTGGCAGGTGCATCGGCGCTTCAACCGGCACATGAATGTCGGGACGAATGCCGGTGCAGTTATCGCACACTTCGCAGCGGTTGCGCGGCGGGCTGCCAAAGTGCGCGCTGATATAACCGTGGCGGCAGGTTTCGGCGGTGGCATAGCCGATCATCTCGTCGATGCGGCGTTGGGCAACGGCGCTCGACTGGCTGATCAGCCTTTCCAAACGCGCCCGCAGATCGGCGGGGCGAGGCGGCAGATCGATCAGCATCGCACGCCGACCGCTTTTGCTCGTCAGATATTTGACCGCTTCCCAATCCAGCAAAATCGCTTCGACATCATGCAGCGACCAGCCCATGAATGTGGCAATATCCATAATCTTAAAGCTGGCGGTCTGCCCAGGCCGTAAGGCCAGGCCTTTGAGCAAATGCGTAAATTCCTCATCCTTTTGGGCGGCCGCAGACATTTTGCGCGGGACGGTGATCTCAATCTCTTGCGGGATGTCAAAGCTGCGACTGAGCAAGTCTGCCCGCTCTAAAATACTGACGGCGACGCGTACGGTCGTTTCGTCGGAATTTAGCACTTGTTGCAAGCGGCGGGCATCAACCGGACCAAGGGCCGATTGCGTAATTGGGATTTTGGCGTTCGAATCGTTGTCTTGGGCTCCGTTCGCTTGCCTTTCATCAATCGCTTGCGCCGTCTCGTTATCCACCTCCCCGCCTGCTCCCTCTATCTCTTTGGGAATTGCCACGCCTAACTGGGTGGCAATCGCCGCGTAGACTCGTTCTAGAAATTCGATGCTCTGTTCGTCGGCTTTAGCCCAGCGGCGCAAATTGGCCCAGTCATTATTGCTATAGAAGAGGACACCCTGGCTGGGTTGACCATTACGGCCGGCGCGCCCCACTTCCTGGTAATAGGCGGCCAGACTACGCGATGGATGAAAGTGAACAATGAAGCGAATGTCAGCTTTGTCGATACCCATGCCGAAGGCGACGGTGGCCACGACAACGCGTGTCTTGTCGCTCATAAATCGATCTTGGACGGCACCGCGGTCGGCCAAGCCCGCATGGTACGCTTCGGCCTTAACACCGGCATCGCGCAGTTGGAAAGCCAGCGTCTCACTCTTGTGGCGGCTATTCACATAGATAATGCCGCTGCCGGGTGTTTCGGCCACAAATTTGAGCAAGCCAGCTAGCTTGTCTTCCTCATTCTGAAAACGTAGCGCGGTCAGATGCAGATTGTTACGAAAGATATCCAAGAGCATGACGCGCGGCCGTTGCGGGGTGTTCACCGTACCATCTCGGCTGGCGGTGCCGTCGCTGCTCATATAGTCGACAATTTCGTCGCGCACACGTGGCGGCGCGGTGGCCGTCATCGCCAATGAGGTCGGGTTGCCTAGTTCGCGGCGCGCCTCCTGGATAAAGAGATAGTCGGGGCGAAAATCGTGGCCCCACAAACTAACACAGTGGGCTTCATCGACCACAAAGAGATCCAGCCCAGCCGCGCGTAATGCCCGTAGAAAGGCGCGTTGACGCAAACGCTCGGGCGCAGCGTAGATCAATTTATAGTCACCACGCGCCACGCCAGCCATACGCTCGACTAGTTCTTCTTCTGTCAACGTGCTGTTGATAAAGGTGGCCTTGCTGCGCGCCGCACTGGGCAAGCTCTCAACTTGATCTTTCATCAACGCAATCAGCGGGCTGATGACCAGCGTGGCTTTGGGCAGGGTCAGCGCGGGCAATTGGTAACAGAGCGATTTGCCAGCGCCGGTTGGCATGACGGTGAGCATCGATTCACCGCGCAGAATGGCTGCCATCACCTCGATCTGGCCGGTGCGCAATTTCATGAAGCCAAAGTGACGCACAGCTTCGAGTTGAATCGCGCGCTGTTCCTGGCGATCGACCTTGATCGATTCTGGACCGCTCAATTGATTGTAGAGCGCGATCGGATCGGCGGATGTGATGCCCGTCGTGTTGCTGAACGGGGCCAGGGCTTGTTGCAGCGCGCGCAGCTCTACATCTTGCCGGCGCGCTAATTCCAACTGGACAGCCTTACTGCTTTCTTGTTTGTCCAACGCATCGAGCAGTCGTTTAAACTTTTGCAACTGCTCGTTGTCCAACTCAGTCGGAATACCTGTGCCTAGACGCTGGATATTCTCGTCGGCCAGAGTGTTGTTGCCCGCTTGGTGGGCCAGATAGGCTAGGGTCAGCAAGGCCACCCGGTCCCCCGACCGGCGGGCGAGATAGGTGTCGAGCAGCAGGCGGGCATGGTCAAAGCGGCCTAAGCCCGTATAGATCTCGGCGGCACCGCCGAGCGCGTTAATATTCGTCGGATGGGCCTGGCTGATGTCATCGGCCACATTTTGCGCATGCGCGTCGTGGCCGGTGGCCAGCAGCGTTTGCGCTTCTGTCACCTGGCTGGCGACAGTGGTGCTGCGGCGCTGGCGGCGCTCGATCACATCCAGCGCCTGCTCGAACTGGCCGGCGCGGTAATGGGCGCGGGCCTGGTAGTCTAACAAAAAGAGCAGGGGACCGTGGGCTTCGCGCAGGGTGGCGATCACGGCCAGCAACTCCTCTGGATTGCCCCAGTGGTGCAGATAATCTAATAATTGATCGCGCAGATCGGGGGGCAGATTGGCAAGGATGCGTGCATCCAGGTTTAAAAGTCCCGCGGTTGCTGGCGCGGCAGAATCGACGATGTTTATGTTCATAGCTTTTGTAGATATTGGGGCAGAAGCACCCGAATTAATCGATCACATCAGCTGATCGGGTCAGCCGATCCTATCCTTTGATTATTACAATCGCTTGACGGCTCATTGGGATCCCATCAACACCACTCTAGATTGCATGTGTTTTTCACAGATGAGCCTTGTTTTTCATTTTCGCTCTTAGAAACATACAACCATCGGCACTGCTTGTCAACTTCCCTGTGATGATGCCAACGGTTGATTCTGCAAAGATGGTCGATCATTTTTTGACGGGTTTCCTTTGCGTCCTTATAATCCCCTAACGCTCCCAGCGCTGCCTTGCGTATGCGGTGTTGTCAATGAGAACGCAGCGCTTTATAGGACGATTACAATGTCAATCGGTGTTGATCATACTTTGTTATAAATAGTCTATCCTATTACGACGATGCTCACCGTAGCATAGTTCCTTGGCGTTGGTTTAATCGCGGTTTATCTGCGACTCAGCAAAACCGTTAATCGCACACGGCCGCGCTATCAGCTGTCCCTTTGGTGGTAAATTGCTAGATTGGTGACTGACAAGAGCAACTTTTGCCGATAAAAATTGTTATTATAGTACAAATATGCGCGTTATAAAGACGCACTTTATTCGACGCTCTTATGAGCTACGAAAGAGAGAGTAAACAATGACGAGAGTTTTTATTACGGGGATGGGCGCTTTGACCCCGATTGGGAACGATGTCCAGACCTTTTGGCAGAATTTGCTGGCCGGGAAATCCGGCGCAGCACCGTTAACCCTTTTTGATACGAAAGACATGCCCTATAACATTGCCTGTGAGGTCAAGAACTTTGATCCGCAAGATTATATGGAGCGTAAGGCGGCCCGCCGTGTGGCGCGTTCCACCCAATTTGCTGTGGCTGTGGCCAAACAAGCCCTGGCTGATGCGGAATTGACGATTGATGCTAGCAATTGGAACAACGTCGGCGTGCTGATGGCAACGGGCGGCGGTGGCATTACCGAGATGGAATTTGCCACCGAAGAGATGGTGGCCAAGGGTTGGCGCTCGGTGGGCCCTTTTGTGGTGCCCAGCATCATGGCCAATGCCGTCAGTTGTGTTGTCTCGATTGAGACCGGCGCGCGCGGGCCGGTGATGACCAGCACGGCGGCTTGCGCCAGTGGCCATTACTCGATCATTGAAGGCTACCACTTTTTGCAGCGGGGCGAAGCAGATGTGATCATCGCTGGCGGCGCTGAATCGGCAGTTTCGATGCTCACCATGTCCGCTTTTGGCCGGATGGGGCCACTCTCCAGCCGCACGGATGATCCCGAACACGCTTGCCGACCTTTCTCCGTGGACCGTGATGGCTTTGTCTGCGGCGAAGGCGCGGCGGCTCTGATTTTGGAAACCGAAGAGCATGCGCGCCGGCGCGGTGCCAAACTCTATGCCGAAGTCTTAGGCGGCCGGTTGACCGGTGATGCCTATCACATTACCGCCCCGGACCCAGATGGTGACGGTGCTGCACGCGCTTTGGCGGGCGCGATCAAAAATGCCCATCTGCAACCAAAAGATATCGATGTTGTCTATGCGCACGGCACTGGCACCATGCTCAATGACGCTGGCGAAGCCAAGGCGCTCAAACGCGTCTTCGGCGAGCACATTTACGATATGAAGGTGACCAGCATCAAAAGCATGATCGGCCACGCATTAGGCGCCGCCGGCGCCCAATCGGCGGTTGCTGCGGTTTGTACGCTGCGCGAGGGCATTATCCCGCCAACGATCAACTACACGCCAGATCCAGCCATCGACATCCCCGTCGTCGGCAATGAGGCGCAGAAATTTGCTGCTGAGCGCGCGATTATCAATGCCTTTGGTTTTGGCGGGCAGAATGTTGTCGCTGTGTTGGGGCGCGTGAACGGGGTGTAAGGTGTAGGACGATGCACCTACGAAGATAGATTAGGTCGGGAGACAGGTAAACAGGTAAACAAGGAGATAAGTAGCGCCACTTATCTCCTTGTTTACCTGTTTACCTGTCTCCCTGTCTACTCGTTTCCCTATTCATCACTAGCGGCGATCATTGCCCATAACGAGGCGGATCTGGCCAATCGCGCGCCCTATGGGCAGGGTCACTTGCAGGCAGCACAATACAGTACATTGACGGCAGCGGAGTATGTCATGTTGGCGACGAGGAATCAGACGGTGACGGCCAAGGGGCTGGCGCAAGTTTTTGCTGACTATAAATTAGATGCGCTGCTCGCTGACAGCCAATTCTATGCTGCGGCGGGCTTCCCCGCGCTGTCGATCCCGGCTGGTTATACGGAAGAAGGCCAGCCGGTCGGTGTCACGCTCATTGGCAACTTTCTGGGCGAACCGCAGTTGCTCACGATTGGTTATACCTACGAGCAGGCTACCCGGGCCCGACGCGAGCCAGATCTGTCCCGCACACTGGCGCAAATTGATCTCGTAACTTACTTCAATTGTAAATGAAGCTCTTTAAAGTAACCTGTAGACCCCCAAAAAGTTTTCACCCCTATTCCTCCGCTTGAATAAGCTGTTAAACCATTTTGCTCAAGCACACGTTCATCATTCACAAAGAAGGTCATCATTGAATTATTCAATTCTACTCTGAATTGATACCATTGATCAGTGTTGAAGTTGTAAGAGATTTTTTGTATTTCTTCGTTCGTACCGTCTGCTATTCGAAACAGAAGTATATTGCTTAATTGAGGAATGAGCGAGATTTGATAGTAGCGTCCCTGGTCTTGTTCCTTTTCTACATTAGCTCGAATATCTTGAATGTGAAATAAGAGAGCAATTTCCGTAAGTTCTTGACTTTCTGGAAATTTTAACTGCCCTGTGAATATGTAATCTTGCCATGAAGCACCTGGTGATGCCACGTATCGAGCTTCCCAATCTGACTCGCCTACTAAAACACCCTGTTCAATTTGGCTCCATTCTCCATCTATAGCTTGCCAATCGAGAGATTGCTCATTCGTATTTGTCTGAGGATCGAGAGTTGTCAGGGCAGTTGCTCGAAGGTAAGTTGATGAACAAGGTGCAGTATTCTGAACTGGTAATGCATCCCGAGACGTTAAAGTTAGTGTATCCTCGCTCAAATTATAGTTATACACTAACACCATAGGTGTAGATCCTATTTCTAAGCGCAAGACATTTTCTTCTATGACTTTGTACTTGCCTCCAACACCATCAATAGATACTGCGCCATCTCTAAAAAACTCAACAGTTGCGAAGAAAGCTGCACATTGGTCACTAGGACTAACGTTCTCATTAGGGCTGGCGTTGTCCTTAGGCTTCTTTGAAAATAGCTCACTGAGAGAGCCGATAAGGTCTCTTTGACTATTCTGATAATCTTTCAACGCATCACCAGAAGGCGTAGGCGTAGCTGTAGGTATGGGTGTGACCGTAGGTGTAGGTGTTGGCTTAGGTTGATTTTCCCAACGGCCCACAAAAGCGCTTTCTGCACTTCCACACGCGCTTAGATAAATAGCTATGAGACCTACAAGTAAAAAAAATTTATGCTTTGAAAGGCCAAGAGATTGAGTGGAATGGTTCATAAAAATTCCTTATTTTGAAACGTTTAACAAAATAAGACTTGCAACGGTGTGGGTTTTATCCAATCTTACAATTATTTGTGAATTTGTACAAAATCCAGTAGCTCCCATTAAGATTTAGAAAATAAGAATCGGTCAGGGTAGCAATACCTTCCCCAATTTGAATCTAGTCTATCAGAGGACAAATTGACCTGAAACAGATTAGCAGCGGATTAAAATCCAATATGGGAACCCCCAGACGGAATTTTAATTCATTGGTAACTCAATCACTTTTTAATTGAGTTGTCTATATTTATTTTCGGTTACCCGCACGCTGCTGGCCTGCGCCATCATTGCGCCATACCAAGTATGAATATCCCATGACCAGTGCAATTACACCAAACAGACTGCCCAACATCAGATAAAGCTGAAACATCCCCGGTAAGAATGCACCAATCAGCATCAGTAAACCGGCCAGCACGAACAACTTGCCGCCCAACCGGTGCGTCTTGTCCCACACATGGTCGCTGGCGAGTGTCCACGGTGTTTTAATGCCAAAGGT
>Ga0163144_10030697_pt1 | contig 10274 bp, 11 predicted proteins | sample OliLak19BULKMAT1_FD_123175 | JGI IMG/M metagenome (GOLD analysis project Ga0163144, IMG submission 123175) | Freshwater microbial mat bacterial communities from Lake Vanda, McMurdo Dry Valleys, Antarctica - Oligotrophic Lake LV.19.BULKMAT1 | ecosystem: Environmental > Aquatic > Freshwater >...
CAAAGCAGGGGCAAAGGATCTTGGCAGTCGGTTCCAATCGTCCAACACCCGACAGTACCACCGCATAGGAGCAAAATCCATCATTCTCTTCACCAATGTCATGCTCCACCTGTGCTTGGGAACCGTGCACAAAGCAAGCTAGAGTTGTAAAGCAAGTCTAGTATCCTTTGAGCACGGTTCCCAAGCACAGGTGGAGCATGATTTGGAGGAGAGATCTTGAAGGACAGCCTTGGCGAGTGCCAGATTTCGATTTCGCCATCGTTCCTTGCACGACCCTGCAACAGAATGCCCCAGAGAATATAGTTTTTGCGGCAGTCATTGCAGGTTCGTTGAAGATAGGATGGCGAAACCAAATCGCACACGTCAGTAGCACCAGAAGCAGCCGCAGCATTGAGGACCAAGGAGGCTTCCGAATGCTGCTGCTGCTGTCCGGGTCACGAAAAGATCTAACCAACACAAGGAGCAGTAGCTTTCGGGACCACATGACGCCGCGTCCATCGCGAAAGAACACCCACAAAAGAGACGGTGCGAAGTCGCGGTCGACAAGGCATTCAAGTGATCGCGAAAGTTACTGCCCTTCAGTTGTTGGAAAGAGTGCCACAAGGAAAACCATGCCCCGAGGTACGTCTGAGGCATCTATCGGCACTGAGCTTTACAGCCAAGAAATCTACTACCGTGACAATGGCGCGATAGGTAAACGAGGCATAGTCACGGTAGATACCATGGCCAGAAAGTTCAGAACCGACTGAAAGTAGCAAACCGTAATCGACCGAGGGACTGGTCGTGTACATCTCATTGGGACGACGGCTTTGCTGCTGCTGGATGGATCTTGTGGTGCGAGCGAGCAAGGAACTGGAACCATGCAAGATGCCAGCAACGAAATCACCATCAGATGGCACCCTGCTTTCTCCAGACGTGGCCCTGGCACCAAGGATTTGCTGGGTGCATATGGCCAAGTCTGAAGAAAAAATGAAGGTACAAGCTGTTGCTGTTTTCGTTGCTGGAAGTTGCATCTTGGGTTTCTGCTCACCAAATATATCGATGGGCCGCCTTGGGAACTTTCTTGGGGACAGCAGCGGCGGCGGCGGCGACAATTCTTCTAGGTCCTTCTTGATCCAATGCCCAACACAAGAGATATCCCGCGATAGATCCCGCGGGCAATCTTGTCTTGGAAAATTCACGATTCAATTGTGACAGCCGTCAAAGCACGAGATGTCACCAACAACGTTTTCTACTCTTGTGCAGCAAAAGGAGTCCACAATAGGAGGAAACGTCAATGATGCTCCTCGTGCTTTGGCGGGTGTCACAAAAATGATGGATACGTGGAAAGAGGAGAGTAGGAGCCGTGGTTCTTTGTCATGCAAGACAAGAACTTGCGGAAAGGAAGATTCGCGACGAGGTCGCAACCCTGAGGAAGCGATACCAACGACGAGGCCTGGATGAGTAACACGAGAGAGAAAACAACTACATCGTCGTTTACTATCCAAACTTACACACTCGTGATTTTTGTTATTGATCTCGTGCGGGTCTTCTTACCATGACACGATTCAATTTTACGAAAGACGGCAGGAATCTACCACCAAGTCACATTAACAGTTTCAATCAAGTGGTGAGGTTGATCTTTGATCATCGACCAAAGATCGATCGTACCACGAGACAATGTCAATATGATTTGCTTCAGATTCATGCCGCTTCCATAAAACTGGATCGTGCCATGGTAACAAACAGCGCCGAGATCTCAATTCAATCCACGACAAGAACGGGCGGAAAGAGAGATTGGCACGGTGGTACGAGTCCGATGCAAGCCTGATGCAAAAGGAGAGAGCGACAGCATGTATGGTGAGATATGAGTCGAGAGAGAGCAGCATGAATGCATGTTAACAAACGCGACCAAACCAATCATTTTGGCACGATCAAAACCACGATATAGTAGGGCTTTTGGTCGTGGAGAATGCATAAGAAAGGCACACGACATGTAACGACCACAATAACCATGGTCCATGGAGGAGGAATGATGTTCATGCTGGTCCCCACGAGAGAGAGACAAGCAAAAGGCATCCAAGGCAAGGTAACAGACGGTATTTTGCGAGACCAACAACAAGATCTCTCTCTTTTGCGGGATCAATCCCAAAAAACACGACCATGATGTTAACATTCCACACGCTTGATTCAATCACACTTACTCGTTCCTTCATTGCCGACGATCCAATGCGACGGTTGTCTGTGTTGGCATCTTGTATGTTTGGTTGGTTGGGGGCAGCGACGGGCTGCTGCCCACCATGGTGGGTTAATTTGTTGTCGGCAAAATCAATTGATTTGTGGAGTTTTTTGTACGGTACGTATTTCCCTGTTCCAAGTCTCTGAAAGAGAAATTATGAGATTGACGCCAAAGAATGAATTTTGAGAAAAAATGTTTCTAGTTCATTTTTCGAGAGTTCTTTCCAAAGATCCTTTGTGTTTTCAAAGACGAAGAAAAAAGCGAGAATAAAAGATCGCGCAATAGACGCGCAATCATATGGAAGTCGCGCACTCGCTTCTTCGACCAGAACCATCCACAATTAAACAATTGATACTGTAATAACAAGACCAGCTTGACAAACACAAATTCAAGATCGCCATGGTGTATGTATCACAACAACAAGGCAAGTCAGTAACACCTAGCTAGCTAGCTAGAGAGGCGAGAGCTCCTTGATCATCCAGTTCCCTCTTAGACATATAGCACAGTAAGCAGCCACTATTCCCAAGTAAAACAATGTCGATTCCTGGAATGCCCAAGAGTTCATTGCAGGTAAATTAGTTGGGTCCATTTTTTGGATGGGATTTGACGATGATAATTATTATGCTGGCCACCACGCCTCTTCACCTCTCATTCATTTTCTGATTCATTTTTCTCGACATTTTTTTAATCTTCTCTACCACAGCTCTATCGTGATTGTTTGCGATTGGTCAAATATGTAGCACCGGGGACCTCTGGCAAATCCACGGCTCTCAAGACGATCGTAAAACAAGAATTTAATAAAAATCGCGAGGTACGGGATCCAGCCCAATTACAAGCCCTCCAATCCAATGCCGTGCGTGCTTTATCGAATTACCTAGTCTTCCAAAATGCTAGCAGCGATCCCAAAACCAAAATGGCCATTCAAAATTTTCACGACCGAAATGTGTCGTCGGCCAAACAAGAGCAACGCGAAAACAAAAGGATTGCCGCCATGGAAAAGGACGCCATGCAAGACAAGTAAAATCGTCAACCATTTGCTGACTCAGACAATATTATTTTTCAATGATCCCATGCGTGTAAGTTCAAGCTATCTGTTGTCACTATATTATTGTTTGTGGTTCGAAATGATTGTATACGCGAGAGGCACAGTCCCCCGGAAAGTCATTCATCCGGTCGAGGCAATTCCTTGCGATTGACTGTGGACAAGTGGAGTCACGCACTGGGGATTCATACCATGGCCTTTGACATTAGGACGCCACTCCAGGATGATCGAACATTATTGTATTTTTGTCTGAAAGAAAGTGTTGGTAGGGAATAAGTTTGTCTCATTCTCTTTTTCTTTTTCGAATCTGCAGCAGGACCCAAGGATTATTCGCGCGAGCTCGTAGACTAGCTAGAATATGGTATCACGTTCCGTATCAGGCGGGATCATTCCTGCCAGCAGGCCTGCCTTCTCCAATGAAAATGGCGTCATTGAGAAATGTGTGCATCGAGTATGCATCCATCCACGCATTGAAAACGAAAAACTGCAAAGCAAGCGGGAACAGTTGCCCCCACCCGCCGGGTTGGCTGCGACCACGCCACCAATCGGTGACGCACGTGCAATCCTTTCCCCAAGACACGCCCATCGCGTTCTCCCTCTTTTGGTGCTAGTTCTTTCGGTTGGTTCCGGTTGGAGATTTTGCGTGACAAAATGTCTGCATGTATGAAAGCATTTTACAGGAGAAAATCTTTGGCCAAGAGTCGTAGTCCCACGAAGAGTCAACGTTGCTTTTGATAGGAATCATCATCTTATTTTTTTCGACGTGGGGAAAAACCGGGCTTGATCCAAACAAATTTCTATTCCCTAAAATAATAATGTTCACTTCTTTTCAATAATAAAAGTATCTCAGAAATAAATGGAGGTACAAGAATGCCTCAAATATCTACTACAAAACCTGCCTCTCCCATCCAAAAAAATACCTTATGTATTTTACTCTCTGTACTGTACAATACTACAAACAGAAGAGCTGCCCGCCGGCTGTTCCTTCCAATATTTGCGACAAGCTCAAACAATGATAAAACAAAAGGAAACAGAGCACAGACCTGCCTGGCGAGTGACAGTCAATCCAACCAACAGAGGATGGGGTAAAGGGAAACAAGCAACATTAATCTACGAGTTTATACCTATAGTATAAGACCTTTATACTTTTAGCTATACTTCTAGCTATTAGCAATAGCTACTACTTGGGTGTTATAGTAGCCAATTGTGGAAAGTGGAAACAATAGGCGAAAAGAAAGGAGGCTCTAAATGGAGCAAGTGTCCGCCATTTGACATAATTGTCAAACGCACACTGGTCCGCTTCCCTCCCATCCATTAGATCCATCGGTCCTCGTCCATCGATCGACATACCAAAACAACCAAAAAAAAACAAAATCATGAGCAAGTTCAGCGACACCTGTAACCACACAGCCTCTATCTGCATGCATCCATATTATAAATTAGAAATAAACAATCACACGGCAACACTAGCCCTGAAATAGCAGCGCGATTGTTTGCGTTGTTTAGTTGCCTTGGCTTTGCTTGAATGAATCAGGGACTGCGAATGGCTTTCAAAATCCACCCCCAACAGCTTGAAGCTGGGTGTAAGAAAACCGCTCGAGATTGAGTAGAAGACATTATCACGATATACATATACACAATAATACAAATGAGGGGGGTGGTAAAATCCAGAACCACCATTTTTCATTGCTACTTTCTTATTATTATTGGCATGATGTTTTGTTGGACCGGCTCCAAGGCATTTGTCGCCCTTCCACGGTTCAAGCCAGTAGTGTCATCGTTTGGTAGCCATCTGAACATTGGATTTGCCTCCTTGACAACGTTGTCGGCCAACAACGATGTTGATAGTATTACGAATGTTGAACCCAAAAAGATTGCCATTGTGGGAGGAGGTCTAGCAGGATTATCGACGGCCTTTCACTTGTTGGAATTGGCAACTTCAAGTAAGGGCATGTCTTTGGACATTACCATTTTGGACAAAGAACCACACGCTGGGATTGGTGGTGCTTCTGCCGTAGCAGGAGGGTACGTTTTATACTACACTCCTTTGTTTGTTGTGTTGTGTTTGTGCTGTGTTTCTTGTATAAGCCGATAATTTTTATGATTATTAGTCTAGGAAGAATATAAAATATTTGCTACTCCTCATTGAGTCCAAAACTCATGACGACAGACATTATCACCAAGATCTCTGAGACTAAAAAAAAAAAGGAAACATTGCGGTTGTTTAGATGACCTGGTTTCCACACATTTGAGTCGTTTCGTTTGTTCCTATTTCCAATCGAATACCCAACATATCTCACGCACCATTCTTGTGTTCAAATTCATCATTTTATTGCCTGCAGGTTGGTTCATCCTCTGTCACCACGAGGGAAACTGGCGTACTTGGGCAGAGAAGGAATACTGGCGACAAATCATTTGATTGAAGCCGCGTGCAAGGCACCCGGGATGGATGCAGCACAGATTGTGTTGCGGAACGAGATTTTTCGTGTCGCCACCAATCTCAAACAAGCTAAACAATTACAAGCGACAGCACTTGAGAGTCCCGAATATTGTGAATGGCTGGACCAAGCACCAGCCTCATCCTATTCCGGCGAGGCCAGCAGCAATTTTTTTGGCGCCCTCCGATTATACAATGGGTGTCAAGTACTGCATCTTCCGTCGTATTTGCAAGGACTATGGGCAGCTTGCCAACACGCTCAGCCTCCTCACAAGGTCCAATGGCAAAAACAAAATTTACATCAACTGCTTCCATCCGCAACAACAACGTCTGGCCAATTACTGGACCAGTTTGATGCGGTTGTTTGGACGGCAGGATCAGGACTTTTTGAAAAAGAAGACACTGTCGATTGGCTCTTTCATCATCTATCACCGCCAGCGGAGGGTGATGGACCATTTTTTCCACCGATTCAATTAGTGCGAGGGCAATCCATTCAAATGCGATTACCAACGACTAGCAGTGCGACTATTAATCGTGACATGCCTGCCATGATGGGTGGAAAGTATGTATCTCCTCTTCCGGATCCGAATTTGATCTTGATTGGAGCTACTCATGAGTTTGACGAGGAACCGTGGTCCCACGACAAGGTCAGGGAAGAGCTCCGGGAGCGAGCAGAAGTTTTGAGCCCGCATCTTTGGGAGAACGAAAATGCCGTGATAGAATGCTACACCATTGGAACCCGTGTCCAAAGCGAGCGTTGTCCTCGGGGTCGCTTACCCATTATTGGCAAGCTGAGGACGAGAGACGCCATGTCCACGGATACTAGAAGTAGTTCCACAACCGACAGCCGCCACCGACAACAGAACCACTGGATATTTACAGGTCTCAGTAGTCGGGGACTCCTCTATCATGGTTTTTATGGCAAGCTCCTGGCTGGGGCGATTATAGAAGGATCCGAGCATTGTTTGGAAAAGGACTGCAGTGGGTTTGATTGGTGGCGCCAGCCCAGACGAGGTGGTGGCAAGCGGTGACGCAATGAAACAGGACCTGGTCTCTCGCGCAGCCACTTGATTCCTTCATTGAATATCTCTTGACACATTCAATTGGCCTTGCCATTGTCTCGTCCGTTGGTGCAGATGGCTGATATATTCATGGACAAGCCTTGGCAATACCAAGGACTCTTTTTCAGCTTTATGCTGTGAAGTCTGTCTTGCCCGCCTTCGTTCCAGCCGCCACCCCTAGACTAGTAACTCTAGCCGGGTCCCGAGGCCAGACGACCTAACCCACTCCTGGACCAACTCCATATTTCTTTTCCTACAGCATCAAGTACTCCGGAAACCAGGCTTAGATATTGTTGTAGGCGTTAATAACGCATTATAATAATAACATGCTTGTGTTAGCCTGAAAGCGTTGTAGTACAGTAGCTACAATAGCTCCCCAACAAATTAGCCACTCACTGACTGTGTTGTATGTACAACTTCTGAATGGGACATAGTGCTACCTTTTCCTTCAGTGGAAAAAAAAGATTAAAATCATTCGACGTCCATTAACCCTAACCCGAATTAACCAAATCAACATCATTCTGAGTTCGTTCACCTCCATCATTATTGATTCCAAGCAACGCCCGCAACAACAAAAAGGACAGTTGAGGCACTCACCATCACATACCCTTTGGATTTCGATTCTGATGCAGTAAAGTATATTCATTCAATCGTTTGATTCCACTCAACTGCCTCGTGCAAGGTGATCCGACAATCTGCTGGCCAGCAATCCCCAACCAAGAGAAAGAGGAAGAGAAAAGCCAACTCCAAGACACCACTACTTACGGATATTTTATACTAAAAAAATGACAATGACAGCCAAGGAATTTTTGGACTATCTTTTGATATCCACTACCCAAAATCAAATATGGGATCGTGTCTTTCTGGCGGGTCTCATTGCCGCCGAAATACTCTTGGGTGGCGTCATTATTGCCAAGGTGCCGTACACCGAAATTGATTGGGAAGCCTACATGGAAGAAGTGAGCATGTGGTGGGACGATGGCATTTATGATTATCGACAAATTCGGGGTGGGACGGGACCTCTGGTCTATCCGGCTGGCTTTCTCTATCTGTTTGCGGTTTTGCGATATGTCACCAACCATGGAAGCAATATCAAGTTGGCACAATACATCTTTATGGCGTTTTATATTATCTACCAAAGCCTCGTCTTGGTGGTGTATACTCGGGCGGCTCGTTTTTTAGCCAAGACCCTTCCCAAACACAACAACCATGTTCCGGCGACGACAAAATCAAAACAATCGAAATCATCTAATAAAAAAGGGGAACCACTACGGCGCAAGAAGGATCCGTTAGTATTGCAGGAAGCTCGTATCATTTGGAGCTGGAGAATTGCCATGGGACTCTGCTGTTGCTCGAAACGATTGCATTCCATTTTCATGTTGCGACTCTTCAATGAAGGCCCAACCATGCTTTTGCTCTGGTTGTCCTTGTACTTTTTTATCAATAATCATTGGAACAGTGGATGCTGTGCCTTTTCCTATGCTGTCTCCATCAAGATGAATGTCCTGTTGTTTGCACCGGGGTTACTGCTTTTGTTGATACAGCAAGCGAGGGGCAACTTGTATTTGGTCATACGCAGGTTGTTACTTTGTTGTGCTCTGCCACAACTCGTCTTGGGGGCACCCTTTCTCTTGACATACCCGGAATCCTATTTGCGCAAAGCCTTTGAATTGGATCGAGTCTTTTTCTACAAGTGGACCGTCAACTGGAAGGTACGTCTACGATGATCACAATCTTCTACTGCTTTATTGTTACACAAGACTACAAACTAACAAATTCTAATCATTGCTGCTAAAAGTTTTTGCCCGAAGACATTTTTGTGTCCAAGCCTCTTGCAATGGCGCTGCTGGCATGTCACTTGGGAGCCTTGGCTTATTTTTGTGTCCAATGGATCCACACACACCAACGGCAACAACCCAAAGACAATACCACCCGATTGTCACCTCACTACATTTGTTACACCATGTTTGTTTCCAATTTTTGTGGAATCGCCTTCGCACGGACGTTGCACTATCAGTTTTTTGCATGGTACATATCCAGCTGTGCCTTTTTGTTGTGGTCGCCGTCGCCAACATCATTGTCGCCTTTGGACCCCATGCCCATCCGCATCCTCCTTTTGGTCGGCTTGGAGTTTGCCTTTTTGACCTTTCCGGCAACCCCTACCAGCTCCATGGTTCTGCAGTTGGTCCATTTGGCCATCTTGGCGAACATTCGGCCCCCCAAAGTGATGTGGGAAGAAGTAAAATGGGTCGACGACAATCGAGACGCTTTGGATAAGAAGAACTCATAATAGTAGAAGCTCTTTGGCCAGTTATATATCCTAATTAGCTATCTAGCTAGGCTGTGTATATCCTAGGAATCTATAATCTAGTAGGCCAGAAAGCTATCCTTGATTGATCGCGTTAAAAAGGTCGCACACATCCCACCGACCTGTGATAGGTCCTTAATGCCTAATGCCGCCACTTACTAACCCTAATAATTGGTGATTTTTTGAACAACCTACGGTGTTGTACTGTTTGCCATTCAAAATCCGATGAGCCGGGAGAACCTTCCTTTTCTTAGGAATCCTGTCACAATTTTTACGGGAGCAATAAACAAACAGCTCCACCACTCAGCTCGTCATTATTTTTGAAAGATTCACCACCACGACGAATCCTACAATACAAACATTGATAATAATAACACTGCACGACAGAATGAAGTTGTTACCCAAGAGATTGTTCCCAGTAGGGAGATTGGCGGATGAATCCTTGATCTACCATCGTGGTCGTCGAGCCCTTCGTGCTGCGCTGTTTGGCAGTGTAATAGTAGTCATGTTGGCATTGCATGTCGTGCATCGACCACCATCCCTCGGTGGAAATAGCACTCATCATGAGGGTGCTGCTATTGATGCTGATGCTGCTAGTTTGTACCTTTCCTCATCCTATCAGCATCAACTAGAGCCGCGTGTTGTTAGGACCACTGTCAAGCAGGCTGCTCTACGTGCTAGTGCAGATGACGGATCCGTTGTCAACTCCAAAATGATACAGCAAGATCAACCACAAGATACGCCACCACCCTCTTTGCCTTTGTCGAAAACAATAACAAACACAACTTTTAATGATACCGACAACGAGCGTAACATTGTCTTTGTTCATGTTGGCAAGACGGGTGGAATGACCTTTCGGAACAACATGGCCGAACGATGTCAAGCACTCAACGGAACAAGTCAAAAAGTGTGCTATCATCGAATTCCTACGCACCTCAAATTGGCACGGCAAACCCATCACGCCGTGCACATTTGGAGTATGAATCCAGAGGTGGTCCAAAATGCGACATCTTTTGTCGTGTCGATTCGCAATCCAATCGATCGTGTCGTGAGTTCTTGGCGGTACAGTCACCCTGACAATTGTCACAATCCGATTGTACTGAGCAAAAACGACAACAAAACACGCATGGTTCAGGTTGTCCTTGACAAGGATGGACAACCCGTTACACCGGCTTATGGATGTGAAATAGTGCGCCGCAATATGCTGC
>Ga0163144_10030698_pt1 | contig 10273 bp, 5 predicted proteins | sample OliLak19BULKMAT1_FD_123175 | JGI IMG/M metagenome (GOLD analysis project Ga0163144, IMG submission 123175) | Freshwater microbial mat bacterial communities from Lake Vanda, McMurdo Dry Valleys, Antarctica - Oligotrophic Lake LV.19.BULKMAT1 | ecosystem: Environmental > Aquatic > Freshwater > Lake...
TAGCGGTCTTGAACAATGGCTTTGATGGCATCTCCATTTGTCGGCACACTGGTGCGACGAGGGCTCGACAACGCGACCGCGAGCCCGTTATCCGAGCCCGGCCATCGGTCACCAACCGACGTTAGGCAGCGCTCGAGCGGAACCTCATGATCGGATCGTCTTCTCCTGTAACAAATGGTACGGGTCGTCAACGCCGATTGTAATTGCACACATCTTGTGGAGTGGAGTGACACTCCTTCACTGGACAGTCGGGGGACGGTGATGTGACCGGATCAAGGGGAGCGTTTGCGCCCTTCTCGCCCGCTGGGCGCGGCCTCCACGCGTCACGGCTGTGAAGCTGAGAACATGCCTCAGTGAGCGGCACCAACGCCAGATTCCCTGCTGCGGACCGCCTGAGAGCCCAACGCTCCCCCTGGCCCACGCGTCGGGGTCGCGCGGCGTGCGCGGTGGTCCGGCCGCAGCCCCGCATCGCCCCCATCCGGTGCCGAGGGACGACCGACCCGCCCGACCACACCGCGCCAGGCCCGTCGGCGCCCGGAGATCCCGCCGTCGCCCGGGTCCAGACGCCCTCGACGCGCACGCCGGCACGCGACATACTTCCCACACCCCGATTGAAATTCCTCCCGCACCGGCGTCTCATCGACTTCGCCGAGGCCAAACGCGAACGTAGGAGTGTGCCCGTCGGGGTGAGAAGGACAACATGACCGCACAATAGGACAAGGCGCCGATCCATGGCTTTTGGCCGATGCAGGCATCAGCTCTGGCTTTCGCGCGACTCAATGGTGCGGGATAGGAATTTCTGGACAGGAATTTCAATCGAGGTGTGAGAGGTTTCGTGCTGGCGCGTGCCGCGAGGCCGGCCGGCGTCGACGACGACGGGATATCGCGGGCGCTTTCAACACAACTTCGTCACGAGCGCGCGAATTCTCGCGTTCTCAGGAACGAAATGCAGCCGTCAAGTCGTAGAATGGGTGTGCAGTCCGTTCTTCGCCTCGTGAGCCGAGTCCGTGCTGGCGCGCATACTGACTTTTAAGACCAGGCACTCTCGCAATGCATGACATTATCGATACCGCCGTCGCCGCAGGCTCGTTCAAGACACTCGCCGCTGCCGTCACGGCCGCAGGTCTCGTCCCGACACTCAAGGGCGAGGGTCCGTTTACCGTATTCGCCCCGACCGACGATGCGTTTGCCAAGCTTCCCGCCGGCACGGTCGACGCGTTGCTGAAGGACATTCCGAAGCTGACGGCGATTCTCACCTATCACGTTGTGGCGGGTAAGGTCATGGCCGCCGACGTGCTCACGCTGGACGGCAAGACCGCGACAACGGTGAATGGCGCGACGGTTGCAATCAGCACGAAGGACGGCGTCAAGCTGAACGGCGCGGCAAACGTGGTCACGACCGACATCGAATGCACGAACGGCGTCATTCACGTCATTGACTCCGTGATTCTGCCTCCCGCCTGATATTCCGGGTTCGGCGTACGAAACGCGCACCCTTGGCGCTGTGTCCAAGGGTGCGCGTTTACGTTGGCCGGTCAGCGCGCGCGTTGGCGTCGCGATGAACTGCGCAGCGGTGCCAGGTTGCGGTAAATCGGTATTGGAACGTCGATCTCGTACACGTACTGTCTGCCATTCCGACTTGCTCTCTCCTCGCCAAACGGAATTGTTGCTCCGGGATAACCGCCGAAGTAGAGGTACGTCTCGAGATCCCAGCCGAAGGCGTCCCGCATCTCGGCGAACGACCAGTGCCAGCGTCGCTCCTGCGCGGCCTGAGTCGGCGGCCATCTCCCGGGCCTTCTCCCATTGGGCCGAGAGCCAGGCCGTGTCGCGCACCGTCGGCTGGTCGGCCGAAGCGAACAGGCAGGGCGCCACCATCCCGTTCATGACCTGCTTGACCAGCGTGGTCTTCCCCGCCTGGCGTGGTCCACCGACGAACTGGATCAGTCGCCGAGGCTCAGCCAGTCGGTCACTCAGTACACGGGCGCGCGGTCGCTGAAACGAGGGGAGTGTTCGCTGCTCATTGGTAGCAGTAATTTTACTCAGGCGTCTGAGTAGTACGCGAACCTCGCCGTAACCCCTGGTCCTGCGACGCGTTCAAGCCACGCGCCAGCCGATCGTGAACAGCGTCTCCGCCGCAGTCGGTTCCTCGCCGCTGCTCTCCTCGCTGCGAGGGCGAGACTTGGGGCAGGCATACGAGCGGCACGAGTATTCGACGCGTCCACGCGAGTTGCCGCTGTGAGCGTTCCGTCAGCTGCAGCGTCATTCGTTCCTCCTCACGACAGCCGGTACCAGCGCAACGGCTTGCTGTTGTCACGCACAATGGCGCGCTTCGCCTCGAGGTCGAGCTGCACGGTCTTCGCCCACCACCCGGCCTTGGCGCCTCCGGGGAAGAGATCCGCCGGGAGGAACCGCAGCACACCCTTCAGCATCTCCTCCTGTGTGAGTCCCGGCGGCCGATCCGGGAGCGCCTTCATCAGCGCGGTCCGCATGGCCGCGTACTTCGTGGCAGCGACGCGCGAACGGCCGCCAGGGACGTTGATGTTCTCTACGAAGATGCGGGCAACCTTCTCTGGGATTGGGTCGGGAGCGGGTGGAGGTGGTGCGGCGCGGATTCTTCTTCGTGGCATCGAGAACTCCTGAAGTATGGGCAGCCTGCGGCGTGCAGGCTTGCAGATGTCGGGACAGTCTTCAGTCGGCGCGAGCGAAGCTGGTATTCGTTGAACGCAGGCGACGGCGGCCAAGTTGTCTTCGGATTGTATCGCTCGCTCTCACCGCAACGTCGCCTTTCCCGTTCGCGGATCGAACGTCGCGCCGTTAGGCAGCACGTGCATGCGCACGCCGGTGGCCCCGAGTACGGGCGCGTCTGCGTCGGTCCGATCTGCGGGGCGAGCGTCCACCACGAGCACCGCACTGGCTCCCATAATTCGCCACATGCCGCTCGGCTCGACGATAAGGGCTGTCCCCTCGTCGATCCCGGCGCCAAGGTGCGGCGCACTAGCCAGCACAAGGCTCAAGAGCCGGTTCTCGCGTTTCCGTCGCAGGAAGTGCTGGTCGATGATGACATCGGTAAGAAACGAGAATCCGGGCGCCACTTCAACCGATCCGCGGGCAACCCGCGTCCACGATTCGGTCGTGTCGCGCCCCTGTCCGAGTTCCACGCCGGTGATCATTGGTGTTGACATCACGGCAGCGCCGGCCGACGTGCCGCCCACCACGGCGCCCGCTGCGTAGCGGGCGTGAATGGCCCGCTCGACTTTCGAGCCGAGGAGGGCGCTCGTCAGGCGGTTCTGATCGCCGCCGCCGAACCAAATGCCGGTGGCGGAGTCGAGCAGGTGCACGATGGAGTCGACATCGGCTTGCTCCCGTGTGATCCACACATTGCGAGCCTGCGCCCCCAAGGCGCGCAGGCTCTCGGCCTTCTCCTCGCCGCCGCGCTCTCCGGAACCGCTGGCCATCGCGAAGACGACAATCCTTGCCTTTCCAGCCGCGCCCGCGAGCCGCACGAACTCCTCGACCAGCGCAGCGGATTGCGTCCCCCCGCCTACGATGAACAGGGTCCCCCGACTCGAAGATTGGGCGGCGATCGAGCGCGGGATTGCGAGCGGCAGGATGAGGAGCGCGGCGACAGCGAGCGTGCGCGCGAGCGACGCGAGGCGAGAGAGTATCATCCTCCGAACATGATGCAGATGAGAGATCGGCTCAAGAGGGCGCGGTCGCAGCTGAATTCGACTCTGGACACGTGCCGGATAAGTGTTCGCCCTCACGATCCGATGCCGTCTTCGCGGAATTTCTACTCTTCTGTAAAACAACAGACGGAGCGGGCGCGGGCGCGCACCATCGGGAAAGCCCGCATCCCGCATTCCTCCGTCAAACACCGTCCTGCTCGCGGCGTCGAACCTGCGCGGCTCCGGGCCGCGACGCCTCGCCAACCTGGTTCGTTCACCGTGAGCGACGATCGCCCACTCGTGACGCCTCGCGCCAGCGAGTGAGAACTCGCGCCCAATCGTGACAACTCGCGCTGGGTGCCATAAGTTCGGGCCATGATCCCCCTCCCGCTCCGGCACCTCGCGCTCGGCGCGCTCCTCCTCGGCGCGACCTCGTCCCCCGCGCTCCCCAGCTACGACCGCTTCCTCCTTCTCGAGTCCACCGCCGAAACTTCCGCCAACGCGAGCTTCGGCGACCTCGATGGCGACAGCCATCTCGACATTGTGCTCGCCAAGGGACGGCACTGGCCCCTCGTCAACCGCATCCTCCTCGGCGACGGCAAGGGTGGTGTTCGCACTTCGCATGATCTGGGAGTCGCATCCGACAAGTCGTACTCGGGGCGCTTGGTGGACCTGGACGGCGACGGCGATCTCGATGTCGTGATCAGCAACGACGCGCCGAGCCCGAAACTGGTCTATCTGAATGATGGCAAGGGGCATTTCACCGTCGGGGCGGAATACGGAACGCCGGAATGGCCGATGCGCAACGCAACCGTCGCCGACATGAATGGCGACGGTCGCCCCGACATCATCGTCGCCAATCGCAATGGCCGAACGCCCGGATGGAACTACATCTGCCTCAACCGCGGCAGCGGGCGCTTCGATGCCGACTGCATTCCCTTCGCCCCCGAGCCCGCGACTACGATCGCCGCCGCCGACTTCAATGGCGATGGTTTCACCGACCTCCTCGTGCCGCACCGAAACGGAGGACAGAGCCGTCTCTATCTCGGTGAGAAGGGCGCCGATCTCGCGAAGTTGCGCAGCGTCCCGTTTGGTTCGGCCGACGCGCAGATCCGCATCGCCGAGGGCGCGGACTTTGACGGCGATGGCGCGATGGACGTAGTTACGATCGACGAGACGAAGGGGGTTGCGATTCACCTCGGCAAGGGCGACGCGACCTTTGCCGCGCCGCAGCCGGTCGGCGACAAGTCCGTCGTCCCCTACGCACTCACCGTCGGTGACCTGAACTGCGACGGCAGGACCGACTTCGTGGTCGGCAACGTCGAGGCGCCGTCCACCGCATACTTCAATGATGGCGCGGGGAAGGGCTTCACGCCGGTCTTTTTCGGAGACAACAAGGGGACAGCCTACGGCGTCGCCATTGGCGACTTCGACGAGGACGCGCGCCCCGACATCGCCGTCGCGCGCTCAGAGGCGCCCAACGTCCTGTACTTCGGCGCAGGTCCCGTCACCTGCACGACGAAGGCGCCGGTGCAGAAGACCGGCGAACTCCGCCTCACCTACCTCGGTAATGCAGGCTGGGAAATCACCGACGGTCGTACCGTGGTCCTCGTGGATCCCTTCCTCACGCAGTTCGCACGCTGGACCCCCCGCGGTCCCGCACCCGACGTCGCCCCCGACTCGCTCTACCGCCCCGACACGGCGCAGATCAACAAGCACGTGAAGCGCGCCGACTACATCGTGATCACGCACGGCCATTCCGATCACGCGCTCGATGCCGGCGTCATCTCGCGCCGCACGGGCGCCGTGATCATCGGCCACGAGACGGCCGCGAATCTCGCGCGCGCCTACAATGTGCCGGACAGCAACCTGATCACCGTGCGCGGCGGTGAGGACTACGCCTTCGACAACTTCTCGCTCCGCGTGATCCCCAGCATCCACAGCGCGCTCGACGACAAGCGCTACTTCAACAACGGGCGCGGCATCGCCGGAACTGCTCCGCGCGGGCAGCGCGCGCCGCTCCGCAGACGGGATTATCAGGAGGGCGGGAGCTTGGCCTACCTCGTTCGCATGGCGGGGCATGAAGTGCTGATCATGGGATCGATGAACTACCTCGAGCGTGAAATGGAGGGGCTGCGTCCTGACATCGCCCTGGTCGGCGCGAACAGTCAGCGCCTCGAGATTCACGACTTCACAGGCCGGCTCATGCGCGCGCTCGGCTATCCCGCATTAGTCATCCCGTCGCACGCCGATGGATACGGCAATCCGAATCCGCCGCCCACAGCGGTCACCGACAAGAAGCGATTCGTCGAGGAGGTCAACGCCGCCTCGCCCACGAGCCGCGTGATCGTCCCCACTTGGTTCGAGCCAATTGTCGTCCCCGCGCGCACGGCCGCATCAGCTGTCGCCGGCGGCGCGCTCGACCGACGTCGTATTGATCCGCCGGGGCTCGCGCCCCTCGTTCCCGCCTACTCGGTCGCGATTCGCGATGGTGATCTCGTCTTCGTCTCCGGCATGACGGGTGTGAAGCCCGGGACGCAGGAGATTGTCGAGGGGGGAGTCGCCGCGCAAACTCGGCAAACGCTCGAAAACATTCGCACGTCGCTCGTGGCCGCCGGCGCGACGATGGCCGATGTCGGCGAGTGCACGGTCTTCGTGGTGGACATGGCCGACTACGCGGCGATGAACGCCGTCTACGTCACATTCTTCCCGGTGGATCCGCCCAGTCGGGCCACGCTCGCTGTCACGGCGCTGCCAAGGTCGGCGGCACGGGTGGAGATCAAGTGCAGCGCGCGCGTGCGGCGGAGGGGGCGCTGAATCGAGTGAATTAACCCGTTGGTGTGCACGTCGGTCCTCCTGATGACTTCTCCATGGCAGACCTCTCTCAGGAAGACCAAATGCCACGACATCCGAAGCTCCTCGCCACCCTCGCCGCCGTCCTTCTCGCCGCCCCGTTCTCACTCGGCGTAGCGCAGGGACGACTCATCAGCCGCAACTGCGATACACCGCCTCCTCCGCCCCGATGCGCGCCGATTGCCGATTGCGCAGCTTAGGCTCAGCTTTTAAGTGCAACACCCTGACGTAAGGTGTTGCGATGGACAAACAGCATCGGCATTTGCGTGTTGAAGATCGAGCGGTGATCATGATCGAGCGTTGCAGCGGAGCAAGCGTGCGTTCGATGGCCAGAACTTTGGGACGGAATGCGTCGAGCATCAGCCGCGAGCTCACGCGTAACCAGGTTGCGTCTGCGACTTCGAACGCGAGCTGCGGCTGCGACGCGACGGCGTCGTCGCAGGCCGATCGCTGCCGTCGTCTGCGCGGTGGTCGTCGGAGGCGCCGGAGGAAGGCACGGCGTTGTTCCAGCACGTTGACAACCGACTGGTGTGCGACCGTTGGTCGCCGACCGCCACCTAAAGATCGACAGAAAAAATACCTAAAGTCTCCCCCGCTCACGCGGGGATCGACCTCGTGGGGTCCCTGCGCAAATTACCTTGAAATCGTCTCCCCCGCCATCGCCCGCATCGCCCGCCTGACCAACGATCCGAAGCTTCACGTCGCGCCCTCCCCCGCTGCGCTCTGCGCACAAATCGACGCCTGGGGGATCACGTAACGGCGCGCCGATCATCCGCCCGTCTTCACGGGCGATGAGGCGGCGCGCCTCGTACCGGCGGCGGTCGATGGTGCGCAGACGACGAACCGCTTCCTGCGCGACGGCAAGGGGCGGCGCCACTGGCTGCTCGTGACGCTGTGCGAGAAGGGGGGCGACCTGAAGCAGCTTTCGTCGCGCATCGGGGCGGACCACTTGAGCCTGGCATCACCAGCGCGGCTGCTCAAGCACCTCACGCTCACGCCGGGCGCGGTCACGGTACTGGGCCTCGTGAACGATTCCTCGCGGTACGTCCGTTCGATTGCTTCCCATACTCCTATCGAGCGATTGTAGTAGCGGCATCGAGGCGATAGCTATGGAGGGCGGGGCTGCCTGCCTGACGAGTGTCGGGCGATCGCCTCGGGCAGCCGAACTCGGCTTCCCGGCACCTGCAGTGGCTCATCCCGGCAACGGGGAGCACGCCTGCCCTGCGGTTCGGTCCTATGGTGCCGGGGCGATGCGGCCCCCGCGCCAGCCCTTTTTCAGGAGACCCTACGATGTCGCTCACGAAACGACACTCACGATCATGGCGCCAGTGGACGACGGCCGCCGCGCTTGCCCTCGTCGTTCACACGCTTCCTGCATCGGCGCAGAAGCTCGGTTACTCCATCCTACCGTCCGCGCAGCGAGTGCAGTGGGACGACGGGCTCGCCTTCGACGACGACTATCTCTATGGCGGACGCTTAGGGCTCCTGTTCGGGCCTTACGTCGAACTGCAGCCGTTCTACTACATGCGCTCGAAGTTCCCCTTCGACAGCACACGAGGTGCGTCGCTCTTCGGACGGAACGCAGCGCGCCGCACCGTGGACCTGCGCTTCTACGGCTCCAACGTGCAGTTCAACCTCGGCCACGGCGACTTCATCCCGTTCGCTCGCGTGGGCGGTGGCATTCTCCAGTTCAAGCCTGACTCGGGGAAGAAGCAGGAACGTATCGCCATCACGGGTGGCGGCGGCGTCCGCTTCGCGATCGGTGGGCTGCAGGCCGAGCTGTTTGCAGAGCAACTCGCATTCCGGCTCAACCCGCGTCGCATCTTCGGCGACGACTCCTCGACCGTCGGGACCGCACCCTCGCAGCGCAACACCGTCTATGGCGCGGCCATCACGCTCCCGCTCTCCGCGATGAGCCAGCCCACCACCGGCGAGGGACTGCGTGGCGCCAGCGCACCGCTGGAGCCCTTCGTGGGGCGCCTGCGCTACGCCAGCAAGCACGGGCTGCTCGACCAGGAGCTCGCCGGCGTTCGTGCTGGCATCGACTTCTCCTCGCTGATGGGGATTCGTGGCTTCTACTGGCGCGGCGTGAATGACGATCGCGACGGAACCGACCCGGTCGCGGGCTACGGCGGCGAGGCACAGTTCAACCTGAACACGGGGCCGGGGCTCTCGCCGTACCTCGTCGTCGGCGCCGGGCGCATCGACTATCTCGGCGCCTTCCGGGACAGTGCGGGCATGTCGCGCGAAGACCAGACGGCGCTGATTCTCGGCGGTGGCGTCAGCTTCCGCCTGACGGATCGCGTACGCCTCAACGCCTCGGTTCGTGACTATGTCATGACGCTCGCCGACCAGCTCGAGAATGTGGCCACGACGGATGACCTTACGCACAATACGCTGATCAGCGCGGGGCTCACCATCAGCCTTGGTGGCAGCTCGACCAGCGGCGATCTCGAAGAGGCGCGCACCGCGCGTCGGCGCGCCGAAGCGGCCACACGCCTCGAGCGCGCACGGCGTGACGACCTGCGCACCGCAGAGCGCGGCGACAGCGCCGCTGATGTTGCCGAACGGCGCATGACGCTTCGTGAGGAATCGATGCGCGCGGCTGGCGACAGCATGCGCGGGCGCCCGGAAGCCGGTCCCGTGCGTCGCGAACCCGGGATGCGGATGTCGTCCAGCGACTCGACTCGCTGGGTCATGATCCCCGTACCGACGATTGGCGAAGTGATCCTGCGGTACGGCGTGACGCCGTCGACGGAGCGCGGCGCCCTGCCGCCCGGGATGACGATCGACGAGTTGCGCCGCCTCATTCGCGCCGAGGTGCGCGGCGATACGGCCGCCCTTCTCCTCGAAAATCGCACAATGCTTCTGCGCGACGACTCGGCGACGCAGCGACTGCGTGTACTGGAAGGTCGCTTGCAGGCCGAGGCCGATTCGCTGCGCGAGGAACGCGCGCGCCTGGCGCGTGAGCCCCGTGCGGCGGCGCCAGCGCCACCTCAAACGGTGATGGTGACGGTGGAGGGTGAATCGCGCCCGCTGGCGTCGACCGCGCTAGCCCGGTTGGGCCGCGTCACGTCGCGTGAGCTTCGGCCCTTCGTGGGGCTGAGCGTTGGTGATGAGACGCAGTTCGTCACCAGCTTGCGTGCCGACCTCGGCCCCGTCTCGACGGGGAGCGGCTTCCACCTCGTGCCCGAGTTCGCCCTCGGGTTCGGCGGCGGGTACTCACTGCTGGCCATGGCCAACCTGCAGTACAGCTTCACGTCGTTTGGGACGCGCGCCATCCGACCGTATGTGACGGGAGGAGCGGGGATCTTCACCCCTTCCGTACTGGGCATCAACACAGCCGTGGGAACGTCCATCGACCTGCGAGGCGGACGCGGTACGCCGTTGTACGGGTATGCGGAGTTGCAGGGGATCAACCTGTTCGACCATACGCGCTTCATGATCGGCGTGAGCAGCGGACGCTAGACCGTCCGCGCACAAGCGGCCGCCGGAGCTATTCTCTCCGGATTCGACGCGCCTCCGGTCCGGGGCGCTCGGACTCGAGACGGAGGCGAGACGCCGACGGGGGAGAGAAAGGCGCTGGGATTCGGCCGCGCGCGCTGGGTAGCACGATCGCGCAGCTCCGAAATTCAGGGGCTGTGCGAGTAGCGTCTAAAGCGACGTCATTCGAGGGAGTACCCCCTGTCGAGTCTCCTGCGACCACGAGTCTCAATTCGACCTGTTTGCCGCAACCATCCGTGCCTACTGTAGCA
>Ga0163144_10030699_pt1 | contig 10273 bp, 7 predicted proteins | sample OliLak19BULKMAT1_FD_123175 | JGI IMG/M metagenome (GOLD analysis project Ga0163144, IMG submission 123175) | Freshwater microbial mat bacterial communities from Lake Vanda, McMurdo Dry Valleys, Antarctica - Oligotrophic Lake LV.19.BULKMAT1 | ecosystem: Environmental > Aquatic > Freshwater > Lake...
AAATTGTGAGCGAGCGCGCCCGTGCCGAGAGCAAATTCCGAGATCAGCAGGCCCTGTTCGGCGATGCGATGCGCGAGGGCACGATTGCGGGCAGGATAGACGATATCGAGACCCGTGCCCGTGACTGCGATGGTACTGGAGCGGCCTTCCAGTCCACCTGTATGCGCGGCGGCGTCGATGCCCAGCGCAAGCCCACTTGCGATGGTGAGTCCTGACTCGCTAAGGGCGTGAGCGAACGCCCGCGCCGTTGCTATGCCCTGTGGTGTCGCGTTGCGGCTGCCGACGATCGCGATCGAGGAAGCACCTAGCAGGTCGCGTCGGCCCTTTGCGAACAGCACGACCGGTGGATCGCCGATCTCCAGCAACATTGGAGGATAGTCGTCGTCGGCAAGCGTGATGAGGTGGTTGCCCGCCTCGGAGACCCATGCGAGGGTCGCCTCGACGCCTTCGCGCGCAACATCCGAAGCGAGCGCGGACGCGACTTCACGGGTAACCAGCTGTTCAAGCGCCGTCGGTCCGGCGGTCACCGCCGCTTCCGGCGAGCCGAAGGTCTGCAGCAGCGTTCGCGCCGTCCGTGGCCCGACGCCGGGGGTCAGCGCGAGCTGCAGCCAGTACGAGAGGTCCGCATCCGCCGTCATCGGCGCTCGGCGGCGAGGCGATAACTCAGGGCGCCCGGACGAGGTCCAGCAAGTTCGCGGGCCGGGATGAATTCATCACCAGCCCGTAGGAGACTTTCTCGAACACCCGAAATATGAACACCAGCCCATAGCGTTCGTCGGGAAGCTTGACCGGATCAGTCTGACCCTTCGGGTCGAGCTGGGTGTACGCCGATTCCACCTTGGATCGGGCCGGATCGTTGGAACTGCTGCGCGGCAAGGCTCGTGGGGTGACGGTCTTGCCCGCTCGGTAGAGCGCGTAAACGGTACCGACTTCGACACCCTCGCGTACGCCGCGATTGACCGCGATGACCTGCTGTTGCCCGATCTCGGAGATGACGTTCTCCGCCGCCGAAATCACGATGCCGTTCGCGCTGGGTACTGCAGGATGCGGGACGTACGCGAGGATTTCCGTCGGCGGTGCCATGACGAGGCGATCGCCAGTGGAAATTTCCTGGCGCGCGCGGAGAATGCGAACGGTCGAGACATCCGCGAACTCGCGCACGCGCGCATCGCCCAGATAGATGACTTCGTTGCCGAGCTCTTCTTTGGTGCCTGGATCGATGAGCGGCTTGCCGGGGCGGTATACCTGCCACACCAGGCCTGTATCCGGGCCCAGTCCCTTTACGTAGGCCGCATCGCCTGCACCGAGTATCACGCGATCCTCCTGGGTCGCGACGATTCGCGGGGCCGCGTCGAATTCGGCCTTGTCGACGATCAGTGGCCGGCTGAGGAACGGTTCGATCGAAGTCGCTGGAATGCTCGAGATCGGTCCGGACGCAAGCTGTTCAGACCGGACGCGCGGCGAGAGCTTGACCGTGCTGCCGACACCGGTTCCGCGCGACGCGCCGACGACCCCGCCGGGTCCTTCACCTTCCATATGAAGCCGGGGCGTGGCGCCGGAAAGGTCCAGGACAAGGACGTTGCCCGGGTAGATCAGGTGGGGATTGCGGACTGCATCCTTGTTCATGCCCCACAGATCGGGCCAGCGCCACGGACTCTTGAGGAAGCGTTTGGAGATTCCCCAGAGTGTGTCACCTTTCACCACGACGTATCGGTCGGGCGGATTGTCCGATAGCTCGAGAGGCTTCTCGTCTTGCGGCCAGGCCGGCACAGCGGCCGCGATGGCAATGGTTAGCCCGACTGCTGCCGATATGATTGAATGTCGCATCCTTGTCCCCACCTCTTGGCCAGGGAATTTGTCGCTAGAATCCACGAGCTGCCGCATCGTTACTATATTCTGCTTTAGATTCTGATCGTAATCGCCTAACGAAGCAAGCTTTTATGGCTATCCTGCGCATTCTTCAATACCCCGATCCGCGACTGAACATGGTGGCGACTCCGGTCACACGTTTCGATGAACAGGTTCAAACCCTGGTCCGGGACATGTCGGAAACCATGTATGCCGCCCCCGGCGTCGGTTTGTCAGCGACCCAGATCGACGTGCACCTCCAGGTGGTCGTGATCGATATCTCCGACGAACGCAACGCATTGCGTGTGTTGGTCAATCCCGTCATTGTCGAGGGCTGGGGTGAGTCCGAGCTCGAAGAAGGTTGCCTGTCGGTGCCCGGCGTTTACGATCAGGTCCCGCGTTACGACCGTATCCGGGTGGAAGCCCGGAATCCGCGCGGAGAATTGTTCCAACTGGACGTCGACGGCCTCATGTCCGTGTGCGTTCAGCACGAAATGGACCACCTCAAGGGCAGGGTTTTCGTCGAATACTTATCCAAGCTCAAGCAATCCAGAATCGCCGCGAAGATGCGCAAGCAGCATCGACGGGCGATGTAGCGGGCACGACACGCTTTGCGTCTGGTCTTCGCGGGAACACCACGTTTTGCCGCCGTCGCCCTGGAGGCCCTGCTCGCCGCGGGGCACGACATCGGTCTGGTCCTGACCCAGCCTGACCGTCCAGCCGGTCGCGGCATGTTGACGGCTGAGAGCGATGTCAAGCGTACGGCCTGCGAGCACGGGCTAGAAATCGCTCAGCCACAATCGCTGAAAACGCCGGAGCTGCTTGCGGCGTTGCTGGCGGTGCGCGCGGATCTTATTGTGGTAGCCGCCTACGGACTGATCTTGCCGCCCAACGTTCTCGAAGTTTTTCGGCACGGCTGCGTCAACATTCATGCCTCGCTGCTGCCTCGGTGGCGCGGTGCGGCACCGATCCAGCGAGCTCTGCTCGCCGGTGACACGCACTCTGGCATCAGCATCATGCAGATGGATGCCGGTCTCGACACCGGTCCGATCATCCTGGCGTCTGCCATTGCCCTCGCCAGCGACGAAACGGCTGGATCCCTGCATGATCGGCTGGCGCGGCTCGGTGGCGAACTGATCGTCATCGCGCTCGAACAGACCCGGTGCGGCGCGTTGCAGGCCACGCCGCAAGACGACACTTTGGCTACCTATGCGCCGAAAATCGGTCGGGCCGAAGCCGCAATCCACTGGTCTGACACCGCCGTCGTCATCGACCGGCAGGTGAGGGCATTCAATCCAGTGCCAGGAGCGCATGCTCGATTCAATGGCGAGTTGCTGAAGATCTGGAGAGCCGTATCCGATTGCGGATCCGTGAGCCGCTTACCCGGTTCCGTCATTGCTGTATCGGCCGAGGGAATCCAGGCCGCCTGCGGTGGTGCCGGTGCAATTACGATCCGGGAACTGCAACGCGCCGGGGGCAGGCGCCTGTCAGCCGGAGACTTCCTGCGGGGCCACTCGATCGCCGTCGGCAGCATGCTAGAGGACGGCACTTGAGCGCGATAGCGGGATGATCGCGGCCCAGCGCGTCGCTGCCCGGCGCGTGGCCGCAGTGCTCGCAGGCGAAAGTCTGGCGCGGCACCGACCGGGCGGCGCCGACATACTCGAGCCGCAGGACCGCGCCGTGGCTCTTGACCTGACGCAGGGCACGCTGCGTCATCTCGGCCGCCTCCGCGCATTGGTAGCCCTGATGGCCCAACGGCCGATTCCGGACCGCCAGGTCGAGGCGCTCGTCCTGGTTGCCTTGTACCAACTCTGGCAGACCCGCGCCGCACCGCACGCGATAGTGGATCACGCGGTCCGGTCCGTTCGTTCCCTGGGTGCCCAGGCTGCAAGCGGACTGGTCAACGCGCTGTTGCGACGCTTCCTGCGCGAAAGGGCAGTGCTGCTCGATCGGGCCGCAACGACGCCCGAAGGTCGGTGGTCGCATCCGGGATGGTGGATAGAGAAACTGCAGACACAGTACGGTGAACTCGCGACGTCGGTACTCGAAGCCGGCCTCGATCACCCCCCGATGAGTGTCCGCGTGAACCGGCGACGCACATCCGTCGACGAGTACCTCGACACTTTGACAGCCGAGGCCATTCCGGTGCGCCGCCTGGCCAACGATGCGCTGCTGCTCGGGCGACCAATGGCTGCAGCACGATTGCCCGGGTTCGCGGACGGATCGGTGTCGATTCAGGACGCGGGCGCCCAATGGGCCGCGCGTCTGCTCGATGCAACGGACGGACAACGCGTGTTGGATGCCTGCGCCGCCCCCGGGGGAAAGACCGCCCATATTCTCGAGAGCGCCGATGTCGAGATGCTCGCACTCGACCGTGACGCCGGTCGGCTCGACGATGCCCGCCGCACCCTGGAACGGCTCGGCCTCAATGCGCGTTTCAAAGCGGCGGACGCTGCCGATCCTGCCAGCTGGTGGGATGGAATACCTTTTCATCGCGTCCTGCTCGATGCGCCCTGTTCTGCTTCGGGGATCGTGCGGCGCCACCCGGATGCGAAATGGTTGCGCCGTCCGACGGATCTCCGGACGTTCGCGCAAACCCAGTCGCGCCTGCTCGATGCACTTTGGCACGTCCTCGCGCCCGGTGGTACATTGCTCTACGCCACATGCTCGGTATTCACGGAGGAGAACGCGGCCACGATCGATGCTTTCCTCGAGCGCCATGCCGATGCGCGCCGGCCTGACTTCGACGCGCTGCCCGGGACCGTCGGGCAGCTCCTCCCAGACCAAGAGCATGACGGGTTCTTCTACGCGCCGCTCCGTAAACTCCATCGCTAGCCGCGGAATGTTCGCGGCATTCGCGATGAGTGTTGTCGCGTTGCTGTGGCAGATCAGCGGGCCTGCCGATGCCGGCGAACCCGCGATCAACGTTCGCTCAGCCGAGCTTACTGCGAGTAACGATGGGTACTACCTCGATGCGAGCTTTGAGATAGACCTCGGCCATACCCTCGAAGAGGCGCTTACCAAGGGTGTCGCACTCAACTTCGTGCTCGATTTCTCGCTGATCTACGAGCGCTGGTATCTGTTGAACCTCTGGAACAAAACCGTCGCGAATTTCGAGCAACGCTATCGGCTCACCTACAACTCGCTCACGCGCCAGTACCGGATTGCGGCTGGAACGCTGACGCAGAACGTCGATTCGCTGCGCGAGGCACTGGTGGTGATGGGTGGGGTCCGCAATCGTTTCATCGTCTCGCGTGACGAGGTCGATCCGGAAAAGCCCTACACCGCAGAACTGCGTTTGCGCCTGGACACTTCGCAGTTGCCCAAGCCGTTTCAGCTCGACGCGCTCGGATCGAAGGGGTGGAACCTCTCCTCCGACTGGTATCGATGGACGGTGCGACCATGAGCCGGCGAATGAAGCGCTTCTGGTTGTCGCTCAGGACCCGCGGCGGACTGATGCTTGCCGGCACGGTCGCGGTGCTCGGTGCTGTCGTATTGCACTTGCTGTCGGCAACGAGCGCCGACGTTCCGACTTTTGCGCAAGGCCTGCCGCAACTCTTGCTCGCCGGGTTGGTTGTGGTGCTGCTACTGATGCTTCTAACCGGCTATCAGCTCCTCATGCTGCGGCGGCGCCTGAAACAGCGCGTGTTCGGTTCCAGGCTCACATTGCGGCTGGTGCTCCTGTTCTCCCTGGTGGCGGTGTTGCCCGGCGCGCTCGTGTACGGGGTGTCGGTGCAGTTCCTCGCACGTGCCGTGGATACCTGGTTCGATGTGCGAGTCGAAAAGGCGCTCGATGGTGGTCTCGCGCTCGGGCGAAACGTACTCGACAGCATGTTGAAGGATCTGCGCGGCAAGGCCGACACCATGGCCTTGCTGGTGTCGGATCGTGCGCCGCGGCAGCAACTCGCATTGCTCAACATGCTGCGCGAACAGGCGGCCGTTCAGGAAGTGGCCCTGCTGGATGTGAATGGGACCGTGCTGGTGTTCTCGGGCGATGAGCAGAGCGGCTTGATGCCGGAGCCGCTGTCGCCCTCGGTGCTGCGTGAGCTGCGCATGCAAAAGGCCTATAGCGGCATCATGGCGCAACCTTCCGGCGGACTGCTGCTGCGGGTCGCCGTGCCGGTGAGCGCGCTGGGTGGGGAGCTGGTGGCGCTCGAGCTGGTGCAACGTGTACCCGACCAGGTCTCGCGCAACGCAGAGGCCGTGCAGTTCGCGCACGCGGAGTATCAGGAACTCGCGTTCTCCCGCTCGGGCTTGAAGCAGTTGTACGCCCTGACGCTGACGCTCGCGCTATTGCTCGCGCTGTTCGCAGCCTTGCTGCTCGCGATCTTTTTCAGCCAGCGTCTGTCAGCACCCCTTGGTGTGCTGGCCGAGGGAACGCGCGCCGTGGCGCAGGGTGACTTCAGCCAACGCACGCCGGTGCGCAGCTACGACGAAATCGGCATTCTGACGCAGTCTTTCAACGCAATGACGCGGGAACTCGCCGAGTCGCAAGGCGAAACGCAGCGCTACCAGACGCAGCTCGAAAGCGCCAAGGCGTCGCTCGAAAGCATTCTGGCGACGCTCTCTGCAGGCGTCATCTCGCTCGACGGCGAACGACGCCTGCGCTCCGTCAATCCCAGCGCGAGCCGGATTCTCGAGATCGATCTGACTACACTCGTCGATGTGCCGGTGGGACGTTGGTCCGAGCGCGATGCGCGACTGGCTGCGCTGGCCGCCCCTCTCGCAGCTGCGCTCGCCGGACCGCTCGAGGACGATTGGCAGGGCCAGATCGCGTACGCCGGTTCGCAGCGTGGCCTTACGCTGCTTGCGCGCGCCTCCACCATCCGGCAGGCCGCGCCGGGTGGTTTCGTAATCGTGTTCGACGACATCACCGACCTCCTCAACGCGCAGCGCCAGGCCGCCTGGGGCGAAGTCGCGCGCCGTCTCGCGCACGAGATCAAGAATCCGCTGACGCCGATCCAGCTGTCGGCGGAACGTTTGCAGCAACGTCTCCGGCACAAGCTCGACACCACGGATGCCGAGATGCTGGTGCGGCTCACCCAGACCATCATCAATCAGGTGGCCGCGTTGAAGGGTATGGTAGATGCCTTCAGCGAGTATGCCCGTACACCCGAGACGCAGTTGAAGCCGGTGGATCTGAGCCAGCTCACGCGTGAAGTGCTGGGGCTCTACGAGCCGATCGGCCCAAGGATGAATCTCAAGCTCCAGCCCGGACTGCCGTCGGTCCTGGGCGACGCGGTAAAGTTGCGCCAGGTCATCCACAATCTGCTTCGCAACGCTGAAGATGCTGTCGGTACGGTGTCTGAACCCCGCATAATCTTGAGCATCGGTGCCGATCCAACCGGCGGCATCGCACTGAGCGTATCGGACAACGGTCCCGGATTCCCGAGCGACGTGATCGGTCGCGCGTTCGAGCCCTACGTCACCACCAAGCCGAAGGGCACGGGCCTGGGCCTCGCCATCGTACACAAGATCGTGGAGGAACATCACGGCCGCACCCGTCTCGAGAACCTGGCGCCCAGCGGCGCCAGGGTTACCGTCATCCTGCCGCCGGCTTCGGCCGCTGCGCAGGTCACTTCTCCGTCGCATCGGGCAGCGAATTCATGAGCCAGATCCTGGTCGTCGACGATGAAGTCGGCATTCGCGAGCTGCTCTCGGAGATTCTTTCCGATGAAGGCCACCAGGTGCGGCTGGCGCAGAACGCGACCGAAGCCCGCCAGGCCCGCGGTCGGGCGCGTCCCGACCTGGTGTTGCTCGACATCTGGATGCCGGATACCGACGGCATCACCCTGTTGAAGGAATGGTCGGTGAGCGGGCAACTGACCATGCCGGTGGTCATGATGTCGGGCCACGGCACGATCGACACCGCTGTGGAGGCGACCCGGATCGGTGCCTACGGTTTCCTCGAGAAGCCGATCGCACTCCAGAAACTACTTGCCACCGTGGGCAAGGCGCTCGCACAGGTCACGCCCGGCGCGGTAGCTGCGCCCGAACGATCGCTCGCGTTCCTCGGCAGGACACCGATCATCATGGATCTCAAGGTGCGCCTGGAGCGCATTCGCGAGTTGCGCTCTCCCGCCATGTTGATCGGCGAGCCCGGCAGCGGGCGCCAGTTATGCGCCCGTACTCTGCACCGCCCCAATACGCCGTGGGTTGCCCCGGCCGATACGCTGTTCCTCGAGGACGCGTCCGGCAAGCTCCTGAGCCAGGCCGTGGAAGGCACCCTGTACCTGCGCAATGTCGACACGTTCGGACGCGACGCTCAACGCGCGCTCATGCAGCTGATTCCGGGACTCGAACGTTGCAACACCCGGCTCATCTCGACCGCGGGGCCATCGTTGCCGCGACGGGTGGCCGAGGGCGTTTTCGATTCTCGATTGTACGCAGCGCTCTCCACGGTGACGCTGCGGGTGCCGAGCCTGCAGGAACACGCGGAAGACGTGCCCGAGATCGCCAGCCTGATCCTGGGGCGGCTCGCCGAATCGAAGGAGATTCCGCTGACCTCGTTGAGCACCGCTGCGCTCAATCAGCTGCGCATGTATCCGTGGCCGGGCAATCTCGCGCAGCTCGAGTCGGTGGTGAAGTCCGCGGCTATCGTGGCTGCCGGGGCGGAGATCGTACCGGCAGACGTGAGTGCGGCGCTGTCGCGCGAGGATGCGAGCCCGGCGGCGTCGCTCGGCGGCCTGCCCCTCGACGTGGAGCTGCGCGAGGCGCGGGACGCATTCGAACGAGCCTACTTCGAATATCACATCGCGCGCGAAGGCGGGAACATGAGCCGGGTCGCCGAAAGGGTGGGGCTCGAACGAACTCATCTCTACCGCAAGCTGAAGCAGCTCGGAGTCCTGGCGCAGCGCAAGGTCGAGCCGTAACGAGCGCCGCGTTCCGCTAGAATCTGCTGCCTCCGCCGCAGGGCGGTTTTTTCTTTCCGGGATCGGGATTCATGGCAACCACAAGCGAACTCGCCAACGCCATCCGTGCGCTGGCCATGGATGCGGTGCAGAAGGCCAACTCCGGACATCCGGGAATGCCGATGGGCATGGCCGACATCGCCGAGGTGATCTGGCGCCATCATCTGAAGCACAACCCCGCGAATCCGCGCTGGCCTGACCGCGATCGTTTCGTGCTCTCGAACGGCCATGGCTCTATGCTGCTGTATGCCTTGTTGAATCTGACCGGCTACGGCCTTCCGATGGCGGAACTGACGCGCTTTCGCCAATTGAATTCCATGACCCCGGGCCATCCGGAGCTCGGTTGCGCGCCGGGCGTCGAGACGACGACCGGACCGCTCGGCCAGGGGCTGGCGAACGCGGTGGGCATGGCGCTCGCCGAGCGTGTGCTGGCGGCAGAGTTCAATCGTCCCGGTCTCGACATCGTCGATCACCACACCTGGGTTTTCATGGGTGACGGTTGCCTGATGGAAGGCATCTCGCACGAGGCCTGTTCTCTCGCAGGGACGCTCAAGCTCGGCAAGTTGATCGGCCTCTACGACGACAATCACATCTCCATCGATTCCGAGAAGGGTTCGATGGAAAGCTGGTTCACCGACGACACGCCGAAGCGCTTCGAGGCCTATGGTTGGCACGTGATCCCGGGCGTGGACGGACACGATGCCGACGCAGTGGATGCCGCGGTGCGGTCGGCCAAGGCGGTCGGGGATCGTCCCTCGCTCATCTGCTGTCGCACCATCATCGGCAAAGGCTCGCCGAAGAAAGCGAACACCGGCGCCGCACACGGCGCGCCCCTGGGTGTCGAGGAAGTGGCGGCTACGAGGGCTGGCATCGGCTGGAATTATCCGCCGTTCGAGATCCCGCAGGACATCCGCGCCGCATGGGATGCGCGTACCCAAGGCGCGGCTGCCGAAAAGGCGTGGTCGGAGACATTCTCGCGGTACCGGGAAGTCCACGCGGAAGCCGCGACGGAGTTCGAGCGCCGCATGGCCGCGGAATTGCCTGCCGAATGGGACAGATCAGCACGAGCTTTCGTCGACGCGACTGTCGCCAAGGCCGAATCCATCGCAACGCGCAAAGCGTCACAGAACGCGCTCGACGGATTCGGCCCCGCACTCCCAGAGCTGATCGGCGGTTCCGCCGACCTTGCTGCGTCCAACCTGACGATGTGGAAAGGCTCGAAGCCGATCGGCGCAACGGGCGGCGGCAACTACGTGTTCTACGGTGTGCGGGAGTTCGGCATGGCAGCGGTGATGAGTGGTCTTGCGCTCCACGGGGGTCTGATTCCGTACGGCGGCACCTTCCTCGTGTTCAGCGACTACGCGCGCAACGCGTTGCGACTCGCTGCGCTGATGAAGCTGCGTTCCATCTACGTGTTCACCCACGACTCCATCGGTCTGGGGGAAGACGGACCCACGCATCAACCGATCGAGCACGCCGCGACCTTGCGCCTGATCCCCAACATCGATGTCTGG
>Ga0163144_10030700_pt1 | contig 10273 bp, 7 predicted proteins | sample OliLak19BULKMAT1_FD_123175 | JGI IMG/M metagenome (GOLD analysis project Ga0163144, IMG submission 123175) | Freshwater microbial mat bacterial communities from Lake Vanda, McMurdo Dry Valleys, Antarctica - Oligotrophic Lake LV.19.BULKMAT1 | ecosystem: Environmental > Aquatic > Freshwater > Lake...
CGGCCTGCCCGAGCGACGCGTGCTGCGGCGACCCGTGCTGCGGCGACCCGTGCTGCGGCGACCCGTGCTGCGGCGACGCGTGCTGCGGCGACCCGTGCTGCGGCGACCCGTGCTGCGGGCTGCCACGCGGCACGGTGATCGGCTCCGCGAGATCGGCCGCCACGAGGTTCTGCAACATCGCGGGGTGACGCGGCGCGGCCACCGCCGACGACGCCACCGAGCCGGTGACCGCCGTGTGGATCGGGTCACCGGCGCCGCGCGCCCGCACCTCCGAGCGATCGGCGGCGGGGGGCAGGTTCAGGATCGGCGGCGGCGGCGGCAGCGTCCCCGAGCGCCTGGGCTGAGAGTCTTCCGGCCCGCGCGGCAGCGAGAACGGCGCCGAGGCCTCGTGCCGGCCCGGCACGCGCGCCGAGGGCAAGCCCAGGCCCGGCGAGGTCGACGTCGCGGCGATGATGATCGCCTGCTTGAAGAACGGCTCCAGCTCCGCGATCGACCCGAGCCGCCGCGGCCTCCCGCCGCCGCGCGAGAGCACGTCGTCGCGTCCCACCACCCCTGTCGAGATCGCCGCTTGCAGCTCGCGCAGCGCCGAGAACACGAGCTCGCGCCCGTCGACGGTGCGCACCACCCAGCGCTCGGGCCCGGCCGCCGGCACCGGGCGAAACACCCGGAACTGCGCGCCGCAGTTCGTGCATTTCACGGTGGTGCCACGCTCCGACACCAACGCATCGTCGAAGTCGTATTCGGTGCCGCAGCGCTCGCAGGTGACGTCCATCGAACCGTGTCGGGGAAAGGGACCGTGGGCTCGGAGCGCGCGGCGCAGACCAGGTCGCGCGAGTCCGAGCACACCAAGGATAATGGACAAACCGCGCGTTGGAAAAAGTCGTGGCGAACACGCCGTCACGCCGCCCGGCCCACGGCGGCCCCGACCGGAACGAATGTGCGGCATCGCCGGCCGCCACGGCGCCGCGTGAACCTTCTTTCACGCGGGCGGCCGGACCTCCGGTCGGGCACGCCGCTTTCCGCCGCATCGACCGGCCTTGTCCAGGGCACGTCGCTTGCTACGCTTGCGCCGTTGCCGCTCGCCCCCGCGATCGCGGCCGATTCGCCTTCCGGAGAACGACGATGAACCGCCTTTCGCTTCTGGGCCTGCTCGCGATCAGCACGGGTCTTCTGACCGGCTGCCCGATCTTTGACGATAACGGCCCGGTGGACCCGGGCTGTCGGGACGAGGGCAAGTGCGGGGTGGGCGGTGGCCCCGGGACCACCACGCCCCCGCCCGGTAGCTGCTTCGCGCAGGCGGACTGCACCGGCATCAACGAGACCTGCGGCGACGATGGTGAGTGCCGCACGGGCGACTGCACGCTGTGGGGCTGCGTCGGCGGCGAAAAGTGCGAGGTCGGCGCCGACATGAAGGCTTACTGCGGCGCCGGGGGCTCGGGCAGCGGTGGCGCAGGCGGCGCAGCCTCAGGTGGTGCCGGCGGCGCGAGCACAGGCGGCACGGGCGGCGCGGCCTCCGGAGGAGCCGGTGGCGCAGGGGGAGCGTCCGGCGGCGCCGGCGGCGCCGGCGGCGTGGCCTCGGGCGGTGCCGGCGGCGCAGCCGGTGGTGCCGGTGGAGCAGCAGGTGGCGCGGGCGGCGCAGCGTCAGGCGGTGCCGGCGGCGCGGCAGGTGGCAGCGGCGGCGCCGGTGGCACGGGCGGCAACCCGTAGCTCGAACGCAACGTCCAAAGCGAATTTGAATCGCGGAACGCTCGGCGCTTCGCCCGCACGGTCCATCGCGTGAATGGCTAGTCCACCCTCCGCGGCAGCGCTCCAGCGCACGCTCACTGCGCACGCTCACTGCGCACGCTCACTGCGCACGCTCACTGCGCACGCTCACTGCGCACGCTCACTGCGCGCGCTCACTGCTCGGCGAGCAAGTACACGAGCAGGGCGAGGGCGGCCGAGTTCTTCTGCAGGCTCGCCGGATCGATCTTGTCGATCGTGTCCGCCTGGCTGTGATGCACGTCGAAGTACCGGCTCCCATCCGGAACCAGGCCAAAACAAGGCGTCCCGTGCTCTTCGAGCGGCGAGATGTCGGAGCCTCCGTGACCCTCCTCCAGGTCCGTCAGGCCCAGCCCCGCGAACAGCGGCCACCAGCCGCGCACCTTCTCGCGTAGGTCCGCGGGCGCCTTCATCTGGAACCCGCGCGGCGCGCCCGCGCCAAAATCCGACTCGATCGCCGCGGCGTGGGTCTCCTTCCCGTGCGCCTCGAAGTACCCCTTCCCGCCGCGCAGCCCGTTCTCCTCGTTGGTGAACAGCACCACACGCACCGTCCGCTTCGGCTGAAGGCCCAGCTCCTTCAGCAGCACCGCCGCGTCGATCGCCATCGCGCAGCCGCTCCCGTCGTCGTTGGCGCCGTCTCCGACGTCCCACGAGTCGATGTGCCCGCCGACCAGCACCACCTCGTTCGGCAGCTCGCGCCCTGGCAGCTCCGCGATCGCGTTCGCGCTCTCGGCGTCGGGCAGCGTCTTCGCCCCCATTTCCAGCTCGAGCGTGACCGGCCCCTTCTGCACGCTTCGCGCGAGAAAATCGGCGTCCTCGGGGGCCAGCGCGGCGGCCGGGATCTTCGCCACGTCCTTGCCGTACGGCGCCATCGAGCCGGTGTGCGGCGTGCGGAAGGCCTTCGTCGTGACCGACCTCACCAGCGCCGCCACCGCGCCGAGCTTGCCCGCCTCCGTCGCGGCCAGCCAGCGCACCGGCGCCGTCGCGCCGTAGCCCGTCTCGTTCGTCGCCGCGTCGAACGCCGGCATCGCCTGGTTCACCAGCACGATCTTCCCCTTCGCCTTCTCGCCCGCCGCCTTCAGCGCGTCGAGGCTGGCAACCACCAGCACCTCGGCCTTGATCGGCCTCGCCCCCGTCCCCACCGAGCCGCCCAGCCCGAGCATCACCAGCTCGCGCTCGGCCGGCGCCACGACGCGCGCCCGCTCTTTCCCGCGCACCCAGTGCGGCACCATCACCTTCTCGCGCCGCGCGTTCGAGAGCCCCACCTGCTTCATCGACGCGACCGAGAAATCGATCGCGCGCTCCAGCGACGCCGAGCCGCTCAGCCGATGCCCGAACGAGTCGGTCAGCTTCACCAGCCAGTCGTACGCATTTCGCCGGCTCTGCGCCGCGTTCGTGATCTTCGTCGCGGCGTCGACCAGCGGCTTCGGCAGCCCCGCGAGCGGATCCGCCGGCACGCTGGCGGTCGCGGCCGGAACGGTCGCCGGCGCGGTCGTCGTCGCAACGGGAGCCGTCGCCGGAGGGCACGGTGGCGGCGTCGCGGCGAGAGGCTGGCAGGCGGCGAGGGCGAACAACGTCGTGGTCAGAAAAAAGGAGCGGCGCACGCGCTGCGTCGTACTGGCCCGCGCAGGCCGAGGAAAGCGCCGTTTCGACGCGGATCGGATCCTGCGAACGATTTTTCGCGTTTCCCCGAAGGGTCGACGCGCGCCCTTCGTCCTTGACCCCGAAGGCCGCCTCGGAAAGAGAGCCGGTTCCATGGCGGCGAGCTACTTCGATGTAGATGGCACCCTCGTCTCGACGAACCTCGTCCATCCGACGCTCTTCTACCTGCTCAACCAGTCGACGCCCCTCCACAGCGCGATGAAGCTCGGGCTCGCGGTCGCCAAGGCGCCGTGGATGGTGCTGGCCGAGATGCGCGACAGGCGCCTCTTCAACGAGATGCTCTTCTCGGCGTACCAGGGCGTCTCCGAGGACCGCCTCCTGTCGCTCGCCGAAGAGGCCTTCGACAAGGTCATCAAGCCGCGCATCTACCCCGCCGCGAAGGACTTCGTGAAGGCCAGCCTCGACACGGGCCAGGACGTGGTCCTGGTCTCCGGCGCGCTCGACTTCCTGATGAAGTTCCTCGCAGACTACCTGGGCGCCACCGACGTCATCGCCAATCGCCTCGAAATCAAGGACCGCTACGCCACCGGCAAGCTGCTCCGCCCGGTCGTCGCCGGCCCCGAGAAGGCCCGCCTGGTGCGCGAGCACGCCCGCGGCAAGGGCCACAACCTGGACGACTGCTTCGCCTACTCGGACAGCTACTCCGACGTCCCCATGCTCTCCGTCGTCGGCTACCCGGCCGCGATCAACCCCGATCGCAAGCTCTCCCTGCTCGCGCAGGCGTACCACTGGCCGATCATTCGACTCGAAGCAAAAGCCTAGTCCGGAGCTGGAAAAAGAGCCCTCATGAGCCACCCCTGCCTCGTCACCATCGACAGCCGCAGCGCCCCCCGCGCGCTCTTTTCAGGCGATCAGCTCGTCGAGGTCGACCTGCCGACGGGCACCCGCGTCGTCTACCCCAAGCCCCCGCTCGCCGGCCTGAAAGACGTCGACGCCGCCATCCGCTACGCGATCAACCACCCGTACAACAGCGAGCCGCTCTACGCCAAGCTGCGCCCCGGGATGAAGGTCACCATCGCGGTCGACGACATCTCGCTGCCGCTGCCGCAGATGAAGCGCCCCGACATCCGCGAGCGCGTCCTGACCATCGTGCTCGATCTGCTCGCCGACTACAGCGTCGACGACGTCGAGATCATCGTCGCGACCAGCGTCCACCGCCGCATGAAAGACTACGAAGTGCGGCACATGGTGGGCGACAAGATCTTCAATGCCTACTGGCCGAAGAAGCTCTACAACCACGACGCCGAGAACGCCGCGAACATGAAGTACCTCGGCACGACCGAGCTCGGCGAAGAGGTCGAGCTGAACAAGCGGGCGTGCGAGAGCGACCTCGTCATCTACGTCAATCTCAACTACGTGCCCATGGACGGCGGCCACAAGTCCGTCGCCGTCGGGCTCTGCGGTTATCGTAGCCTGCGCGCCCACCACAACCCCAAGACCATGCGCGACTGCCACTCGTACATGGACCCTTCGTCGTCCGCCCTTTCGACCAGCGTCGAGCGCATGGGCCGCCTGGTGAACCAGAAGCTCAACGTGTTCACCATTGAAACGACGGTGAACAACCGCATGTTCGACCGCACGCTCGACTTCCTCGCCAAGAACGAGGACGACCTGACGGCGGCCGAACGGGCGGCCATGCGCGCCCTGATGTTCACCCTCAAGAAGACCCCGCAGGCCGCGCGGCAGGCCGTCTTCCAGCGCGTCCACGCGCCGTACGACGTGACCGGCGTGTTCGCCGGCGAGACCGAGGCCGTCCACGGCCACACCCTCAAGAAGTGTTACGAGCAATACCTCGTCCCGGTGCAGGGCCAGGCCGACATCCTGATCACGGGCATCCCGTACATCAGCCCGTACAACGTCAATTCGTTCCTGAATCCATTGCTCGTGCAGGTCATGGCCAATGGCTACCTGTTCAATCTCTACAAGGGCCTCCCCATGGTGAAGAAGGGCGGCACCATGATCGTCCTCCACCCCTGCACCGACCTCTTCGACAACGAGCACCACGCCCCGTACATCGAGTTCGTCCATCGCCTGCTCCCCGAGACCCGCGACGCGATGGAGCTGCACAAGAAGTACGAGCAGAAGTTCGCGAACAACCCGGCGTACATCGAGATGTACCGCTTCGGGAACGCCTACCACCCGACTCACCCGTTCTTCATGTGGTACTGGGGCGAGGCCGGCCGGCAGCACATCGGCCGCATGATCGTCGTCGGCCCCGACAACGAGTACATCCCCAAGCTGCTCGGCTGGGAGACCGCGCGCACCATGGAAGAGGCCCTGCGCATGGCCAAGCAGACGGCGCCGCCGCAGCCCGACATCCTCTGTCTGCACCCGCCGCCCATGCTCATGTGCGAGGTCACCGAGCGCGGCCACAAGCCGGCGCTGTCGGTTCCCCCCGAGTCTTCGCGCGGTTGACGGTTCTTCACGAAACCCGCCTGCAAAGGCCCGCGGGACGCACGGTTCTTCACGAAAACTCGCAGGCAGGCCCCGGGCGCCTGCGCTAGGCTGGCCAGGTGACCAAAGTCCTCTGGCAAATCCTCAAGCTGCTCTGGAAAGTCTTCCGCACGGTCATCTGGAAGTGGCTCAAGCCGTTCATCGGCAAGCTCGCTTTCGCTGGCCTGCTGCTCGTCGGCCTGATCGTGGCCATCGTGCTGCTCGCCGGCGGCTGCTAGCGCGCCACGGCTGACTCGCCAGGCACCGGTCACGCGACGCTGATCCACGCAGCGCCAGCATGAGGCACTCCGGGGGGCGCGCAATCACCGCAGCGCGGCGCGCTTGGTTGCGAGGTTGGGGCTTTACTGCAACGCGGCGCGCTTGGTTGCGAGGTTGCCCGCTGTTACCGCAGCGCGACGCGCTCGGTTGCGAGGTCGGGGCTTTACCGCAGCGCGACGCGCTCGGTTGCGAGGTTGCCGCGCAGTTACCGCAGCGCCGCGCGCGCGATCACCGTCCGCTGGATCTCGCTCGTGCCCTCGTAGATGGTGGTCACTCGCACGTCGCGCAGGTGCCTCTCGGCGGGGAAGTCGCGCACGTAGCCATAGCCGCCGTGGATCTGCACCACGCGGTTGCAGATGCGGTTCGCCGCCTCGCTGGCGTAGAGCTTGGCCATGGCGGCCTCGCGGCTGAACGGGACGCCGGACTCCTTCATCTGCGCGGCGCGCAACGCCAGCAGGCGTGACGCTGTAAGCTCGGTCTTCGAGTCCGCCAGCATCCACTGGATGGCCTGGAAATCACCGATGGACCGGCCGAACTGCTTGCGCTGCCTGGCATAGTCGGTCGCCTCCTCGAGCGCCGCCGTGGCGATGCCAATCGCCTGCGACGCAATGCCGATGCGCCCGCCGTCGAGCGCCATCATCGCGATCTTGAAGCCCTCGTTCTCGCCGCCGAACAGCGCGTCGGGCCCCACCTTGCAGTCGTCGAAGGTCAGCGGCACCGTGTTCGAGGCGCGGAGTCCGAGCTTGTCCTCGTGTTTGCCGGCCTTCATTCCGGGCCTCCCGCCCTCGACAAGAAAGCACGAGATCCCCTTGGTCCCGGGGCCTCCGGTGCGCGCCCACACCACGATCACGCCGGCGTGCGACCCGCTCGTGATCCATTGCTTCTGCCCGCGCAAGATCCAGCCGTCCGCGGTGCGCTCCGCCGTCGTGCGCATCGACCCGGGATCGCTGCCGGCCTCGGGCTCGGACAGCGCGAACGCCCCCGCGACGTATTCCCCCGACGTCAGCCTGGGCACGTGCGCCTCGCGCTGCGCCTCCGTGCCGAACTTGGAGATCACCTCGGCGACCATGTTGGTCACCGCCATGGTCACCGCGGTCGAGGCGCACGCCCGCGCGATCTCGCTCATCGCCAGCGAATACGAGACGACGCCCGCCTCCGCCCCGCCGAGCGCCGCCGGGATGTTCACGCCCATCAGCCCGAGCTCGGCGAGGCCCTTCAGGATCTCGAAGGGGAACCGCTCCTCGCGATCGAGCTCGGCCGCGACCGGCTTGATCACGCGCTCGGCGTAGTCGCGCGCCGTGCGCTGGATGAGCGCCTGCGTCTCGGTGGCTTCGAAATCCATCGCTGCGCTTTAAGGGAGCTGTGCCGCGCTGGAAAGAGGCTCGCGCCCGCCACCCCATCGCTGCGCTTTGCAGGCGTGGGCACGAAGGGCGGAGCGGCCATTCACGCGATTCACCGTGCGGGCGAAGGGCCGGTCGTTCCGCGATTCAAATTCTCGCTTCCGGGGAGCTGTGCCGCGCTGGAAAGAGGCTCGCGCGGGCTACCCCGCGGTCACTGGCACTGCAGGGCGAAGTTGCACGGATCGCCGCCTTTTGCGGAGATCTGGAGCTTGTACGGGGTGCACTTCTTGGCGGCGGCCGGCTTGCGATACACCCGCACGAAATACTTCGCCGAGTTGTTGTTGCAGTGCACCGGCCCGTCGATCGAGCACGGGATCTCGCCCGCCGTGCCCTCGGCGGACTTGCCGTCGACGCACCAGTCGTACGACGTGATCGCCGCCGCCGGGCCCGCCGGGGCGTCCGAGCAGGTGTCGCCGCGGATCACGTCGAAGATGAAATCGTCGCTCGACTCGCCCGCGACCATGTCGATCGACACGTGGTACGAGTTCGTCGTCAGCTCGTCGTTGTCGACCGTCTGGAAGGTCCACACGTCGACGTCGGTGTCGCTCGACATGCTGCCGTTGATCTGGACCGGACCGCCCGTGTCGCTCACCGAGCCCGCGTCGGCCGCGTTGGCGCACGCGTCGTTGGGCTCGCTCGCGTCCGCCGGGCAGGTGCAGCCGTCGCTCGGATTGCCTACCGGGTACTGCGCCCACCCGGGGAGGCACCCGCCGAGCTCGCAGGCGCCCGCGTTGCACGCCCACAGCGCGTTCGGCGGGGCGCCGCCGCACAGCGCGTTCGCCTCGCCCTCGTCGACCTCGCCGTTGCAGTCGTCGTCACCGCTGTTGCACGTCTCGAGCACGGGTGTCTTGGCCGTGCAGCCGACCCACGCGCCGCCCTTGCCGTCGCACGTCTCGTTGCCCGGGCAGAGACCGAGATCGTTCTTGATGTCGCACTTGCGGCTGACGCCGTCGCGCTTGTCGTTGCACGCGCAAGACTGCGAGTCGGGCGGCACACAGTACTTGTGCGGGGTGCCCGCAGGCGGCTTGTTGCCCGCGTCCGGCAAGCTCGGTCCGGTGCCCGTCGTGGCGCCGCCGGCCCCGCCGGCCCCGCCCGCTCCGCCTCCACCGCCGCCGCCGCCGCTCGCCCCGGTGCCTGCCACGAGCGCGTCGTAGTCAGCGCGCTCCATGCAGATGAAGTTGTTGGGGCAGTCGTCCACCGTCGTGCAGTCGCGGGCGCAGAACTTGTCGCCCGCGGGGGCGGTCAGGCACTCGTCGGTGAGGCCCTTGCACTGCGCCGAGCCCTGGCACTGGCCACATTGCTGATCGACGTCCAGCACACAGACTGGATCGCCTTCGATCAGCGTGCAGTAGCTGCCTTCGGGACACTCCGGCGGGCACGCGAACGTGCACACCTTGCTGCCGGCGATCTGCACACACAGGCCGCCCTCGGGGCAGTCTTGCACCGTCTCGCAGGGCAACCCCACCGGGCTCACCGCCCCGCCCGTCCCGCCACCGCCCGGTCCACCGGGACCGGCGACACTGCCGCCCGTCCCCGAGGTGAGCTCCGGTGACCCGGCGCACCCGCCGAACGCCCCGGCGACCCCCACCGTGGCCGCGAACAGAGCGCCGAGCGCCCAGGTGGAAGCGCGCGACGCGCTGCGAGCGTTGTTGAAGAAGCTAGGCGGCACGCTCGGACCAGAATAAAGGCTCGATCAAGCATCCGTCAAACTCCCGCCCATCGTGACTTCCTCGAAACGCCGCCTTCGTAATGCGAACGTGCTTCTGAGCACCCTCTCGGTGCTCGCCGCGACGGCGTGCTCCGAGCCGATCTCCCCTTCGCCCGCTCCCATGACGCCCGCTGCACCGCAGCCCGCGCCCGGCGACAGCGCGACGGCCGAGCCCGCGGCGTCCACGAGCGCGGCCAGCTCCGCGAGCGCGGCCAGCTCCGCGAGCGCCGTCACCGGCGCGGTCGCGAGCCCGACGCCGCCCGTCGCGCCCGTCAAAGCGGGCACGCGCATCTGGGGCAAATCGCGCTTCACCTGGATTCATCCCAGCCCCGGAGCATCGGGCGCGTGGACAGGTTATCTCGGCCTCGGCGGCTCGGCCCCGCTCAAGGGCGGCAGCCTCGAGACAGCGCGGGTGAGCACGGGCGGCGGCTGCACCGCCTGGTACGCGATCGAGCCGTCGGGCTTCGTCTGCGCGGGCGAGACCGCGTCGGTCGATCCCGACGAGGCGATCACCGCCGCGCTCATCCGCGACGCCGGCAAGGGCGACTCGCCGTGGCCCTTCGAGTACGCCGAATCGCTCGGAACGCCGCGTTACACCCGCATTCCGACGGCGGCCGAGATGCGCTCGTCGGAGTGGGATCTCGAGAAGCACCTGGACAAGGTCAGGCGGGCCCGCGACGCGAAGACGCCGGAAGAGCTCGCCGCGATCGACAAGGACTTCGTCGGCGCCGACTTCACGGCGGCCGGCGCCCCCGCGCCCGCGCTGCCGCCGGTCAGCGTGTTCGTGCGCGAGGGCCGCAAATACGTGGCCAGGGGCTCCACCCTGGCGTGGGTGAGCGCGTTCGACGTCGCCTATCCGGACGGTGAATTCGGCATCACCTCACGCACCTTTTTGCTCACTGCCGATCACGCGATCGTCCCCAAGGACCGCGTGCGCCCTTATCCGAAAGCGCAGTTCAAGGGCACCCTGCTCGGCGACGAGATCAAGCTGCCCATCGCCTACTTTCGCAAATCGCCGCGCCCCAAATAC
>Ga0163144_10030701_pt1 | contig 10272 bp, 7 predicted proteins | sample OliLak19BULKMAT1_FD_123175 | JGI IMG/M metagenome (GOLD analysis project Ga0163144, IMG submission 123175) | Freshwater microbial mat bacterial communities from Lake Vanda, McMurdo Dry Valleys, Antarctica - Oligotrophic Lake LV.19.BULKMAT1 | ecosystem: Environmental > Aquatic > Freshwater > Lake...
GCTGTCCAGCTGTCTTTCGCGCCTGGGATTTTCGGCTTGAACGCCAGCCATCAGCCGATCAACCGGCCGCCGTCAAACGCCGTCGGCGCAGGCCGCGACAGGCGGCGCTAATCCAGGACGCTTGCGAGTTGCCGAAACAGGGTCTCTGGAGAGACAGGCTTTGTGAGAAAGCCATCGGCCCCACCCCGCTTCGCCTCCGTCATGCGCGCCATGGTCCCGTCAGAGGTCACAATCAGGATCGGCATGCGGCGCAGCCCGCGCCTTGCGCGCTGGTCGACGATGGCGCGACAAACTGCAACGCCGTCCATGTCAGGCAGATTGTAGTCGACCAGGGCCGCGTCAAACGCGTCGCCGGCTGCGCGTCGGATTCCTTCAGCGCCGTGATCGGCAAACGCCGCCTCGATTCCAAATCCCCTGAGGATTGCACCCAGAATCTGCTGATGCGCCGCGCTATCCTCGATGACGAGTATCCGCTTGCCCGTGAGGCCTGTCTCGGGCTCAGACGTCGCCACCTGCAGCGATGACGGCGCAAAGGCTGTCGCGGGAAGCATGGGTATTCGAACCGCGATCGCGCTTCCGACATTCGGTTCTGACTTGAGTTCGATCGATCCACCCATGCGGTCGACCAGTTGTCTGCAAATCGAAAGCCCGAGCCCTACTCCGCCCACTCCTGTCGAGGTTGCGGCGTCGGCCTGCTCGAACGCCTCGAACACCCGCTGCTGCGCCTCAAGCGGAATTCCGGGGCCGGTGTCGGCTATCGACACGCAAAGGACTCTCGCTGACGATTTGTCCGCAGTCGCTTCGACCTTGGCGCTCACGCTGACGCTGCCGGTCACCGTAAACTTGACGGCGTTTGAGAGCAGGTTGGAAATGACCTGACCAAGCCGTACTCGGTCGCCAAGAAATCGGCCCTGGACGGTCGGGTCAATTTGAACGCGAAATTCAATTCCCTTCGCGGCAGCCCTCACCGGGAACGGCGAGATCACATGGTCCATGACCTGGCCAAGATCGACAGGTTCCTGCCTTATCTCGAGCTTTCCGGACTGCATGGCGGCATAGTCGAGCAGATCATTCAGAAGGCGATCCAATGCCTCGCCCGATTGCCGAATGTGCTCAACAGAACTGCGTTGTTCCGCATCGAGCTGTGTTCGGAGCAACGTGCTGGCGAGGCCGGTGATCCCGCTCATGGGGTTCCGCAACTCGTGACTGACGTTGGCGAGGAGAACGCTCTTTGCGCGACTTGCGAGTTCTGCCTCACGCCTCGCATCGGCCAGTAGCCCGACAATCTTCAGAAGTTGTTGTCGATAGATCGACGTGCCGGCGAAAAGCAGCAAGAGCGCGAACGACAGCCCGACCAGCAACATCGCGGACATATCCGACGTCGACATCGGCATCGACAGGTTTCCGCCGATGCTATCGCGGAAGACATGCCAGGCGACAAAGACGCCCCCAGCGAACACGGCAGAGATCAGGCCCGCCTGCCAGCCGAAGATAAGCGTGACGGCGACCACCATCGGCAGCATTGCAAGCGCCTTGATCGAAATCAGCCCGTCGATCCAGCTCCCAAGCGCGGTCATGCAAGCCAGGAAGATGATGACGATCACGAGCGCTGCGCGTCTGGGGTTGGCTGTCCTCGCGGTCCAGAAAGGCAGCAGCAGGCAGGCCACTGCGAGCACTAGGGTGCCGATCGAATGCAGCGGGTAGTTCGAAAAATTCTTCTGATAGTAGACAGCCGACACACCCAGCAGGCCGAGGCCTGAAATGATCAGGAAGGCGGACAGCAGCCGGCGTGTGGCAACCGTGAGTGGATCCTCACCTGTAGCGGAGGGCCAGCAGGCGTCCCGGATCAGTCGCTGCAAGAACCTTATCATCGACATCCAACCGAAGTACGCGATTCGCTCTGGCCGACGTACAGTGCGGCCCCCAAATTCCCCGTCAAAGAAAGCCCCAGACAGCAGCACAAGCCTTTGGGACCGTCTGACGGTTCCAGCTCGCCTCGGGCAGACCCCGCGATCATAAGACGCCGGCTTTCGCGAGGGCTTCAGGCGTCCGCTCACTGCCTGATCATCGACGCCAGACGATAGCCTTCGGGCCGGACATTTGGCCGGGGGGCCGCCACAACGGTCTTTTTCCTGCAGCAGGCATGCGCTACCGCTCGCGAACGGGGAAACAGCCGGGAGCACGATCGATGAAACGTCACCTCTTTACCGAGGCATCTGCCGCCATTCTGGTGCTGGCAGCCGCCTGCGCGCCAGCAGCGCCGACAGCCGAAGTGGCCGATACACCGCCGCCGCCGGTTGTGGCTGATCCGAACGAGACGTCGCTGACGATGGCGGCCGAGCCCGCAACGCTGGGCTTCAATCCGGCCTCATTCGAGAAGGCCAGGGCTGATCTCGAGGCCGGTGTTGCGGCGGGGAAGATTCCAGGCGGGCTGTTCCTTGTTGCCAGGGGCGGCCAGGTTGTGAACATCACGGCTGTGGGCACTGAAGGTCCCGGAGATACAGACCCGGTGACGCCGGAGACCATCTTTCGCGTATATTCGATGACCAAGCCGATCGTGTCCGTTGCGACGATGCAGCTGGTCGAGGACGGCAAGATCGGGCTGGACGATCCGATCTCGAAATACATTCCGGAATTCGCCAACCCAAAAGTGCTGGTCGGCAAGGGCGAGACGCGTCCCGCTGCGCGCGAGATCACGGTACGCGATCTTCTGGCTCACAAGTCGGGGTTGATCTACGGCGTGTTCGACCAGGAGAGCGAGCTTGGGAAGATGTACATGGCGGCGGGCGATGTCCGCACCGACATCTCGGGGCTTGAGCTGGCCAAGGCGGTCGCAGCGCTGCCGCTGGCCTTCGATCCGGGTACGGCGTGGCGCTATTCGCGCTCGTCAGACGTTCTCGGCGCGGTTATCGAAGTAGCGGCAGGCAAGCCGCTGGATGCGCTTCTGGACGAGCAGATCTTCACGCCGCTCGGCATGAACGACACGAGCTTCTATCTGGCCGAGGACGAATTCGCCCGGCTTGCCGAACCGCCCGTGACCATCCCCCCGCTGTCATCCGTGAAGGTGAAGGCGCCGATGATGTCGGGCGGCGGCGGACTCAACTCGACGACGGAAGACTATTTCCGCTTCGTCGAGATGCTGCGCGACAAGGGAAGCTATCGCGGCGTGGAGATCATCAAGCCGGAAACGCTCGAGGCCATGCTGAAGGACGAGATCGCCACCGGCGTCGATCGCTCGACCTGGTTCTACGACGCCCTTCCCGGCGCGGGCTTCGGGCTCGGCTTTGGCCTGATCCCGATCGATCCGCGCGATCCGGCCAAGGGCCAGTATTTCACCTGGTCCGGCTATGCCGGCACCAATATGTGGGTCGATCCGGTGAACGACATCACGACGATCTTCATGATGCAGAACAACGAGGCCTCGGCCGACTTCCGTCCGCTGCACAGCCAGTGGGTCTATGGCGGCTTTTCACCTGCGACCACGTCCGGACCGGCAGCGCCCGCCGCGCCAGCGCAATAACAGACCAACCGAGACGACATGCAGCAGGCCCGGCTCGCCAAGCCGGGCCTGTTTGCATCTGGCGCTTGGTCAAACAGGCAATACAGTGAGGAAAACAGATAAAGGGAGAGACCGGCGATGATCGGCGGCGAACACGATAACGAACTCAACGACCTGCGCATGTCGGAGAAGGGCCGCCCGCTATTCGAGGCGGTGAAGCGGCACATCGTTGAGAATGTCGCGCCGATCCACGAAGAGTTCGAGGAACTCGATCACCAGAAGACGGATCGCTGGAGCTGGCATCCGCGGCAGCTGGAGCTGCTGGATGGGGCGAAGAGACAGGCCAAGGCCGCGGGGCTGTGGAATTTCTTCCTGCCGAACGCAGAGACCGGTGAAGGCCTGTCCAACCTCGACTACGCCTACATCGCAGCAGAGCTGGGCAAGCAACCGCTGGCCTCCGAGACGCTGAACTGCTCCGCGCCCGATACCGGCAACATGGAAGTGCTGGAGCGCGTCGGCACGGCCGAGCAGAAGAAGAGATGGCTCGAGCCGCTGCTGAATGGCGAGATCCGTTCGGCGTATGCGATGACCGAGCCGAACGTTGCTTCGTCGGACGCAAAGAACATCTCCACCTCTGCTGTTCTCGAGGGCAATGAGTGGGTGATCAATGGCGAGAAATACTACATCTCCAACGCTGGCGATCCGCGCTGCAAGATCATGATCACCATGGTCAAGACGAGCCCGGATGCGCCGCCTCACCTGCAGCAGTCGCAGATCCTGGTGCCGATGGACACGCCCGGGGTGAAGGTGATCGGGCCGATGCATGTCTTCGGCGCCGACCATGCGCCGCGCGGCCACATGCACATCAAGTTCACGAATGTCCGTGTGCCCAGGGAGAACATCCTGCTCGGCGAGGGCCGCGGTTTCGAGATCAGCCAGGTGCGCCTCGGGCCGGGCCGCATCCACCACTGCATGCGCACGATCGGCAAGGCGGAAGCAGCGCTGGAGATGATGATCAAGCGTGGCTTGTCGCGCGAGGCGTTCGGGCAGCCACTGATCAAGCTGGGCAAGAACCCTGAAGTCGTGTCGCGCGCCCGCTATGACATCGAGCAGATGCGGCTGATGGTCCTGAAGGCTGCAAAGGCGATGGACGTGCTGGGCAATCGCGAGGCGCGCGTATGGGTCTCGATGGTGAAGTCGATGATCCCCGAAATCACCTGCCGCATTATCGACGAGGCGATCCAGGTTCATGGCGCGACCGGCATCTCGCAATGGACGCCTCTTGCAGAGCTGTACGCAGATGTGCGCCACCTGCGTTTTGCCGACGGGCCGGACGAGGTTCACCACATGGTCGTCAGTCGCGCGGAGATCAGGAAATATGAGCCGGGGCGGAATGCGCCGTAGGCGATCGCCCTACCCTGTGACAGGCGACCAGAACAGCACGATCAGCGGCGTCGCGACAACGAGCACGATCAGCGACAGCGGCAGGCCGAGGCGCCAGTAGTCGCCGAAGCGGTAGCCGCCGGGGCCCATCACCAGCGTGTTGCACTGGTGGCCGATGGGCGTGAGGCAGTCGCAGGCTGCGCCGATGGCGACGGCCATGAGATAGGCGTCTGGGTCGACGCCGAGGCTCTGCGCCGTCGCAGCGGCAATGGGCGCGAGGATCAGCACGGTGGCGGCGTTGTTGAGGAAGGGCGTAACGGCCATGCCCACGAATATCAGCACGGCGACGGCGAGCCAGGGCGGCATCGGGCCGAGCAGTTCGGCCAACGGGGCCGCGAGCAAGGCTGCGCCGCCTGTGCTGGCGATCGCTTCGCTGACCGGGATGAGGCAGGCCAGCAGCACGAGCAGCGATCCGTCGATCGCGCGATAGGCTTCGGTCATGTTCATCACGCGCAGCACGAGCACGCCGACAGCGGCGGCGGCGAAGGCGACGTGGATCGGCAGCCATCCGAGGCCGATGGCCAGCACGGCGGCGGCAAGCAGGACCAGCGGCGCAAAGCCGAAGCGCTTCACGCCCAGTGCGATTGACCGTTCCGACAGCGGCAGGACGCGCAGCTCCGCAAAGGCGCTTCCAATATTGCCCTCGTCCGCCTTGAAGATGACGACGTCGCCGCTGCGCAGGCGGATGGAGCGGAGCTCGGTGGCGAGGCGCGATCCCTCGCGGCTGACGGCGAGCAGGCTCAGGCCATAGCGCTCGTGCAGGCGGCTCTGGGATACGGAACGGCCGGCCAGGCTGGAATCGCCGGCGATGACGCCCTCGACCACGCGCACATCATCGGCGTTTTCATTCTCTTCGCGGTGGCGATCGCCGGTGAGGATGAGCTTGGCGGCGGCGGCGAACTTTTCCAGCGCCGCCTGCTCGCCCTCGACGATGACATGGTCGCCCGCGACCAGCAGACGATCAGGCGAAGGCTTGCCGCGTTTCTTTTCGGTAACGACGGAAAGGACGTCCGTTTCTTCCGTGCTGAGCGCGTCGAGTTCGGAGAACGGCTTGCCGATCCACTCGGAATCGTCCGGGATCGACATCTCGGTCACGTAGCGGGCGTTTTCGAGACTCTCGGCCACGCTGGTGGGAGCCGCCCTGTTTATGCGGATGAAGAAGGGCGCAACGGCGAGGAAGGCAAAGCCCGCCGCGCAGACCCCGAGCCCGACAGGGGCGAAATCGAACAGAGAATATGGCTCGCCGAGGATGGACTCCCTAACGCTCGACACGATGACGTTGGGCGACGTTCCGACCAGGGTGACGAGGCCGCCAAGCAGGGATGCGAATGACATGGGCATGAGTAGCCGTGAGGCGGGCGTACCGGTCTTGCGCGCGTTCTGCAGAGCGATCGGCATCATGATGGCGAGCGCGCCGATGTTCTTCGTGATCATCGAGAGGACCATCACGGCGCCGGCGAAGGCCGGGATCTGGACGTGTGGCTTGTTGAGCCAGCTCATCGCCGGCGCGAGCGCACGGTCGATCAGGCCGGAGCGGGCGATGGCGGCGCTGAGCACCAGAACAGACGCGATGATCCAGATGAGGTCGTTGCTGAAGCCGGAGAACATTTCTTCGGCGGGGATAACGCCGACGAGGACACCTCCAACCAGCGCCATCAGTGCGACGAGATCATAGCGCAGTTTTCCCCAGACGAAGAGCGCGACGGCGCCGCCCATGACGGCGAATGCCAGCACCTGTTCTGTCGTCATGAGCGTCCGTTCCTGGTTGTAATCGGGGAGCCCACGCCTCCACCAGAGGCACCAACGCGCGAGAATGGCGATGAGGTGCGCCGCCGCCCGGCGAGGCGCGATGATTTACACAGAGCGCCGGGTTTACTGGTCCAGCGCGGCCCGCAGGACGTCGGGATTATAGAGAGAACGATCGGCTGCATCGACAAGAGGGCCGATCAGACTGGCGACATCTTCGGCGAGGCCTGGCGCGCCCTGGCCTGCACGGATCGCCTCTGCGGCGGAGGCGAAGCGGGCGCTGAGGGCTTCGAGCTGCCTCCGCGGCTCGTCAGCGAGGATGCGTTCGTGCAGGCGCTCGAGCCGCTCGCGCGCGGCGCGGACGTAGAACAGTTTGACGTCGGCGGGGGCGTCGTTTGCCGCCAGGATCGCAGAGGCCGACCGCAGGGCTTCGTAATCGTCGCTATAATCGAGCATCTCCGTCGCGGCGGGAGTGGCGCAGTAGGCGATGTCGAGACTATCGAGATAAGCCAGCACCGCCTCGAACACGTCGGGCGGCGGTTCCTGGCCGTCGAATTCCTCGACGATCAGGCCGCGTACCTTGTCGCGGAAGGCCTGGCTCTTCCGGTCCTTCATTTGCGCGCCGTCGCGGGCGGCAAGGTCGGGGATGGCAACCGGATCAAAGGTGCCATTGTCGCGCACTTTGGAAAACAGGCTGGAGGTGATGTCCGCCGTGCCTGGGTCGCCGGAGACGCCGGCGACGAAGAAGTGCGCATTGCCCCGTCCGTTGATGTGACAGGATGAACAGGACAGTCCCATCCGCGCCGCGGCGCCGCCGAGCAGCCCGGGCGATTCGAATGCGATGCGGCCGAACGTAAGTTTCAGGCCGTGTTCGTCGGGTGCCTTGGGCGCAGGCAGCTCGCAGGCGACCGGAGCGATGGTCAGCGCATTCACTGCGTCGGCTTGAGGGGCGACCCAGCGCAGGGCGCGCAAGCTGTCGGACGTCACCGGCGCATTTGCTTCAGGCGCGCTCGCGCAGGCTGCCAGCGCGAGTATCATTGCGACCAGAAGCAGCCTCAGGATTTCGCTCCGGCGATCCAGCGGCGCAGTTCCTCGGCCTCTTCGCAACCGAATTTGCAGATGCGATCGAGCTTGACCAGCTGGGCGTTTGCTTTCGCGAGCTGGCCTGTCTCGACATAGTATTCGCCGAGATACTCGTTTGCGCCCCTGTGTTCGGGATCGAGTTTCAGCGCCGCCGAATAGTAGCTGATCGCCACGTCGTAATTGCTGAGCTTGCGGTTGGCGAAGCCTTGATAGGTGAGCACGTCGGGGTGCGGACCAAGCGCTGCGCCTGCGGCGCGCAGCGACCAGAGCGCGTCCTCATAACGGCCCTCATTGATGAGGCCTGCGGCCTGAAGATAGGCGGCGTCGCCATCGCTGGCCGAGGCGAAGCGCCCCATCGCGCCGGACAGTTGCATCGGGGCGGACGGGTTGGCGACGGCTGCATCGACCTGCGCGATGGCGGCGTTGATGGCCGCTGCCTCGGCGCAGGTGGCCGCGCACTTGGCCTTCAGGGCTTCCAGCGCAGCTTTCTGTTCGACGGCCTTGCCTGCATCGCCCTGCTTTGCTTCCACGGCGCCGAGCCAGCCGCGCGCCATTGCATGGTTGGCATCATACTTCACGGCGTTGCGAAGATACTTTCGGGCGTTGCTGAAATCCTGCTGGCCGACCTGCGCCAGGGCCATCATGAAGTTGGCGTTCGCGTCCTTGCCCGCCGCATCGAGCACGTCGTCGAAGGCTTTCTCGGCCTGCTTGTAGTTCTGCGCCTTGAGAAACTCGACCCCTTGCGAATAGCGCTTGGCCGGATCGGCGCGCGTGCCAGACGCCGAGGGGCCGCTGCCTCCGCTTGCCCCGCCCGATCCCCCGCCACCCGCGGCGAGGGCTGGCGTCTGGGCAAGCACGAGAACTGTCGCGGCTGCGAGCAACACAAGGCGGCTGGACTTCATGGAGCGTCCTCCCATCTGGAAGGGATGAGCATACACCCATCGCTATCCGTGAGCACGCGGAAAAAGCGCGGGCTGGCGTGACGCGGGCGTCAGCTAGCCCTCGTCCTGCAGCGTGAAGATGGCTGTGACAAGCTCGATGATGTTCATCGTCTGCATGCCATTGGCCTCGTGGTCAGGTGCACCGGCGCGGTCACGGATGGCGATGGTAAGTTCGTCGTCCTCAAGCTTTGCCCCGCGCAAGGCTTCGCGCGCCGCAGCCTTCAGGAAAATCTTGATCGCTGCTGGATCCCCGCCGGCAATGACCGGGTCTTGTTCCGGGACCTCTCGCAACGTCACCCCGGGATGTTTCGCCGCCAGGGCGACGAATTTTTCCCGATCGAGTGGCGGCAGCAGGAAGAAGCCGGCGCCTTTCGTCAGGACCAGCGACACATGATACCGGCCGCCCCGGCTGTCCTCGCCGCCATCGGCCTGCAGGAGAAAGAGCTCGTCGCCTAAGGCGACAGGGGCGAAACGGGTCGGTGCCTCCCCTTTCTCATCGATCATCATGAGATGGGTGCGCGTCGTGCTGTCCCAGCCAATCCGCTCGCACCCTTCGGCGGATTTGACCATGTAAGGCGGGCTGCTTGCGGTCGCCTCGCAATAGTCGCCGGGCGCAATCACCGGGCGGGACGGACGATCGGCGGTTGGCGCAAGATCGACGTCGGATCGGTAAGCACAGCCCCCGACTGCAAGCGCCGCGAGGCCCAGAGCCACCAGTCCCGCTGCCAGCCTGCCAAACATCTCACGCCTCCCCGGATGCCGCACAATGGCCGCTCCCCCGGGCAGAAGGAAGGCGTTGTCTCGCCAGGAGCCCGCCGGCAAGAACGTGGCGGGAACGGCGCGGCGCTCGCACGTGACTGCTTCGAAATGATCAGGAGCCGGGCTATGTGGCGTGCAATTTGCGCTCCGGACCCGGTACGGGGCCCAAAGGTTGCCGCCCGGCGGTGTGTTACGTGGAATATCTATGGGAACTGCTTGAACGCGGGCGACATAAGACGGATGAAGGCGATTAACGCATTCACGAGGCACGGCCCCTCTGGGGGGCCTGCGTCATGGCGGCGTGACAGATTACTCTTGAGCCTGAACTGCCAGTTCCCATATGAGCCCCAGCCCGCAGGGGACTTCACGGTTTCCCGGGTGTAATCAGATTGTAGACCTAGGGGTCGTCCAAGCCGGGTGCTGCTCGTCAGGCCCAGACCATGGATGGGGCGGCCGCCGCAGAAAGGACGTTTGTAGAATGGCTAAGATCATCGGCATCGATCTGGGGACGACCAATTCCTGCGTCGCCGTCATGGATGGCGGACAGGCAAGGGTTATCGAGAACACGGAGGGCGCGCGAACGACCCCCTCCGTCGTGGCGTTCCAGGACAGCGGCCAGCGCCTCGTCGGCGTCATCGCCAAGCGCCAGGCCACGGTTAATCCGCGCTTCACCTACTCCGCCATCAAGCGCCTGATCGGGCGCAATTTCGATGATCCGATGGTGAAGAAGGACAAGGACCTTGTCCCCTATGAGATCGTGAAGGGTCCGAACGGCGACGCCTGGATCAAGGGCCGCGACAA
>Ga0163144_10030703_pt1 | contig 10272 bp, 8 predicted proteins | sample OliLak19BULKMAT1_FD_123175 | JGI IMG/M metagenome (GOLD analysis project Ga0163144, IMG submission 123175) | Freshwater microbial mat bacterial communities from Lake Vanda, McMurdo Dry Valleys, Antarctica - Oligotrophic Lake LV.19.BULKMAT1 | ecosystem: Environmental > Aquatic > Freshwater > Lake...
CCGTTCCCGTTCCCGTTCCCGTTCCCGTAAACCGGACTTCGGGAACGGGAACGGGAACGGGAACGAGATCTGGCGCCAAATCGTGGGCCTCTCGTGGGCAGATGACCTTGAAAGGGATGCTTCATCAGCCGCATGCTCGAAGACGCCGGCATCGCCTATTACTTCGAGCAGGGCGACAGCGACACCAAGCTCGTCCTCTCCGACGCCCCCCAAGCCAATCCCAAGCGGCCGCGCTCGCTTTCGTTCGTGGACGACACGAGCATGGTCAAGAAGAACGACCACGAGACGGCGACCGCCGTGCGCATGGCCCAGCGCGTCCGCCCCGGCAAAATTACCCTGCGCGACCACGATTACCGCCGCCCACCGAGCTACAAGCTGATGACGACCGCCAGCGGCGGACGCGGAATCGAAAGCAAGCTGGAGAGGTTTCATTACACGCCCGGGGCTTTCCTGTTCGGCACGGATCAAGGCGATGCAACCCCTGTCGCCGACGACAAAGGCAAGACGCGCACCGACGAAAAGGAAGGCGCCATCCTAGCGCAGAAGCGCCTCGACGCGAAGCGCGGCAGCGCCTACACTTGCACGTTTGAAACCAACGCGCACGACCTCGCGCCCGGAATGGTCATCACTATCTCGGGTCACCCTAATGAGGCGCTCGGCGAGGGAAAGAAGCTCCTCGTCCTCGAGTCCTCGTTGAACGGAACGGCGACAGGCGACTGGTCTCACTATTGCGAGACGCGCAGCACCGAAGTCCCGTTCCGGCCAGAGCTCATCACGCCAAAGCCGACGGTGAACGGTGTGGAGAGTGCCACCGTGGTGGGTCCGGCGGGCGAGGAGATCCATACCGACGAGTTCGGCCGCGTGCGCGTGCACTTTCATTGGGACCGCGAAAGCAAGATGGACGCCGGCAGCTCTTGCTGGATCCAGGCGAGCCAACCCTGGGGTGGTGCCGGCTACGGCGGAATGAACCTGCCACGCATTGGCCAAGAGGTTCTCGTGGACTTTCTGGGCGGCGATCCGGACCGCCCCATTATCATCGGGCGCGTCTATACGAATCTGCAAAAGGTGCCTTACAAGCTGCCGCAGGACAAAACCAAGAGCGGGTGGAAGAGCAACTCCACCGGTGGCGGCGGCGGTTACAACGAGATGATGTTCGAGGACGCGAACGGCAAGGAGCTGATCAATATCCAGGCGCAGAAGGATTTGATGAAGCTCGTGAAGCACGACGAGACCGAGACAACGGGGAACGACAGGAAAGTCACTGTCAAACACGATCGAACGTCCACCATCGGAAACAATGACACGGTGGCGGTCGGAGTATTGCACTCGGTGACTATCACGCCTGCGCCCCCAGGCGGAATGGGCCCGCCGGCACCGCCGACCACCAGCGTGACAATGATCGACAAAAAGATCGTCCTCACAACGAAAGAGGCGACTATCACCATTGACGGTCCGAACATCACGCTCGACGCCGACACCAACATCAAGCTCGAGTCGCGCGGTACGATAGACATCCATGCAACCGGCGGCATCAAGATGACGGCCGATGCGGGGGACATCGTGGTGCACGGCGATCCGAAAGTGAAGATCAACTGCTCGGAATGAGTCATTGGCCAGGAGAACCGTCATGCCGCCTGCTGCTCGACTTGGAGACAATCATCGGTGCGACCGCCACGGCGAAGGGCTCGTTCTTCCGGCGTGCTGCCCATCCGTCCTCATTGGAGATAGGCCTGCAGCCCGTGAGGGCGATATCTGCGACTGCCGGTGCACGGAGGATCCGATCAAGAAAGGCGAACCCACGGTGCTCATCGGAGACAAGCCGGCTGCGCGCAAGGGCGATCCGACGGATGGGGGAAAGATCATCGAGGGTTTCCCGACTGTGCTGATCGGCACACCGCCGCAAGCTGCGTGTATGGTTGCCGCCGCCGAAGCGGGAGCGCCTTTTGTCGACGCCGGAGGATGACGATGCAAGATCGTCTTGCGACACTGCTCGCCGATGGGTCCATCCCACCATTCGCGATCATCGATGGTGCGCGAGATCGCTCGCTCTCACGATTGCTCCGGGAGTCCGGTTTTCGCCACAAGTCGCTCTACGAGGGTACAGCGGCCGAAGAGTTGGTGCCGTTCGGTCCGTATCTCGTCGAGCTTTCGGGCAGCGCCAGCATTATCGAACGATGGTTGACCCCAATGTGGGGCAGAAGCTTCGGTGTTTTTCTAGTGTGCGACCAATCCTTTGATCTCTTACGACGTCACCTGCGCCGGTTCCTCACGGTGGAGCTCGATGGCGGTCGTAAGGTGTACTTTCGTTTCTACGATCCGCGTGTTCTGCGGACGTTCTTACCGAATTGCACGCACGACGAGTGGATGCAGTTCTTCGGTCCCGTCGATACTTATTTCGTTGAGTCGCAGCATTCAAATGAAGTTTTGATTTTCCGTAGGGAAGCGGACGAGCCCGAGGCTGAGCGCTTGATGCTCACCGCGGTGAATTGACAAGGAGGGGCTATGTTCCAAGTGCGCGGCGAGCACGCCCAAGCGATGGGCACGGTCCTCCAGGCAACATTGCCGGATCGGCTGGTCACCAGCCTTCAGTCCAAAGGGCTCAAAGCAGAAAAGGATCCGGCGTCCGGCGCGGTCGTCATGACGGACGCACGCGGTTTCAAGACGCGCCTCAACTTTTTAGACGATGGTCTACCGGCCTCGACGGTTTTTCCGTCCGGGGCTCGCATCGACTTGGCTCACGACGATGTGGGAAAACTGTCGGCCCTAACCTATCCAAACGGGGAACGCGTTGATCTGGAGCACGATCGCCGTGGACGGCTCTCCGGCATTTCTCACGAGGGAGGCTGCGTCTACCGCTTCGAACACGATGACGATGGTCGATTGCAGCAAGTCACTTACCCGGACGAGTCCGCGACGCGCTTCGTTTACGGCGCGCAGGGGCTCGAGCAACTGATCGACCGCAAAGGCGCAATCACGACGTACGCCAGCGACGAGCGCGCCGGGCGCCACACCATCAAGGACCCGCTCGGGCGGAGCACGACGTTCGCGACTGGCGCGAGAGGCAAGCTTGAGAGGATTGTTTTTGCAGATGGAACAGCGCATGAGTATCAGCGCGACGACGGAGGCGCTTTGCTCGCCGTCGCGCGACGCGACGGGAGCGCCGTTCAATACGAGCGGGATGCCAATGGCGAGCTGCAAGCGCTCGTGTGGCCGGATCAGTCTCGCACATACTTATGGCAGGACAAGAAAAGCGGCGCCTTCGGCTTGGAGAACGCTGCTGACACCTTCCGAGTCTCGCGGGACGAAAGACGTCAGCCGGTACGGGAAGAAACTTCGGCAGGCGAGGTAGGATACGACTACGACGAAGACGGGCGTCTAATTCGCATTCGAACGCCATGGAACGACGCCGTTTCGTATGCATATGACTGCGACGGCAGACTGGAACGGGTCACGGGGTGGGACGGACAAGTGGCGCGCTTCGAGCATTCTGCGCTCGGTGCCGTCCAAACCGTGTTCTTAGGCAACCGCACCATAGAGCGACGTGACCACGGCCGTCTGGGCATCACGACGAGCGCGACGGTTTCCGACTCCGACGGGCAGATCCTCAGCGAGCAGCATTATCATTACGACTCGTGTGATCGACTCATTGAGCGAAGCGACGCATGGGGTCCGGAGGCGAATGAGGTCGATCGTCGACGATTCGTCTACGACGCCGAGAGCCGTATTTTGGCGGAGATCCACCCGATCAACGAGCGCGTTCTCCGAGAGTACGATTATGACGCGAAGGGGAACCTCACGTACGACGACGGAAAGCGCATCGTCGTGGGGCCAATGGACGAGCCGATCTGCCATGACGAACGTGAGATCGCTTACGACGGCCAGGGCAATGCGGTGCGGCTACCTTCCCGCGATGGGGGTGAGTTGCGGTGTGTCTGGGCGGCGGACGGGACGCTCGAGGCGGTATGGGCGAACGATATCCAAGTGCGCTTCGCCTACGATCCTCTCGGGCGAAGAATCTCGAAGAAAGTCGGAAGGTCGACCTGGCGTTACGGCTGGGCTGCAGGGTTGCTCCTTTGGGAGGAATGGCAAACACACCCGACCATGCCTGCGGTCCGCAGGGACTACATGTACCTGCCGGACGGGACGCCGCTGGCTTTCCGCGAGGGAGGCAAGACGTTCTGGCTGCAGACCGACGCCCGTGGCGCAGTAATACGGGCGTTCGATGACGGGGGCAATGTTGTCTGGCGTGCTCGATATGATTCCTTTGGCGCTGCGCACGTTGAAGTGGCCTTGGTCCGCCAACCACTCCGCCTTGCCGGACAGTACGAGGACGAAGAGACGGGGCTGCATTATAACTTTGCGCGATATTATTGTCCTTGGCTCAAATCTTATATTTCACTGGATCCTCATTGGTTCTGTTTCGGGGCGACCAATTATAGTTACGCTCGCAACGATCCTTGGAACAAAGTCGACCCCGGCGGCGGGCTCGTGTTTCTCGTGGCTCTTGGCGTCATCGCGTTGGGTGGTCTGGTCGGGGCCGCCATCAATGCAACGTTTGCGTACCTCGGCCACGGGAACGTCCTCGCCGCAGCGGTGGGGGGCTTCATCGAAGGCGCATTTACGACGGCCGGCGCGATCGTGGGGAGCGTCGTCCCTGGACTTGGCACGTTCGCGGGAGGTCTGGTTGGCGGCGCGATCGGCTCATTCTTTGGTACTTTAGTCGAGGGAGCGATCAGTGGACAGGGGTGGTGCTGGGAGTGCGCGCTCCGAGCTGCGGCGACGTCCATCATCGTCGATCTATTGACCTTGGGTCTGGGGAAGCTCCCGATCGTCAAGGCAATCCTGGAAAAGGCAGGCACGTATGTCGACGACGTTCTGAAGAAAGCGAAGCCCTACATCGACGACGTTGTGAAGAAGGCCCGCGGCCACCTCGATGACGCGTTGAAGAAGGCTGACGAACTCGCCGACAACGCGTTGAAGAAAGCCGACGAACTCGTCGACAACGCGTTGAAGAAGGCCGACGAGGTCGTTGATGACGTGCTCAAGAAGCTGAAACCTGATATCGATGTCCCGCCGCCAAAGCCTGACGTCGATGCACCTACGCAGAACCCGAAACCTGATGCGGATGCGCCAGAGCCGAAACCTCAGGGGGATGCCGCCCAACCAAACCCGAAGCCAGCTTATGACTCCACCAATCAGTATCTAGATTCTGCTACTCCGTACAAAACTGGAAAGGTAAACCAGTACCGTAAGCCGGGCGGATTCGATCAGGCAAATGCGGACTTTGACGGTTTAGTCAAGCCAGAGTCAATAAAAGATCATGGCGGCGGCATTCGTTCTGGTATCACGAACGACGGCTCCACGATTTCAGTGCGACCTAACAGCACTGAGGGGGCGCCGACCGTTCAAATAAACCCTCCGAGCGGAAAGCCGACTAAGGTGCGTTATGACTGATCTCGACAGTATCCGCGAAATTGTCTATGGAATGGTGAACCGGTCAGAGTCTGGGCAACTTACTCTTGTGAAGCGAGAAAATTGGTGCGCGGTTCCGGTCGAGAGCGCGTGCCACCTTGACGAGAGCGATCGTCGTGCATTGCTCCGATGTATGGAAATGATGAACTTGCCGTGCGTCTACGTTCTTTTGCTCGGCTCTTTGCAACACGTGCCACTCATTACGCGCCTCGAGAGATCAGACGAGCAGCTTCAAAAGATAAACAGTGTGTACGGGCACTTCAATTGCGTTGTCGTTCCCGAAGAAGGTAGTTGGGCTCTTATCTGTACGCTGCGGGACTACTATGTGGTGGTAGGCGAAGAGCAGATGGTTGCGAGCGTCCTGGGTAAGTCAATAAATGCCGCAAGAGACGAATTTAAAGAGTATGCAGGTGATTCCTCATGGGACGAAGCGGATCGGCGAAAGCTGTGTGAGCTGTCGCGAGCTCTTTCGGATGACTACGGTAGATTGATGCCGGATCAATCGGTTGTGTTGCAATAATTTTGAATTGACACGGATGACAGAGGTGCCAATTGGATTCCCGCAGCGTTGCTGAGAGCACAGTGGACGAATTCGGGGGCAGAAGCTCGGCGGCGGCATTCCCGTCCATCAGCAAGCAGAAGCTCGTGCAGGGCCTGAAGGATCGCATTCGAGACCCCACCAGTATCAATCAAGGGGGTGCGAACCTCTGCGGGCCCGCGAGCTTGGTCTACAGCATGGCGCTTCGCGACCGGGTTGCCTATGCCAAGTTCGTGATTGACTTGTATGAGCAAGGCGAAGCAAAACTCGGAAAATTCTTCATTCGGCCTAGCGAGGAACTGAAGAAGTACGATCCACCGGACGACAAGATCAATGATGCAGATTGGGTACCGATGGCGAGCATTCGCAACGCGAAAGGCTCTTTCATACTCATTGATCAGTACGACCACATCGATGACGAAGGAGCGGGCATCACGGTGCCTGCCGATCTCCGGAAGTGGTTAGAAGAGGTCGGATATCAGAAGGTTGTTGACCGCACGAGTGTATTCGGCATGTCGTTCAATGAGGGGAAGAAGAATCTGGAAGAGGCCATCGCAAAGAGCATGAGTGGTTATCAGGTGTTCCTCCTGATTTTAGCTAATCTCTTAAGCAGTGACACTAAATCAGTTCACTCCGCCAAGGCGAAGCTGAAGAAGCGCTCATTCGGGTTTCCGAATCATTGGGTCATTCTCCATTTTGGCGTGATCGTTGATCAAGCCGTCCGGCTGAAGGTGTACACTTGGGGAGGGCAAGAGACCATTCCTCCAGCGGGGAGCTCGCGTACGTTGAACGACATCCTCGCGGGCTACTATGGATTCGTCGCAGCAATGTACTGAACAATAACGCTGCTCGTACAACTCAGTGGCCTGGATCCTCTTTGACCAGGTCTTCACCGCACCGCGGAGGACAGTCTTCCCAGTCCAACGACCCGCAGGGCGGTCCCTCGCTCTTCCGCTTCCTCTAACCGCCCGCGTCCTTCGCCCACCAGCTTCACCGGAAACCGCAGCAGCCCTGGCATCTCCTCTGCGGCCGCCTCCGGCAGATACACCGTCAGGCCCTCGCGCGTGCCCGTCATGGTGAGCATCCCCCGCACGCACGGCTTGCCCTGCACCGTTCGCTTTTGATACGCGCGCTGATGGAGTAACATCCGCTCGGTGTGGTGCTCCAGGTAGCGGGCCGGCACCGCCCGATTGGCTTGCACGAATGCCTCCTTGATTTTTGCTGTCAAGCTCTCGGCGATCTCCGAGGCGCCGCCGTTGAGCCACGATGTTTGAAGTAGCTTCTGAGCCGTGTCGACCGCGGATTGCAAGCGGGCATCGGCTCCGATCAAGGGTGTCACGGCGGCGATGGTGGCCTTCAGGGTTTCCACCTCGTCGAACGGTAAGGAGAGCTCGCCCGCGATGAGCACGAGCGGCGGCACGAAGACTCCGTCTTCTGTCACGGCGCTGGCCATGGCCGCGTCAATGCCGCGGAGGTCGAGCGGCTCGCCCCGCGCGAGGAGGACGGCCATGTCGCGCCGATCGCGTGCCTCTTGGCGTTTTTCTGCGGGGGCGTCGGCGCCGGGCTCGTCATCGAGAGGTTTGGGTTTGGCCTGCGAGAGGAGCTCCTTCCAGGCGGGCTGGCGGCGTACACGAGGCAGGTGGGTAGGGTCGAACCACAACAGCTCGACAATGTCCCGCGGGGGTGAGGGCGGGCGGGGCTGCGCGGACACTCGGGCGGCAGCGGGCTCGGCCGGCGGAACGGCGGCATTGGAAGCTGCCAAGGCGCCGCCGGTCATGATGCTGACAGGTACCGCGGCGGCGCCCTGCTTCGGGGCGGCGGCTTTCCATCCGCGTTTGGCAGCGCCGGCATCGACGACGGCAGGCGGTGGTGAGACCGCAGCGCCCGCCGCGAGCGGGCCGAGGAGCTCCGGGCCGTCGTTCGACTTCCGCTCGAGGGCCAGCTTCTCGGCCATCGCCTGCTCGGAGGCCAATCGCTCGCCAATGGATTCTTTCCGCGCGGCGGGCTTGGCGTCGGTGACGGCCCAGTCGCTTTTTCCAATGCTCGGGCCAATAGGGCCCTCTACAACTGAATACACCATCGGCGGGGGGGCCGGGACGGGCGCGGCGTTCGTTGATGGAGGCGGTGGCGGTGGCGGCGGCTGGGCTCCCTGCGGCTGGGGCGGCTGGGCTGCCGGGGGGGGACAGAACGACGGTTGACGGGCCGGTGCGCGGGGGCAGCGGTGCATCGAAAAGAAAGACGGTGCTGTCGCCGGAGGCCTCCGCAGGCAACACATAGGGCTGGAACTGTACGGGGGAGGCCGGGGCGTCGGTCGTACCGAACGGTAGTGCTGCGTCGCGCACCAGGGCACGTGGGCTTGCCGAGCGATCGTCGTCACGGCGCGGCGCGGCGAACGGCATGGTGGGATGCGACGCCGGCACCAGCATGGGCGCCATGGTGGTCTCCGTCACACTGATCATCTCTCGAGACTGGCGCTCGGGCACCGCCACGGAGGCGCCGTCACCCGACGTGGAGATCACGATCCGGCCTGCCTCCGCGGGGTGCGTCAAGGTGACCGTGCCTCTCCACACGAGATGACAGATGCCGCGGTCGGTATCGATCCAGAGGGTGTCGCAAAGCAGGGGAAGCTTTTGCGGGGGCTGGCCGGGGCGTTCGACGATACCGACAGGCTCGATGCCCGGCAAGCGGGTGGAGAGGCGAGCGTATTGCACGTGCAGGTTTTCCAGCACGATGCGCTCGTTTGGCTGAATCGCATCCATCTGTTGGTCGAACGGGGCCACGTTGAAATAGGCGGGCTCGATGCCCTCGGGGAGCGGCTGCTCGTTCCAGCCTCGTCCGCCGAAGCTCGTCGCGGGGCCGTGAAGCTTGTTGCGCCGGCCGGGCCAGCCGGGCGCAATGGGTCCGAAACCAATCGCGGCGAAGGTGTCGCCTCGTCGCGCGACGAACGTACCGGACGGTTGAAGGTTCGGGAGGGGGGTCATTCCTAGCGAGTTGACGACGTCGAACCGCATGCCCACCGGGTTCGTGGAATCTGCCCCGCCGGCGGCGCGCTCGTAGTTCAGGCGACCTTTGGCGAAGCCGGCACCTTCACGAAGCTCGCCGTCGAGGAGGAACGCCCGCTCGCCGTACACTTCGATGGCCTTGTGGATGGGGCCGACCATCAACCGCGCGGCGAGCGAGCGGACGGGCTTCTGCTCGGGCGCGAACGCGTGGCCCACCAGCACGACGTCTGCGCGCGCCTTGTACGGCACGAGATCGGTCGCCAGGGAGAGGCTCTTCCGGGCGTCGTCGTCCCAATAGGAATCGTCCTCGTTCGGAGCCTCCTGCTCGGGGGCGAGCGGCGACTCGTCCGGCTGAAGGTGATAGCTGGCTTTGCAAACGACCGTGAGAGCGGGGGCACCGTTCGACAGGAGCCACCCGAGTGTCGCTGTTCGCAATGGTCCTGTGGAAACGACTTCCATGCGGTCTACCTCCCGGAACGGTGCGCCCATGCTGGCGAACCTGCGACGACATCACGGCGCCGATCGAATCGCAAGGCCCTGCGCGACGGTGACGTCCGGGGCCCACGGTCGTGCCGGCGCTCGCGGCACCCTCGAAACCTTGCAAGATGGCGACTTCTGCGGAACACCGCTGTCAGGCGACACCCGCCTGAAACCCAGCTTGTCGCTCATGGAGCCGTCGGGAATCGTCCCGACCTGATGATACATCGTGCGCGTCTGCCGCGCCTGCGAGCCGGGACGCGGGCGACGGGCGACGCGGGCGACGGGCGACGCCGCCATTCGTGGATGGCGTCGACCCCAACCGCACGCGGATGGTGACGAAGACCTCGGTGCGAACGCGCAGGTCGCGCCCCCGAGAAAGCCGCCCGCGCGTCGTCCGAGATGGGAAACTGTCAGAACCCGATGGTGAGGTTGGGCTGCGCGTCGAAGTCGAGCTCCAGCTTCTCGGGGGGGGCCGGGTCGAGGCTGACGACGACCTCGACGTCGATCGGGATGATGATGTCTTGTTTGTTCTGGACCTGAGTCTTCAGCGCATCGACCGGCTCACCCTCGACCGTCTTGGTGAAGGGGGGAGTCAGCTCGAGGTCTTCTTCGGTGAGGACGGTGATGCCGAAGGCCTTGCCTGCCAGGCTTTTCAGCCCTGTCGGCTCCTTCCCGGTGGCCCCGTCCCTGACCGCGAACTTGGTCACGTCGAGGTCGACGCCATTGACCACCTGGGCACCCTGGAGGCCCGGAATGGAATCGTAGTCCGCCGAGGCCAAG
>Ga0163144_10030704_pt1 | contig 10272 bp, 5 predicted proteins | sample OliLak19BULKMAT1_FD_123175 | JGI IMG/M metagenome (GOLD analysis project Ga0163144, IMG submission 123175) | Freshwater microbial mat bacterial communities from Lake Vanda, McMurdo Dry Valleys, Antarctica - Oligotrophic Lake LV.19.BULKMAT1 | ecosystem: Environmental > Aquatic > Freshwater > Lake...
GAGGGTGGCGAAGATCTTGCCGCGGGATTTGTTGTTGCTGGAGCCGGGGGTGACGCTGACGCGGAAGTCGGCATTGTCCATGTGTGAGCCCTCAGTGGCGGCGGGCATGCTGAGGGCGAGGGTGCGGAAGGCGTTGGCGGTCATGGGTGAAGGTGTGGCGGGAGAAGAGCGGGGGATATCGATGGTGTGGTTTGGGGCAGGAACTACGATTGGGGATGGCGAAAGAACGTCTGAGTTGGGAGCAAGAGCTTGAGATCATCGACAAGACGATGAAGGCGATCTCCGGGGTGACGGACCCGGAGGAGTTGGTATCGGTGTACTGGCAGGGAGTGGGGGATCTGATTCCTGAGAGTGATTTTTTGGCGGTGTCGCGGCGCGGAGAGACGGCGCCGGACTATCTCATCACGCGTTCTTCGCGGTTTACGGAGCATCCGAATCCGTGGACGGAGCGGCAGAAGCTGCCGCGGATGCGGGGCGGGCTGCTGGGCGAGATTGTGTATGGGAACAAGCCGGTGATCATTGAAGATCTGCCGTCGAAAGTGTCGCACGAAGATCCGGCGTGGTTTCACTTGCAGGGGTACTCGGCGCTGGTCGGCCTTCCGCAATATGAGCACAACGAAGGCTTGAACGTGACGATGATGATGCTGTCACCGGGACAGACGATCGAGCGCGCGATGATTCCGATGCTGCACTGGCAGGGGGGGCTGTTTGAGCGCGGAACGCAGAATCTGGTGCTGCGGAATCAGTTGGCGACGGCGAATGCGGCGCTCGACCGTGAAATCAAGGCGGTGGGGGAGATTCAGCGGTCGCTGTTGCCAGCGGCAGTACCGCGCATGGAGGGAGTGGACATCGCGGCGTGGTATCTGGCGAGTTCGCGAGCGGGCGGGGACTACTACGACTTTTTCCCGATGGCGGACGGGCGGCTGGGGCTGCTCATTGCGGATGTGTCGGGGCACGGGACGCCCGCGGCGGTGCTGATGGCGGTGACGCGTGCGGCGCTGCATGCGCGACCGGACGTGCACGGGTCGCCGGGCGCGCTGATGGCGTTTCTGAACGGGGAGTTTGTGCGTTCGTATACGCACGGGGGCGCGTTTGTGACGGCGTTTTATGGGGTGATTGATCCGCAGACGTGCGGGCTGGTGTATTCGTCGGCGGGGCACAACCCGCCGCGGCTTTCGCGGGGCGGGCGGGTGATATCTATTGACGAGGGCGGCGGGCCGCCGCTGGGCGTGGCAGCAGGCGCGATGTTTGCGGAGGCGCAGGTGCGGCTTGAGACGGGGGATTTGCTGCTGCTGTATACGGATGGGATCAGCGAGGCGATGGCGCCGGGAAATGAGAAAGGGCGCGAGTTGTTCGGGGTGGAGCGGATTGATGCGGAGCTTGCGGGGTGCGGGGAGGGAGCGGCGGGGTGCATTGCGGCGATTCGCGCGGCGGTGGGGGTGTTTTGTGCAGGCGGGGCGGCGGTGGATGACCAGACAATGGTGGCGGTGCGGGTGGGGTGAGGTTGGCCGCGCGAGGGCAAGAAAAAACCCGCGCCGTGCTTGGGGCACGGCGCGGGTGATGTGTTGCGGAAAGATCGAGGACGCGGGCTATTTAGCAGCCAGCGAAGTAGGCGCCGATGTAATCGGCGAGGTCATCGGGGTCGGTGGTGCCGTCGTTGTTGAAGTCGCTGCCAAGGCCGGGGGGGACTGAGAAATACGAACCGATATAGTCGGCGAGGTCGTCGGGGTTGAGGGTGCCGTCGTTGTTGAAGTCGGGAGCACAGGTTGAATCGTTGACGCAGGACAAGGTGAGCTCGCCCGCTCCAACGCTTGTCAGGAAGCCGCCGACGCGGATGAGATAGGTGCCGCCGGTGACGACAGGAAAGGTGATGTTCGACTGCAGGCCGCACGAGTCGTCGCTGCACGCGAAGGCGGTGTCGGGGCCGCCGGGGCAGGCCCCCGAGGGATAGGCGGCGAGCTTGGTATCGAAGGACGAGCCGCAGAGGGATGCGGTGGCGGTGCCGTCGCACGCGGCGTTGTAGCGGTACCACAGGTCCTGGCCGACCTGGGTGGTGCCGAAGAAGTTACAGGCGGCTTCGGAGGGGCCGTCGGTGGTGGCGTTGGTGTTGTCGAAGGTGGAAACGCCGTTGCCGATGCCGATGGCATTTGCACAGTCGTTGTTGGAGGGGATGACGGGCGTGCAGCCGATGGTGATGGTGCCGGCGCCCTGCGAGCCAGCGAAGCCGCCAACGCGGATGAGGTAGGTCCGGTTGCGGACGCTGGTGAAGGTGAGGTTGGACTGGAGACCGCAGGAGTCATCGTTACAGGCGATGGCGGTGTCGATGCCGGCGGGGCAGCCGCCGTCGTAGACGGCGACCTTGGTGTCGAAGGAGGAACCGCAGAGCGAGACGTTCGTGTTGCCCGAGCAAGCGGCGGTGTAGGTGTACCAGATGTCCTGGCCGACCTGGTTGTTGCCGAAGGCGGTGCAGACGGTCTCGGCGGGCCCGTCGGTGGTGGCGCCAAAGGTGTTGAAGGGCGTAGCGCCGACGGAGATGCTGGCGGCACTAGCGCAGGCGTTGTTGCCGGGCGCTATGGTGACGACGTTCTGCGTCAGGTGCATGGTGTAGGTGCCGGTGACGTTGTTGAACCCGCAGACACGGATGAGGTAGGTTGTGCCCTGGGTGACGTTGGTCGTGAGGCTCGACTGACGGGGGGGGTTGCCGCCGCAGATGGCGGAGTCGTCGTTACAGGCGAGGGTGTTGGCAAGGGCGCCGGGGCAGCCGCTGTGGACGGCGATGACGGTGTCGTAGTTGGAGCCGCAGGTGTCCACGGTGATTGTGCCAGTGCCGGGGGCGATGTAGCGGTACCAAACGTCGGGCGAGGTGGTTGAGGATCCGCAGTTGGAAGCGCCGTCGTTGGTGGCGGCGACGGTGGTGCCGGAGTAGGTGCCGGGTCCGACGAGGAAGGCTGAGGCGCAGTTGTCGTTGCCGGGCGCGACGCCAGTAACAGTGGTATCCATGCGGTAGGTGTTGCGGGTGGAAGAGAAGAGGTAGACGTTGAGGTAGACGGTGGTATTGCCGCCGGTGTTGGTGTAGGTGAAGGTTTCGCTGTTGCCGGTGGAGGTTGAGCCGGCGAGGATGCTGCCACCGCAGGCGTTGAACAGGCGCATGTCAACATCGCCATAGGCGTTGGTGAAGTTGAGGGTGACGGTGACGGTGCCGTTAGCGGGGAGGTTGAAGGCGTACCAGTCGGGGCTGGTGGATTTGACGATCAGGCCCGAGAAGTTGTTGCTGGCGATTCCGCCGAGCGAGCGTGCGGCGGCGCAGGCGTCGTTGGGTTCGAAGCCGTCGTCGGTGCCGTTGGCGAGGAAGCCGGAGATGGAGTTGAACGTGTTGACGAAGCTGCCGTATCCGTCATAGCGATTGGCGGGCCCGGTGCCGCAGGCGGAAGGACCGCAATGGAGCTGGCCGATGAGCTGCTGGTTGTCAACGCGGAAGAGGCCCGAACCGGAGGAGCCGGGCTCGGTGAAGGAGAGGCCCGTCCAGTTGGCGGTGATGTGGTTGGAGCCGCAGGTGGTGGCGGCCGACTTGGTGCCGAAGCTGATGCGCTTGTAAGCCCCGTCGGGGTGGTGGATGCATGCGACTTGGGTGCCATCGCCGGCGGTGTTGGGGTTCCAGCCGGCCCAGAAGTTGCCGCCCGGGAGGGCGCCGAGGATCTGGAGGAGGGTGAAATCTGACGAGCTGCCGGTGGACAGCAGGGTGCAGACGGCGCTGCGGGGGACGCTGCTGAGGGCCGGGGGCGCGCCGTTGCAGGCGGCGGTGTGATAGAACCAGAAGATCTCGGAGCTTTGGGCCGAGGACTCGCTGCTGAGGCAGTGGTTGGCCGTGAGCCAGAGGGGCGTCAGGTCATTGGTCTGCGTGTTGAGCATGGTGCCCGAGCAGTAGAGCGAGACGTTGTTTTGGATGAAGCCGATGCCGGCGCTCGCGGCGCGGAGGTTGTTGTAGGCCGGGAAGCAGGTGACGTCGTTGTAGCAGTTGCCTTCCTGTGGCGACATGATCTCGTTGAGCTGATTGAGATCGCGATAGATGTGCTGAACATTGTCGATGCTGACCTGCGGCGCGGCTGGAACGCCATCGCCGCTGTCGGGAATGAAGCACTCGACGCGGACCATCTCATCGAAGATAGTGGCGGTCCACATTTCGCCGGAGTCGTGCAGGCCGCGGCCTGAGTAGGGGCCGCCGACGAAGGCGTCGCCGACTTTGTAGACCATGAGCTGCGCGCCCTTGGGAAGATCCATGTTGGCGAGGTGGAGGCGCAGGCCGTTGGCGGTGGGGGCGTCAATGTCGGTGACAAAGAGGGTGCCTTGGCCGGGAACGGCGAAGGCGGTCCACCGGACGAGTTGGGCGGGGACGTCGCGACCGACGCCGTAGCGCATGGGCTTCTCAAGGCCCGCGGCGGCGCGGTCCTGCGCCACGAACTGGGCGTTGGTGACCACCGGAGGGCCGAGGGAGGTGACTTGGATGGCCTGGTCGAGGGCGATGCCCATCGACTGGGAGAGAGGGATGACGGCGGCTTTGGGCTCGGCGGGCGCGGTGGGGCCAGCAACGCCGAAGGCTTGGGGCAGGTTCTGTGCGAGCGCGGGGAGCGCGGCGGACGCGCCGCAGAACGCGGCGAGCGCGGCGGACAGTTTCATGGCGGAATGGAATAGCGATTTCTTCATCAATATCTCCCTTAAAGCATCAACGTTGCGGGCACAGGTCTCCGAAGGCGGGGGCCGCGAAAGCTGCGGGATTGAAAACCGTGACCGATATCACGGGGTTCCGTGGACGACGGTTGCGGGCGCTGGGTGGAGCGCCCGTAGAACCAGCGTGGCGGAGAATCGAACCAATGGGCTGCTGAACGTACGGGAACATAGGCACCAACAGTGCCGGCGTGAAGAAGCTCCGCCATGAGCGTTGTGTGAACGGAGATGGCGGCGCGAGTGGAAAGCATTGAGTGAAGAAACGCGGACGGAGCGGGAGCGAGCAATGGAGGTGCCATGCGAGCGCAACAATCCCATGTTCGCATGGCGACCCACTCACCAATGCGTCAACCGATGAAGAAGAGCTAACAAATAGCACGAGATGCCGGTTTGGATGCCAAATGGCCGGTTTTATAGGTCTGCTTCGTAGAGTTGTAGTGCAAACGTGGCGTTATCCGACTTGCTGAATGCACCGAGCTACGCCTTGTAGACATTTACAAAGCCGGACTTCACGGGCATGGCGGGGTCGATCTGGAGGAGGTGGTGCTTGAGGTGCTCGATGTAGTCGCTCATGATGAACTCGAGCGTGAAGGGGCCTGCGGGGCCGCGGGGGCCTTCGATGGTGATGGTGTTGGCGAGGACCTGCGGCGGTGCGGCCGCGATGATGGCGGCGGCGACATCCACACGGCCTCAGAGTTTGCCAGCCAGCAGCCCGACGACGCGATCCTGAGGCAATTTGGGGGAGACACAGGTCTACGCCGGGCGGAAGATGGCCGTCGGCGGGAAGCTCGTGGGCCGCGAAGGGGTCCATGACTTTGGTTTTGAACCGAGTCGGCCGCGGTGCTGCTCAGCACCTGCTCAGCATCCGGCGGGCGGGTTGAAGAAGGCCGAGATGAAGTCGGCGAGGTCGTCGGGGTCGGTGGTGCCGTCGTTGTTGAAGTCGCTGCCAAGGCCGGGGGGGACTGAGAAATACGAACCGATGTAATCGGCGAGGTCGTCGGGGTTGAGGGTGCCGTCGTTGTTGAAGTCGACTGGGCAACCGCAGGCAGCGCCGCCGGCGAGCGAGCGGATGCGGTAGACGTTGGCGCCGCGCTCGATGGGGGAAGAAGCGCCGAGGTCTTTGTAGAGGTCGGTGAAGTAGAGGCCGTCGGGGCCGGCGGTGACGCCGACGGCGGTGGCCTGGCCAGAGCCGGTGTATTCAACGAGGGTGGTGGGACCGGAGATGAGGGCGCCGGTGGGTGAGATCTCAAACTCAACGATGCGCTTGCCCTGGGTTTGCGGGCCGGTGGCGTAGGTGGGTCCGGACTCGGCGACGAAGGCGTGGTTGAGTTTGGAAGCGGGGAAGCCGCTGCCGTTGAAGGTGGCGGATTCGACGAAGGTGATGGTGACGGGGGCGTGAGCGGGGTCCCAGTTGTAGAGCGCGAAGTTGCGCATGGAGTCGTCGGAGCCGTCGTAGAGATAGTTGCGGCCGGGGACGGCGAGGAAGAGGCGGTCGACGCTGGGGCCATTTTCAACGGTGTAGTGATGCGCGTCGCTGGCGCGCCAGGCGCCGCCGAAAGGGTTGCGGATGCCGTAGACCCAGACAAGGTCGCGGGCGGTGAGACCGTCGGCGGCGTTGTAGAAGGGGTTGTCGGTGGGGGCGGAGCCGTCGAGATTCATGCGGAGAATCTTGCCGCGGGCGGAGTCGAGGTTCTGGGCGTTGGCGGGGTTGAAGCCGTCGCCCATGTGGACGTAGAGCTTGCCGTCAGGACCGAAGGTGATGTTGGAAATTTGGTGCGACTGGCCTTGGGGCTCATTGGGGAAGTCGCGGATGAGGGTTTGGGTGGCGACGGTGCGGCCGCCGTCGTTGCTGTGGAGGCGGACGATGCGGGGTCGGAGTTGATTGGCGTCGCCGTTGATGGCGAAGAGGAGCGTGACGAAGAGGTCGCCGGTGACGGGTTCGACAACGACACCGGCGAGGCCGACCTCACCCGAGCCGGGGAAGGCGCCGGTGGGATTGAAGTTGAGGAGATTACCGGCGTAGACGCTAAGGGCGCCCGAGCGGGTGACCATCATGACCTGACCGTAAAGCTCGGTGACATAAAAGAATGGGTCGGTGGGGTTGGTGCCGGGATTGTTGAGGAAGGCGATGTTGACGGGGAGTTGGAGACCGGATGCGAAGGGTTCGACTACGAAGCCGGGTTGGCGGGGTTCCCAGGGCGAGAGCGTGCCGCGGGCGAGGTTGTCGAACGTGGGGGCGGTTTGGGTATTGGTGGCGAAGTAAGTGCTGCCGCTGGTGGCGACCCAGAAGCGGGCGGTTTGATTGGCGGGAAGAGCGAGGGCGGGGAGGAAGATGCTGATGGGGACGCAATCGTGATTGACGAAGGCGAGCGAGGAGGGTGCGAGGGTGAGGGGTGTGGCACCGGCGGCGATGGACACCAGGACGGGGACGTGGGCGAGGAGTTGGTCGCCATCGGTGCTGACGTTGCCGGCGGGGGTGCCTTGGATGTGGAGGAGGAGGTCGCCCGACTGTGAAGCGAGGGTGAGGGCCGCGCCCGAAGGGAGCGTGACGGGGCTGGGGGGGGCGGAGTCGGTGCGCCACTGGGGTGCGGGGCGGGTGAGGATGTCGTCAAGCTCGAGGGGGAAGATGGTGGCGGGCGAGCCGGTGCGGAAGGGCTGAACGGCCCATCGGCTGTATTGGCTGAGCTGGTCGCCCGAGGAATCACGATGGCGGGCACGCAGGACGTAGTTGGTGTCGAACTGGCAGGTGGTTCGGCCGGCGTGGGTGCCGATGAAGGCGCCGTCGCCGAGGTGGACGTGCACGGCGAGGGCGCCGGCGGCGCAGGTGGCGGTCCACACGCGCTCGAGAGGCTGGACGGTCCAGAGTTCCCAGTCGGAGCAAAGATGGGCGGAGCCGACTGGTGAAACTTGTTCGACGGTCACCATGTGCACATCGGAAGGATTGAGGACCTGGCCGGGGAGGGCGGGTTCGGTGATGCGCGGGGTTGCGGGCCGGCGATCATCGCCGGCGCGGCCGCCGCCGCCGGTGCTGAGTGACCAGGAGAGGATGTCGTGGTTTTCAATCGCGCCGCCGGTGGCGCCGGTGAAGCCAACCCAGGCGCGGCCTTGATCAAGGGCGAGGGTGGCGGCGAGGTCGAGGGGCGTGGAGAGGACGGGGGTGACAAGGTCGTTCAAATACACACTGAAGATGCCGCCGGTGTAGGTGATGCGGCAGGTGTGGGTTTGGCCGCTCGAGATGTTGGCGATGGCGGTGGTGGAGGCGACCGAGACGGATTCCTGAGCGCTGTTGGGGAGTGTGCCGCGGGTGTGGATGCTGATGTGGTTGTCATTAGGGTCGGCAACGAGGCCGGCGGAGCAGCCGTCGCTATACCAGGTATCAAACTCGACGGCGACGCAGTTTGGTAACTCGTGGTAGCCGATCTCGCAACCGCCATCATTGCCGGAGATGGCGGGGGTCGGGCCGGCGTAGATGACGAAGGCGAAGCCGTCGGCGCCGCCGTTGGCGGCCCCGCTCACGCTGAAGGTGAAGGTGGTGGTGAAGCCGTCCTGAATGATTTGACGAGTGCTGAAGTAGGCCCCGCCGATCTGGTCGCCAAGAGCACGGGTGATGCGGAGCGCGCCGCCCGCGACCCCGCCGTTGACGGAGGCGTCACGAAGGAGGGTGAGGTTGTTGGCGTTCGGGAAGCCGGTGAGGTTGAACTGGGCGTGCGCGGCCGGGACAGCGACGGCGCAGGAGAAGAGGGCGGCAAGTGCGCGGCGGGTGAGCGGAGTCATGGATATGGCTTTCGGGGGGACAGCGGGCCGAAGTGGCTGGGGCGCGAACATGGGCGTGGGCGCGAGCGAGAGACAGAGCGTAGTGTCGCGGCAGGAATGCGCCGCGTGGGCGGGCGAGAATGTATCGACTGATGAAAGAAAACGGGGGCGGAGCTTTCGCTTCGCCCCCGTAGGGTTGTTGGTTAGCGGACGTTTGGATTACGCACAGCCGGTGAAGAAGGCGGTGATGTAGTCGGCGAGATCGTCGGGATCGACGGTGCCATCGCCGTTGAAGTCGGCGGTGGGGCTTGCGGGAACGGAGAAGAAGGCGGTGATGTAGTCGGCGAGGTCATCGGGATCGAGCGTGCCGTCGCCGTTGAAGTCGGGGCGGCAGGTGGGGACAACGTCGGCATCGCGGACGGTGACGGCGAGGATGCCGGTGCCGGCGGCAAGGCTGAACGAATCGCTGAAAGTGAAGGACCGGATGACGAGGCCGGTGAAGTCACCGACACCGGCATCGCGGAGGCTGGCGGTGGAAACGATGGCCTCGGTGACGTTGAGATCGACGCTTGGGCTGGCGAGATCAACCTGACCGGTGCCGAAGTAGGTGCCGAGTTGCTGCTGGACCTCGACGCCGAAGCCGGCGGCGGGCGGGTTCTGATCGCCGAACCAGTCAGGGCAGGCGATGGTGACGAGCCCGGTGACCCCGTTGGTGAAGGTGACGGTGAAGGAAAGGTTGGTGCCGCCGTTGCTGGCCTGGAAGATGACGCCGATCCTGGTATCGGGGGTCATAGCCAGACCGAGAGAGGCAATGTCAGTGATCTGGGGGACGCGCTGGTCGAGATCGGTGAGCCAGTCGGGCTGAACGCCGATGCGGTTGAGGGTGCCGTTTTCGCTCTCGGGGTTGCCGGGGATGGTGTCGAAGGCCCAGTTGCCGCCGTCGGTGGTGTTGCGGTTGCCAAGGTGGACCATGTCAAGTTGGTCGGCTTGGGTGACGATTTGGTAGGGAATGGAGGAGTTGCTTTCGAGGCCGACTTCGATCGAGCCGGGCGCGCCGGTGAGGCGGAGGCCACGGTCGGAGAGTGAGCGATAGCCCTGGGGGCGGTCGGGGTTACCGGCTTCGCCCTGGTGGACCATTCCGTTGAAGTTGTAGTTGAGGGTGATAAAGGTGTCGGAGGGAGAAACGGGCGCTTGATCGACGTTGAGTGCGAAGGTGCCGGTGGCACCGGCGGCTCCGGCGACGCGGAGCTTGTAGGAACGGCCAGCGACGGCCGTCCAGCGGATGCGGGCCTGCCCGCCGCGGGCGTTGTCAGAGCAATCAAGGACCGGTCCGCCGCAGCCGTCGAACACGGCGAGGGTGGTATCGATGGTTCCGGCGCCGAAGGTGTTGGCTTCGATCAGGCCCGAGATCGGCGCGAGATAGCTGAACCAGACGTCGGCGGTATCGCCGGTGCCGCAGGCGGTGATGTCGGTGCCGGTGGCGTTGAAGTTAGCGCCGGAAGTGGCACCGGCCGAGATGATGCGGGCAGTGGCGCAGGAATCGTTGGATGGAGGAGTTGCCGACGCGGTGCCGAGGAGCTGAATTTCACCAATCTGCATGTCGGCTGAGTTCTGGGCGGGGCCGAACTCAACGCGATAGCTGGTGTAGGTAGTGGTGTTGGCGAAACCAAACTGCTGGTCCTCATAGTTGCGGGTGACCTGCACGATGGGGGTGGTGAAGATCTGGGTGAAGGTCACACCGCCGTCGTTGGATCCGTAGAGGGTCACATACGTCGGGCTGCGGCCGCCGAAGGTGGC
>Ga0163144_10030706_pt1 | contig 10272 bp, 6 predicted proteins | sample OliLak19BULKMAT1_FD_123175 | JGI IMG/M metagenome (GOLD analysis project Ga0163144, IMG submission 123175) | Freshwater microbial mat bacterial communities from Lake Vanda, McMurdo Dry Valleys, Antarctica - Oligotrophic Lake LV.19.BULKMAT1 | ecosystem: Environmental > Aquatic > Freshwater > Lake...
TCCGCCGGTTGTTCAATACTGACAGAGCCCGCTTCGAGCAAGCCATTGACGACTTTGCACGGGAACTCAAACCCGGCGATCTGGCTTTTTTCTACTTCTCAGGGCATGGGATCCAAGTGGATCGGGAGAACTTTCTGGTTCCCATTGATTTCACTGCCACCAATGAAGTTGACGCTAAGCGCGCGGCCTACTCCGCAGATCAAATCCAGGAGCGACTGGAGCGCACTGGTGCGCGCCTACGCGTCATAGTTCTCGATGCCTGCCGCAACAACCCCTTCCGCACGACGCGTAACCTGGGCGGACTTGCCGCGATGACGGCGTCCGTTCAAGGCACGCTCATCTCCTTCGCCACCGCAGGCAACGGTGTCGCCGACGACAATCCCGGCGGCAAGAACGGTCTGTTCACGGAGCATCTATTACGCAATATGCTTACGCCTGTCACCGGTCTGCGTGAAGTGTTCGTAACGACGCGTGAGGATGTTTTTGAGGCGTCCAAGCAGAAGCAGATGCCCTCGATTTATGAGAACGTGATTGGCGAGTTAGTTCTGCGGGACCCCGCGCAGGAACTCGCGCGGATTACCAGCGAGAACTCGGCGATGGAGAGCGAGTTGGCCCGGTTGAGGGAACAGGCCCGGAAGGCGAAGACGGAAGCGGAGCGGTTGGAGGCGGAGCGCCAGCAGGAGAGGGCACGAGTGGAGAAGGCAGAGCTGGAGCGGCGGCAGAGGGAGGCGCAAGAGAGGTTGGCGGCGCAGCAGGAGAGCGCGCGGTTGGAGGAGTCGCGGGCGAAAGAGCGGGAGGCGGCGCGGGTGAAGAGTCGGGAACTGCGTCGGGAGTTGGAGAAGCAGAAGGCTGGTGGGATGACGCTGGAGGAGGCGCAGCGGGAGGTGGCGGGACTGGAAGCGCAGTTGCAAAAGGCGGTCGCGGATTTCGAGCAACAGAAGTTGAAAGATCTGGCCGGAGTGCAGGTGGAGCGACCGGTGAAGGACCAGTTTGAAACGACAGCCCAGTATCAGGAACGTCTGCGGAAATATGAAGAGGGGAAGGCCGCGAGGGAGGCGGCGATACGGCGGGAGTACGAAGCGCGGGTGGCGGGGGTAACGGGGCCAACCCGCGTTCGGATCCAGGAATTGCAGGCGCGACGGTTCTCCGTCAAGATGGCGGTCCAGTTCGTGGACTATGATGCGGACTCGCAGCGGTTGGCGTTAAGGGATAGCAACGGGATGCGGTTTACCGCGAAGATCGAACCGGCAGAGGCTCGGTCAATTCGGGATCAATTGAACCAGATGGTGGCGAGCATGGACCTGACCCTTAGTGGAGGCTCGAGCGAACTGGTGGTGCGAAACCCCGGGGGAAAGGAGGCGTGGAAATTCGAGACAACGGGTCGTGAGAACCCGATTGACGGCCTCCCCTACGTCGAAGTTCCAGGTGGAAGGTTTGTGATTGGCTGTTCGCCCGGAGACCAAGAGTGCGGCAGTGATGAGAAGCCGACGAAGGAGGTGACCTTGACGCGGGGTTTCTGGATGGGCGAAGCAGAGGTGACGCAGGCGGCGTATATGAAAGTGACGGGCAAGTCGCCGAGCCACTTCAAGGGGGCGGATCGTCCGGTAGAGAGTGTGAGCTGGGACGAGGCGCGGGCGTACTGTGGCAAGGTAGGAGGGCGACTGCCGACGGAAGCGGAGTGGGAGAGGGCGGCCCGAGGGGGTGCGGTGACCGCAAGATACGGAAGTTTAGAGGAGATCGGGTGGTACGACAAGAACAGCGGCAACGAAACACACCCGGTAAAGCAGAAGCGTGCGAATGGATATGGGCTTTACGACATGCTGGGGAACGTGTGGGAATGGACGGCGGATTGGGACGACGGATCAGTGACTGGCGGGACCGATCCGCAGGGGCCTAAGACCGGAACGCACAGAGTACTGCGTGGGGGCTCGTGGGGCGTCAATTCGTGGGACCTCCGCGTCTCGTTCCGTCTCGGGGTCGTTCCATCGGAGCGCAACGACTTTATCGGCTTTCGGTGTGCCTGGGATTAAATTCCCTTTACTCTTTTCTTTTTTCCCATTATTCAGCGGCGAAGCCGCGCAATGTTTTTTGCCTGACCACCTCCACGGGAAAGGGACTTGGCGCGTCGTGCGTTGATCGCGTCTCTACCGTTGATTTCTGTCGGTGCATTCTCTTCTCCTTTTCATCGTTGATTTCTCCCAACTGAACGGTAAGATTGCCCGCTCGGGCTGCATTTATGTGTAGCGGCGCAACTGGATGCACCCGCCATTCCGGCGCCTTTCGATCCCGAGGAATGGTACTGCCTGCCATTGCGCTTTTTATCGTAAAGGAGCAACCGAGCATGTCCGCTTTCGTTCGCCTTTGTTTGTTCTGGGTACTGTCATTTGCATGGATGCTTACTACGTCCAGCGTAGTGGCACAGCCAGTAGCCGCCGCCGGCGCCGACGCCGAGTTGCGCAGCCTTCGAGTGGAAATTCAAGAATTACGAACGCTGGTTCGGAGCTTGGAACTTACAATAGCCACCGGACTCAAGCGGTTGGAACTGCTCCGTGCGACCGAGCAAGCCAACCGGTTGGCGTCCGACAAACAAGACCTGGAACAGAGCCTGGAAAGCGTGCGGGAAGAACGCTCGACGGCTGATCCGGAGTCAATCTCCAAACTCAACGAGCAAGAGTCGCATCTGATGAGCGATCTGTCACAGACCAATCTGCGACTGGAAGAAGCCACCAGATCCGCCATGGAGTTGCAGAACGAGATCGCGCGATTAGGGCGTGAATGGATCGCCCAGAATGCATCGTCCGGCGCTAAGCCAGACATTGCCAACTTGAAACCCTAGAAAGAGGAAACTACTGTGAACAAATTACTTAAAGGTCTTGCCTGGCTTGTCCTGCCGGTCACCGCGTTTGCGGCACCCACGAAGGGACTGCAGGCGGTGCTGTTGCAGTGTCTCGCGCCGGAAAGCGTGAAGAACATGGCGGCGGCAGTGTCGGCATCCAAAATCAAACAGATCGAGATTGCGAGCGCGCCGTATCTTGACTCCGTCTGCAAGCCAAAGGGAGGGCGCTTCGACAATTTGAATACGCTGGTAGGCTTGCTGTTGGATGCAAAGCTTACTGAGGTACGGGTGACCCTGCACCTTGGCGGTTTGCACGACAAGGGGCCGGATGGACAACTGGGAAAACGCGCGAGTGAGGCGTGGAAGAGCCTGAAGACGGATTCGAAACTCAAGGTTCATTTCAGCCCGTCTCTCGAAGACGATTTGGATAAAGACGAGTTCAAGAAGAGCGTGGCTGCTATTGCCGAGGGCATTGGCTACGACGCGCTGCGGGCACAGTCTTCCGGCAAGATCGTGATTCGCCGGAGCGTGAACCCGGGCAACCGAAACGTCGACCTGAAATACCTGCGAGCCACTCTGTTTGCGGACAGGAAGAAGTATCCGAAGGGCTCAGTAAATCTCGATGTCCGGTACGAGTCCCATGCCGCCAATCCGGAGACCGGATACGCCATCTGGTCCAACGATGGCTATCTGGTGTACGCCGATGAGTCGGAACACCACACAAAACACCCGGACGCGCTGCTGAACAGGGATCCCCAACGGTCCATTACAGCGTTTCGCGCGAAAAAGGCGACGACCGTATTGCTGTGGCGGCCAGGGTACAATCTGGCTGACCGGGCACCGGATCCGAATGACCCCAAGCGGGTCCTGATTTCGAGACTTCCCTCAGGACGGACTGATCCTGGCGGCGCATCCGCCAAGTTCGGCACCGCCCTGGAGGGGGCGGCTGCGATCGGGTTCTTGAAGTAGGCGAGCGGTATCTCCCCGCGCTCGATTCGGGCGCGGGGAGTAGCTTGGACGGTTACATTCGGGCGCTCACGCGGCGACGGCGCGTCGGACTGATAGCCCCTTCCGTGTCAACCGGTACCTGGCGAAAGGGCAACATGAACCGCAGATTAGCGCCGATGTTAGTGATGTTTGCGCTCCGATGGCGAATTGGCTACACTCAACGATTTCAAGATACGGCGACAACAACAGGGAGGAATTCCGGTGCTCAATGAACGATTCGTTTGGGGAGCCCAAGTCGATTCGGACGAAGTAAGCAGTTTCCGCGCGCTCGATAGGAAAAGCGGGAAGTCCGTTCTGGTCCACATATTGCCGAATAGCGCTGACCGAAAGAAATGCTGGCTGGATCGGCTGGAGAAGAAGATTCAAAATACGAAAGATCACGGTGTGGTGGAATTGATCGAGGACCAGGGCAGCAACTTCGTTGTTACGACTGAGTTTACGAACTGGAAGGGCTTCGAAGAGTGGCTCGCGGAATCTCCGGCGACTGCGTCCGAAGGATCGGTGTCTTCTGAAGTTAAACAGCAGATCGGCCAGTTTGTCGCGGGGCGCAACCGGCCGCAGTCGAAAGCGGTCCCGCCCGTGCAGCCGCCGGCAAACGAGGCGGAAGAGTTCTTTGTTCAACAAACCGGGGCGACGGAGTTGTTCCGCGACCCGAAGAAGAGGGCGGCGGTTGGCCCATCGAAGCCGCAACCCGTCGGGCCGAGCGAGTATAGTCTCGTACTGCGTGGCCGGCCGGTGCCGCCAAGTGGTGCAAGCCCAGCGCCAAACCCGACACCGAACCCGGCACCTAATCCAGCAGCTGATTTGAACATGCAGCAAGCTTTTGAGATCAAGCGGCTGGAGAGCGTCGCCGCCGTTTGGAAGATGGTGGCGCTCGCGGCCGTGGGTCTCGCCGCGTTGTCGATGGTGCTGATCGTTGTACTATTCCTTAATAAGTAATCGTTCTTTCGTTCGGAGAATCGCTTGACTACACAATTTGGCCGCTTCCTATTCATCGAGACCACACTACCGCCGGACACGCTGTTGCTTGAAGCATTTGAATACACGGAGCAGGTATCCCAACCGTTTTTGCTTCGCTGCACGGTGTTGGCGGAAGATGCAACCGCCGATGTGGAGAGCCTGCTTTGGACGAATGTATGCATCAGGATGGAATTGTCGGATGGTGACTACCGGCCGATCCAGGGCCTGATTCGCGCGGTGCACATGACTGGCCATTCCGGTAGCTATGTTTGCTATGAACTGGAGGTGGTGCCACGATTGTGGTTCTTATCCCTCAATAGCGATTGTCGTGTATTTCACAAGGAGAATATGGCCGCGTCCGCCACGGTTCCTGAAATCGTAAAGGAAGTTCTGAAGCGCTATCCGCGGTTGGAGACGGAGTGGAATCTGGTGGGATCCTATCCGGAGCGGGAATTCTGCGTTCAATACCGGGAAAGCGACCTCCATTTCGTTTCGCGGCTGCTGGAGGACGAGGGAATCTACTACTTTTTTCGCCACACGGAACAGGGCCATTGTGTTGTGTTTTCAGACTCTCCGGCGGCGGTGAAACCATGCGCAACGCACCCGATACTCTTTGATTCTTCGCCGAGTTCTGGTTCGCAGGATGAACGGGTGATTGCACTGCGAAAACGAACTAGGGTACACGCTCAGAGCGTGGCATTGAGCGACTATAACTTCCTGACGCCCGGGCACGATCTTCTGGTGACCGCCGGCCCAAACCGCCAACCAGAACAGTTCGACTATCCGGGGAAATACCCCGATAGCCAGGGCGGAGAGAGATACGCGCGCCTCCGCGTGGAAGAGGCGGATGCACAGCAGGAGCTAGTTACCGGGACCAGTAACTGCCGAACTTTCCAGAGCGGGTTTCACTTTTCACTGGAACGGCACACACTGCAGAATGTGAATCGGGCATACATGCTGACCAAAGTGCAGCACCGAGCTGTCAACAACGCCTACCGCAGCGGGGGAGGAGAGGCCATAACCGAAGACCCAAACGGCACGAGTTACGAGAACTCATGGGAGGCGATACCAAAGATTACGCCTTACCGGCCAGTTCGCGTTTCGCAAAGGCCACAGATTGGGGGTACACAGACGGCCGTCGTTGTTGGCGACCAACCAATGGACCATCCGGATACGGACCGCCACGGGCGAGTGAAGATTCACTTTTTTTGGGACCGCTACAGCAGGAAGGACGGAAAGGACTCGTGTTGGGTTCGCGTCTCACAGCCATGGGCGGGCCGAAACTGGGGAACGGTATCCATACCCAGGATCGGGCAAGAAGTAATCGTCGAGTTTCTTGAAGGGGATCCAGACCGGCCCATCGTCACCGGCAGGGTCTACAACGAGGATATGAAACCCCCTTACGAGCTTCCGGCTGGTGCTGTCAATATGGGGTTCCGTAGCCGTAGCATCGGCGGCGGAGGGTACAACGAACTATCGGTCAACGACACGAATACCTCTGAGGGGATAACGATTCATGCCCAGAAGGACATGAGCACGGTGGTTGAAAACAATGAAACCATCGAGGTGAAGAACTGCCGGACCGAGAAAGTCGGGGTGGATGAGACGATCACTATCGGGAACAACCGGACGGAAACAGTGGGGGTCAATGAGACGATTACGATTGGAAGCAATCGGCAAACGTCGATCGGGGCGCATGAGGTACTGACGGTAGGATCGACCCGGACACAATCGGTTGGGATCAACGAAATGATCAACGTCGGCGCGGCCCAACAAGTAAACATCGGGGCGCTGCAGCTCATCACCGTCGGTCTGGCGCAGTTCGTGAACGTTGGGGTTAAGCAGTCTACGCATGCCGGCAGTGAGATCTCCATTGACGCTCCGAAAATCGTCCTATCCGGTACCGAACTCATCGAGCTGAAGTGCGGCGGTGGAAGCATTACGATCGATGCTGGCGGCAACATCGTGATAAAAGGCACGCTCGTGAAGATCAACTGTTAGCGGAGACATTTTTATCATGAGAGCGTGGCTAGAAGTAATCTCAGGAACCGAAACTGGACGCCGTGTATTGGTCACTTCGGGGAGCGCCATACGCGTTGGCAGAGCGGCCGGCCTGGAGGTGTCTCTTCCCGGCGATCCGGTCTTGGATGAACTGCACTATCAGTTGGGATGCACCGCCGACGCGGCACTCATCCGCGCCGCTTCCGCTGTGCGTCCACTCTTTGTCAATGGGCGCCAGGTGAGGGAGCGACAGCTTCAAACGGGCGATCTTATCCTGGCTGGAATCACTATGTTCGCCGTTGGAGTCCAGCCCGATCCACCGAAGCAGCCTGAACTCCCTGTTTACCCGGTGCTGCTCTCCCTGCAGAAGCACCTTTTCCTGCTCCTTGACCCTGGAGCGGACCCGAGAGTGGGTCCACTATTGGCGAAACACTCCGCTCACTATGTGCCGCTTCGAGGACAGGGGCCGACCGTGCTCCTTGTCGCCCTTGCCGACGCAGGCACCCTGTTAGCGGAACTCGTTGACACCGGTTGGGGAAAAGGATGGGGGATATACTTCGCCGGCTCGGCACCGCTGGCAGCTTTCCAAGGCCACTTCGAGAAGTTTCGCGAACTCGAGGGATTTCGTTTTTGGGACCCGGCCTTGGTGCGAGAATTCCTTGCGACTTCCGTACCTGCAACAGTCCAGCAGTTTTCCGGGCCGGTGGAAGAATGGATTATCGAGGAAGGCGGCGGGTTCAGCCGGGTTGCACGGAGTAAGCCATGATGATGGTGCTGGAGGTACTCACCGGTCCGGATGCCGGGCGGAGTCTGCTGGTTCGCCCCGGCGATGTGGTACGCGTCGGGCGGGCTTTGGATTGCGAACTGGCGTTACTCGCTGACGACACCCTCGCATTGAAGCAGTTTTCAATCACTGGAGATGGTGAAACATACTCGATGTTCCATATGTCCGGCAACCCGACACTCTGGAACGGATCGCCTGTGGAAGCCCACCCGTTGGCGCATCTGGACAAAATCCTGGCTGGGGAGACGATGCTGCGGATCTTCTATCTAGGGAATACCGAACCGCCGCAGCCTGACTCTCCGGTGGATCGATTGCTTAGTTCATTGCGCGCTTTAGGCAAACCACTCTTCGCCGTCGTTGATATCAAACTGGAACCATGGATATCCGGGGCGGCCAGTATGGCCGGCGTTTCGGCGCGCCCCCTCTTGCTCGGACATACGGAGGAAACACTCACCGAAGCCCGACCATGGGTATTCCTGCTAACCGGTTCGGAGCGTTTCACAGCGGAGATTGTGCGCGGTTGTTGGAGCCGAGGCCGGGTGGTTTTTCTATGCGCCGACGAACAGATCGACGGCTTGGTGGCGGCCCTTCGTCCCTTCTTGTTTCTCGAAGACGATACGGGGGAACTCTTGGGCTTTCGATTCTTCGATCCACGGGCCGCCCGTGCCTTGCTACCGACTTTGGATCCGCGTTACACCGACGCATTCTTTACCGCGGCTCCAGTATTGCTACTGGAAGACGGACGTCCGCGGTATTTGTGGACCTATTATGCAGGCTCCCGTGGCGTTCGTGCGGTGCGATTACCGCTGATTCCAAATGCACTCTATCTTCCAAGCCAAGCCGACATCAGAGACCGTCTTCGAGGATCGACGAGCACACTAGATGCGTTCGCCGCTCAACTGGTCGAAGAGTTCCGAACGGACCCGATTGCGGCCAAAGAGCCGATCGAAGATCTCCTTAGTCAGTCCGCAAGCCTCGGATTTCAGAGCCTGGAGGCGAGAGTGCAGTGCACGGCGGCACGAGCCCTGCTTGGTACGGATTGTCTGACCGGATCGACATTGCGCGAGTTGGCTGGCCAGCAGGAAGCGGACCTCGCCATGGACCGTTTTGTTGCTGAGTGGAACCGGCGGGAGGCGCTGTGAACATCGATCATCTCACGCGCCAGAGGATGGTCCAAGCGGCAAAACAGGCGGCCGCCGCTCCTGCGGCGAACATCACCGTAACGCCTGGCACCCCAAAAAAGGATCCATTCGATATCCCCCTTTCGGAACGAGTCAGCGAGTTGCTACCTCCTGGTGTCAACACTTTAGCGAACGCAGTGACGCGTGTGCGGAATACCGCGAGCGCTCCGGATCCGATGAAGCCTCTGAACGAAGAACAGGCGCCGCAGATTTTCAAGGATTTCCAGGCAGCGATCACACCCGAGAACAGGCAGTCTCCTTCCCTCGGTCGGGATCCGTCGCAGCCTGCTAACGCGAACAGCATTGTTGAAATCCTGGGAACATCACGAGGGATCAATGCAGGCCTAACGACCCTATTGCCGCTAGTAGGCCCTGATGGGAAGAAGATTGTCGAAGGCATCAAGAACATAGGGCTTGCCGACGGCGATCCCCTCGGACTAGTTCCCCTGGTCAATTCCATCTTCTTCGATCGCCCAAAGGACCAATCGAAATCATCAGCCGAGCTTGTCCTGGAAAAACTACAGAGCGGGGCCGGAGTCGGGACTGTGTTGGCAGTGGCGAAGCCTTACCTGCGTGGGGATTTGGACGATCTGGCGGAGGCATTGATTAATGCCGGTATCGGTAAGAAAGACCCGCTAAAGCTCTACGGCTCGTTCACGGAACTGATTGGCAACCCACTGAAGCTGGGGACCGTTCTCGACGGACTGCGAACCAACTTGGGAACAGGAGCCGGCTTTGACGCGATGCTGGCTGGTCTCAAATCGTTTGTTGGCAGAGACGGAGCCAAAGCCATCGACATGGTCCGGGAGATGCTCGGTAAGGACCAGAAGGATCCTCTTGGACTGGCTACGACCGTCGGCGACCTGCTACGTGGAAAACTCAATCTGGATTTTCTGGACAAGTTGGGAACAGTGGGCGGGGCATCCCTGCTTTTGGGCGGACTCTCGAAAATTCTGCCTCCTGACGGACAGAAAGCAGCTGAAGCTGCCCAGAAGTTTCTCGCGCAGGATATGGCAGGAGGCATTAATGCGTTGATCGGGCTTCTGCCAAAGGATGCGCAGAAGTATGCATTGGTGGCGAATGCATTGCTTGCCGGAAGCCCTGCTGGAGCGCTGAGCGCACTGGTGGGAGGATTTCTTCCGCCTGAGCTGCAGCAAACGTTCAAGATCCTGCAACAAATGGGAGGGCTTGAGGGTGCACTCGGGATCAAGCTACCTGCTTACCAGGGAATTTGGAAGAAGCCAGGGGACGCGAAAGTTGACGCCAAGAAGGCGGCCGCGAAAGCTGGCGGCGGGCCTCTGGCGGCCCGGATTACTGATATTGTTGCGTGCCCGAAGGGCGTGGGGGTCCTAGTAACGGGACTTCCTTGCGTATTGATTGGGGGAATGCCAGCCGCCCGCAAGACCGACTTGGCAACCTGTATCGGCCCCCCCGATGCCGTGCAAATGGGTGAACGGACCGTGACGTTTGGCGGATTGGAAGCTGCGCGGATGACCGATCCA
>Ga0163144_10030707_pt1 | contig 10271 bp, 7 predicted proteins | sample OliLak19BULKMAT1_FD_123175 | JGI IMG/M metagenome (GOLD analysis project Ga0163144, IMG submission 123175) | Freshwater microbial mat bacterial communities from Lake Vanda, McMurdo Dry Valleys, Antarctica - Oligotrophic Lake LV.19.BULKMAT1 | ecosystem: Environmental > Aquatic > Freshwater > Lake...
CCTCCCTCAAGCTCGTCAAAGGCAAGCGCATCCTCGTCACAGTCTCCGACGCCGCGAGCGAAGCGCGATTGACCAAGTCCATTCTGATTCAGTGAGTGTTCAAGAGGCGATCGGCGAGAGCACGAAAAGAAAATACCCCGGCTCGCTCGGTTCCATTGGTTCGCCATCATTCGCGAACACCCCGCGAATCGCAAACCCCGCCCGCGTCGCAATCGCTTGCCACTGCGCGAGGTTATACCCGCGCAACGTGTACCGCGAATCGATGTGCCTTTCACCCACGCCATCCCTCACGGTCATGTGGCTTACCACGCGCTCGATCCGCGCCCCGCCCCGTTCGCCCGTGGCCGGAAAATACTGCGCCACCTGCGTCACGTTCAGCCCCCGGCCCTTCCCCGTCCAGACATCCTCGGCCAGCACTTCCAGCCCATACGCGCACAGACTCAACCCCACGATATAGATTCCACCCGGAGCAAGCACACGTCCCACCGCTGCGAAATGCTCAAGCACCGCGGCATCGGTCTCCAAATGCCGGATCGTGTTGATCGGGTTGAACGCGATATGCACCTTCGGCAGCCGTTGGCCCGCGTCAAAGTCCCGCATATCCGCCTCAAAGACCCGCAGCCGCTCGGCTACCCCTGCTTCCTTCGCCGCAGCGCCCGCGAACGCGACCATGTCCCCGGAGAGGTCAAACCCGATGCACGAGTGCCCCTTTTTCGCAAGGTTGATAAGCAGCCGCCCGGTCCCGCACGCGGGCTCAAGCACGCTCAGCGGCGGCGTGATCGGCATATATCGCTTGACAACACGCAGCAGCGCCCGCGCTTCCTGAGCGGTCCCCGGCGCGTGTAGGACGTCGTAGACCAGGGGATCGGCGTAAAAGTCGGCGGATATGTGCATTGCTCAACCAGAACCCGGCAGGTGCTTATCGATCCAGTCATCCTGATGCAGCACCGAAGCGCGGTTCCGCCGATCCTTCCCTTCCGACCGCCGCTGCGCCATGCGGAAAATCCGCTTGATCACGCGCGTATCGGAAAACTCCGGGTGCCCCGGTCGCTCCTTAAGCACACGCACCGCCAGCGGCATGTACTTGATAACCAGTTCATCCTCGAGCGAAACGAAAATCTGCGCGGAACCCGGATCCCCCTGCCGCCCGGCTCGCCCGATGAACTGCCGGTCGATCCGTTGCGCCCCGTGCATCTCCGTCAGCAACACGTGCAGCCCGCCCGCCTCGCGCGAGCCCTGATCCAGTTTGATGTCCGTCCCGCGGCCGGCCATGTTGGTCGCGACCGTGATCGCCGCGGAGCGATCCGCCTGGTCTCGCGACCGCCCCAGCCCCGCCCGCCCGATCACCTCGGCCTCATCTTTGTCGAAGTTCGCGTTGAGCACCTGATGATCAAGCCCGCGCGCGGTGAGTAACTGTCCCAGCAGTTCCGACGAGGCGATCGACCGCGTGCCCGCGAGAATGGGCCGCCCCAGGTTGTGAATCTCTTCGATTGAGTTCACAATGGCCGCCCATTTGTCGCGCTGCGTCTTGAACGCCCGCATCGGCATCAACTTGCGCGCGATCGGCCGGTTCGTCGGGATCACCGTCACCGGCCTGGCGTACACCGATTCCATCTCCCCCGTCGCATCCGCGGCGGTGCCCGTCATGCCGCACAGGAACGGATACGTGCGGAAATACCGCTGGAAACTCATCCGCGCCAGTGTCTCCCGATCCGCCGTGACATCCAGATTTTCCTTCGCCTCCACCGCCTGATGCAGCCCGTGTTCCCACGAGCGATCCGGCAGAAACCGCCCCGTGTACTCATCCACGATCACGATCTTGCCTTCCACGATCTGGTACTGCTGCTGATTGATGTAGCAGTGCCGCGCCACCAGCGCCTGGCGGATCAGTTCCTCGCCGCGGCGGTGGGCTTTCCAAATAGGATTGCCACCGCGCCCGATCAGTTCCGCAAAGAGCGCCCGCAGCCGGTCGCTGCCGCGCCGTTTGAGCTCCGCGCGACGGTGGATGTGGTCCATTGTGAAGTCCGGGCCCTCATCCAGTTTCGCCGCGAGCGCTGCCCCTTCGCGATAGACCTGCGCCATGTCATCCTCGCGCCGCGAACGCGCGATGATCAGCGGCACGACGCCCTCATCGATCAGCACCGCGTCGGCCTCATCGACCATCGCCGCGCGAAGCCCCGGCACCATCGGCCCGCGGTCTCCTTGCGCACCCGTCAGCGCGAAAAGCGTCCGCGCCGACCACGGCGTCGTGTGCCGCCCCATGCGGATCTGATCGCGCAGCCAGTCGGCCACGATCTGCTTGGGCGTGCAATACACCACGCTCCGCGCATACACCGAGAACCGTTCCGCGGGCTCCGTATCCTGCGTGATCGCGCCGACATCAATCAGGCACCTGTTGAAGATGCCTTTGCGGCTCGCCGCGTCGCGTGCTGCCAGATAATCGTTCACCGTCAGCACGTGCACGTGCCGGTGCTGCCACGCGATCAGCGGCGCGGCGATAGACCCTGTCAGCGTCTTTCCCTCCCCCGTCAGCATCTCGATGATGCGTCCGTGATACAAACCCAGCGCCCCCATTAACTGCACCACGTACGCCTCTTCGCCCGTCAATCGTCGCGCGACCTCCCGCGCCGCCGCCAGCCCGCGGCAGACCGCCGCGGCGTCCTGCCGCCCCCGCATGAATACTTCCCGCGTGCGAAGGATGTAATCATCCAGCGCCGCGTCGGACATGTTGCGGAGTTCGGGCGAGAGCGCATCAGTCGCCCTGGCTTGCTGCGCAAGGGCCGAGAGCCGCGCGCCGCGGTGCCTGATGGCTGTCCCCACGCGCGAGGCCACCATGTCCAGCCCTTTGGGCACGATGGGCCGCAGCCGCCGGCTCCGCAGCGACTCATACAGCGTGTGGTAGTTGGTCAGTGTCTGCGACAACGCTAGCTACAACCGCGCCTTTCCTTGCAGCTTCTTCTGGAGACTATCGATCCACTGCACCAGCCACGGCCGCGGGGGAAGCGTGAACCGCAGATACACCCGCTCCCCCGGCTGTGCGCCCACGCCGTCGGCGAACGCGAACGTGCCCAGCGTGCTGCCATCCTTCGCATCGGTCGCGCGGAAATACGCCTTGAGCAGCGGGTTCTTCGCCATCATCCCCGATTGGTCCTTCGCCTCGGTCTCGACGTTGCCGCCCCCGCCGTAGCCCAGCGATGGGTGCGGCAGTTCGCGGTCGGCCGCTTCGCTCGTCCGGTCGAACTTCGCGGGGAAGACCTCCTGGGCGTTGGAAACCCGCCGGACCTCGACGCTGTACTTGTCGGGAGAAAGGTCATAAATCCACGCTTCCTGCTGGGTCAATGTCGCCGCGGCCCGAAGGGATTTCAGGTCAACCACTTCGCACAACGGTTGCCCTTCCTTGATATACCGGCCGATGTACGAATCGAAGTCGCGCCCGACGATGGTCCCATCCTGCGGAGCGCGGACAACAAGTTTCTCGACCTTGCTCTGCAGGAAGTCCCGCTGCCCGCCCATCGTTTCAACGTACTTCGCCGCGACCTGGGCCGCGGCCTGATTCTGCATCCGCGCTCCGCGTTCCCGCGCCATCGCCTCGTCGATCTGCGCGCTGATCAGGGCCAACTGCGCGACCAGTTGATCGCTCTCGCAGCTCATGATCGGATCGCCCTTCTTCACATACTCGCCCGGCTTGGCGTACACCTTGGTCACGAAGGAATCCACCTTGAAGTAAACACCCGACTGCGCCTCGCTCTCAATCACGCCCACCGCGCGGCGATGGTCGGGCATCGGCATCGCCCCGATCAGCGCAATCCCCGCCGCCATCAGCACAAGGCTCGTGATGATCGCGCGGGGCCGAAACTCCGCAAGACCGGAGTTGGTCGCGAGGTAATGAATGAACTGCCCGATGGGCAGCATGAACCACATTACCGCCGTCCACACCGCGAGGAAGACTCCGATGGCGAACATCTGCCCCACAAGGTAGAGCGTGATCGAGATAAACAGAAACACCCGGTACGCCATCGCCAGGAGGCCATAGATGATGAGCCAGATCGCTTCGCTCGGGCTGCTCGTCGGAGGCGTGGCGTGCTTTACGCGGTACACATGCTTCTGGAACAGGAACTTGAGCATCCCGAACGAGCGCTGCTGCAGGTTGGGGATTTCAAGGTAATCGCTGAGGATGTAGTATCCATCAAACCGCATCAGCGGGTTGGCGTTGAAGAGCACAGTCGAAACGCTCGCCGACAGCATCGCGTTGTACGCCAGTTGATGCAGCAGGTCACCCGGCCCGGTATTGAGCCAGATCAGCGCGCACCCGCTCGCCGCGGCAAGCTCAAAGATCATCCCCCCCGCGCCCACCGCCATCCGCTTCCACTTGCTCGCGAAACTCCACGCGGCGGAGGCATCGACAAACGGCGCGGGCACCAGCACCAGCATCATCGCACCAAACTCGGGTACCTGGCCACCGAACCGCTTGCAGATGACGCCGTGCCCCAGTTCGTGCCAGAGTTTGATGAGCACGAACACCACCAGCAACCCCATCCAGTTCTTGGGCGCGATGACCGAATCCACGCCTTTTACAAGTTCCGACCAGTGCGGAATGATCGAGACAAGCCCAAAGACAACCCACAGCAGCCATAGGATAAACCCAACCCGCCCCAGCAGCGGCCGGAAGAGCGGCTCGATCCACGTCAGAATCGTGTCGGGATTAAACAGCCGAACTTTGAAATACATCAACCCGATGGCCTGCTGCTTCGCCTTCTTTCCCAGGCGCTCGCGGCCACGCCCCAGCAACTGCTCGGTCTCGGGCGCGGTGTCGGCGGAGAGTAGATTGCTGCCGTACAACTGCGACAGCAACTGGATCACTTCGTTCTGCGTGAGGGCTTCATCGCCGTAGCGCGTAAGCCCGATCTGCCAGACATCCTCGACGCTGCGTAGGCCATCGAGCAAGCCGACAAACTCATGCCCGACCGGGCTGAGCCGGAAGAAAGCATTTGACGATGGATCGTGTACCACGTGCCAGCGACGACCACGGTAATGCTGGCGCGTAATCTGGACGTGAGGCCGTAGGCGCGGCTTCATCGTTCTTACGCGATGCCAGAAGGGGGAGAATGTAGATCGTTCCGACAAAGTGTGTATCTCGGTAGAAAGGCTAAGGGCACCGGGGCTAACTGCCGGGAAATCCCAACCAACTTAAACGAACGCAGACGACGCGCTGACAAACAATGCCATGTCCACCGCGGTTACCACCAGAGCCATACGCGTAACGTGTCGATAATGCGGCGACTCGCGATCCCTGCGATGCTCTTCCGCGGCCCATCGAACTTCGCCTGCCCCTCCATCCCCGGCCTGAACCACGGCGGAGACTGCGAAAGTTTGCAATGCACCTCAAACGCATTCTGCCCATCGTGCGCCTGCGCCAGCGGCACAATCCGTTCGACCGTGAACGGCACACTCAGCCTTGGGTTGCTCTTGGGACTCACTTCCCCCGTCTGGCCCTCCGTGATGTACGTGATGTCCCGATCATCGACCTTGGCGATCACCACCATGTCTGAAAGGTCGGCGAGGTCAAAGAGTTTGTCACCCAGTTTGATCGACGCTCCGATCTTATCCTTGAGGTCTCCCGCCGTAATCGTCCCGGCGATGGGCGCTGTCACGCGGCTGCGGGCAATCTGATGCTCAAGCAGATCGAACTTGGCCTGCGCCTGGGCCGCCTTGGCCTTGGCCTGCTGGGCCTCGCCGATCTTCCCGTTCTTCATCAGCGCTTCTTCGGCTTCTTTCTCGAACTGCGTCACCTGCGCCTGCGCCTCAAGCGAGCTCAGGTGCATTTCGCTCGTGTCAAACTCCACCAGCAACTCGCCCTGCTGCACCTTCTTGCCCGGCTCGACGCCCTCGCCGATCGCCGCGATCTTGCCATCAAAGGGTGTCGAAATCGTCCGCCGCTCACGCGGCTGCAACTCCACCGGCGCGCCGATGCGATAGGTCGTGTGATACGTGAACACAAAGAGGGTCGCCAGCATCGTCAGCACGCCCAAGGCCTTCCAAACTGTGTGCTTGGGGCCGACGGCCCACGCCGCGCTCCGCACCATCGCGTCCCACGTCCGCAGCGGAATCGGCCGATCATCGCTATGCCGCACCGCCAGAACCGGCGCGACAAGGTCGAGCGTGGCCTGAATCAGTTCAACACCCGCGAGATCAATCGCCCCTTCGCCGGTTGATTCAATCGTCACGATGCCGATGGTGCGGTCCCCCTGCGCATCGCCCACCCGCAGCGGAAAACTCGCGACCCGAAGTTTCGCGTCCGCCGCGCCCAGTTCGCGGTGCGCGTGCGTGATCGCCTGCGACAGAACCGAATCCGCTCCCTTTCCCCCGCCTGCCGGGGGAGGCGGAAACAAGATTGTCTGATCCTGATCGAGGCACTCTTCCATGGCCCCTTCAAGTTTCTGGATCATCGCCATGCGACGGTCGAGGTTTTCCGTGTCGCTCAGCGCCGTCAACTGCACCGTTCGCCGCCCCGACCCGCCGCCGCGCCGAACTGCAACGTTTCCCCCGCTCCCATGCACCCATCCAAGTGCGACGCGATCCACCGACAGGTGCCGGCTCAAATCATTCACAAACTGAAGGCAGCACCCCTTGAAGTTGGGAGTCTGGTTAATGGCCGCGAGCAACCGCGCCGCAAGATCAAGGGCCGCCGATGATGCCCGCACCCGCCGCAGCGCCTGCTGGGCCGAATGTGCAAACACAAATCCCGCCAGCACCTCGACCAGGGCGAGGGTCGTCTGCAGCGCCTGCTTCGATCTGCCATCCACGAGCATCGCCACCACGCCCGCCAGCGGCAGGTTCGGCGCCTCGGCGGGCAACCCCGATGCCACCGGCACCGCGATCACGTGCCCGCGCTGACCGTTGGGGTCGTACATCAGATCATCTTTGTCGAGCGCGAAAACCGAGCACTGGCGCGTCGTCGCCGCCGTCCGCGCCGCGTTGCGCAGGTCCATCAACTGCTCGATGGATGTCTCATCCACGCGGCCCGGATCAAAGAGCTGCTCGATCGGAAGCGTCATCCTTCCCTGCCCATCGATCAAATCCGGCGCGAGTGGCCAAAGCAGCGAGGCCCGCGGCTCCGGCCCCGCGGGCGATTCGGAGTTCTGCGCGGGGATCGTGAAAAACACCGCCTGCCGCGCTCCGGTCACCTGCCCCAGCACCGACGTCAGCCGCAGCAAAAACAGTTTGTCATCGCCCATCGGCGCGGTCAGTTCCGCGACGATCCGCTGCCAGCCCGGCGTTTTGAGATTCGATAGTTCGATCACGTGCTTCTGTCCTTCACCCTTGGTCTACGTCCAACCTCGTAGCGCTTGTTCCTTGTCTCTTCTCTTCTCTTCTCCCCCTCTTCTTCCTCTCTTCTCCGCGTTCCTCGTCCCCTCCTCTGCGAGCGCCGCGTTCACCTCTCGAACGTTCACCGCTTCACTCCCGAGCGTACGCAACCGCCATTTTCTTGAACTCTTCACTGGGCGCTGTAAACCGAACGTACGAAGGCTGCCCCGCCAGAAGCCGATCCGGCCCCTTGGGGTTGGGAACTTCAACGCGCACCCGCCGCGTCCGACTCGCGGGATCGGCTGTCGGTGAAACTTCGATCACCTTCCCCGTGCGAACCACCGGAGACCCGGCGACATCGACCAGCACCCACGCCTCATCGCCGACTTTCAGGGTAAACGTGATGGGGTCCTGCGTCGGCGCCGGCGCATCGATCCACAGGTTATCGACATTCACCACCCGCACGACCTTCTCGTTCTCCGCCACCGAAGCTCCAGTATCAAACAGCACATTGTCCACCACCCCTTCAAAGGGTGCCATGATCCGGAACTTCTCCACCCGCGCATCCAGCCGTTCCACCTGAATCCGCTCCTGCACTTCCTCGACCTGGGCCTTCTGAAAATCCAACGCCGCGACTTCCGAAGCCAATCGCGCCCGATCCACCTGCTGAGGGGATGACCCGCCCTTGGTCAGCACTTCCTGCTGAATCTCGTATTCCTTCTTCGCCAGTTCCATCTGCTTTTTCGCCCGCTGCACCGGAAGGTCCGTCTCGATCCGCTTGCGTTGCAGTTTGAGCAGCGCCTGATCCTCGCCATCATCGCCCCGCACGATCATCTGGCCTTTGACCACTTCCTGCCCGCCGCGAATCGCGATCTCCATGATCTTGGTCGGCAGCGTGAACCCCATCACCGCATCGCGGCTGGGGCGAGTGACGTTTTCAATGCTCGAAAAGGCTTTGATGAGGGCGCGATCCAGCGCCTTGCCCCCGCTCGCTCCCAGAGTCGCCGCAGTTCGCGGCTGCACGGAACTCTTCGCACTTTCCGCTCCCGGCTGTGAAAAAGCACGCTGGCAAAGCCCGCTCAGCGCCATCCCCCCCACAAGCGTGGTGAAGAGCAAAGATTTTCCGAACCGGTGTTGTTGCATAAAGTGACTATACGGTGAAAGGAGCAAAGTGGTTTGGCGGAGACATGACCGGCAGGGAAGAAGACGTGGAACATCATCGGGCCGTCTGGCCCGCTTTACTGCAAATATGGGACCATTTCACGTCGCCGAGCACGCTTGTAGTCGTTTGTAAAAAGATAGGGTATCCCATTGCCAGCACAAAAACTCGCGAGGTCCCCGTCTTCCTCCTCTTCCCGCTTTTTCTTCTTCTCTTCTTCCGAACTCCGAACTCCGAACGCTGAACTTTGAACTCTCTGCGCTCCTCTCGTCGCTCCGCGGCCTCCACCGTTCACTCCCCCGCCTTGCCTCCCGAACGCGACGATTTTGGACCACAACATCTGGAACGGAGCCTCTAACGCGGTACCATTCTGCATGCTCACCACACGCCGCGAGTTCATCCAGTGGTCACTTGCCGCCAGCGCCGCACTATCGTTTCCGGCCCACGCTTTGGCTCGCTCATTTGAGCCTGATTCCAACGCTGCGGACTTCCTCAAATGGGAGAAACTCGCCGATGGCGCGTTCGTCGCCACAGGCTCGGGAGGAAACTCGCTGCTCCTGGTCGGCAAGGATGGCGGTGTTCTCTCCGACTGCAAGAATGCCCCGTACGGCATGTGTCTCCGCCGCGAAGCCGAGTCGCGCAGCAAGAAACTCCTGCGGGTTGTCAACACCCACCACCACGGCGACCACACCGGCGGGAACCACGCCTTCAGCACCGACATCGAGATCATCGCCCAGGACAACTGCACCAGCCGCGTGCTGGGCCAGATGAGCCGCTACATCTCGCAACTCAAAGAGGCCGTCAAGCAACTGGAAAATGAGAAAGGTGAGCCAGCCCAGAAGGTGCGCGAGGAAAACATCGAGTTGTACCACAACGTGACCAAACTCAAGGACACGCAGTTCGCCCCCAAAACGACCTTTAAGGACACGTACGACCTGGCCTTCCCCGGCATCAAGGTCAAACTTTCCCACTTCGGCCCCGGTCACACCGACAACGACATCATCATCCACGACGCCGACCGCAACATCATCCACACCGGCGACCTGCTCTTCCACAAAATGTTCCCCTTCGTAGACAAAGCCTCCGGCGCCGATACCCGCTCGTGGCAGCAGTCGGTCAAGAAGATCATCGCCCTGTGCGATGCCAAAACCAAAGTCGTCCCCGGACATGGCGATGTCACCGATGTCGAGGGTCTGCAAGCCCAGCATGACTTCTTCGAGGTCATCCACGATGAGGTCGCCGCGGCGATCAAGGCCGGCAAAACCCGCAAGCAAGTCGGCGAGATGCAACTCTCCAAGTACGCTGATTACGGGCTGAAGCAGATGGAGAGCACATCGCTGATGACGGTGTTTGATGAGCAGACTGCCGGGACGAAGTAAGCGGTTCGGTTGCATACGCGAGAATCGGGACTACAGCGCCGGGCTTGAATAGAATTCCATGAGTGGCGTTTAGCTTTGCACTCCCGATAATCGCACCGGTTCGGATTTGAGTCATAGAGGAACCCCCGCATGGGATTTGATATCTCCATTTCATCGACCGCCGAGCATCGTTTGCACCAACGTGCGGACGAGGCCGGTATCGCACCCGAAATCCTCGCTGCCCGAATGCTCGAAGCGCAGTTGATGAAACCGTCGATTGACGAAGTTCTGGCACCGCTGCGGAGTGAGGTCGCCGCGTCCGGCATGTCAGAGGATGAACTGGGCAACCTCCTGGAACGAGCAAAACACGAGTTGCGGGCGGGAGCCAAAAGGAAATCCGCGTGAACCCGGTGCGGGCGGTCTTTGACTGCAACGTGTTCGTCCAAGCC
>Ga0163144_10030712_pt1 | contig 10271 bp, 7 predicted proteins | sample OliLak19BULKMAT1_FD_123175 | JGI IMG/M metagenome (GOLD analysis project Ga0163144, IMG submission 123175) | Freshwater microbial mat bacterial communities from Lake Vanda, McMurdo Dry Valleys, Antarctica - Oligotrophic Lake LV.19.BULKMAT1 | ecosystem: Environmental > Aquatic > Freshwater > Lake...
GCAGGGCTGGCCCGAGGTGTTCAATGTGGAGGTCGGCATGCTGTTCCGCTCGTGGCTCGACGAGAGCGGATGGCAGACGGAGTCCACCGGCATTCCCGCCAGTGGTCGCATCTCAGCGGTAACTACCGAAACCGGCACCCAAGTCATGCTCGACCAGGACGACAAGCTGTACCGCATCGTCACCGACGGCGAAAGCTGGACCAAGTGGACTACTGGCCTCGATGGCGGGGCGTGGGTATCGGCCGTCAACGTCGGTGGCGCGGCGCCGACTGTCATCCAATTGGGCTAGCCGATTTCTCTATAACTTCTGTCTACTCGCCGTTCAGCGTTTGTTCCCGCAGCACATGTCGTTTCGCTCATGATCGTGGCCCACGATTCCGATTCGGCGCCGTACTGACGTCCAAGGTCGGTCACTTCAATAGAGCAGTTACTGAGTGTCACCCCGGTGGTTTCAAACCCATAGGTGTATTCGACCCAGCTGGTGAGGCTCGAGGCATCCGCGGGGAATGCGACTGCCATGCCGCCATTACCAGCGGCCGAGAAGAACTTATCCATGCGACATTTTGCATTTCCGGCTGCCGTGATGTTGTCGAGAATCCCGCGTCCAGAGGAGTAGGCGAACTCTGCCGACGGTCGAAGGTCAATCTGCTCGTCGTCTGGCCAATCCGTAGATCCACTAGCACTCAGTGCAGCGACATTCATTCGCGCGAAGCTCCACTGTTCCGCAGCAAAAATCTCTTGACTCAGCTCACCGGCGCAGTCGGCAACCATAGCGGCAGGGAGCGTTTGGGTCCCCACGTAGTCCCAGGGAAACGATTGATTGAGCTGGAGCTCGAGCTCCAGCTGTGCACCGGTCGAAGCAGTTGCCGTGGCGCGGAGGAACATCACCGCACTAGCTTCCCTCGGTATCGGCGTCGGTGTCGCCACGTCCGTCGACACCTCCGGTCCCGGCACGAATGATTCTGGCTCTACCGGGGTTGGCGTAGTTGTGCAGGCAGTCAATCCCACGGCAGTCAAGACCGTCAGCGTTACGAGGACCGTTCTTGTACTGGGGCTCATGGTCCATGACTATGGATCGCCGAGGTGAACGTGACCCCTCCAGTTCATGAACGGGAGGACCGACCACGAAAGCATTCACAGTCTTTGCGGTCTGACAGACTTAGGTTGAGCTTGCTCGAGTGATCCGCTTTGGTGTAATGGCAGCACGACAGCCTTTGGAGCTGTTAGGTCTAGGTTCGAGTCCTGGAAGCGGAGCCGTTGGGTCGCACCCAATACCGATTGTTCATCTTTCGGTCTGTCGCAGTACTTGCAACTGAGCCTGCTCGTTACCCAGATCGTCGTTGAATTCAGTAGATGATTTCACCGCTTGACTTCCCGATCCGAGAGAGAACACCCCCATGTCGGTTGGCCCGCGTGTCGTCTTTGTGCGGTTCACCAGCAGCGCCAGCCCAAAGTTGGTTCCGTGGGTTTCGCACGCTGGACGGGTAGTAGGGAACGGGTCTGTCTCCCAAAACTTGAATGGACCAGCCGAGTCTCAGGAACGATTGATTTGGCAGCTCGTCTCCGCGAACAATCGCCAGTTGGCTCGCGGCACTGATATCTACACGAGCTTCGACGCCGCTAGGACCCACGTGGATCGAGTTGCTTCGAGCAGTGAAGAGCTACTAGTTGAGCTCGTCAGTGAAGCCGGACGCGGCGTCTACGGTTGGTACGCAAGTTTAGAGGGCGTACCGGTAATGACCTGCGCTCGCTGGTACCTCACCGACCGCGACCGACGCCACTCGATCAACTTGGCGACTCGGTGTTTGCCGGTCGCGATGCTCCACGACGGCGCTCGCCTGTCTGACCCGGCGCTAATGGGGGGGGCCGGTGGGAGCAGTGGCTGATGTAAAGGTCGATACACCCCGAGTCTTGTCGAAGCGGGTCGACGGACCCGATGGCATCTTTCGGTTTGTCGCGCACTCCGGTGGCACAATTGTGGTCGCGGTCATGTCGCTGGTCGGGGTGTTCCTTTTGGTGCAGGGTCTGACTGCAATCCAGGCAGCGGGCCCTGAGTTCGCCACGACACAGTCCTGGGACCCAAACTCCGGTAACTTCGGGATCGCCGCGGTTTTGGCGGGTACGTTCTTCATCGCAGTCACCGCTATCGCGGTCGCCCTGCCCTTGTCTCTCGGCACGGCGCTCTATATAAGTGAGTACGCTCCCCCCAAGCTCAAAGCAGCACTCATATCGATCGTCGACTTGATGGCCGCTATCCCGAGTGTGGTCTACGGGCTCTGGGGCTTCTTCTTCCTCAGCCCGAACATTCTTTCGGTCTCCCAGTGGATCTCGACCTACTTCGGGTGGATCCCAATATTCTCGGTGGAAGGGTTTGACGCCACCGATCCACTCGCGACTCCGACAGTCTTCGCTGCATCAACGTTTATCGCGGGGATCGTCGTCGCTCTCATGGTTGCACCAATTACGAGCTCGATCATGCGCGAAGTCTTCACGCAAGCCCCGCTCGGAGAACGAGAAGGCGCGCTCGCACTTGGTGCAACGAGATGGGGAATGATCTCCAGTGTGGTGCTGCCGTTCGGCAGAGGCGGAATTATCGGTGGCACAATGCTCGGTCTTGGCCGATCCCTCGGTGAAACAATTGCCGTCTTCATCATCATTTCTCCGGTGTTTGTGATTCAGCCTCGGATCCTTGAAAAAGGTGCCAACTCAATTTCCGCGCTGATCGCGCTTCGATACAACGAGGCCTCGGTCTTCGAGATTTCTGCGCTCATGGCGGCTGGCCTCACCCTCTTTCTCATTACCCTGGTGATCAACTTCCTTGCCTCGATGATTATCGCGCGCAGCCGTTCGGGGAGCGCGAGCGACTAATGACCGACGTGCTTGAGCGCCCAGCGGCGATTGCCCAACCGGAACCATCGGTCAAATCGATGCGAACCTGGACCACCCCAGTCACACCCGCACCCCAGGCCGAGGCACGCCGCAACACCGCGACAATTCGTACGGTTGATGTGATTCGGCTGTTGGGCTGTGGTGCCGCCGCGATCGGCCTGACGAGCTGGCTGTTCTTCTTTGCACTGCCTCTGAGAGGCGAACTCGGATTCATTCTGACCTCCTACCTTGTATTCCTCGTTCTCTTTACGATCCTCACTGCATTCGACGAGGACCGCCCGACGGTTCGGGACCGCGTGATGGCCGTCGTCATGCACTCGCTGGCTTTTCTGCTGGTCCTAGCGCTCGCCTCGGTTGTGATCTACACCGTCGGCCGCGGAATTGAACCGCTTCAGAACCTCAACTTTTTCACGGAGGACATGAGTCTGGCCGGCCCGCTAGACCCTCTTACCGCTGGCGGTGTGCTGCACGCAATCGCGGGGACCTTGATCCAGATCTCGATTGCACTTGCGATCAGCATTCCGCTCGGCCTCTTGACCGCAATTTTCCTCACGGAGTTCCCGAGCCCGTATGCGCGGTTCGTTCGCACCGTTGTTGAAGCTATGACCGCGCTACCCTCCATCGTGGCAGGGCTGTTCATATACGCAACCGTGATCGTTTTCCTCGGCTTCGAGCGGTCCGGCTTCGCGGCGTCCTTGGCGATTACCGTCATGATGCTTCCAATCATCATCCGGTCAGCGGATGTGGTCCTGCGGCTCGTTCCGGGAAACCTCAAGGAAGCCGCGCGCGCACTGGGTGCCTCAACTTGGCGCACTGTTTGGACTGTCACCCTGCCGACCGCCCGGTCTGGCCTGACTACGTCGATCATTCTCGGGACCGCACGTGGCATCGGAGAAACTTCACCGGTTTTGCTCACCGCGGGGGCGACCACGTTCCTCAACCTCAATCCGTTTAGCGGGCCGATGACTTCGCTACCCCTCACCACCTTCACCTTCATCAAGTCACCCGAGGAAACTATGATCGCGCGGGGCTTCGGGACCGCCGCGGTACTCATGGTGATCGTGCTGCTGCTCTTCGCGCTCGCACGTGCTATTGGTGGACGTGGTCCGGGTCAACTCTCGCGACGCCAGCAGCGCTCGCGCGAACGCCAGTCTCGGGACGACGACTATCGTTCACGGGCTCGAGAGCTCGGGGTTGCAACGGATGGTCGTGGTGCTCGACCGCGAGTCCGACGCTTGAAAGCCCTGCCTTCCCTCCCGGGGCGTTCAACCCCTCCGTCCTTGCCCGCCGCGCCAATCGAGCTTTCAGCCACCGACGCCTCGGCGTCTCAGGAGGACACTCCATGACCGCCCCAGTTTCGCTAACCAGACGACGGGTTGCCGCGGGGCTCGCGCTTGCGCTCGCCATCGGGATCGTGCCGACCGCGGCCGTTCCAAACCCTGCGGCCGCAGTCGGTGTGGAATACCAACCGATCGTTGGCGCCGGATCGACCTGGTCGGCGAACGCCGTTCAACAGTGGATTCGGAACGTGTTTGACAACTTCCGCTGGAAGGTCACCTACGACGACCAAGGCTCGACCGCGGGCCGTAACCTTTTCGCTCAGGGGAGCAAGGACTTCGGCGTATCCGAGATTCCCTACGCGCTAGCCAACAGCGACGCGCCGGATCCGCGACCAGCGCGCAAGTTTGCATACGTGCCGATTGTCGCCGGCGGCACGGCTTTCATGTATAACTTGGCCATCGGCGGCAAGCGAGTTACGAACCTGCGACTTTCCGGCGAAACTGTTGCAAAGATTTTCACTGGGGTCATCACGAAGTGGAACGATCCAACGATTGCCTCGGACAACCCGAAGCTTCAGCTCCCGGCAATCCAGATCGTGCCGGTCGTGCGGTCCGATGGATCGGGTACGTCTGCACAACTGAGCGCGTGGATGCGCGCTCAGTATCCTGCGATCTGGAATGCCTACTGCGCCAAGGCAGGTCGCTCGAATTGTGGCATCACGTCAAACTACCCGGTTGTGCCGGGCTCAGCATTTATCGCGCAGCAGGGCTCGAACAACGTCTCTGCGCTCGTCGCTCAGGACAAGTCTGTCGGGGCAATAACCTACGTCGAGGCCTCGTTCCCGAAGAACGCGGGGTTCCCAGTCGCCAAGCTTCTCAATGCCGCCGGCTTCTACACGGAACCGACCGCGGCCAATGTGGCAGTCTCGTTGCTTGCCGCTGTGATCAATCGAGACGACCAATCGCCGGACTACCTCACGGCAAATCTCGCCCCGGTCTACAACAATTCCGACCCGCGCACCTACCCGCTGTCGTCCTACTCCTACATGATCATTCCGACCGCCCTTGAGGGAACCTTCACGGAAGACAAAGGTCTCACGCTCGCGGACTTCACCACTTACTTCCTCTGCGAGGGTCAGCAGCAGGCCGAGGTCTTGGGGTACTCGCCTCTCCCGGTGAACCTCGCGACGGCAGGACTCGAGCAGGTGCTCAAGATCCCGGGCGGCAATCCCGACAACAAGTCGATAAGCGACTGTAACAATCCCACGTTCTCACCCGACGGCACCAATAAGCTTGCCAACGAGGCTCCCCAGCCGCAGCCTTGCGATAAGCGCGGACCAGACCAGTGCCTCACAGGTACGGGCGGCGCGAGTGGAACGACCACGGCGGCGAGCACTCCCGGATCGGCTCCCTCGACGACGTCGTTGACGTCGTCTTCCTCGGGCACGGGAAGCGCGGAGGGCGAGCTTTCGTCGACCGAGGCCCTTGGCGCGGGCGGGGTCACCGGGCTAAGCGCAGGAGGCAACCCGATCGTCGCGGGTTCACCACAGGAACTCCCCGAACGGGGACTCGGTGTTTCGACCATCTTTCTCATGCTGCTGGCAGGGATGCTCGTGCTTGTCGTAGTCCTGGTGCCACCGATGATCGCAAGACGGCGAGCCGCGATGCAGGTCGCCGGAGTGCCCCGAGGGCGAACGCGACGTACGCGGGCTGCAACAGCGGCACCGGTCGCAACCTCTGCCCGCCGCACCATCCCCAAAGTTAACCTGCCTGACTTCCTTAGGAAAGGCAGTCGTGCCGTACCTCGTTCGGGGGACTCATAACATGATGTGCACGTCGATCCCCCGCGACAGGAAGCCGTCAATGCACCTCAGCTACACCCTCAAACGTTCCATTGGAGCGGGCCTGGTTGCGGTCACGCTCGGGACCTTGGCGGCCGTCGGCCCGCTCAATGCAACAGCGGTCTCTGCCGCTGCAACGACACCGTCTGAACTCACGGTCTCCTGGACTGGCGACACGTCAACGGCTCGGAGTTTTCAGCCGGATCGATTGCCGTCCAGCGCGCACTATGAAGAATTCGACGAGATCAAAGTAAAAGTTTCTCAGACGACGGGTGTAATCGATCAGGCACTCCGGGTGACCGTCACCGGGTTTTCCCGCACGATCTCCTCGACAGAGTCGGGGATCGAAGCCGACAACGCGAAGAATTACGTTCAAGCGATGCAGTGTTGGGGAGACGATCCTCTTGCTGACGACTTCAACGAGACCTGCCAATGGGGTGGCCGCTACAACGTGAACAACAACGGGTTAGGAAATTCAATTATTTCCGACAACGCTGCCCGAACCGGCCCACTTGATTTCGACACCGCGCGTCCGACCACCCACGACGTGCCGTTCAGGACGGCCGGGGGGCGGGTTTTCAGCGGAAAAATAGTACCCGACGGAGCTGGCGGGTTCAAATACCCGATTCTCGATCTGATCGACCCATCGACTACGAACGAGATCAACAGCGCGCGAATCGGCGCTGACGGTAGCGGTTCGTTCGACTTCGAAGCGCAATCCTCGGATCAGGCGCCGCACCTCGGATGCGGCACAGCCGCCAAACCCCGCTGTTGGCTCATTGTGGTACCGCGCGGCACGGTGTTCGGGGGCGATGGAGACAAATGCAGCGCGATTCTCGATCGGGCGAATGGGTACGAGCCGTATCGCAAAGGACAGACAAACGCGGTGCAGGGTGGCAGTCCGGTTAACGACCTGTGCGACTACTTCGACAACCGAATCGTAATCCCGCTCGACTTTGCCCCGACCGGTGCGTCCTGTGAGATCGGGTCGGCTGAGACACGTGTTGTCGGCTCAGAGCTCATGGTCGGGGCGATGAGTTCATGGCAACCGTCACTTTGCCAGGAGATTAAAACCACGTTCAGTTTCGCCACCAACCCTGACTCGGTGGCCCGCACGCGTTTGATCGATAATGCGTCAAGTTCACCGAACATCATCTATACCAGTTTCCCGGTCAGTTCGGGGGAGTTGAGCGAACTCGAGCGAACGGTGCTGGCCAAAACGAGGTTCAGCTACGCACCTGTCGCGGTCTCTGCCGTTGTGATCGGGTTTCTTGCCGAGAACTCCGAGGGGCGAACCGAGCAGCTCGTCGTATCGCCTCGGCTTATGGCGAAAATCCTTACCCAGTCGTATCCGTTCCTTGTTCCGCAATCGCAGGGTGATCCAACCAAAAATGCAAATCATCTTGGTGCTGTAAACCGCACGTATACGTTTTTGTCTCGAGATCCCGAGTTTCGGTCCCTGAATCCGAACTGGGCAGACTATCCTTACAACCCGGCCATTGTCCTTCCGGGTCCCGTTGGAGCTGACGCAATCCGTCAAGTGTGGCGATGGATTTTCGCCGACGACAAGGCCGTGGCATTCATGAATGGCGCGCCTGACGAGGCTGGGATGACCGTCAATCCCTACTATCTTCCCGCGGGGAGTGCCGGGGCCAACGTTCCATGGTACTTCGACGCATCCGGCACCTACGTTGACACCCCGACGACCCGCGTAGTCGGTCTCGTCAAGCTCGACGGTAGCCCGAAAGTTCTCGCAGAAGAACCCCTTGAGGCATTCCCGCGCAACGACGAAACCCTCATGCCGCTGAGGCCAGTAAGCGAAACGTCACGCTTCGACTCACTGCAACTCGCGCCTTTCGCGGAGAGCTTTGTCGGCGCCGCCCGTCAGGCCTTTCGGGGTGACCCTCGATCGCGGATCGTATGGAATCCCAACGCTCCCAACCCGGAGGGAGGACTTGGCACGTGGGTGAGCGGCGGGGCTCAATTGCCAGGCCAAAAGTTCATGATCGCGATCACGGACTCAGTGGCCGCGGCGCGATGGGGCCTCACGTCGGCAGCGGTCCGCGGGGTGGATCGCACCGTCGCAGTGACGCCCACCGCAACTTCCATGGCTGCGTCGCTCGCTGGGCTTGAAGCAACCAGTCTTGACACGGTGAAACAGGTCAATCCGGCGTCGGTGCCGGTCGATGGGTACCCCCTCACGATTGTGACGTACGCAGGAGTGAATCTCACGAAATCCACTGCTGCGGAGCGGACGGTGATAGCGAACATGCTCGGTCAGGTCACCGTGGCTGGTCAAATCTCGGGATCGTCGATTGGACAGCTGCCGGCTGGATACCTGCCCCTCACTTCGGACTTATCGGCTCAGTCGGCAGCGTCAATAAGCGCGATTCGGAGCTATACGCCGCCGACGACCACGCAACCACGACCTCAGGTGCAGCCGAACGGCGGCATCGCGCAAGACGATTTTTCATCTGGAATAGCGGCAACCGAGACATTCGAAGACACGCGGGATCCGACCGTCACGGGCGGGGTGGATGAACTTTCAGCCGAACGCACACCGGCCTCAGGCGCGGGGCCCATCGCGCGCAACAGTCTGCTTATCGCTCTCGTGATCGCTCTCGCGGGCTTTCTCATAGCGCCCTTTGTGTTACGTGGGAGGCGCGTGCTGTAACCACAGGCTTCTTTCGGGACTCCCGTCCCACCCGAAGGAAAACCCCCCATCGTACCGATTAGCGCGATGAGGGGCTAGTCCACTGCGGACTGATCTACTGGGGCACTTTACCAAATAAAGGTTGAAATCAATGTCAAGCAAGAACAAAATCCGCTTTGGCGCGGTCGCTGCAGCCGCAGTTGCCGCCCTGGCTTTCAGTGTGGCTGTGCCCGCCTACGCGGACCCCGCCACCATTAGGCCTCTCGTAGGCGTCGGTTCTGATACCACTCAGGACCTCGTCGGCGGGCTCGCGTTCGCAATAACAGACATCGGCAACTACGACGCCACGGGCCTTCCAGCCTTGATCCAGACGCGCGCGGGGGGAGTGTCCTTCGTGCGTCCAAATGGCTCTACCGCCGGCATTCAGGCGCTGTCCGCGTCCGCGGGCAACAACACAGGCGTGCGAACGTTCCCAGCGGCGCAGGTCGTCGGGCAGCCTGCAGTTCAGATCATCACCGGTCAGGTCGATTTTGCTCGGAGTTCAAGTGGGCCGAACTCGTCGTTCGCGGGAACGGACCTCACCTTCATCCCGTTTGCGCGTGACGCAGTGACGTATGCGGTGAGCGCAGCCAGCGACTTCCCACGCGACATCGCTCTCGGAGCAGCCGCTCAGGACTCGCTCTCGCCGGCGCCATTCACCCTGCGCAACATTTACCGCGGAACTGTCACGACCTACACCGATGGTAACTTCAACTCGGTCACCATCCGCCCGATTATCCCGCAGCAGGGTTCGGGCACGCGCTCGTTCTGGCTCTCGGCACTTGGACTGACCGAAGGCACGATCGTCGGAACTCCGACGACCGACATCGGTAACACGGCGCAGGAGCACAACGGTTCCTACATCAGGAACGCGGGCGACATCGCGCCGTTCTCGATCGCGCAGTACATCGCGCAAGGTAACTACTCGACACTGCCGACCAGCGTCACTGAGCGTCGAGGCAACGTGGAGCTCGGTCAGGTTGGGTCGATCAAGCCTCTGCTGCTGACAGCCGGTGGTGGCGTTGAACTCAACACCGCATTCCCGATCAACCGCCTGGTGTACAACGTGGTGGCATCTTCACGCCTGACCGGAACGTCGCCTGCGGACGTGCTGTTGCAGCAAACGTTCGTAGGCAACACTTCCGCGGTCTGCGCGGCCAGCACGACAATCAAGCAGTACGGCTTCGGAACCCTCCCGGCCGCCCTCTGCGGTTCGACCGCGACGAAGCAGGGCTTCCGCTACTAAGCGGAGCTCTTTTGCTTGCCAACCCACAAAGTCCTAACTACTAACAAAAGGAACAGGGAAAATGAATATCAAGAAGAAGCTCGCGGCATTCGCCGTGATCGGCGCCGTTGTGGCGGGTGGACTGAGTGTCGCCCAAACCGCATCAGCCGCCGAAATCCCGGGCGCAACGCTCACGATCACACCGACCAGCGGTAACGTCAATACAGACGTTGACTTCCTCAACAGCATCAGCGCTAGCGTTGCTGCTCCGGTGGGTTTCCGTGCCCTCGGTGGAACGTTTGCATACCAAGGCGGGGTCGAAATGGGCCCCGTTGCCCAGTCGC
>Ga0163144_10030713_pt1 | contig 10270 bp, 8 predicted proteins | sample OliLak19BULKMAT1_FD_123175 | JGI IMG/M metagenome (GOLD analysis project Ga0163144, IMG submission 123175) | Freshwater microbial mat bacterial communities from Lake Vanda, McMurdo Dry Valleys, Antarctica - Oligotrophic Lake LV.19.BULKMAT1 | ecosystem: Environmental > Aquatic > Freshwater > Lake...
CGCCCGAGACACTGGAAACTGGGGTACTGGAAACTGGGGCACTGGCAACTGGGGCACTGGCAATTGAAGAACTGGAAACTGAAGAACTCAGCGGCGTCAATTTGTTGGCCGAACACCCGGTGGCGTTCAAAGAGTTGGTGCGAGTGATCGATGTCAATGAACTGTCCGTGATGGGCAAGTTCTCAGTTTACTTCAGTCGCTGGGGTGAATTCCTGTTTGAAGATCCGCGCGAGGCGAATACTCTGGGTGGAGTCTTTCCGGCGATCTGGGGGACGATTGTTATGACGTTGATCATGACGATTGCTGTGGTGCCTTTCGGTGTTATGGCTGCGCTGTATTTGCGAGAGTACACCAAGGGCGGAACGTTGGTTTCAATCATTCGCATTTCGATCAACAACTTGGCGGGTGTTCCTTCGATTGTTTATGGAGTGTTTGGTTTTTCATTCTTCTGCATGACGATCGGTTCGTATGTTGATGGTGGCCCGCGCAACGCGGATATCACGGTTTGGCCGTCGGGCACGTGGTACTTAGTGTTGTGGATGACGGTGGTGGTTGGGACGGCGGCGTTCTTGTTTAGTTTCTTTAGCAGCGGACCGATTCACTCCCAGACTCAACTGAAACGCAGGTTGGCGAAAGCTGCATTTGTGCTGTGGCTGGTCAGTCTCGTCGCTGCGGTGGCCCTGATTGCGAAGAGCCCGTTTTTTGATGGCTTCTATACCGCTCAACTTCCCAATCCGACGTTTGGAAAAGGTGGTCTACTGTGGGCTTCGTTGACGCTGGCTTTGTTGACTTTACCGGTCGTAATTGTGGCGACAGAGGAAGCACTGGCGGCGGTACCGAATTCATTGCGCGAAGGATCGTTGGCTTGTGGTGCGAGCAAGTGGCAAACGATTCGACGGATTGTCCTGCCTCATGCGCGACCTGGAATTTTAACTGGTGCGATTCTCGCGATGGCTCGTGGGGCTGGGGAAGTTGCACCGCTGATGTTAGTTGGCGCTCTTCCGAACGCACCTGAGTTGCCGCTGGATGGAGAGTTTCCGTTCTTCCACGGCTCGCGCAACTTTATGCACCTCGGTTATCAGATCTATTCGCTTGGTTTCCAAAGCCAGAATAGTGAAGCGGCCAAGCCGATGGTGTTTACATGCACATTGTTGTTGATCCTGATTGTTGCAGCACTGAACATCGTGGCGATTTTCTTACGAACGCGTTTACGGCGTCGATTCCAGGGCAACCAATTTTAAACACGTTTGGTACCACGACATGAGCTCAACTTTGTCAGGCGGTCCGGGGATGAAACCCATGAGTAATGAAAAATCAAGCAAAAGTCGTTTGGAGATGATCTCGGCGGGCGAGAAAGTTGACGCCGTCATTCATGAAGAGCTGCTGGGTTGTGAACCGGCGGTTGAAGTCCAACATTTCAATTTGTGGTATGGCAAAAAGCAGGCGTTGCATGAAATCAGTATGTCGATCCCGCGCGGCAAGGTGACTGCGCTGATCGGCCCAAGCGGATGCGGAAAATCGACGTTGCTGCGCAGTGTGAATCGCATGAACGACTTGATCGATGGCTTATCGATTCGCGGCGACATTCTGCTTAGCGGCGATTCGATTTTTGCGCCAGGCGTGGATGTGATCGAACTGCGAAAGCGAATGGGAATGGTGTTTCAAAAGCCGAATCCATTCCCGATGAGTATCTTTGAGAACGTGGTTTATCCGTTGCGGATAGATGGTCAGCGGGATCGTAAGGCGTTAAGTGCCGTTTGTGAGCAGAGCTTGAAAGGTGCGGCACTGTGGGGCGAGGTGCGCGAGCGGCTGACTGAAAGTGGATTGGGATTATCGGGTGGGCAACAGCAGCGATTGTGCATTGCGCGGGCTATCGCTAGCGATCCCGAAGTGCTTTTGCTCGACGAGCCTTGTTCGGCCTTGGATCCGCTGGCGACGAGCAAGATCGAAGACTTGATCAACGATTTGCGAGGTCGTTACACCGTCTTGATCGTTACTCACAACATGCAGCAAGCGGCTCGGGTTAGCGACTACACCGCTTTCATGTACCTCGGACGGCTGATTGAATTTGGAGTGACGTCGCAGATGTTTCAGAAGCCTTATCTGAAAGAGACCGAAGACTACGTCACTGGTCGGTTTGGGTAGTGCGCTCTTCAGTTAGTGAGGTGATCGAGTCAGCAGCCTTATTGGCGAGTTTCATCAATTGAGAAGCGGAGGATTCCAAGACCCAGACGACAGGCCATACGCTCCGCGCAAACCATTTCATTGTCGGCGAGAGTGAGAGGCAGACCCATTCTTTGTTCCGCAGCGCGAACAATTTTGGAACCAACTCGCCGATCACAATTGTGATTGCTGTCTGCGGTAATACGACTACAGCCACGGAAACAATTTCCGCCGCGAGGCTACTCAGTTCTCAAGCGTGCAGAGTTGGAGCGATGTCCTCGGAGGCGCTGGCTGGCCTGACGAAACGGTGGGACAACTGCGTTTTACAGGCATTTTGGCAACCCGGCGCGTGAGCGAGGGATGTAATTCGCTTCCTCGCTTACGCGTCGGGTTACCGTTTCGTCAGGCCAGGCGCTGGCACCACCTGTCGCACCGGCTATGAGTCCAACGCGCGTGATGCCCAGTTGCACGACAGCGAGACTCTTTTCAATATCCCCTTTCATCTCGACGGCAGCCGCTGCACCGCTTCGCTGCTCGTTTACCAAGACCTGCAAACGTCCTATAGAGACCGAAGCTAAAGCGATTTCGTAGGCAGCGAAGAACGCGTTGACGCAAACCATAGCGATCACCACGAGGAACTCGATAAACTCCATGCGGCCAATCTCTTTTGGCTAGTTGACACATAACGATTAAGAATCGTGGCCCACATCCGAGCACTTCTTACTGTAACACTAGATCTGGCAGATTGATCCGCAACTCTCTAACAGACGGCGTGTGAAGTCTCTCGGGTGAAGTTGAAGCTACTTTGGCATGGGCAGTTTGGATTGAAGCCAATCCTGCATTGAGAAGACCATTTTCGATTGCTGCTTGTCGATTTGTTTGTTGATCTTGTCGACAAGTTTTTCGTTGGTCTCAGCGATCTTGCGGTCGATGGTGCCGCGAGCGCCTTCACCGAGGGCTTTGGCGAAATCGCCGCCAACTTGACTCACGCGACGGACGCGAAAATAGGCGAGTTCGACGAGGGCATGATCGACCTGCGGTTTGATAATGACGTCGGGAGGAAATTTGAGCGGATTGAGTTGAAACTTGACCGTGCCGCTCATGGTCAGCTTGCACGTCGCGTCTGCGTCCACGCTGAGACTGATTACTTGGACATCACGCAACCATTGGCTCATCCGGCCGAAAACATCGAGCAAACAATCGACTGAGATGCTGAACGCGATCCGGCCATCAGGCAGCGATTGCAGCTTATGAAATTCGATATGCAAATATTTGTCCGGTTCGACGAACTCAACGCGGTACTTGGTCCAGGTGCCTGAGTTGACCAGTTTCTTGCGACGTTTGGTTTCAAGGTGCTTCCCTTCGCGCCAGATGTCAACGCCATCCCAAACCTCCTTCTGCGTCCCCCATTTTTTATTGTCTTCGTACGCGGGCGGGAGGCTCTCGCGAATCAGGCTGGTCAGCCAAGCGATTAACTTCGGCGAGGCGAAATCACCTACGGTAGTCACCTGAGACGCGGGAAGGGCGAGCACTTTGTTATGAGTTGCGGTAAGCGGCGCGAGAGTGAATTTAGGAACACTGGCAACTGGGTCGGGAGGCTGCGCGGGTGACTGCTGGGCAAAAGCGAAGTGCGTCACCAATAAGCTGAAAATTAACTTTGACAAACTCTGCACGCTTGCCTCACACTGCCGATTGGAGGTAGAAAAACAGCGTCATTCGCGGGTACTTCCGTTTGCACAATGTGGGGCGGAATTTGGTAGTTGGCCGCGTCAGCTTACCAGTTCAGTGACCTGTGTGCGAAGCTCAATTCGGCGTGATAGCGAGCCGGGGTGGCGAGAATTGAGGACCTCTGTTGGTCGATGCAACCTCGGCCAATGATAGATTAGAATGATGTTTTGCTGGCGATGGATGTGGTTGCCGGCGACCTGAGTTTCCAGTGCGTTGGTTTGCCGACGAGTTGGATGGTTAGGTTGGAGGACCAACGATTTGGCTAGGGGGTCTTCGACACAGCATCGCCAATGAACTCTATTTCTTTAGGGGTAGGACCGTGGAGAGAAGAAAATTTTTGCAAGCTTCAGTCGCGGCGGCTGCGATGACGACTGCGGCGAAAGAGTCGTTAGCAGCATTGGCGGATAAACCAGCCAAGCGCGTGGGATTAATTGGGACCGGCTGGTATGGCAAGATTGACTTGTTGCGGTTGGTCCAAGTTGCGCCGGTCGATGTTGTTTCGCTGTGCGACGTTGATTCGCAGATGCTTGACGGAGCGGCCAGTATTGTTTCGGAGCGCCAGGTCAGTAAGAAACGCCCGCGCCTCTACAGCGACTATCGCAAGATGTTGGCTGAAAAGGATCTTGATATCGTGTTGATTGCGACCCCTGACCACTGGCATGCGTTGCCGATGATCGAAGCGGTCAAATCGGGCGCGGATGTCTATGTTCAAAAGCCGACTGGGGTTGATGTGATCGAAAGCCAAGCAATGCTAACGGCTGCTCGAAAATACAGTCGAGTCGTGCAAGTCGGTACGCAGCGAAGGAGCACTCCGCACTTGATCGAAGCTCGCGATCGCATCGTGCGTGAGGGACTGCTCGGTAAAATCGGTCATGTCGAAGTCTCCTGTTACTACCACATGAGGGCACGTGAAAATCCGCCTGAGAGCACACCGCCGGATTACTTTAATTACGACATGTGGACCGGTCCGGCGCCGCTACGACCTTACACCTCCATGGTTCATCCGCGCAAGTGGCGAGCGTTCATGGAGTATTCGAATGGCATCATGGGCGACATGTGTGTGCATATGTATGACATGGTTCGCTGGATGCTCGATCTGGGATGGCCGCAAAGGATTTCGAGCAGCGGAGGAATTTTGATTGAGAAGCAGAGTCTTGCAAACACGCCTGACACACAAACGGCAACGTTTGAATACGACGACTTGGATGTCGTGTGGAAACATCGCTCGTGGGGGACGGCGCCCGACAAAGATTATCCTTGGGCGGCGATTCTTTATGGCGAGAAGGGGACGTTGAAGCTGAGCGTGAACAGCTATGACTTCATTCCAAATGGAAAAGGTAAAGCCATACACGGTGATGTGGTTATGGAACTGGATAAGTATCCGGAAGACAACACCGAGAAGGACCTGGAAAAGCACGTTGCTCCTGCGGTTCGAGGCCACATGCTTGATCTGCTTGCAAACATCGAATCGCGCGGACGCCCGGTTGCAGATATTGAACAAGGTCACATTTCGTCAGCTTCTTGCATTCTCGCCAACGTAGCGCTGCAGGTTGGGCGCACTTTGACTTGGGATCCCAAGTCGCATCGAGTGATTGGTGACCTGGAAGCGAATAAGTTGCTGGCGCGGCCTTACCGCGAACCATGGGTCCATCCGACTCCTGAGAACTTGTGACCAAAATCGTTTTTCGCTCGTAGGCCGCACAACTTAACTGATCGGTAAATCGAATCAGATTTTCGGATAAGCTGTGCGGACTGAGGCTTTTGGTAAGGATTGAAGCATAAGGCAGCATTATCGAATCGCGGCTAGCCGAAATAGCTCTTGGCATCAAGCAGCGGGTTTCGTCGAGAGCAGGTTCGAACATGACTACATCACAACTCTGCAGTCGCTTTTCGATTACTCAAGCAAAGTCATTGGTGAAGGACCTTTCCGTCCCTGATGCAAAGATCTACTGGGCGGACTTTCTAGTTTCAATTTTGGGCGGTCACACCGGGTTTTTTCTGTGCCTGCATGCCCCAAAGTTGTTCGATGTATCGCCAGTGGGACTATGGGTCGTGCGCGGTGTGCTGTTCGCCGTGGCAGCGCTGCTTTACATGCGGTCTGCAATGTTCATTCACGAATTGGTTCATCTGCGTGCAGGCACTTTCCGCGGTTTTCGAATCGCGTGGAATCTCCTGTGCGGCATTCCTTTCATGACGCCATCGTTCTTGTATTATCCGCACGTCGATCATCATCGTCGCAAAAGTTATGGAACGGATCATGACGGCGAATACTTGGACTTGAGTCATCGTCATCCTGCGAACTTGCTGTTGTTCGTGGGAGCGGCGCTTGTCGTTCCAGTTGCGGCGTTCGTTCGATTCTTGGTGATGGCTCCGATCTCTTGGGTTTGGCCGTCGTTTCAGCAGTGGGTTGAGCGGCATGCGAGCAGCATGGTTGTCGATATCTTTTACACTCGGGGCGACTACGGTCCCCAAGCTCGTCGAATTTTGCGATTGCAAGAAGTGCTGTGCTTTTTGTGCTGCGTCGGCATGGCATTGCGAGCACCGATTGCAAGCGGCGTGATCATTGATGAGTTCTTGATTCAAGGTTACTGATCGCGGTGACGTTGGTTGTGATTAACAATGTCAGAACGCTGGGGGCGCATCGTTGGTTGGGTGATGGACGCGAGTTAAGTTTCGAGGAGCAGCTTTTGGATAGCGTCAATTATCCGGATCGCCCATGGATCACTGAACTGTGGGGGCCAGTGGGAACGCGGTATCATGCTTTGCATCATCTTTTCCCCAGCATTCCATACCACAATCTTGGGATCGCTCATCGCCGACTGGCTGCGGGCCTTCCGGTCGATTCGCTTTACCATGAGACGACCCGCGTTTCGCTTGTCAGGGCGATCGTAGAGCTGATCGATCGCAGTCAGCATCGCAACGTTGCAAAATCGGCAGAGATTGGCGGGCAGGCTCCGCGCCGCGCAGCGTGAGACAAGAGGGCGGAGTTGGCCTGACGAAACGGTGGGAAAACTACGTTTCACAGGCATTTTGGTAACCCGGCGCGTGAGTGAGGGAAATGATTCGCTTCCTCGCTTACGCGTCGGGTTACTATTTCGTTAGGCCAGGGCGGAGCCCTGAAGACAGTGCGTTCCATGGCAGAGCCATGGAACGAGGGAATGTGCATTTTGCTGGCACTCGAATTGATGTTGACGCGGATTGGCTTGGATCGCTAATCTCCGCGATTATGGCTGCACCGTGGATCACTTTCGCTCGAATGATTTTACTTGTCGCGCTGACAATAATGTCTGCGTCGAGCTTCTTGTGCGCGCAGTCGCCAAGCGAAGCTGGCTCACTGATCGTCAACACGCTGATCAGCGAATCACCTCAAGCCGTGTTGCTGAAGAAGACGGATCGAATACTCGTTGGCACGGTGCGCAATAACGGCAACTATTACGAGATCGAAATCGCGGATCAATCGCGAGTTTCGATTCCTCGCGATCAAGTTGACTTTGTGGGTGCGAACGCAACCGAAGTCTACCAACACAAATGCAAAAACATTTCGCGATGGCTGACAGGCGATCACTTCAAGATTGCTCGATGGTGCTTGCAGAACAACTTGCTTCCTCAAGCGGTTGAGCATTATGTGGTCGTTGAGAAAGCGGCACCGGATTACCCGCTGGTAAAGCAGTTGGGTGTCGAGATTGAACAGAAGATTTTAAGTGACGAGAAATTTCGAGCTTTTGCAGGCTTAGCACCGCTCGCACCGGCACCTGCCGCAGCGACCCAGGTTACCGCTGAGGTTAAGCCGACGACCGCGAAGGCGAGTGCTTCTTCGGAAGTGACCGATCATCCGCAGGTCGCGCTGTATTTCATTGATCGAGTTCAACCGATTTTGGTCAATCGATGTTCACAGTCCGCTTGTCACGGCGTAGCTTCAACCAACTCGTTGCGGATCATCGAACCAGTTGGTACAGCTTATTCGCGTATCTCATCGCAGAATCTGAAAAATGTATTGCACTTTGTCGCTCAGGATGCGAACGGGACACCCAAGTTGCTCAGTTATGCGACGAAGCCTCACGGATTGCAACGTGAACCAGGGATCACGATGACGGAAATTCATTTGATCAACGAACTTAAGAACTGGATCCGGTTTTCGGAGAATCCAATAGTGCCAGCGGTGGCTACAATGCCAGCGCCTCTGCAGTCAAATCCGCCTTCTAAGTTGACAGCTATTGCGCCCGGCGCTGCGCAGCTTCGGGCTGTACCGCAGGCTGGCCCGCAAGTTGATTTTCCTAGCGGCACCGCGCGGCCTTCGATGAGCGAAATTGATGCTCTTGAAGCTCAGTTGAATCAGGTCTTACCGAAAGCACAGGCCGCAGCGGCGAACTCGAAAGATCCGTTCGATCCAGCTGAGTTCAATCGTCAACGCTAGGACGCGCTCGCGCAGTGTTTTCATCTGTCTGTTCTCATCTGTCTGAGCGGAGCCTGCTTTGATGATCCTTTTGTTGGCATTCGTCTACGTCAGCTCCAGTCATTGAAGCATTTAGCCTCTACGTCTATAAAGAGGCTTCGCGATCGACTGCAGAAACTAACTGGCATTTGTTGGGTGGAGCCGCACTAAATTGGAAACTCGAATTGTTCTGTTGCCCGGAGACGGGATTGGTCCAGAGATTGTCAGCCAAGCACGTCGTGTACTCGAAGTGGTGGGCGATAAATTTGGACGCGTCTTCAAATTCGAAGAGTGCTTGATCGGCGGAATTGCGATCGACATGACAGGCGATCCCTTGCCAGCCAACACCATTGCGGCGTGCAAAGCGAGTGATGCGGTTTTGCTTGGCGCGGTCGGTGGCCCGAAATGGGATGACCCTTCTGCGAAGACTCGCCCCGAAGCGGGTTTGCTGAGGATTCGCAAAGAGCTCGGGTTGTTCGCGAACTTGCGACCGATCAAACCCTTCCCTCAGTTACTCGATGCGTCGCCATTGAAACGTGAGATCGTTGAAGGGACAGACATTCTCTTTTTTCGCGAACTGACCGGTGGCATTTATTTCGGACCATCGGGTTGCGAAACGTTACCTGATGGCAACGAGCGAGCGTTTAGCACCGAAGTTTACGAGACCTACGAAGTCGCTCGGATTGTTCGTTTAGCGGGAGAAGCGGCCCGTGGTCGTCGTGGCAAATTGACGATGGTCGACAAAGCCAATGTGCTCGAAGCCAGTCGGCTGTGGCGCCGCGTGTCTGCGAAGATTGTAAAGGAAGAATTCTCCGATCTCGAGTATGACGTGGTGCTGGTGGACTCGATGGCGATGCACTTAATCAGTCGACCGACCAACTTCGATGTGATCGTAACGAGTAACATGTTTGGTGACATTTTGACTGACGAGGCAAGCATGCTTCCAGGTTCGCTTGGAATGTTGCCGAGCGCTTCGATCGGATCGAGCGGCCCAGGTTTGTATGAACCGATTCATGGTTCAGCACCTGATATTGCAGGCAAGGGGATCGCCAATCCACTCGCAACAATTCTGGCCGCTGCAATGATGTTACGGCATTCATGCGATATGGAAACGGAAGCGGTTGCAATTGAAGCTGCGGTGCAATCCGTTTTGACGGCTGGGCATCGCACCGCTGACTTGGTGCGTCGCGGCGAATATAGCTCGGGCACGATCGCAATCACGGATCAGGTTATCGCTGCTTTAAAGTAGCCGTTCTGAAGCTACTGTTTATGCAACTTAACGAATCTGCAAGAAAAACTGTTCGCATTCGAAAGCCGATTATGGCCAAGTCGACTTCTCAGCCATTTTTCGATGGTTTCGAGCCTAGCGATGATGAACGGCAGGCAGCGCAAAATGCTGCGAAGAGTTCTGCACAAAAGGGTGCACCGAATTCGAGAGATCGTACGTCAGGTGAGTCTAAGGCGCTTGAGTCTAAGGCGCTTGGGACTAAGGGGGTTGGGAATGCTGCGAACGTGGTTGTGCCTTCGACTGTTGAAGTCACATTCTCTGTTGATGCGCCGGAGATTCCGGATGACCTCAGTGGTCAAACCGTTGTGCTGGTCGATTCGCATTCCTTGATCTATCAGATCTTTCATGCGATTGCACCGATGAGCAGCCCGGCGGGGATTCCGGTCGCGGCCGTGTTTGGATTCTTGCGCGATGTCGCGGAGCTCAGAGATCGTTGGCAAGCCGCCTTTGTGTGGTGTGCGTTTGATCTTTCTGAAATCACCTTTCGCAATGAACTCTATCCACAATACAAAGCGCATCGCGATCCGATGCCTGACGAACTTCGAGGCCAGATCGGGCTGATTCGTGAGACGCTGCAACTGCTGGGCGTTGGAGTCGTCGATGCGATCGGTTTCGAAGCGGACGATGTGCTGGCAACGATGGCCGCACAAGTCGAGCAG
>Ga0163144_10030714_pt1 | contig 10270 bp, 8 predicted proteins | sample OliLak19BULKMAT1_FD_123175 | JGI IMG/M metagenome (GOLD analysis project Ga0163144, IMG submission 123175) | Freshwater microbial mat bacterial communities from Lake Vanda, McMurdo Dry Valleys, Antarctica - Oligotrophic Lake LV.19.BULKMAT1 | ecosystem: Environmental > Aquatic > Freshwater > Lake...
AGCAACTGTTCGTCGCTCTCTGGTTCCCACTCCAAAGAGCAGTAGAACTCGTCGAAGTCGGCGACGCTCGCGCGAGCGAGCCGCTCCGTCTGCCTCTTCGCAATCGTGGCGCCGCTTGTTTTACCGATTGCCTCAACCGCGTGATCGAATGAGCCGCACGCGACCTCCTCAGCAACACGGCGCCTGCACCCCATGGAGAACGAGTCCTTCGCAAGCGAGAGCGCCGCGTCCTGAGGCGCAAGCCCGTGCGCGCCGGCGGCCTGGTAAAGCAGCCTCCCGAGCACAACCTCGACGACGAGCGTCCGAAGCTGGCGCGACGACGCGCGCCTCTCTGCCCGCTCCACGCCGTCCTCGCCGACGACGTGCACGGGACGCTCGGCCACCGTCCGCAAATCCAGGTGCCCCTGGAGCATGTCGCGCGCAATCGTCCGTGTTCTGTCGATCACGTGAGCCTCCAGCTCTCCGTGCGTCATGCGCATCGCATCAGCCGTATGCATGTGCGTCTTCAGAGCCATGAAGGTGTCCATGGCACGGGCGAAAGCCGACGGTGCCGCTGCGATCTCTTGGTAGGCTGCGCTCATCGGGGTCTCCGGATAGGTATGGTGTTTGGCAACGCATACCTAGCCCTGAGACCTCGTCTTGTCTCCCCTCCGAATGGGCTAAACGGCCGAAACCATTGACGTCATAGAGGATCTGCACCCATGTCGCTTCATGCTCGCAGCGTCGCGCTGAACGCGTTGACCACGCTCGATCGGCGTGGCCGCTGTCGCGGCGCAGCGGTCGGCGCGTTGGTTGGGCGCGCTGCGGTCGGTGCAAGCGCTCGACAGCCAGGAGCCCCCATTCCGGTTCAACCACAGACCAGTATCGGCTGGCGCCCGTGCTGGCCAGCTGCCAATCTCGACACCGAGCCTTCAGATGAGCTTCTTCGCCGGCCGAACCACTGCCTCCCTCGGTGCCGCTTGCGGGCTCGCAGCCGCCGTTCTGTTCGGCGCCAGCACGCCGGCCGCGAAATGGCTCCTCGAGTCGGTTGACCCGCAGCTGCTGGCCGGCCTCTTCTATTTCGGGGCGGGCGCGGCGCTGTCCCTCTACCGCTGGCTAGCTCCGACGACGAACGAGGCGCCGCTGCGCTTCAAAGACGCGCCGACGCTTGGCGGCATCTTGGTCGCGGGCGGGCTCGTGGGTCCGCTCTTGTTGCTGGTCGGTCTCGCTCGCACGACGGCGACGACCGGCGCGTTGCTGCTGAACCTCGAGGCGCCATTCACGATGGCTATCGCCGTCCTGATTTTTCGCGAGCATCTCGGACGGCGCGCGCTGGCTGCCGCTGCGCTGATCCTCCTCGGGGCCGGCGTGCTGAAGGTCCGGCCCGGCGACATCGGGGGCGACGCACTGGGGATGATCTGCGTCGCTGCTTCGTGCCTTGCTTGGGGTATCGACAACAACCTCACGCAGCGCCTCGCGCTGAAAGATCCCGTCGCGCTCGTTCGCGCCAAGACCCTGGGTGCCGGCGCCCTGAACATTGCAATGGCATTCGCTCGCGACGTGTCATTGCCCGCGACCACCAGCATCCTGGTCGCGCTCGGGGTTGGCGCTGTCAGTTACGGCCTCTCCATCGTGCTCGACGCATACGCGCTACGCTGGCTGGGCGCTGCGCGCGAGGCCGCACTGTTCGCAACCGCGCCCTTCGTGGGCGTCGTCCTCTCGCTGCTATTCCTGCGCGAGCGCATGGCTGCGGCCGATATCGGCGCGCTCGCGCTCATGGCGGCGGGGGTTGTGCTGCTCCTGCGCGACAAGCACTCGCACGCGCACCGCCATGAGCCACTCGAGCACGAGCATCTTCACAGCCACGACGAGCACCACCAGCACTCGCATGCAGCTGGCACGGTCACGACGGAGCCGCATAGCCACTTCCATCGCCACGACGATCTCCAACACGAGCACCCGCACGCATCGGACCTTCATCACCGCCACCGGCACTGATTGCGCTAACTAACTAAGGTCTAGGCGATAGGTCGCTCGCCGCCGGCTGCTCTGGCCTCACCGCTGCCAAAGCGCGCAAAGAGCGGTGGCACGACGAGCAGGCTGAGGACTGTGCTCGACAACAGCCCACCGAGGATAACGGCTGCCATGAGCGCCTCGATCTCGTTGCCAGGCTCCCCGGTCTACGAAACGAAGCCGAGAAGCGTCTCGACGGCGTGATGCGCGGCATCGCCGCCCAGCAGGGACAGAGTCGCGACGACCAACGCGGCTGCGTTCTGCCACTACCTGATCCGCTGCGCACTCTCACCGAGAGCCCGTGCTCGCTGATGATCCAGTCGGCCACGCGCCGCGATCATGCGCTATACAGCCGTCATGGCGCACGAGCACGAAGCCCTGCTGACGAAGTTCTACGCCGCTTTCTCACGGCGCGACGGTGAAAGCATGGGCGCATGTTACGCGGGCGACGCAAGCTTCTCCGACCCGGTGTTCGTCAGCCTCGACGCGAAAGAGGTGCGCGGGATGTGGCGCATGCTCTGCGAACAGGGCAAAGACCTGAAGGTCGAGGCCAGCAACATGACCGCCGACGCCATTGCCGGCAGCGCGCATTGGGAGGCCTATTACACCTTCTCCGCGACCGGCAAGAGCGTGCACAACATCATCGACGCCAAATTCAAATTTCGCGACGGGCTGATCGTCGAGCACATCGACTCATTCGACTTTTGGCGCTGGTCGAGAATGGCATTGGGCGTACCCGGCGTGCTGCTCGGGTGGACGCCGCTGATCCGCAACAAAGTGCGCAGCACCGCGCGTGGTCGCCTCGAGGCCTACCTGAAGAAGCACCCGGGCTGACGCGACATCAGAACCGGAACCAGTCGCTGAGCTTGCCTAGCAGCAGGCGCTCGCCAGGTGAGATTTGCACGTCGTGGCGGCTCCACATGCTCGCCCGCTGCCCAGCCTCTCGGTGTGCGCGTAGCTCCGCCAGCAGGTGCTCCTTCTCGCGCTCGGCTTCGAAGCGCTCGCGAGCCTTGGCGCCTTCGAGCCCGCCTTGCTCGACGAAATCGATCACCGCGTCCACCTCGCCTTGGTCGAACCAGATGCCGTCGTTCTTGCAGATGTCGACGATCACGCCGCTTACCTTGGCGAAGTTCACGCGATTCATCCGATCGCTGCAGATCGGGCAGGTCAGGTAGGCCACCTGCGTCGGCTCGGGCCTGCGCGCGCGTCGCGGAAACGCCATTCGAAGATCACGACTTTCGGACTGGCTGAGCGCGTCGATGGTCGCCTTGGGCAAGAACAGCCCGCCGCATTGCACGCAGTCGAGCAGCGCGGCGTCGTGCAGCGACTGTTCGACGAGACGACCGCTGCATCTCGGGCAAGCCGTACTGGGTGGACGCGAGCGGTAATGGCCCGACGACGGCTGCGACAGCGACCGCGGAGCGATCGTCGGCGGCGGACAGCTACATGGAACGGGCGCGCTCGGCTGAATGCTTCGCCCGCAGCCCAGGCAAACGACGTCGTCCGCATCGCTCACGCCAACGCCTCCGCGACGCGCAGCACGGTGTTCCAGTTGCGCGTGGTGCCGCGGGTACCGAGGTGCCGCTCGATGATTGGCAAGGTGAGCTTGGATCTGCCCTGGCCGTTCGGCCACACGACGTACGCCGTGCGACCGACCACCGCGACGCGCTCGTCACCTTTGATGGCCTTTTGCAGTGCGGCGACGGCGGGTTTGCTCGGTGCCGACCGTAGTACCGTCGCGGTGAGGAAGGTCGGGTTGTCACGAGCCGCCTCGGGAAACGGGTTCTCACTCACGAGCACGGGCCATTCGCTCGCCGATCGCACGTGGATGTCGGTCTTCAGGGCGAGCCGCAGAGCCGTCTCGCACTCGAGCAATGTTTCCAGCACGGCCGCCGATTTTCGCGCTTCGAACACCATGTTGCCGGTCATCAGGAGCGTCTTGCCGCCGCTCAGCCCGAGCAACTGCATCATGTCACGCAGCCCCGACATCGACACCTTGTTGTGGATGCCGAGGTTGACGGACCGCAGCAGGGCTACGTGACGTGCCATCTCGTGATGGTAGTCAGTTGAGGGCGACGTCGCGAGGGCGTAGTTGACGGCGATCTCTTTCCAGTCATCGAGGCCGTCCACCCTGACTTCGCCCGTCGTCGCGGCCCAATCCAGCACCAGCGCTCGCAGCGACACGAAGAGCGCGACCACCACGGCGCCCAGTAGCAGCGTTACCGCGGCCTGAGCCTGCGCCACCCGCCTCCAATTTTCACATTCGACGGGGGCTTGCGCACGCATGCGCCCGGCAATTTGAAACGGCAGCGAGAACCCCCACAAGAAGCGCATCAGGCCTCCCGATTCCAATGGGCGCGGGAAAGCGTGTGGCGGCGAGCGGGGCGAGCATGTTCCAGGCGAGCTCGGGATCTAGGGTCGGCCGCGCGCCTCGCAGACGCCACTGCCCAAGAGCCGGGTCACGCGCGGAAGCAGCAACTCGTAGACGACGGTCCCGAGTGAAAAGGGCTCTAGGTCGGGCTCGTCCGCCGGTAGGCCTTCTTGTGGCCACTCGTCGGACAGCTCTGCGGGCACCGCGTCGAGCTCGATGAACGAGATATTGCCGTCGTCGTCCGCATCAGCGGCCGCGTAGCGATCGAACTCGATCGGTGCATCGTCGTTCGGCGCGACGCGGAACAGCTCGTCCCCCTTCACCACGATACGAAGCTCGATCGCCGCGCCCCCAGTCAGCCCAACCACGCTGACCGGCGAGTCGCCTGATTCGGCGCTGCACTTCGCGACCTCGAAGCTTCTGCGAAACGACCACTCGAAGCGTTTCTCGACCCCGTCTCGAAGTCCGACCCCTCGGACGAGCAACGCCACTCGCTCGTCTTCTGCGTACGCGTCAGAACCTCGGGCGCGCATCAGCGCGGCGTCTTCGCTGTCTGCGCCAGCCCCCAAGAGGGCGCTCTCACTCGGGCCGCGCACGCGATACTCGACGCTGCATTCGCCGAGTCCGTAGACCAAGCCGACCTTGCCGCCCTCGGCGGTGGCAAAATCGAACAGCTTCTCGTAGTGGGTCTCCGAGTACAGGTTACACGGGCCAGGCTCGTCGCCATCTTCATCGGGGTCGTGGAGATCGACATCACCTAGCGCGGTCAAGAAGCTCTCGAAGCGCACCTGCCAGCCGTCGGCTGTCGTGAAGCCACCTCTGGTCGCCTCACTCGGTTGAGCGCTGACGAAAACGGACCCTGGCGTCGGCCGACTGTCGGCAGGCAAACAGCCGACGGTCACGCAGGCCGACAGCAGCGGCCCCCAGGCGCGGCTCAAAACCCGCCCTCGAGGCCGAAGCTCGGGATGCTGACCGGCCCGATCTCGTTTCCATTGATGGTCTCTGTATTGAGTGTTGCGTTGACCATTTCCAGCACCAGCGAGATCCACGTGGTCTCCAGGAAGCGCCACTTCTTCTCGACCCGAAAGTCCAAACGAAAAAATACAGGATCTCGCTCTGGGTCGCTCGGTCGAAACAGCGCCGACGCGGCCGAGCTGTCCAAAATGGGGGGCCCGGAGTAGATCGAGAAGCGCGCACCGCTTCGCCAGCCACGGCCCATATCGAAGCTGAGGGCAGAGTGCAGCACGTGGCTTCGGTCGAACGCAGCAGGAAATTTGAAGCCGTCGATGCTGCGCGTGCTGCGCGAGAACGTGTAAGCGATGAAGCCCCCGAGCCGACTGCTGAGCGATCGGCGAAGGTAGACCTCCAACCCTTTGGCATTGCCTTGACTGCGCGGGACCTGGTTGATGTCATCGCCGGGCGGCCGCACGCCGAGCGTGTCGCTCATGTTGAAGAAAATCGAGTCGAACGCTGTCACCGAGGCTGTCAACGAAAACGGCAGATCGACCTCGACGCCAGCGGACGCTTGGACCGAGCGCTGCAACCCTCCGCGCAGGCTGGCCACCGCCAGACCAGGCAACGGCACAATGAAAGAGGGCGGCTGGTGCGCCATTCCAATGGCACTCAAGAGCCTGACACGCTCGTGGGCATTCACCACCAGCGCAAAGCGCGGGTCGGCGGAGAGCGCCTGCGCTCCATTCGAGGCAAAGGCATCGACACGCACGCCCGGTGTCAACGTCACGCGCGGAGTGGGTTGCCAAACCAGATCTGCCCAGGCCCCGATGACGGCGTCCGTGCGAGGCGGAAACAATGAATTGAACGCGTCCGCATCGGGGTCGTCCGGGTCGACGTACAGTTGCTTGGCGGCGGAGTAGGAGTCGTGTTGAACGTCGAAGCCACCACGCACGGTCAGCGTCTCCGAAATGGGCTGTTTCAGCTCGAAACGAGTACCAAACGAGAGGTCTTTCGTATTACGGCCATCGGCGACACGCGTTTGATCGTAGCCCCAAGTCGCCGCCAGTCGCAGCGAGCCGCCTTTGGGTAGCTTCACGTCATAACGCCCGTCTACCCGATAGAACTCGGCGCCGAACAAAACAGTCTCGATCTCGTTCTCGGTGGAGGAGAGGTAGTCGTAGGCGCCGAACGAAAAGAGCGAAACGCGGTCCTTGCTGGTGATGTCGTAACTGACGCGCGCTTGGTAGTCGCGATAGTCGAGCGTGATCTCCGGGGAGATCAGCGAGAAGATGCCCGCAGTGTAGGAGTAGCGGCCGCCCAACAAGGCAGAGCCTCGGCCGTCGGCGAAGCCGCCTTCCACCAATGCGCCAGCGTCTACCAAGCGCAGATTCGCTTCGCCATGCCAATCGGTGCGGGGCTCGCTGGCTTCGGCCGAGACGATTGCACCCGCATAACGCCCATACTGAGCAGGGTAGGCGCCGGCATACAGATCGACCCGTTCAACGATGCCAGGGTGCACCACCGACGGCCCGGCTGCCGCGTGAAACAGGTAGGGCACACGGACCCCATCGAGAAAGTAGCCGACGTTTCCAGGTGGAGCGCCGCGTACATAGAAGAATGGCAAGCCAGAGATGATGGGCGTCACGCCAGGCAGTATCTCGATGGCACGAAACGGATCCCCGAATGCGCCTGGCAATTGTCGCACTTCGCCGCGCGTGAGCGACGTCACTGAAGGCGGGTGCTTTTGGCCGGTGACCGTCACGTCGATTCCGGGGGCGTCCGCTGCTGCCTCTGACTCCGCGGCATCGCCGGCAGGCGGCTCTGTCTGCTCCGTCTCCCGAGGGGGCACTGGCGGCGGCAACGGTTCTGCCTTCGCAATCGACGGACAGAGCCAAACTGCGGCGACGCAGCTCAATTCTCCCCAATGGAATGCAGACTTCACCATTGCAGCTCGAGATACGTCGATGCGCCGGCGCCATTTGGCCCCATAAGCGGCACGACCGACACTTCGGGTCGCCGTTCGGCGGACGGCGCCTTCGGTGGCGTGGCAGCGTCGAACGCGTACAAGAGCGCGCCGGTGACGAACAGTCCGAGGCCAGCGCCCGCAGCCACACCCGACGCGATGCGATAGCGATCCCGTGCGGCGATCGCGTCGTTGTAGACGGTGAAATCTTCGCCGTCTGGCGCTTCCATGAAGCCGACAACGTCGCTGGCCTTGCGCTGCTCGACGACGGCGAGCGCACCCAGCACGATGCCGGCGACGACGCCGTTCGAGCCGATACCGATCAGCGCCCACGCTGCCTTGCGCTGCGTGGTGCTGTCGAGCTCGACGGCGAGCGCGCGCGTCTTGCCGCGCACGAGCACCACGCGCTCTTCGCGGGGCTCGTGACCGTCGAGCACGACCACCACCTGGTGCGGCCCCGGGTCCGCGGAGATCGGCTCGGCAAACGGCGCGCTGCCGACCAGGATGCCGTCGACCCGCACTTCGGCGCCGCTCGGCGCCGTGACTGATAGCCTGGCTGGCACCGCACCGCTCGGCACGATCGATGTCGGGGTCGACGCTGCGCTACAGCCGAGCCCATGAGCCGAGCCGCCGGCAGCAACGAGAACAGCGCGCGCCCAGCGCCACCACCGGCGTTGCGGCTCCAGTCGCATGAACCTGAACGGTGACGCCGAATCTCGAGGAAGTCCACCGACCTCGCCGAAGCGATCAGGGACAAGGATCGTTGGCTTTGCCCGGCGTGCCCTTGTCACCCGATGACTGCAAGCTCGTCGCTGCACACTAGCGAGAGTCGTCGTTCATCGAGGCTTCGTAGAAATCCGGGTCGAGACTCAGCGACGCGCCGAGCGGCACCGTTCCCCAGTGGGTCGAATCGAGGACCAGCCCCTCCGAGGTCTCGACCGCCAGGTAGTCGCCGATGGCGCACGCCAAAACCAGGCACCCAGCCAGAAAAACACCGAAAAAATGAGCGACGCCGGGAAGAACCACGAGAAAGCGGATGGTCTAGCCAAACGCGCCTCTGTCGCTACCAGCTCAGTGTGCGCGGGTCACAATCAGTGATAGGTTGCCCACCGTGGCCGAGGTTGTGTGTCCGCAGTGCGAGCACGCTTGCGAGACGTCTCACAAGTTTTGCCCAGTCTGCGGCTTCCCCGTAGCTGAGCTTCAGAGCAAGACGGATGACCCGCTCATCGGGGTCACGCTGCCTGGCGGCTACGTCATTCTCGAGCTCGTCGGCGTCGGCGGCATGGGCCGCGTCTACCGCGCCGAGCAGAAGGTGCTCGGCCGCACCGTCGCGGTGAAAATCGTCCACCCCCATCTGTTGGGCGACGACAGTGCCTCGGCGCGCTTCATCACCGAGGCACGCGCCGCGTCGCGTCTGAACCACCCGAACTCGGTCGGCGTGATCGACTTCGGTCGCAACGCCGGCCAGCTCTACCTGGTGATGGAGTTCTTGCGCGGGCGCGACCTCGCACGCGTGACGTACGAGGACGGGCTGCTCGACTTCCCTCGCATCATCGACGTCCTCTGCCAGGTGCTCGCGGCGCTCGCAGAAGCCCACCATCTCGACATCATCCATCGCGATCTCAAGCCAGAAAACATCGTGCTCGAGCCGATGCGGTCCGGCGGCGATTTCGTGAAAGTCGTGGATTTCGGCCTCGCCAAGATGCGCGACCAAAACTCCAACATCACGAGCCCCGGTCTGGTCTGCGGCACCCCTGACTACATGGCCCCGGAGCAAGGCCGCGGCGACCCGATCGACGCCCGCAGCGATCTCTACGCTTGCGGCGTGATCCTCTACCAACTGTTGACCGGCAGGCTGCCCTTCGAGGCCGAGTCACCGACACAGGTGGTGCTGATGCACCTGTCCCAGCAGCCGCCAGACCCGAACAAGGTCGCTCCGGACCGCGACATTCCTCCCGTGCTCGTCGATCTTGTGCTGAAGGCGCTCGCCAAGAGCCCCGACGACCGGTTCCAGAACGCGGACGAGTACAGCGCCGCGCTGAAGACCGCGCTTTCGGTAATCGGCAGGCCCGGCAAAGAAGGCTGGGGCATCACCGACCATGGCACTCGCTGCACTTCGTGCAGCGCGCTCGTCCCGCTCGGTCAAAAATTTTGCGGCGACTGCGGGGCACGCGTGTCCGCGCAAGCGTCGGCGCCGACGGCCTCCGACAAGCTCGCGCAGATCCCGCGACTGCCGCTACCTTTCACGGGGCGCGAAGAAGATCTCGACTGGCTCGATGTATGCCGCTTCGAGGTGGGCTCGTGGGTCACGACCGCGCGCGTCGTAGGCGATCACGGCGTCGGCAAGACCCGCCTGCTGCGGCAGTTCCTGCGCATGGCAGCCGAATCCGGTGACTTGGTGGTAGAGGCGGGCCCGGACCCCTGGTCGGCCGACGTCGGCTATTTCGCGTTGAAAGAGGCGATCATCGGCCTCGCCCAGCTCGCACCAGACGGTGGCTCACCACAAGATTGGACCAGCGCCACGCCAGAGGCGCGCCGCGGGCTGGAAGAGATCTTCGGCAACGTCTCCGCGCACGCAGAGCCGCCGCCACCGGCGTGGGAGACGAATCACGACGAGCTCAGCCTCAGCGACCACCGCTTCATCGCGGCCGAGGCGCTGCGCTGGGCGATGGCTCGCGCCGCCCGCACTGCCCAGAAGCATCGCGTGATCCTCGCGATCGAAGACATTCACGTGATCGACGGCGGCAGCCGCAACGCGTTCGTTGACGTGATTCAAGAACCCCCGCTGGTCGGGATGCTGCTCGTCGGCACTCACCCACCGGATTTCGATCCCGGTTGGGGTGGCCCCGAACGTCAGCTGGGCGGCCTGCCGCTGGCGATCGCGTCTTCGCTCGCCAAGGGCCTCGCGCCGACGCCCACCGAAAATGGGACTGCTGTGAAGACCGTCTCGCCGATGTACGTCGAGCAACTGGTGCGCTTCGCGCTCGAAG
>Ga0163144_10030715_pt1 | contig 10270 bp, 7 predicted proteins | sample OliLak19BULKMAT1_FD_123175 | JGI IMG/M metagenome (GOLD analysis project Ga0163144, IMG submission 123175) | Freshwater microbial mat bacterial communities from Lake Vanda, McMurdo Dry Valleys, Antarctica - Oligotrophic Lake LV.19.BULKMAT1 | ecosystem: Environmental > Aquatic > Freshwater > Lake...
GCCATAGTGGCTACTGCTCAAGGGCACTAAAGGTGTTGTGTTTGTTTTTGAGCTCGCGCACGTTGTACATAGGATCATCGTACTGGGTGCCCACTAATTTATTATGGCTATATATGGCCAAGTGAAAACGATTTGTAATCTTGCCATATGCTTTAATATTCATGCAGACTCCACATGCAGGAAAAGTTTTTTTGTACTGATTATTTAAAAAGAAAATAGGCTAATACTACTTCTTTGTCATGAAATTTAAGGTGATTATTTTAAACGTATTTATTTTATATATTCTATATCTAAATAAAACAAATACAAGGCCAGGCAATACCATAAAGTATGTTTGCAGCACTCCTTTGTAACCACCCAAAAAAAACACCCCGCATACACACAAAAAAAGTAGGGTTGGATACAGAATGCTTTTATAGGGTCTACTTTAAAACGGCTTTATTTTGGTTAAATTATTTATTTGCAAACTGCCCATAATTCTATTTTGTTTTAAGGGAGTTTTTTAATAAAAGTTTATATGTTTTAATACCCTATTGCAGTGTGAGAAAACCCGCTACTGATTAAAGTCTGTCTTATCGCGCTCTAGCACTTGGCCATCTGTGGCAGTGTCTGCCAAGGGGGCTTTGCCCCATTGGGTGCAGTCTAGCTGTACAGAGAAGTTTTTGGGCTTCACAAAGGCCCCTTTGCGTACGCCAGTGGCGGGGTCTTTGTAGGCGGCATCCATGTAATAGCTCCAGATGGGCAGGGCCATTTTGCTGCCTTGGCCCATATTAAAACTACGGAAGTGTATACTGCGGTCATCGCCACCTACCCAAACGCCGGTAACAAGGTCTCGGGTTATGCCCATAAACCAGCCATCAGAGTAGTTGCTGGTGGTGCCAGTTTTGCCGCCCACTTCATTGCCAGGCAGGGTGTTACCCAAGCGGTAAAGGCCCAGCGCAGTGCCATTTTTTTCTTGTGTGGCGCCGCGCAGCATGTGCACCATAGAGTAAGCGGTTTCTTCTGAGAGGGCCTGGCGGCGCTCTGGGTTAAACTCTTGCAAGATGTTGCCGTTTTTGTCTTCTATGCGGCTTATGTACCAAGGTTTGGTCCAGTTGCCTTTGTTTACAAACACGCCGTAAGCGCCCACCATCTCATATAGCGATACATCTGAGGTGCCTAGGGCCAGTGCGGGCACAGGGTCTAGGGTAGAGGTTATACCTAAGCGGTGGGCGTAGTCTACCACGCGGGCAACGCCCACTTTTTCCATAAGCTGGGCGGCCACAGAGTTTATAGACCGGGCCATGGCCTTGCGCAAGCTCAATTTTTCTCCTGAAAATTTACCATCTGAGTTTTTAGGCTCCCAGTACATTTTGGTCTCTGGCAAAAAGATAGATACGGGGGCATCTACAAGCTCATAGCAGGGAGAATATCCGTTATCTAAAGCAGCCGCATATACAAAGGGTTTAAAGGCAGAGCCAGGCTGGCGCTTGCCTTGGCGCACATGGTCATACTTAAAGAATTTAAAGTTAATGCCCCCCACCCAAGCGCGTATGGCCCCAGTACTGGGCTCCATGCTTAGCAGCCCGGCGTGCAGGTAATGCTTGGCGTAGCGGAGAGAATCTATGGCTGAGGCACTAGTGCGGAACTCACCATCCCAACTGAAGAGATTGCGGGGAATTTTGCGCCGCATAGCAGCCATGGCCACCTCAGTGTTGCCATCTGCCTGTGCCAGTACGCTACGGTATGGGGGCGAGCGCGTGAGCGAGTTTTGAATAAAATTAGGTATTTGGCGGCCGTCTTCATCTGCCCAGGGGTTGCGGCGGCGCCAGTATTTAAAGAACTCGCGCTGCAGGTAGCGCATGTGGCGGGCCATGGCTTCTTCGGCGTGGCGCTGCAAGCGGCTATTTATGGTGGTATGTACCTTAAGCCCGTCTGCAAAGAGGTCTATGTTGCGCTCTTTGCAAAAGGCCACCAGGTCTTTGCGCAGCTCTGCGCGGAAGTACGGGGCAAGCCCATCATTATGGCTCTCTACGCGGTAGCGGCTCATATCTACGGGCTGGCCCTGATAAATAGCGGCAGAATCTGAGGATATATAGCCGTACTTGGCCATCTGGGCCAGTACAGTATTACGGCGTGCAAGGGCAGACTCTGGCTTTAAGATGGGGCTGTAAACGGTCTGGCCTTTAAGCACGCCCACTAAAAGCGCTGCTTCTGGCACAGAGAGAGCGGCAGGTGTTTTAGAGAAGAAGGTACGGGCTGCAGATTTTATACCGTAGGCATTGCTGCCAAAATCAACCGTGTTAAAATACATGGTCATAATCTCTTCTTTTGTATAGCTGCGCTCTAGAGATATGGCCGTAATCCATTCTTTGGTTTTAGAAATGGCAATGCCTAAGCCTGGCACACTGGTGAGGGTGCCCTCATAAGCTTCTGAGCGGGTATCAAACAGATTTTTTGCCAGCTGCTGAGATATGGTGCTGCTGCCACGCTTTTTGCCCAAAGCCAAGTATACAGGTATGGCCCCTGTGCCCAAGAAATCTATGCCGCTATGCTGCTCGTAGCGTATATCTTCTGTGGCTATTAGTGCTTTTACAAGATTGGGGCTAAGATCTGTAAAGGCTGCGGGAGAGCGGTTTTCACGGAAGTACTTGCCCAGCAAAACACCATCTGCACTGTAAACCTCTGTGGCAAGCTCAGATTTAGGGTTGAAGAGTTTATCTAAGCCAGGCATGCCCCCAAAAAGGCCAAACATATTTATAGAAACCGCCCACACATACAGCGCGAGCCCCCCCACAAAAGATAGGGCGGCCATCCAAGCAGTAATAAGGGTGCCAAGGCGTTTTGTTTGAGAGTCCACAACAGGCAGGCCAATGTAACCCGCCAGCAAAACGCTAGGCCATGGGGTTTGGTATACAAAGTTGGGGCTTGATGAGCAATTTGGGCACCCGTAATGGGCCGCAGTGGGTACACACAGTTAAAATAATAAAGAAAGGTGCCTATTTTTAACAGCTGAACCACTATTACTAAAGAAAAACCCAAATAACATGGCTGTACTAATTACCACTGCAGAAGAGCAGGATCTGGCGTTTGAGATTCGGTTTAAGGTATTTGTAGACGAGCAAAAAGTACCTGCAGAAGAAGAGCTGGATGAGTACGAAGGCATGGCCCGGCATTTTTTAGAGTACCGAGACGAGCGCCCTGTGGGCACGGCTAGGTGGCGCCATACAGACAAAGGAATAAAGCTAGAGCGGTTTGCCGTGCTTGGGCACTACCGCGGGCAAGGCGTGGGGGCTGCACTTGTGCATGCTGTGCTAGCCGATGTAGCCACCGACCTTAACAGCGAGGGCAAACAAATTTACCTGCATGCGCAGCTGACCGCAGAGCCGTTTTATGCGGCCCAAGGCTTTAGCCCAGAAGGAGAAGTTTTTTATGAGGCAGGCATTGCACACGTGCGGATGGTGGGGGCCTAGATTAACGTTGCTATTGTTAGACAGCTTGTTTGGGGGCCTACATATTTGGTCTTTAATGTCTGGTCTCATTAAGTTGATAGGATTAAGGGTAAATATCAAAAATGAAAAATAGTTGCTTGGTTGGTTCTTGTGCCTAGTTCTGGGTTTGTAATACAGTATTGCTGCTTAACAGTAAGCTCTGTAAAAGGCCGCCTGCGCGTGGGCCACAGGTTTGCTTAGGGGGTGCTTTAAGGGTTGCTTTAGGGGGTTGGATTAGACCTTGTTTTGCCGTACCTTTGCACCCTGTTTCTGAGGGGCTTGACGATGGAATGCGCTTTTGCACTGCCACGGCCGGATACCCCTCTTACTACCTTAATACTAGAAACAGAGGATACGTATGGGAAATGTAGTGGCCATTGTGGGCCGCCCTAATGTGGGCAAATCAACGCTTTTTAACAGACTTATTGGAGAACGGGTGGCCATTATGGACAACCAAAGCGGCGTTACCCGAGACCGACACTATGGCTATGCCGAGTGGCTGGGGCGCAACTTTACCGTTATAGACACGGGCGGGTATGTAGATGGCTCAGACGATGTTTTTGAAGGAGCAATACGGCAACAGGTGCATCTGGCACTAGAAGAGGCCGATGTTATCCTTTTTATGGTAGATACCACGGTGGGGCTTACTGGCTTAGACCAAGAGTTTGCCCAAGTAGTGCGCCGTACTAAAAAACCAATATATCTGATTGCCAATAAGGCCGATTATGGCCCCAAAGAGCATTACACAGGCGAGTTTTATGCCTTAGGCCTTGGCGATGTGTACGAGATATCGTCTATGACCGGCTCTGGCACCGGCGATTTGCTAGATGGCGTAATATCCCATTTTGTTACTGAACAGGCAGAAGACCCCGATGAGGGTATACCGCGTGTGGCCATTATTGGCCGGCCAAACGTAGGCAAAAGCAGCCTTACAAATGCCTTATTGGGGTATGACCGCAACATTGTAACAGAGATAGCAGGCACCACGCGCGATGCGATTGATGCCCGCTACAAGGCCTTTGGGCATGAGTTTATACTTACAGATACCGCTGGCCTGCGCCGCAAAAGCAAGCTGCGCGATGAGCAAATAGAGTTTTACAGCACGCTGCGCACCATGAAAGCCATAGAAACCTCTGATGTTTGCGTAGTAGTGCTAGATGCCACACGCGGCATAGAGGCTCAAGATATCTCTATTCTACTTACTGCTGTGGGTGCTAAACGTGGCGTTGTAATAGCGGTAAATAAATGGGATGCTTTTGAAAACAAGAGCGAGAAATCTACCCACGAGTTTGAAAAAGCAGTGCGTGAGCGCCTGCCTACGCTATCCTATATCCCCATTGTTTTTGTATCTGCCCATACAAAACAGCGGCTTATAAAAGCTATTGAAACTGTAATAGCTGTCTATCATGCCCGCCGCGATAAAATAGCCACCTCTGCCCTAAACGATACCATGCTGCCAGAAATAGCAGCCTGGCCGCCGCCCATACACAAAGGCAAATCTGTAAAAATTAAATACGTGACCCAGCTGCCCACACACGCGCCCACGTTTGCATTTTTCTGTAACCTGCCGCAGTATGTGTCTGAAGCCTACACCCGCTACTTAGAGAACAAACTACGGGGCCACTTTCCGCTTACGGGGGTGCCCATTAGTATCTTGTACAAGAAAAAGTAGGTTAACAGCTGTAAAACCAACACCCCCCGCATAATGCAAGCCTGGGCAGTATAGCTAGGCTTGTTGGGCATTGGTAGGCTATTTGGCTATTTGGCTATAATGACGCGCTAGCGGTTTTTGGGCGCTACCCCCATGCTGGGGCCGCAACGCTGCTTAATTCTGCCCATGCCAATTCTGCCCATGCCGCTGCTGGCATGCCAATTCTATGGGTCTCTGTCTGGCTTGTTTACCGCCTTGGCCTATAGCTTTTACTGGGGGCTACGCAGGCTAGGGCGCACACCTAAGGCAACAGCGTAGCCTTTAAAGCTGTTGTATAAACCTTGGCCCCAGCGGGGCACAGATGGTCGGCATCGGCAAAAAGAGAGTCTGGCACAGAGGCGGCAAAAGAGGTAAAGGGAATCTTTTGCTTGCTAAGTAGCCCCTCTAAGGCCGCAATCTCTTTAGAACAAAGCCTGCCGTATACCCCTGACATTGGGGGAATAATCAACCTAAAACCAATGCCTTTTTGTTTACAAGCCTGCTGCATGGCCTGCAACCGGCGCAGGTTTGGCAGGCGCTGGGCTGGGTCTGCATAAGCGGCAAGCTCTCGCACCCGGGCCAGGGCTATTTCTGATGTTTGGGTACCGCAGCTGCCCTTTGGGCTATAGCCCGCTAGGCTGTCTTGGTATAGCGGCCCGGGGTGCAGGGCATAGGTGAGGGCCTCACGCGGGGGCACTTGTAATGAGATGAAATTAGTACGAAGCCAAGCAATGGGGTCTGGCTTACCACTTGTATTATCCGGGCTAAAGTTGGCGTGGTACAAATGCTGGCGGTTGCCCACACTAGGGCCCTCTTGCAGGCGGTGCAGGCCCAGGGATACCACTACCTGCTGCAGGCCAGCCAAGCGAGTGATGTAGTAGGCCAGCAAGAGGCTATCGTAATACAGGGGCTGGCTAGGGAAGGCAAGACAAAAGGCGTTAGAGATGTGGTGGGCCATGATGCCTTGCTCCATCTGGCTATCACCCAGCAAAAGAATTTGGGTGGTTTGGCTCTCTACAGCCAGTTGTTCTTTTTTATGGCTGTAGCTGGTACCAAGCCTTTGCAAGCGAGCCTCTAGCAAGGCCGCACCTGCCAGCCAAGGGAGCATAAATAAGGTGAGTTTACCCTGCCAAGATATAGGTTTCATACTAGAATTGAAAGTATATAAAGGCGGGGTTAGCCACAGGAGAAAAGAAAAGTATGAGCGCAATTGCCAGAAAGTACAGCGCCCAGCGTGCCAGAGGAGCTTGCTTTAGCCAGTATGAAACTTGGTTTTTATACCCATGAGCCAGCAGAAAAAACAGCGCAAAAAATCCTGCTAAACCTATATTGCCAGCTGCGGCAAACTCTGCCCCTGCCCCGCCCTGCGGCATGTGCCACGGCCCACCTAAGGTGCTAAATATGTGCAGCGCAAACGGCAAATCTGCAGCCCGAAAAAACACCCATCCTATTGCCACAAGCGGCAGGGTAAGCCATTGGGTTACGGCTCTGGAGGGTTTTGCCACCCGCTCAATAATTAGTAGCAAGCCATGATACAACCCCCATACTAAAAACGTGGTTTGGGCACCGTGCCAGAGGCCGCTAAGGGCAAAAACTAGCAATATGGCTGCCGCCCACCCAGCCAGTGGTAGCTTATTGCCGCCTAGGGGGATATAGACATAATCTCTAAACCAGCTGCTAAGGCTCATGTGCCAGCGCCGCCAAAAGTCTGTTATACTGGTTGCCCCGTATGGGTTGGCAAAGTTGTCTATAAGAGTATACCCCAGCATACGGGCGCAGCCACGGGCTATATCTGTATAGCCGCTAAAATCGGCAAATATTTGTACCGTAAAGGCTAGCACACCCAGCAGGGTGCCAAAAGCAGAATAGGTTTGGTGGCCAGAGAAAACAGGGTCTGCCAGCAGGGCCAGCCTATCTGCTACCACCATTTTTTGCACCAACCCCCAGAGCACTAGCCGCCCCCCGGCTATAAGATTTAGTGGCAGAAAAGGCTTAAAAGTTATCTGGGGCATAAAGTGCCCCGGCCGCTCTATGGGCCCAGCCACCAGCTGCGGAAAAAAGAAAATATACTGAGAAAACCGCCAGAAGTTGCGCTCGGCCACAAAGCGCCCTTTATACACATCTATAGTATATGCAATGCCCTGAAACGTATGGAAAGACAGCCCCAGTGGCACCGTGGCAGCAAGAGCAAAATCTATCCCTACAAGCCCTAGTGCCCAGCCCAGGTATTTAAAGGCGAAAAGCAGTGCCAGATTGCTGCCTATAGAGGCAAGGAGCCAAGCTTTTTTATATGTAGATGATCGCGCAATGGCCATGCCTGCAGCATAGTCTATGGCTAGCTGGGCAGCCAGTATGCCCACGTATGCAGGCTTATAGAGCGCATAAAACACCACCGAGCACAGCACCACCCACCGCAATTGCCTTGTACCCCGCAGCAGATAGTACACCACAAAGGTGGCGGCAAAAAAGAGCCAGTACTCTAATGAGATGAAGTGCATGCCGGTACAAAAAAAGGGTACAGGAGGTACCTGTACCCTTTTGGGCTCATTATACGAACAATAAAGTGTTATTTAACCACTTGCACAGGCTTGCGGGGCAGCATTTCGTCTCGCATGGCGGCGTTGTAAATAAAAGCAGCCATAACGGTGGCGGCCTGTTTCATATCTGCCTCTGGGGCGCGGTCATAAAGGTCTTGGGTGCTGTGGTGGGTACGGGTATCGTATTCCAGCTCATCTTGTATAAACTGAAAGCCCGGCAGGCCCACGGCATCAAAGCTGAGGTGGTCTGTACCGCCAGTTTTGCTGGCAGTAAGTGTGCTTGCACCAAGGTCTTTAAAGGGCTCTAGCCAAGGGCGGAAAATAGGGCGCACGGCCTCGTTGCCTTGCATGTAAACACCCCGTATTTTGCCAGCGCCATTATCTAGGTTAAAATACGCTGTAAGCTTGCTCCAATCGGGCTTTACAGCCACTTTAACGGGGCTGCCAGCAGGGGCGTCTTTGTCTTTCACAACCTCACCAAAGTGTTGTTTTACATAGGCCTCAGAGCCAAAAAGGCCTTGTTCCTCACCGCTCCACAATGCCACGCGGATGGTGCGGCGTGGTTGCAGGCCAGCAGCCTTAAGTATGCGCACGGCCTCCATACATACGGCTACACCGGCTGCATTATCAGTAGCGCCTGTGCCGCCGTGCCAGCTATCTAGGTGGCCGCCCAGCATTACAATTTCGTCTTTTTTGTCTGTTCCCGGCAGATCTGCCACGGTGTTGTAAGACATCAGGTCTTCGCCGTTAAACTGGCCCTTTAAGGTTACGCTCACCTTTACTTTTTCTCCTGCGGCCAGGGTGCGGGCCATGCGGTTGTAGGCCTCTACGGCTACAGCAAGTTGTGGGGTAACAGAGGGTGGTTTGGCATCCCAAGGCTGGGGCTGTTTAGCGTAAAAAGCTTCTAAAGAGCTGGTATCTACCACATTGTTGGGCGTGGCTTGCTGCACAAAAATGTTGCCCCCATCTCCGGCACGGCTAGCCTCTAATAATAAGGCTACGCCCTCTTGCTGGAAAAACAACCGGCGCTGAGACCTAAAAGAGGCCTGGCGCATGTAGTTGCGCATTTCTGGTGAGTCTTGGCGGCTGCGGCCTGGGCCTGCACTTACTCCGGCATCGGCGTTAGCCATGTCTAACAAGTTTTTCTCGTCTCGCCGGGTGCCCTCTGGGGTAAGGTGAGGTTTTACATCAATAGTGGGGCCAAATAACACCACTTTGCCTTTTAGTTTGCCTTTGTATTTGTCTAGGTCGGCAGCGGTTTTGGCATCTATAAATACCACTTCTGCATCTTTTACCTCCACATCTGGAGACCAGCATTTTGGGTAAGCCTCTAAAGGGCGCGCTTGGGGTAGCACGGTGTTGGCGGTAAATTGTTTAAGCGTCCAACCGCGGCCAAATGGCCCCCAAGCTTCTAGGTGGGCATTGGTAAGGCCGGTTCGGGTCATTTCGTCACGTGTCCACTCGTTTGCGCGTTTGAGAGCAGGGGTGCCGGTAACGCGTGGCCCAATAACATCTGTGAGGTACGAGAGCGTTTTCATGACTTGGCTACGGTTCATGCCCTCGTCTTTAATTTTTGCTATGGCGTCGTCTTTGGGGGCAGGGGCTTGCGCCCAAACAGGGCTAGCTAGTGGGGCCGTACTAGCTACCAAAAAAGCTAGTTGCAGTAATCTTTGTTTCATTGGGGTAAAAAGGGGAACCAGCTGACCAATAGTGCGTAGCCCTCTGGGTTTAGACCATAAAAGTAGCGAAAGATAGGCATTAAAACAGTAGTGTACATGCCCTAAAAGCAAGCTAAATAGGTTATCCGGCAATAGTGCAGGGCTAAAAGAGTGAGAGTATACGATCGAGCCACAACCCTTATTCACTCCTTTATTTCTGCGGCAATATTTTACTGTTCCGTGCTTTATAACCTGGTGCCCTTGCAAATCTGGCAGGCCACTTAAATGGGCGAAACCGACCCACTGCCCGATACATCTTGCTTAACACGCTCTGGTTTGCCGGCGTACAGTACGTCTCCGCTGCCGGCTACGTCTGCCTCTAGCAGATGCAGGGCATTTACTACTGCTGAGCCAGAGCCTGCAATATCTACGCTCACTTCATTGGCTGGGCAGTCTTTGGCTTTTACGCCGCCAGAGCCGGCTATATCTATTTGTAGCCTTTTGGCAGAGCCCCGCAGCTCAATGGCCCCGCTTCCGCTTATATCTGCCACTATTTTACCGGCTATAAATGCCCCCTTTATTGCGCCAGAACCATTATTCTCCAGGTTTATTTCTTTGGGCGAGAAAATATCTTGCACCACTACACTGCCAGAGCTATTTAGGGTAATGGCTGCAACATTGGGCAGGGTTACGTGTACGGTTATGCCCTTAGTAGACATATAGGAGCCGTCTGTAAAAACACGAAGCGTAGAGCCATTTACCTCTGTTTTTATAATGGGCTGTAGATTGCTCTCGGCCTCTACTTGTATGACAAACTGTGCACCCTGGTGCAGCACTACTTCTCCAGAGAAGTCTACCTCTACTTTGCTAAAATCTAAGCCGCGTCTATTTTCTATAATTACCTGGCCATTGCCA
>Ga0163144_10030716_pt1 | contig 10270 bp, 6 predicted proteins | sample OliLak19BULKMAT1_FD_123175 | JGI IMG/M metagenome (GOLD analysis project Ga0163144, IMG submission 123175) | Freshwater microbial mat bacterial communities from Lake Vanda, McMurdo Dry Valleys, Antarctica - Oligotrophic Lake LV.19.BULKMAT1 | ecosystem: Environmental > Aquatic > Freshwater > Lake...
AGCAGGGGCACGACCTCGAGCAGGGGCACGGCCGCGAGAAGGGGCACGGCCGCGAGCAGGGGCACGGCCGCGAGCAGGGGCACGACCTCGAGATGGGGTCGCATCTCGCGGGACGTCCCGTCGAGCAGTACCGAGATCGCGGCGTCGCCGGCTATGCCTGCGGCCTTCTTCATCGTTGGCTCCCGCCCCGCGGACCGTACGGACCCCGGACCGGGACGGGCCGATCCCAGGGTGCCGGCGCCGACCGGCGCGCCGGAGATCCCTGAGGGAGCGAGGGCGCTGCCCGTGGAGCGTGACTGCCGCGAGAGGCGCGCCCCCGCCCGCCGCCGCGAGGACGCGGCGACCGCGAGAGCCCGCCTGGGGCCGCGATCACACCCATCGGGAACCACCGCCTCCGACCCGTGCCGTACCGGCGACCGCATCCCGGGGGGAACCCCGCGATCCGACCGCCGCCCTGGTCCGCGAACTCTGAAACCGACAGCCGAACCGGCCCCAGCCGACCTCGCGATCGACCGACGACGGAACTTCTGCCTCACCCGCGGACATTTTTACCCGACATCGGCACGTCCCGCAAGGACGAAAGTCGTTCCCCCATAAGCATTTACACACGCGAGGCCCCGGGCGATCCCGAGCCGGAACCTCAACGGATGGGGTTGGACACCCCGGAAAACGGCCGAAATAGCCCCCACAGGTTGTGGACAAACAATCGACATACGACGACAGATCGGACCGGTGTAGCGTCCCTCCACGGCGCCTGCCGACGGGAACGGGCCCCGCCGTTCCCCCGTGGTATCGGTTCGCGGGAGGCCCAACTTGGCTCCGCCTGCGGGCGCCCGGCGAGGCGGGCCGGGCCTCGCGTCGGCGGGTTCGAAGGTCGTCGCCGCCGTCGCCGCCGGGGTCCCTCGCAGCGGCGCCCGCGGCGCCCTCCCACGCGCCTCCTCCATGTTGTCGGGGCGCCCGGCCGCGGGACCGGTGAAGGGGTGCCGCAGGGACGCTTCCGTGGTCAGATGCGCCGTCGCCCCTCTCGGAGCCGCCGCGCGCCCATGTCGTCCCCCGCCCCGTCCGCCCCCACCCCCGAGACCATGGAGAAGGTCGTCGCGCTCACGAAGCGCCGCGGCTTCGTGTTCCCGTCGTCGGACATCTACGGCGGCCTCGCGGGCTGCTTCGACTACGGGCCGGCGGGCGTGGAGCTCAAGCGGCTGATCAAGGACGACTGGTGGCGGACCATGGTGACGTCGCGCGAGGACGTCGTGGGCCTCGACGCCGGGATCCTGATGGCCGGGAAGGTCTGGGAGGTCTCCGGGCACGTCGCGGGGTTCAACGACCCGCTCGTGGACTGCAAGAAGTGCAAGGCGCGCTTCCGCGCGGACCTGCTCGACGAGAGCCACTGCCCCATGCGGCCGAGCAAGAAGCCCACCGAGTGCGGCGGCGAGCTCACCGAGCCGCGCCAGTTCAACATGATGTTCAAGACGACCGTCGGGCCCGTCGAGGATGCCGGCGCGACGGTCTACCTGCGGCCGGAGACGGCCCAGGGGATCTTCGTCAACTTCAAGAACGTGCTCGAGACGACGCGCGTGAAGGTGCCGTTCGGCATCGCGCAGCAGGGGAAGGCGTTCCGCAACGAGATCGTGGTGCGCAACTTCCTGTTCCGCATGCGCGAGTTCGAGCAGATGGAGTGCGAGTTCTTCTGCGTTCCCGGCACGGAGGAGGCCTGGTTCGCGCACTGGAAGCAGTACCGCCTCGACTGGTGGAAGCGCCTCGGGATCCGGCCGTCGCGGCTGCGCCTGCGCGAGCACGACCCGGCCGAGCTCGCCCACTACGCGAAGGGCTGCGCCGATGTCGAGTACCGCTACCCGTTCGGTTGGAAGGAGGTCGAGGGCATCGCGTCCCGCACCGACTTCGACCTGAAGGCGCACCAGGCCGCGAGCGGCAAGGGCCTCTCGTACCTCGACGAGGCGACGAAGCAGTGGGTGGTGCCGTACGTGATCGAACCCTCGTGCGGCGTCGACCGCGCGTTCCTCGTCGTGCTGACGGAGGCGTACGAGGAGGAGACCAAGGCGAACGGCGAGACCCGCGTCGTCCTCCACCTGCACCCGAAGCTGGCGCCGACGCAGGTCGGGATCTACCCGCTCGTCAAGAAGGAAGGGATGCCGGAGCGCGCGCGCGCGATCTTCGAGGCGCTCAAGGGCACGTTCCGCTGCCAGTACGACGAATCGGCGACGGTCGGCAAGCGGTACGCGCGCGGCGACGAGGTGGGCGTGCCGTTCGGCGTCACGATCGACAGCGACACGCTGAAGGACGGGGTCGTCACGGTCCGCGACCGTGACACCATGCTCCAGGACAAGGTGCACGAGAAGGAGTTGCTCGCGTTCCTCGCCGAGCGCGTCCGCACGTGGACGCGGGCCGACGACGGCTGGACGGAGTAGACGCCGTGGCGACGCGCCGCCCGCACGCGAGGCCCGTCCGCGCGCGCGCCTTCGCCGCGGCCCTGCTCGGGGTCGCCGTGGCCGGCGGCGTGGCGGGCTGCGCGGGGAAGCCCCCGCCGAAGGACACGCGCGTGACGGCGGTCTCGTCGAACGCGCCGGAGCCCTTCCAGGCGATGCGCGACCTGCTCGTCGGGGTCGGACGCATGCGGGAGGCGGGTGACGCGGCGGCCGGTCGGGGCGCGCGTCCGCGACTCGTGACGGCGTCCCGCGACCTGCTGTTGATGAAGCCGCCGCACGACCTGCGGCGCGAGGACATCGTGCGCTTCCTCGACGCGCGCGAGCGCTTCACCGAGGCGGTGAACGGCTACGGCCGCGCCGCCGACGGGACCGACGACGCGGCCCTCTGGGCGGCCTCCCGCGACGTGGAGGCGTCCTACTGGGCCTGGTTCGACGCCTACCGCGGTCGTCCGACCGAGGGCTCCATCTGACGCAACGGGCTACGACCCCGTTGCGTCATTTGCCCGGGGGGCGGGCCGCGAGTTGACGCAACGGGCTACGACCCCGTTGCGTCACGTTGCGTCACGGACGGCTAGTGGCCGTGCCCGTCGCTCTCGAGCGGCGACTGATGGGTCTTGCCGTCGACCGTCACACGGATGCGGCCGACGAGCGGATCGGCGTCGAGCGCCGGATCGGTGAACTTCCACGTCGACGACAGGGTCGCGCCCGCCTTGGCCTCGACCGCCACCCCCTTCAACTCCTTCTCGCCGTCCTTCGTGGCGAGCCGGATCGTCGGCGACTCGACGACTGCGGGCGCGCTCACGGACTTCCCGTAGACCCAGACGGTGATCGTCGCGGTCTTGCGGTCGTGCAGGAGCTCCAGGTGCGCCTCCTCCTCGCCGAGCTCGACGAGCTCGCCACCGTGAGGTGCGGTGTGATCGTGCGCGGCTGCGGGCGCCGCGGCGGACGGAGCCGGCGCGTTTTTGCCGCAGCCCGGCAGGGCGGCGACGACGACGGCGAGGAACGGGACGACGAGACGGTCAGCGATGCGCATCGGACACTCCAGGGGCAGGGGGGACGAACGTCGGAGGCAGAGGCAGGGGCGTGAGCTCCTCGAGCAGCTCCTCGGCGACGCGGTCGCGCCGCTCGCGGTGGGCGACGTGGGCCGCGGCGGCGCGGCGGCCGAGCACGAGGAAGAGGCCCGGCGTCACCAGGAGGTCGAGCAACGTGCTCGACACGAGGCCGCCCAGGATCACGGTCGCGACCGGATAGAGCAGCTCCCGGCCGGGCCGGTCGGGCGTCAGTGCGATCGGCACGAGCGCGATGCCGGTGCATAGCGCCGTCATGAGCACCGGGACCAGCCGCTCCTTGCCCGCCTTCAGGATCAACGGCACGCCAAACGGCAGGTGCTCCTCGCGGAGGACGTGGAGGTAGTGGTCGATGAGCAGGATGCTGTTGCGCGCCGCGATGCCGGCCAGCGAGATCAGGCCCACCAGCACCGCGACCGACACCGTCTGGCCCGTCGCGACCACCGTCGCCACGGCACCGATGGCCGCCATCGGGATGCTCGCCATCACCTGCCAGGCGAGATTGGCGGATCGGTAGTGCCCGAACAGGAGGAAGAACATCGCGCCGAGCGCGAAGACGGACAGCCACAGGAGGCGCGCCGACGCCGCCGCCTGGGCCTCGAACTGCCCGGAGAGGCGGATCGACGTGCCGGGGAGCCGCGCGAGGTCGGCGCGAATCGGCGCGAGCGCGCGCTCCACGTCGGCGACGACGTCGCCCAGCGCGCGGCCCTGCACGTTGTGCTGGACGACGATGCGCCGCGAGACGTTCTCGCGGTTGATGTTGTTGGGCGTCCAGGTGACGCCGACGTCGGCGACCTCGCCGACGCGGATCGTCGTCCCGTCGGCCGCCGCGAGCGGGAGCGCCTCGATCGCGCGGAGGTCGGCGCGGTCCTCCGTGCGGAGGCGCAGCACGATCGGGTAGGCGACCTGCCCCACCGTCAGCCGCGAGACCTCCGCGCCCTCGAGCCCGAGCTCGACCGTGCGCGCGAGGCGCTCCACGGAGATGCCGCGCCGGGCGAGGTCCTCGCGCCGCGGCGTGACGGCGACCTGCCGCATGAGCGACTGCTGCTCCACGTAGAGGTCGGCGACGCCCGGGATCGGCCGCACCGCCTCCTGCACCCGCGCCGCGAGCTCGCGCAGCACGTCGAGGTCGGGGCCGAAGACCTTGATGGCCACCTGCGCGTTCACCCCCGAGAGCAGGCTGGTGAGCAGGTGGGCGAGCGGCTGCTCGACCTCGCTCGCGACGCCCGGGAACTCCTTCGCGACGCGCGCGCGGATGTCGGCGATCGTCTCTGCGCGCGACCGCGGCGACGCCGGGTCGAACGAGACGATCACCTCGGACATGTTCACGCCCTCGGCGTGTTCGTCGCCCTCGCCGCGCCCCGTCCGGCGCCCGAAGGAGGCCACGCCGGGCACGTCGCGGAGCACCCGCTCGAGGCGCCGCCCGAACGCGTCGGACGTCTCGAGGCTCGCGCCGGGCGGGAGGATCAGGTTGACCTGGGCCGTGCCCTCGTTGAACGGCGGGAGGAACTCGCTGCCCCGCGTGCCGAGGACGACCGCCGAGACCGCGGCGGCGCCGGCGACGACCGCCGCGATGGACCACGGGTGCCGACACGAGAAGGCCATCACCCGTTCGCCCACGGCCTTGACCCCGCGCACCACGAGCCCGTCCGCCCGCCGGTCCGTCGCCTTCGCGTTCGGCAGCAGCCACCAGCAGAGGACCGGGGTGACCGTGAGCGACACGACCAGGGACCCCAGGATGCTGACGACGTAGGCCACGCCGATGGGCGCGAAGAGGCGGCCCTCCATCCCCGTCAACGCGAACAGCGGCGCATAGACGACCACCACGAGGAGCGTGCCGATGAGGATCGGCTTGCGCACCTCGCTCGACGCCCGGTAGACGACGAGCATGGGGTGGACCGGCGACCCGGCGGCGCGGTTCTCCCGCAGCCGCCGGAAGACGTTCTCCACGTCCACGATCGCGTCGTCCACCAGCGCCCCGATCGCGACCGCCAGGCCCCCCAGCGTCATGGTGTTGATCGAGATCCCGGCGAGCTTGAACACGATGAACGTGAGGGCGAGGGACAGCGGGATCGCCGTGAGGGTGATCACGGTGGTCCGCAGGTTCAGGAGGAACAGGAACAGGATGACGACGACCAGGATGGCGCCGTCGCGCACGGCGTGGATGACGTTGTCCACGGCTCGGTGGATGAAACTCGCCTGCTCGTAGATGTCGGACGCGAGTTCGACGTCGGCCGGGAGCACGATCGCACGGAGCTCGGCCTGGACGCGCTCGGTGAGGGCGACCGTGTCGACCCCCGGCTGCTTGAAGACCGTGAGGAGGACGCCGGGCTGGGCGTCGATGCCGGCCTCGCCGACGCGGATCGGCGCGGGGCCGAAGTTGACCGCGGCCACGTCGGACAGGCGCACGGAGCGGACCGCATCCGGCCGGACCACGGCGAGGCGGAGGTCGTCGGCCCCGCGCAGCAGGCCCGGGACCGCGACCAGCGGGCCCTCGGGACCCATCGGGAGCACGCCCCCGGAGCCGAAGACGTTGGCGGCGCGGATCGACGCCTCGACGTCCTCGAGGGTCACGTCGTGGGCCCGGAGCGCGCGCGCGTCCACCACGACCTGGAGCTGCTTCGGGCTGCCGCCGATGCGCACCACCTGCGCGACGCCGTCCAGCGCGCGCAGCCGCGGCCACACGATCGTGTCGGCGAGCTCCCGCAGGGCGATCGTGTCGGTCGCGCCGGAGCGGCTCTTGAGGCCCACGATGAGGATCTGGCCCATCACGCTCGAGATCGGCGCCATCTCGGGCTCGACGCCCGGCGGGAGCTGGGCCTTCGCCGAGGCGAGCTTCTCCTGGACGATCTGGCGGTTGCGGAAGATCTCGGTCTCCCAGCCGAATTCGACCCGGACCATGGAGAGGCCGAGCCCACTCGACGAGCGCACGCGGGTCACGCCGGTGGCGCCGTTGAGCGCCTGCTCGAGCGGGCGGCTGACGAGCCGTTCCACGTCCTCGGGCACGAGGCCGTGGGCCTCGGTCATGATCGTGACGGTCGGGCGGTTGAGGTCGGGGAGCACGTCGACCGGCAGCGACAGCGCGACGAGCGCGCCCACGGCCGAGACGACGAGGGCGACGGCGGCGACCGAGAGTCGGCCGCGCAGGCTGCCGGCGATGATCCGGTTCAGGTTGATCATGGTGGACTAATGGTTGTGGCCGGCGTGCGGGTCGGCCGACCCGCCGCCCCCGGCCTGGGTCGCGAGCCCGAGCGCGTACGCGCCCTTCACCGCGACGGTGTCGCCCGCGAAGACGGCGCCGTCGTTCGCGATCACGACGACGGTGGCGTCGGCGAACTCGACGCGGACCGGCACCGCGCGGAAGCCCGCGCCCGACTTCATGAGCACCACGCTGTCGGGGCCGCGGGGGATCACCGCGTCGGCCGGCAGCACGAAGCGGCCTGCGAGCGTCTCCATGGGCACGCGCGCGACGTAGCGGATCCCCGCCCGGACCGCCCACGTGCGCGTCCGCGACGCCCCGTCACCGCCGACCCTGAGGGGCTCGTTGGCGACCTCGACGAGCGCGGAGGCCTGGGCGCCCGCGTCGGCGGCGGCGTCGAGTCGCAGCACGGTGAGCCCCTCGCGCCGGGGCCCCGTGCCCGCCACCAACGGCACGGCGACGAAGGTCCGCCGCTCCTCCAACGCGCGCTCCAGCAACGCGACGTCGGCCCCCGTCGGCGCGAGGCGCAGCCACAGCATGCGCACGTCCTCGAGCTCCGCGACCGCGGTCCCGACCTCGACGTGCGCGCCGTCGCGGGCGGCGACCGACGCGACGTCCCAGTCCGGCGCGTCCGCGGGCGCCGCGACGGGCACGACCGCCGCGAGGCCGCCGGCGTCGTCGAGCGCGACGAGCCCCGCGACCGTCTCACCCTGTTGCAGCAGGCCCGCGACGTCGAGAAAGGACGCCGCCAGCCGGGGCCGCGCGCGCAGCGTGGCGACGAGTTCGGCCGGCAGCAGGTGCGCGCCCGCCAACTCTCCGAGCAGCGCCGCGGTGAACGGCAACGACCGCATGACTTCCGGCAGGAGCGCGAGGACCTCGGTCGCCTCCGACGACCACAGCCCGTTGCGCTCGAGGATCCGCCGCACGGGCGGCTGGTCGGTCGACGCGCTCTCGCCCGCCTCGATCGCCGCGACGTCCTCGTCGGTGAGCCCGTGGCGCTTCGCCTCCGAGCGCGCGGTCTCGAGCCCGCGCGACGCACGGCGCTCTTCGTACGAGAGGTCGATCTCGGTCTTCGTCGGCAGCGTGCCCGTCCCCGCGCTCTCGCGCAGGATCTTCCGGATGCGGGCCAACTCCTCGCGGACGAGGACGAGGGCCTGCCCGGCGGTGCGGAGCTCGCCGACGGAACGGTGGAAGTCCTCGTTGAGCGGCCGCAGCACCGCGTCGGTCAGCGTGAGCACGGGGCGCGGGAACGGGTCGCGCACGACCTCGGCGATCGCGGCGCCAGCGGCCACGCGGTCGCCCGCCCGCAGCGCGACGCCCCGCAACCGCCCGGCGACCGGCGCGTACACGGGTCGGCGCGCGTCCGGCCGCCGCTCGAGCACACCGACGACGTCGCGGGACCGCACGAAGTCGGTGGGCTTCAACTCGGCCAGCTCGACGCCGAGGTTGCCGAGGGTCTGCGCCGACAACTTCGGCGCACCGGCGGCCCCCTCGGGCGCCTTCCCCTCGCCTGGGGTCGCGCCGCCGGACGACTGCCGGGCGACGACGAACCCGCCGGCCAACCCCGCCCCGACGAGGAGCGCCGCGGTGACCGCGGCGGCGACGCCGCGCGCAACGCGCCCGATGCGCCCGATGCGCCCGATGCGCCCGACGCCCGAGGAACCCGGGGCCGGGACCCTCGATGCCGATGCCTGGTGCTCGCTCACGACGACGACCTCCGCTCGACCTTCGACGGGACCGGCGCACCCGAACGGCTCGGGCGGCCTCGATCCCGGAGGTCAGCGGAGAAGGACGACGGCGACGACGCCGTCCGGCGGTCCGTCGCCCGGGTCCGGATCGGTGGACGCGACGACGCGCACCGCGGCAACGGCCGGGGTCGGCGCGACCAAGGCCTCGATCCGATGCGCTGCGTGGGGCGGCGGCAGCGCGACGGCGGCGCCCGTCACGAGGATCGAGACGCTCCCGTCGACGCAGCACGGCGTGTGCTGATTGTGAGGAGACGGCGAGCGGTGAGGAGACGGCGAGCGGTGAGGAGACGGCGAGCGGTGAGGAGACGGCGAGCAGTGAGGAGACGGCGAGCGGTGAGGAGACGGCGAGCGGTCAGGAGACGTCTCCGACCCGTCGTGTCCGTGCGCGCACGCGCAACCGTGCACCTCGGCGTCGGCGGCGGTGCCGTCGCAACAGGACCCGGTGTGGGCGTGTTCGCCCGCGAGCACGACCCCGCCGCCGCCGGTCGCGTGGCATTCGCGCAGCGGCACCACGCCGAAGAGCAGGGCGACCGCGAGGGCCAGCAGCGTGGGGAGGAGCGAGCGCGCCACAGTCCTTGCTTCTACCACGCTTCGGGCCCGACGTTCAGCGTCCGGGACGCCCAAGGTCCGGGACGCGAGGCCCGCCGGGTGGCCCCCGCCGCGGGGCGCGGACCGGGACGGGCCGGACGCCAGGCCCGCGGCGGCGATCGCCCCGTCGGGACGCCGTCGCCCCGACGTCGCCCCGACGTCGCCGGAGCCCAACGTCCGCAGCCCACCTACCGGACCCCAACTTCCGGACCCAGTTTTTGACCCCGACGTCAGGACGACGCCGAGGTCGGCATCGCGCTCTCCTGGTGGCGGAGGGCCGCCGCGATGAACTCGCGGAAGAGCGGGTGGGGCGCCGTGGGGCGGCTCTTGAACTCAGGATGGAACTGCACCCCGACGAACCACGGGTGGTCGCGCAGTTCCACGATCTCCACCAGGTCGCGCTCGGGGTTCGTCCCGCCGATCATGAGGCCCGCGGCCTCGAGGCGCTCGCGGTACGCGTTGTTGAACTCGTACCGGTGCCGGTGGCGCTCGTGGATCGTCTCGTCGCCGTACGCCGCACGCGCCCGCGAGCCCGCGCGCAACGCGCAGCGGAACGCGCCGAGGCGCATGGTGCCGCCCTTCTCGAGTCCCTTCTGGTCGGACATCAGGTCAATCACCGGGTGCGGCGTGTCGGGGTCGAACTCCGTCGAGTGCGCCGCGTCGAGCCCCGCCAGGTGGCGCGCCACCTCGATCGTCGCGCACTGCATGCCGAGGCAGAGGCCGAAGAACGGCGTGCCGGTCTCCCGCGCCCAGCGGATCGCCTCGATCTTGCCCTCGATCCCGCGGCTGCCGAACCCGCCCGGCACCACGACGCCGTGCACGCCCGACAGCAACGACGCCACGTTGTCGGGACGGACGTCCTCGGCCTGCACGCGGCGCACCCGCACCTTCACCTGCGCGGCGAACCCGCCGTGGGAGATGGACTCGTAGACCGACTTGTAGGCGTCGGTCAGCGCGATGTACTTGCCGACCAGCGCCACCTCGACCTGACCGCGCGGGTTGCGGATCACGTCGAGGAGCTTGTGGTAGTCGTCGAGACGCGCCCCCTCGCTGCGCAGCCCGAGGCGGTCGAGCAGCAACCGGTCGAGGCCCTGCTCCGTGAGCATCTGCGGCACCTCGTAGATCGAGAACGCGACGTCGCACTCCTCGATGACGGCCTTCAGCGGCACGTTGCAGAACAGCGAGAGCTTCTGGCGGATCTCCTCGTTGATGGGGTGCTCCGTG
>Ga0163144_10030717_pt1 | contig 10270 bp, 10 predicted proteins | sample OliLak19BULKMAT1_FD_123175 | JGI IMG/M metagenome (GOLD analysis project Ga0163144, IMG submission 123175) | Freshwater microbial mat bacterial communities from Lake Vanda, McMurdo Dry Valleys, Antarctica - Oligotrophic Lake LV.19.BULKMAT1 | ecosystem: Environmental > Aquatic > Freshwater >...
AAAGATGCACAACTGATGTGTGTTGTCAACCAAGCACATCACAACCTGAATCTAGCCAAGTGTTCAAACACAAAAGAACACTGCAATCTTTCATTTTGTTGAATGATGATGTGCAACACTGCTTGTTTGCATTTGCTGCTGACATCTGTGGAGCTAAAACGACATCATTGGCAAGGAAGCTCACACAGATGCACACAACTGTTTGAATTTCTCCAGTTTTCACAGATGCGATTTTTCAATGACACAATGTGTTAGCAGCAGAAAGATTGCCTTCAAATTCAATTGAAAAAATTAAGACACAAAAATGAAAAAAATGAAGTCAACACTGGTGCCTGTGCATTGAACGGTTGAGCAACCATCAGAGACTGCATCATGTGGCATGTGTCTCCACTTACCACTGCTCTCCATTCAGTCTCCACTAGCTAGACTAGACTGTGTAGCTAGCTAGCTAGCAGTCAAGCAGTGCTAGCTAGCTAGCTTTTGGGAATGACTTGATTTTAGAGACATTTTTCAAAACTCACGCCGGGTGTACTTGCCAATGCTTACTTCAATTATGTGACTGCATCGACGACGCCCCACCTCCCAAAGTGCGGCACGCGTGTTAAAATGTGTCAGCGTTGAGAACTTTATTAGAGGGGCGTGACGACAAACTACTCAGCTCTTTGTACTATACCGTATGTATGGTAAGTTACGACGTGCTGCTGCTGTATTATGGTATGTTGCCGATCGACGACCAAGCTTGCGGGAAAGAAGAGCTTGAGTTGCCTAAGGTGTTACCGGTACTTGTTTGTGTTGTGCATGACGATGAGGATGTACTCCTCTTCTAATCGGAAGCAACCAGCGTCTAGTCCTCAGCCTCTTGACAAATACGAGAGGTTCGAACAATGGTTGCGTGAAAATGGTGCCAAGTTTGAATTGGTACGTAGTTTTGTGGTGCAGGGGGGCCACCCTGTAGGTCCCGTAGGCTTTCTACGTGGGGGTAAAAATGAATTTTCTTGTGTCCATAGTGGACGCCTGGGGTGTACGTGGGTTGTCTAACGCTTTCGTCTTTAATGTTGCACACTACTACAGCTCGAGCTTCGCGAATACGATGCTGCCAAGCAACCGGCACGCGAAGATGAGGAAGTTGGAGAAGAAAAGAAAGAGCCGACAACAACAGAGGAATCGGAGATGAGAGGTGTCCATGCTAGAACGCATATACCTCCCAATACTGTGTGTGTGACAATCCCGCGCCGGTGTTTAATCACAGTCGAGATGGGCCAGGCAACTCCTATTGGACAGGCAATCTTGGACTCAGATTTGGACCTGGATGCGCCGAAGCACATTTTCCTCATGATCTATCTCCTATGGGATCGGAAAGTCAACGGGCCCTCTTCCTTTTTCCACCCCTACTATGATATTCTTCCAAAAACTCTTTGCAACATGCCAATCTTTTGGACTCCGGAGGAACTTTCTTACTTGGAGGGTAGTTATCTACTTACACAAATTGCCGACCGCAACGAAGCCATTGCAGAGGACTACCATTCTATCTGTCAAATAGCACCGCTGGCACAAATTTGCACCCTTGACGAATTCAAATGGGCCCGCATGTGTGTTTGCAGTCGCAACTTTGGTCTTCAAATCGATGGACATAGAACATCAGCCTTAGTGCCTCACGCGGATATGCTGAATCACTACCGCCCCAGGGAAACGAAGTGGACCTTTGATGAAGACCGCCAAGCTTTTACCATCACGAGGTATGTGTTTGGACCACAGATACACTTTGTTCGCTTTCTTGGATTACGCCTTCTCATATTTTGTTTGTCTGCTCATCCTGTAAACTGCGATAGTCTTCAGCACATCCCGACAGGAGCGCAGGTCTATGACTCCTACGGTCAGAAATGCAATCACAGATTCCTGCTAAATTACGGCTTCGCCGTCGAGGATAATCGCGAGATTGACGGTTTTTGTCCAGATGAAGTTCCCCTTGAACTTTATGTGTCCCCTGAGGATCCCTTGTTTTCACAGAAGTTGGACTTCTGGACTCGAGGAGAAATTGGCGCAACTTCAACATCTACAACCCACCACCACCCTTCACAACAGCAACAACAGAATGCACCATCGTCTACTTCACTACAAAAAAACAATTACAATCAAAGTCATCCGATTTCTGTTTCAACTGGATCATCCGCTGCCTTTTCTTCCTCAAGTACAAATCATGCAGCTTCACCTGTAATCAAAAGGATTCGTATATGTGTCTCGAACAATGAAAATACTCGGTTACTGTTCAGCTTGTTGCGAGCACTTGTGTGCAACCGAGAAGAGCTGCGTGCAGTGACTTCACCCGTTTCAAGTGAAGCGTCCGTGAGCCGAGCCATGTTTGGTCTTACTGCTGACCCCGGCCGCACTGCTACATCCACTTCCGCCGGCTCAACGACAACTTACTACCGCACTTGTCGTGACATTCGACATCCGATCGGGTTGCGAAACGAGCGCGCAGCAATGAGGCTGTTGTTGGAAGTAATTGGCCGTCAGCTGGCACGGTACCCAACATCCCTGGCACAAGACGTTTCGGATTTAATGAATGAGCATGCTTATCCAAGGTTCAGCAATAGACGCCACGCTAAGATACAAGTGAGGGGCGAGAAGGAGGTCCTGCACCACTTTGCACGATGGGCGAGGACTGCGCTGGATGTTTTGGAGGTGATTGAATCAGAGATCAAAGAGGAGAATGGCGTGGAAGTGACAATGACGAGTGGAGGAAGGACCATCACGGAGGAGCGTCCAGGGTTTGACTTTGTAATCCGTCGGATGGAGGAGGAAGAGTCGGGCAGTATTCACCATACGATTTTGCGGTATTGCGCAGATGTATTGGGCAGTCTTCGGAGGGAGGAGTTCAAGAATTTACGCAGACGGCGAGTTCAAACCAAACCCACTTTCGTCAGTAAGAGCAGCAGCGGAAGCAGTGGTAGTTTTTTCTAGCCAGAGTTGAACTCGTCAATTGTGTTGAAGGTTGTATTAATTAAAAGTATCCCTTGCTACAATAAAGTACGTACTAAAAAGAAATAAAATACGATTAGCCTGACAACCAGGCAAATAACAATCATTACTTGACTTGCTTTCGTCATGTTAACGTGTGTTATACTAGCTAGTAGCTGGTGTATGAATCTGACCAATCCATGGCTTCCCCACTTAACATTGCACAATTGCAATTATAATTATGGTTATGGAATCTTCTTTCGCAGAACAAAACATCCTGCTTTGAGTTCATCGCTGCCATCTCTTAGCCATTCCCACTTATCAAAAATGGATTTCCGCAAATCTTCGGGAACCACGCCGCTAACACTGACACAAATCCCCCCGGGTTTCAGGACTCGGTGAAGATTTTCGACTGCCAGTTCGACATTGCCATCTCCTGACAGGTAGATTGCATCTAGCGCCCCCTTTTCAATGATTGCATCAAAACGGTCGTTCCAGTCTGGATTTGGCAGTTTTCGAGCATCCATGGCATGCAAGTCAATAGTATCAAAGGCTTTCGCCGACAATTGGTAGGAAAGCAAATCCTTTTGTCGCTCAATGGCGTGCTCGGAATAATCAAAAGCTGTCAATTTTTTGTACTTCCCTTTGAATAAGTCGACCAACAGTGAATCATTTCCAATGCCTGGGCATAAAATGTGGCTAGTCTCCTCATTGTCGCCCTCGTCATCAGAATCTGCTTTCTTAGTCACTGGTATGTACTCCCTGACATATTTTTCGATAACCTTCCAACCAAAGTACCACGAGTACTCTTCCGCAGGAAAATCTCCCCGCCCCAAGTAGACATCATCCCAATAGGTTTTGGTTCCAAAGTCCGATCGTGCGTTTTCACCATCGTCGTCATAACAATAATCAAAATTTTCAATTTCATTCGACGATGACGACGATTGGGACACATGATGATCACAATATCGAGTAGGTAGGTAGTTTACGAAAGGCACATAGAACGGTAAAGGGGTGCCTTTCCCACCATTCCATTTGTGTGTAAACGCAGCGCTTGTGCATGGAATGAGCACCCAAATCAATAGAAATGTCGTCACACAAGTAGCGAATCTTATTTTTGGAAGAAGCATGCTGGTGTTGGAGATGAAACAGCGATAGCTTGAGTCTAGCTAGTACAAAGCACAGAGTTGAGCACTTATACAGTACTGGACGAGCTATTGTTTGTTACTGTTGGTTTTGATGGATGATTAAATTTGACCTAAAGCAAGGAAGTCATGTCATGTTGGTGTACCAGTACCAGTAGTACGTAAAAATGAGGCTGATGACATGACAAATGAGGAACGGCACGCACACCGTACCCAGACAGAATTTGTTAGTTCTAACCTTAATTTGAATTCAGGTCATCCTGATTCGAAACGTACGAAAGGCAGACGTGCGTATTCGATCACAGTAGTGTACTCAGTATTGTACTCCCCGCTCCAGGCTGATGCTGCAGCAATAACAACACAAAATAAATCGACGCCAGGTGAGTTGAGTATCATTGCACCATGTTAGCGCTCAAGAAGAAGAGAGAGCTCGAGGCGAAAGCGAAAAAGGAAGAGGAAGCGGCCGGTGGCGGTGAAGCGAGCGGGGGATCCGAAAAGGTTTCATTGTGTGGTATTGGCGGACAAAAGAAAGTGCAGAATGGGGATGGAAAACAAGGCAAAAAGCGCACGCCAGGAGAAATCCGTATTCAAAAAGGTAATTTCCCTATTCGTTCGTTCGTGGTTCAACTACTAGCTAGCACGACGGAGAAAAAAAATGGAGCATTGCCAACTTCTTGATGCAACTCGTGTCGGACAAGGTAAAACACCAAATCATTCCTGTCCCTCACCTTCTTACTGCTATTTCCTATCCTCGTTGCCTGCTTTTTTAGACATAGCTGAACTGGATGGCGGCAAGGTAGCCAACATAAGCTTTCCCAATGCCAATGATTTGACACAATTTGACGTGTCCATCAGCCCGGACACCGGATACTGGAAAGGAGCAACGTATCACTTTACATTCGTCATCCCACCACATTACCCACACTCACCTCCCAAGGTTGAGTGCAAGACGCAAATCTACCATCCTAACATTGACTTACAGGGAAAAGTTTGTTTGAATATCTTGAGAGAGGACTGGAAACCGGTCTTGGACATCAACGCCGTGATTTACGGCCTCATTTACTTGTTTTACGAACCCAATCCAGACGACCCGCTCAATCATGAAGCTGCGGAGCTGTTCCGAAAGGATGTTCGACAGTTCGAGAGACTTGTTACCCGTACCTTGCGTGGTGGAATTTTGGATGGGGTTCAGTTTGAACGATTGGTGTAAAATCAGAATTATGCTAGTGCACGACTGCTGCCGAGGCTAAACATGCGATTGCAGTAAGACGCAAGAAGTCAGCCTGACAAAATTGCTGGAAATACTCTGTTGTATGGAATATTATTTTACTACTGAAAAGCGATGCGAATCGCTAGGCTTGCTATCGAAAAGCCAGCCCCCTGTACAGTATCTTTCGAGGACCGGAAGTAATAGGAACGAGCTTGATTTTCTTCAGGCCGCTTTGCGAGTCTTTGCTCCACGAAAGGTTTCTATGCCGAAGTTTAGTTTCTTTTACATGTAGAGATATTTGCTGTAGCTAGCACAAACTTTATTATTTTGTAGAAAGCTATGCGAGACGAGTCCAGTAGTGCCCGCACATCTAGTTCCGCCGCTAGCCAGGTACCAATGAAAGTCGGCACCATACAGTAACCTGAGACAAACCCCGGTTGGGGTTCCTGTTGGTGTATTGAACCATACCCTCACCTTTGCTACAACACGGGAACCGGATCCCAGCTCATGTTTTCATCATTCCCCCGTTTTCGTCGCCCAAAGATACTGCCTACACAATCCAAATTGTCAGTCCCATAAACACTATTCGTCGCGGTGCATGTTAAGTATATAATAAAAATAGCTAGCTAGCAATAGTTATTCTTAGCGCGGAAAAGAATTATTACACGGGTGATCATCCTGCCGGCGGTAGCTTTCATCAGAGGGACTCTTTTTCGGATGAACCTGAATCATTGAGAATGGAAGCGTCGAGATTCGGAATACAAGCGGAAAGGAGCGCTCCAAGTCCATATGCCGCACCGATGCAGAAGAGCATCACCACTACCGTTTCAATTCCAAAAAGCATCCAATTAGAATCCACAAACTGGCTTTTCCAAACTCCGAGGCACCACATGATAACGGCTGCCACAGAAACCATAATACAGGAAGTTGCAATACCCGAGGAGGCTCGAACTATTTCGACTCCTTGCTTCATTTCAGAACTTGATGAAGAATGACTTGAGGAGGAATTCGCATGATGATCCAACGTGATCATCATGGGAACCGTCAAGTAAATCAAACTAGGGATCACAGCAAAAAGCGAGAATCCAAGCATCATGAAGAGTCCCTCGCGACGACTTTCAGTCATGGCCGACCCCACAAACGCAGCGTCTGGATCTGTCACCTGGTCAAGCTCGTCCATGTGGTCGGCATACGAGGGAAACTTCCAGTTCAAAAAACTCCCATTCCAACCTGCTTCTTGGTCCGCCATGGGATGCGACAAATCGCCAGCACCCCAATCTTGGACACCGGGACCTCCACCAATGCTACCATGAGTTGGCCTGTTTCGGTCTTGCATTCTGGGAGACGACTCCGTTGTCTTGCCACCTATTCCACCTGCGATGAGAGCATCACCAACCAAAGCACTGACAAACATGTCAGGGTATCCTTCCAGAGTGTCTGCCAAACTCATGGCATCGATCTTTAACATTCCACGCTCCAACAATAGGTCCACTAATTTCCCCTTGGCATCGGCTCTGTTATTTTCGATGGCCAATCGCTGCTCGTTACGTTCTTTGGCACCGGCCGTGATCAACACATAGGTCGTCCAAACATGTCCCATGGCCATGCAGACGGAATCGGCAAAACAAGCTGCCGCCGAAAAGGCCACGACAAAGCCTCGTACGGCCAGATTCGATGTCGGAGCCAATACATCCATTCCACAGAAGGCAGCTACAATACCACTTCCCGTGAGCATGCCATCAATGGCACCGTAACAAAAGGATCGATGCAACTGTTCTTGTTCAATGGCATCTGTCGAACAGCAACAAAAACACATGCACAACATTTGTCGCCAACACCTAAACGCCATTCTCAGTGCTGCGACACAAGGATTTCCGCCGCCGGAGGGTGGTTGTGACTGGGATGGACGAGATGGGGTTTGTTGTTGTCGTTGCTGCTGCTGCTGCTGCTGACTTCCTGGTCCATGATAATCATGATACTGATCGTAGGGTGATTGATGATGGAGATTTTGTTGCGTTGGTGGTTGACCGTAGTGAGGATTTTCGGGCAACATGGAGGAGCGAGGTGGTGGTGGCGGTGGGTTGATGGACCCATACTGTGTTGCCCTTTCCATGTGCCCCACTACTCCTTCTGGGAATCCCATCAGGAGTTTGTGGTCATCTTTTCCTACATGAGTCGACTGTAGATGAGAGTCATTGGTAGTACTGTTGCACCAGTGGTTGGAACCCGAGGAATTGGATCCCATTTTTTCAGGGTTGAAATATAAGGTTCCTTTTCCTACACCTGGCTCATCCGGTGGCACTGGCTGCCAGTGACTATCATTTGCGATTTCAGGCGATGCTGTATCCTCTCCTCCAGCTTGAGAAAGATCTTGGAGCGTTGATAATCCGCCCACTGATCGAGACATTGTTTTATTTTTCAGTGGCTCTGATGATGATGAGGTTGAAAACTCAGGAGGGATTGTCGATTCTGGAGGCTCTCCTCGAGTACTGGACGCTCGACTTGAATATCCCGAGTATTGCTGTTGCTGCTGCTGATTTGTGTCCCTGTCATCCTCATAATGTTGCGACAGTTTCATCTCTTCATTTTGAAGATCAATCATGCGTTGGATGCGCTGCTGCATGTCTTCGTCACTTGTGCTTCTTGTGCTTGACGCCCTTTCGACTTCGTGGGGAACTGGAGTGGACATTGTTGACTTTCTGTCGTTCAAGGTACTTGAAACTAATCGAATGCCACTTTCTTTTAGTGCGCTTTCGGGTCGAGAGACGCGTTGGAAGATAGCGAATGACCAAAGGTTGATCACTTTCACTTTCGTGTCGCTACCTAGAAGGCTTCCTAGTAGTTAGCTGGTTTGGCAGTGGAGCTGAGAAGGGCGGTTTGCGATGGGAAGACTTGCACAAAATGAGAAAAGATCGATCCGTTGCTTGCTTGCAGCTTCTTGTCTTGTTCTACTACGGTACGTACTAACTGTACGTAGATGCCAATCACATCAACCAAGACCCGTTGTGGGTGGCGGAGTGTAACCAATCGGAGTTGGAAATCTTCGTGATGCCAACACACTTCTAGTAGCTAGTGTGCGCTCTTTCGTGCGTGCCAAAATATTTATTGGTTCATGAGAGCTCACAAAAGTGATCCTTTACTGCCGTCCTTACATCAACCTACCTATCTATTGTATGACGCACATGCATGGATCACTCATCTTTTGAATTTTCCTCTTGCACTCCACCCAACAAACCTGATAGCATGGATATCGATCTCTGAATCATCATCCTGCATAATGATGTTCGTTTTCCCGTTGTCTCAACAGCTTACATCAAAGCCCCATTAAGGTTTCCTGAATAAGCCTCACTTTCAGAAAACGAGAACAGTAATTGTACTTGATATCTCAGTCTTTTGGGACAACTAGTGAGCTTTCTGCTACAATATTTTTTCGTGCATTAGCAGAATATACGGTATTTCAAGGCTGATTAATTTCTTTATGAAGGTCCAACCCTCCAAGCATCTCATTACGGCAGCCATGATGATGGCGGCATCATTGGCTGTCCGATCATGCCAGGGGTTTGCGTCACGACACGCATCTAGACATTTTGCCGGGGGTTTCTTGGCTACTACAGGTAGCACTAGCAGTAGCAGCAAACTCTATGCTGCCCCCGTCACAGCAGCCACGGCACGACCATCTCGTGGTGATTTATCCTTGGAAGTAAAAACCGTGGCCAGCAACCCGGAACTGGTGATTTCTCACCTGAAATCTCGACGAGCTTCTCAAGAAACCATTGATGCCGTCAATACCATTGCTTCGCTACAAGACCAGCGTGTCGCCCTCATTCAAGAACGTGATTCGTTCTTGAATCAACGAAAAGAAGCCAGCGCTGTGGTCGGAAAGTTGATGCGAGAACAAAATGAAGAGAATGCCGCGCTGGTAGAGGAAGCCAAAGAAAAAAGCAGCCAAGCCGCCGAAGGAGCTGCCAAGGCAGAGAGCGAACTGGATCAAATTCAATCCAAAATGGATGAATTGTTTTTGGGTATTCCCAATCTCTTGGATGATTGTGTCCCCGAGGGCGCTGACGATACGCAAAATATGGAAATTTACAAATGGGGGGATATTGAGGCATTGCCGAAGACGTTGGGGTGGACAGATGATTTTGAGCCATTGTGGCATGATGATGTAGCAGGAAATTTAGGATGTTACAAATCAGAAGAGGCTGTCAAGATTAGCGGAGCCAGGTTTGTCGGTTTGTCGGGTCCCATTGCACGGATGGAATGTGCTCTCGCCATGTTCTTTTTGGATTTGCACACTGAGGAACACGGGTATACGGAAATGAGCGTGCCATATGTAGTGGGGCGGTCGGCCTTGGAAGGAACGTCACAACTCCCAAAGTTTGAAGAAGATCTATTTGCCATTACTCCACAATCCCACACGTGCAATGGCGAGGACGCCTTTTTGATTCCAACAGCAGAGGTTCCACTGACAAATCTTTACCGAGACAGCGTGTTGGAGGAGAAAGACCTGCCACTCTCGTTTGTGGCCTTCACCCCTTGTTTCCGTGCCGAAGCGGGTTCCTACGGACGCGACACCAAGGGCCTGATTCGTACGCACCAATTTCTCAAAGTGGAGCTCGTCAAGATTACGAGTGCCGAGACTTCCGATGATGAACACGAGCAACTTACCAAACATGCCGAAATGTGTCTTCAGAAACTAGAACTTCCCTACCGAAAGGTCCGATTGTGTGCCGGAGATATTGGTTTCAGTGCTCGACACTGCTACGATTTAGAAGTGTGGCTTCCAGGTGCCAAAGAATTCCGTGAAATTAGCTCATGTTCCAACACGGGTGACTTTCAGGCTCGTCGAATGAGTCTCCGGTACCGGCCCAATCCACCGCCTGCCAGTGATGATGAGCCAGCAGCAAAAGGCGGCAAGAAGCAAAAGCAGAAGAAACCCAAACCAGAACTTTGTCAT
>Ga0163144_10030718_pt1 | contig 10270 bp, 5 predicted proteins | sample OliLak19BULKMAT1_FD_123175 | JGI IMG/M metagenome (GOLD analysis project Ga0163144, IMG submission 123175) | Freshwater microbial mat bacterial communities from Lake Vanda, McMurdo Dry Valleys, Antarctica - Oligotrophic Lake LV.19.BULKMAT1 | ecosystem: Environmental > Aquatic > Freshwater > Lake...
CAGCGCGCGGGCAACAACGTGGCGCGAGAGCGGCGCGACCAGAGCAGCCCGCTCGGCAATGGCGAACAGATCGCGCGCGCCAATCTCACCCAGCGAAGGATGCCGCCAGCGTGCCAATGCTTCAGCCCCCACTACGGCGCCGCTGGCGCAGGAAAACTGCGGCTGAAAAAGAACCTCGATCTCGCGCCGATCCAGCGCGCTGAGCAGGTCTGCCTCAAGCGCGCCGGGCCTGACGCCAGGAAAGCGCCCGCGCGTGGCCCCGCCGCGCAAGGATGTCCGACCCTGTTCCATTCCGCTCCTTCTCAGCTCCCGCCTTAACCAATGTAGCTGAACCTGCCTCGCATCAATTGCAATCCGCCCGAATCTGGCACATCAGGGCAATGCGCTTGAGACGCGCCGGGGATAAGTGGCCCGCACCTACTTTTGCCCCGGGGAGGGGGACAGATGGCGAGCAACGGATCGGCATTTCAGCGGCTCGCGCTGGCCGCCTCTGATACGCTTCGGGCGCAGGAGGCCTACACCGCTCTGTTGCAGCAGCACGAATGGGTGCCACTCGATCAGGCCGATGCTGTGGTGGTGGTGGGCGGTGATGGCTTCATGCTGCAAACGCTGCACGCGATGATCGATGCCGGGCGCGTGGTGCCCGCCTATGGCATGAACCTGGGCACGGTCGGTTTTCTGATGAACCGCTATGATAAGCGCGCGGCAATAGCGGCACGTGTAGCGAAAGCGCGGCGCTGGACGATTGCGCCGTTGCAAGTCGAGGCCATCACGCAGGACGGCGAGAGCCACACAATGTGCGCGATCAACGAAATCTCGTTGCTGCGCGAAACTCGCCAGACCGCCAAGATCGAAGTAACAGTGGGCGATCGGGTGCGGATCAAGGAACTGGTGTGCGACGGGGTGCTGGTGGCGACGCCTGCGGGATCAACCGCCTACAACCTTTCGGCCAATGGCCCGATCCTGCCGCTCGACAGCCGGATGCTCGCGCTCACCCCGATCAGCCCGTTCCGTCCGCGAAGGTGGCGCGGAGCGATTTTGCCTGACCGGATGAAGATTGTGCTACGCGTGCTCGACCCATCAAAGCGCCCGGTCGCGGCAGTGGCCGATCAGAAGGAACTGCGCGACATCGCCGAGGTGCGGATCCAGATCGCACAGGACATTGACCTCACCCTGCTGTTCGACCCCGGCCAATCGCTCGAAGAACGGATCGTTGCTGAACAATTCGTTACCGAATGATGCGGCCGCAGGTGCGTTCAAAACCCCCTTGCAATCCGGCGCCTTGCCCCATATAGGCGCGCTTCTGCTCTTCCTGACGCCGCTTGGAAGAGTTGCTCCCCGATAGCTCAGCGGTAGAGTAGGTGACTGTTAATCACTTGGCCGTAGGTTCGAATCCTACTCGGGGAGCCAAATTCTTCAACCCCATTGGTTGTAATAGGTGAAGCGGGTCCGGAATATGCCGGATACCGGGTTTCCTTCCTTGTCCAGCGCGGGCTCGAAGCGCGCATAGCGCAGCATACCCCCGCACGCAGCATCATCGATAATCGTATGACCGCTCGATTGTGTCACTTTGCAATCGCTGGCTCGCCCATCGGGGGTGACTACCACCGACAGAGCGACGGTTCCCTCCAGCCCTTCGCGTTTGGCAGCAGTCGGATAGGCTTCAAGAATTCTTACAGCCCATCCTCTTTCACCTCGCGCCTTGGCTGGCCGCGTGTGGTCTATTTTGGCTGGCGGACCGGCTGCTTTTGAGGCGCGAGGTGCTTCGCGAGTTTCTATCACCTGAAGCGAGGCTGGCGGTGGAGGCGTTTGGATCGATTGTGGCTCCACAGTCGTTTCCACCTGAGCGGTATCAAATGCTTCGTGCGCGAGCGCTACGCCAGTGAACTGCGCAGTAAGCATACTGCACGCCAGAGTCATTATTCTCACTCGCATGCACATATCCCTCGTCTCTTCTTGCAAACATCGGTCAAAACTAAGCACAGCATCAAGCACTTCTGAAGCCAACGCAACCGCGCTATGGCGGGCATCGCAAGGTCAGGCCCGCGACCATCAGTTCGATCCAGACCGACCTTCGGAGGCAGCTGTGCACTTTTCCAAACGAAAATTGCCATTGTTCTCTAGACTGTAACCTACCTTACGCGGTTCCGTTCTAACCAAGCATGGTTAATCGCGCGGCCGGTGATCCGAGGGGATTCGGACCGCCGCTTCAAGGGGCAAGACCATGGTTGCAGGCACGACTTCCACCACCTTCATCAACGAAGTTCACTACGACAACATCGGCACTGACGTCGGGGAGTTCATCGAAGTCGTCGCCATCGCCGGGACCGATCTGACCGGATGGAGCATTGTGCTCTACAACGGCAATGGCGGGGTGACCTACGATACTGACCTGCTGAGCACTGCCATTGTGACCACGGTGGGGGGGCGCGATTTCTACGTCATCAACTACCCTGCCAACGGCATTCAGAACGGATCTCCCGATGGCTTCGCGCTGGTCGATAGCAGCGGCAATGTGGTGCAGTTCCTGTCCTATGAAGGTGTTTTCGCCGCAACCAACGGCCCTGCTGCCGGATTGACCAGCACCAATATCGGGGTGAGCGAGCTTGGCACAGAAACGCCAGGCCTTTCGCTGCAACTGACCGGCACGGGCAGCACCGCGGGCGATTTCGTGTGGGGTCTGGCGCCGATTACGGCCACTGCGGGCGCGGCCAATACCGGTCAAAGTTTCGGCGGCGCACCGCAGCCCGGGACGCTCAGCATCGAAGATGCCAGCGTGGTCGAAGGCGACAGCGGCACAACCGATCTGGTGTTCACCGTCACCCGCAGCGGCGGTTCGACCGGCGAGGTCAGCGCCAGCTATTCCTTCACTGCCGCCACCACCAGCAATGACGACATCACCGGCCCTACCAGCGGAACGGTAACCTTTGCCAATGGTCAGACCACCGCGACCATCACCATCTCTGTCGTCGGCGACACTTCCATCGAAGCCAACGAAACCTTCGACATTACCCTGTTCAACCCAACCGGCGGGGTAACCATCACCGATAACATGGGCACGGGCACCATCCTCAATGATGACGTTGCCCCTCAGGGCCCGGCCGAAGTGTTCATCAACGAAATCCACTACGACACAGCGGGCGCCGACGTCGGTGAGTTCGTCGAGGTTGCTGGCCCGGCTGGCACCGATCTGACCGGATGGTCGCTGGTGCTCTACAACGGGAATGGCGGGGTGGTATATGGCACCATTGCGTTGAGCGGGACCATCCCCGATCAGGACGACGGGTTCGGCACGCTCGCCTTCCTTACCCCCGGTCTCCAGAACGGCGCACCCGATGGGTTCGCGCTGGTCGGTCCGGCGGGGCAGGTGGTGCAATTCCTGTCGTATGAAGGCACGCTGACCGCCACCAATGGCCCGGCAGCAGGCCTGACCAGTTTGGATATCGGGGTGGAGGAAGTCTCGGCCCCGCTCGGCACCTCGCTGCAGGCAGGCGGCACCGGCTTTACTGCCAATAACTTCGCCTTCCAGCCTTCGCAAAACGCGACCTTCGGTCAGATCAACACCGGGCAGGATTTCGTCGCAGCCAATCCCAACGGCACGCTGTTCATTCAGGATGCGCGCGTCATCGAAGGTGACAGCGGCACCACCGCAATTACCTTCAACCTGTTCCGCGTTGGCGGCAGCACGGGCGCGGTGACGGTTGATTTCGCCGCCGAATTCGGCAGTGCCTTCACCGATGCGAACGCGGCGGACTTTGCAGGACTGACTTCGGGCAACGTCAGCTTTGCTGATGGCGAGACCTTCAAGCCGATCACCCTGCAGATCGCTGGCGACACGGTGGGCGAACCGTCGGAGTTCTTCCGGCTGTTGCTATCCAATGTTACCGGCGGCGCGAGCATCGGTGATGGCGTGGCGGTCGGGACGATCGCCAATAATGATCCGCTGATCCTTCAAATCGGTGAGATACAGGGCGCAGGGCATACCTCGCCCTTCGTTGGCAATGAAGTGACCACTTCGGGCATAGTCACTGCGGTCGCCTCCAACGGATTCTACCTTCAAGACCCTGAGGGCGACGGCAACAGCGCTACCTCTGACGCGCTATTCGTGTTCACCGGCAGCGCGCCCACCGTGGCTGCCGGCGACGCGATTTCGGTGATCGGAACGGTCAGCGAATTCCTCGGCGGCGGAGACCAGTCAAACCTAACCATCACACAACTCACCAGCCCCGTGATCACGATCGAGAGCAGCGGCAATGCGCTCCCCACCGCAGTGCTGATCGGTCCCAGCGGCATCCGCCCGCCAACCGAAACCATCGATGACGACAACTTCGCTACCTTCGACCCCGAAAATGACGGGATCGATTTCTTCGAAAGCCTTGAAGGGATGCTGGTTACGATCCAGAACCCGGTCGCGGTCGATACCACGACGCGCTTTGGCGAGTTGTACACCGTGGCCAGCGACGGCGCCGGCAATCTGTCGGCTACTAACGTTTCGGAAGACGGGTTGGTTACAGTGCGCGGCGGTACAGATGCTCTCGGCGGGTTCAATTCGGGCGCAGGATCGGATTTCAACCCGGAACGGATCCAGATCGACGAGGCAGGCGCGCTCAACGGCGTGATTAATGCCGTACCCAATGTCACGCCCGGCACCGTTCTGAATAATGTTACAGGCGTGGTCGACTATGCGTTCGGCAATTACCAGATCCGTCCGACCGAAGCGGTGACGGTGGCGCGGGCCAGCACCAATGTCGCCGAGACCACTTCCCTCGTGACGGGTGCAGTCAACCAGCTTGCGATCGCAACCTACAACGTCCTCAACCTCGACATCCGCGCTGATGACGGTGATGACGACGTCGGAAGCGGCCGCCTCGATGGTATTGCCTTCGACATCGGCATTAACCTTTTGGCTCCCGATATCGTGGTGCTGCAGGAAATTCAGGATGATAGCGGCGCGATTAACGACGGCACAACTTCGGCTCTGTTGACCCTGCAGGCGCTGGCGGATTCGATCTTCGATCAGACAGGCGTGCGTTATTCGGTGTTCGACAATCCGTTCGTCGAGAATGGCGAGACCGGTGGGCAACCGGGCGGCAACATCCGTGTTGCGTTCCTCTACCGCGAAGACCGGGTCGATCTCGACGAATCCTCGGCTTTCACCATCACCAATCCTGATGATGGCGAACTTGCCGCGGCTTTCCAGGGATCGCGCGCGCCGCTCGGGGCCAATTTCATCTTCAATGGCCAGACCGTCACGGTGATTGGAAACCACTTCACCTCGAAAATCGGTTCGAATTCGACCTTCAGTGCCCAGCAACCGCCACTCAATGCAGCCGAACTGGTCCGGGCGGCGCAAGCAGCGGCGGTCAACGCCTATGTTGACGGCCTGCTGGCCGCCAACCCTGATGCCTTGGTTGCGGTGGCTGGGGACTTCAACGAATTCCAGTTCGAAGAACCGTTACGTGTGCTGACCGGTGAGCTTGATTTCGACGGTGCCCGCGTCACCGAAGGCGGCGATGCGATCCTGCAGAACCTCACCTTCCTGCTGTCCGAGGAAGAGCGTTTCAGCGCTCTGTTCGAAGGCAACGCCCAAGCGATTGACCACATCTTCGCGAGCCGCAACCTTGCCCAGAACGCACAGGTTGATGCGGTCCATACCAATACGATCCTCGGCAACATCAATGCTGACCACGATCCGATTTTGGCGCTGTTCAATGTCGGGGTGCGGGTAATCAACGGCACAATCGGCAATGACGTGCTGATCGGTAACGACGGAAATGACGTGATCAACGGCGGCAACCGTAACGACATCATCGATGGCGCGGGCGGCAACGACGTGCTCGACGGGGGCTTCGGCAACGACACCATCGACGGCGGAGCTGGCAACGACACCATATTTGGCAACGCCGGAAATGATGTGATCGATGGCGGCTCGGGCGATGACGCAATTGATGGCGGTCTTGGAAATGACGTGATCGACGGTGGTGTCGGCGATGACACGATCCTAGGCGGCGGCGGCAACGATTCGATCAATGGCGGGGACGGCAACGACACCATCGACGCGGGCGACGGCAACGACGTCGTCAATGGCGGCGCTGGCGATGACACCGTGGCAGGCGGAAACGGCAATGACCGGCTCGAAGGAGGCACCGGGATCGACACGCTCACCGGCGGGGCGGGCAATGATCGCTTTGTGCTGCGCGCCGACCTGACCGCATCGGACGCCGACATCGTTACCGACTTCACCTTCCGCATGGACCGTTTCCTGATCGAAGGTGCCGTCGGCAAGACCATCACCTTCACCCAGAACGGGGCCAACACCCTGATCGAGGCTGACGGCGTACTGGTGGCGACGGTGCGCAATGCGACAGCAAGCGAAGTGCAGGCGGGCAGTCAGATCGTCCCGCCAACCGCCGCAGCCACCTCAGCGTCGATTGCTGCTGCGCCGTCATCGCCACCGGTATCCGCCTTGGGCCGAGGCCTGATTGAAGAGGTGACCTATTCGGTTGGCGATAATCAGGTCGATTTGCTCGCCCTGCTGGCAGGCGACGCTTTTGTGTTCGCCGCGTCAGCCCCAGCCTCGAACATCGGTGTGGGTGTCATCACCGCAATCGCACCCACTTTGACGATCAACGCGCTTTTCAGCGGTGCAGAACTCACCGATGGCTTCGCCCTCGCCCCGCTGGCCGAGCCGGTGGCAGGCACGCTTGCCAATCCGTGGCTGGTGCATGGACAATTCGGCTTGGAGCAAGTTGCCTAATCCATGGCCCAGGGATGAACCATAGAAGGGGCGCGGCACCGGGTGCCGCGCCCCTTTTTGTGTCAATTGCGGAACGCGCGTGCAAACTGATCCATCAGCGGTTTGGTGATAAATGACAGCATCGAACGGCTACCGGTTTCAATGAACAGCTCAGCCGGCATGCCCGACACCAATTCCAAGCGCGACGCTGTCTGCTGGGATGCAGGCGTGAGTGCTACCCGGACCCGAAAGAAGCGAATGCCGGTTTCGGTATCGGAAACCGGATCGGCAGAGACAAATATCACCTCGCCATCGAACTCTGGAGTGCTGGCCTGATTGAACGCCGACAGGCGCACCCGGGTGCTCTGGCCCATCCGCACCCTATCGATATCAATCGGCGAAACCAATCCGTTAAACACGAGCCGATCATTCTGCGGCACGATTTCCATGATAGTTTCCGCTGGGCGCACGACCTCTCCGATCGCGGCAAAGGCGAGCTTGTCGATAGTGCCGGCATTGGGCGCGCGGATTGCCGAGCGGTCGAGCCGGTCACCGGCATCGGCGCTGGCAACGGTCTGATCGTTAATAGCGGCGTTGACCTGCGCCAGTTCGGCGCTGGCCTGCGTCCGCGCAGACTGCCCGACTTGCACCTGCTGTTCCTGCGCCTGCGCAATCGCTGCATTGGCCTGCGCGATATTGGCCTGAAGCGCTCCGATCGAGCCTTCGAGTTCGATCGCAGTGCGTTCCATTTCGTTCAATCGGCGGATCGTCACATAGCCTTTGGCGCGCAGACTGCGGAGCATTTCGAGTTCAGGCAGGATCAGTTCCTGCTGGCGTTGGAGTGCGGAAATCTGCGCATTGTAGCCATCAATTTGACGGCGCGATTGGTTCATACGCTCGCGCAGCTGCGCGAGCAGGTTCGTGCGTTCTGCGCGGTTCAAGCCAAAGCGGCGCTGCTCTGCGGCCGCGGCCCCCCGCGCGCTATCACTGTTGTTTGCGAATAAGTTAGCCGGAAAAGCAATCGCGCTCCGATCTTCCAATTCGGCGGTCAACCGTGCACGCTGCGCCAGCAATTGGTCGAGCGATGCCGAGGATGATTGCGCATCGACAGCTGAGACACTGGTATCAAGCCGCATCAACAGAGCGCCCTGCTTTACGGTGTCGCCATCACCAACGAAGATTTCCGAAATCACCCCGCCGGTCGGATGGGCGATGCGCTTGACGCGTGTTTCGGGCGCTACCTCGGCGCTGGCAATCACCGCACCGCCAATTGGCACCAACGCGCCGCCCACAACTGTGCCCAGCAGCAACACCCCAGCCGCCATCGCGGCGATTCTAGTGCGCTTGCGCGCACGTTCATCATAGGTCTCAGCCAGCAACGTCACATTGGCGATCATCGGCACGGGAAGCATCGCGTTCATGGCGCGGTCGACACTGTTTCACTGCCCGCAGATCCAGGACCAGCAGCACGATAGGCAGGCGCATCAATCGATCCAGGACGCGGCGACTGGATCATCTCCCCTAGGACCGCATCCCGATCTCCGAAGGCCGCCATTCGGCCGCTTTGTAGCACCAGCACCTTGTTCACGTGACGCAGCGCAGCCGGGCGGTGCGCAACCAGCGCCACAATCGCGCCGCGCGCGCGGATCGCGGCAATCGCTGCGTCAAGCGCGGCCTCGCCTTCGGCATCGAGATTGGAATTGGGCTCGTCCAGCACGACCAAAAAAGGATCGCCATAAAGCGCACGGGCAAGGCCAATGCGTTGGCGCTGCCCGGCGGATAGCTGCGAACCATTGCTGCCAACCGCAGTGTCGTAGCCATCTTCAAGCCGCACCACCATGTCGTGCACCCCGGCGGCGCGGGCAGCTGCGATGATCGCCTCGGACGGCGCTCCCGGCACGAGGCGTGCGATGTTCTGCGCAATCGTCGCATCGAACAATTCGACCTGCTGCGGAAGGTAGCCCAGATGCATCCCCAGATCGTCGGGATCCCACTGATCAAGGCTTGCCCCATCAAGCCGCACCGCACCGCCGGCTGGCTGCCACAGCCCGACAAGCATCCGCACCAGCGTGGTCTTGCCCGCCGCACTCGGGCCGATAATCCCAAGCCCGTCTCCGGCTTCGAGGGTGAAGGAAACACCTTCGATCACGGGCCGCGCCGCGCCAGGAGGAATCGCAGCGAGGCCTTCGACCTGCAGCGATTTCGTCGGAGCGGGCAACACTGTCGAGGGCGCCGAAGCATCAGGGATAACACCGAACAGCTTGTCCAACCGGGCCCAGCCCTGCCGGGCCGCTTGAAACCCGCCCCAATGCGCAATCGCCTGATCAATTGGCGCGAGCGCGCGCGCGGCGAGGATTGAGGAAGCAAAGATGATCCCGGCACTTGCCTCGCCTGCCAGATAGAGTAGCGCGCCGACAGTCAGGACAAGGCTTTGCAGAAACAGCCGGAAAATCCGGCTCGCACCGCTCAACGCGCTGGCAATCCGGGTCAGCTCATCCTGCGCCGCGTTGAACGCCGCGTGCGCGCCGTGCCAGTGATCGTACACCCGTTCGCCCATGCCGAGCGCGCGGATGACTTCGATATGGCGGCGGTTATCCTGCGCCAGTTTGGCAAGACGCGCGCGCGCGCGCGACGCCGTCTCACTCGGCACGCGGGTCAACCGATCGTTGATGATAGTAAGGCCAATCAGCACAAATGCCCCGGCCAGCGCGGTCACCCCCAGCCACACATGCAGCAATGTCAGCAGCGCAAGGAACAGCACCATCCATGGAAGATCAATCAGTGCGCAAGGACCGGGAGAGCTCAGAAAGCTGCGCACCGCATCAAGATCGCGCAACGGGACAAGCCCATCTTCGCCCTTCGTATCGCTGCGCAGTGCAAGTTCGGACACCACCCGGTGCACACGGCCGGTCATCCGCGCATCGAGCGCCGCCCCGATATCCGCCAGAATGCGCAGCCGCAGGAAATCGAAAAATGCCTGAAACGCAAAAACCAGCGCCACCATGACCAGCAGTCCGAACAGCGTTGCAAAGCTGCCGCTCGGCAATACGGAGTCATAGATCAGCAACATGTAGATCGGCCCGCCAAGCAGCAGCACATTGATCAGCGCGCTAAGCCACGCGACGGTAATCAGCGCCGCCTTTGAGCGATCGAGCGCAGCGCGCAATTCGGAATGGGCCTGAGATGGCATAGGTGGCTCGACTGCGCGGGTTTTACGACAAGATGGCGACTCGCTCGTGCGCTATGTGCCACCATTTACGCGGCGGTGCATTGTCTTGATTGGCGCATCCGCTGTTTCGTGAGGTGTGATCATAATCAGAACTACCCGCGAGCGCAGAGTAATCGGCCAGACCCCTCTCACACCCCCGCCAGCAGGCGCACCCCTACGACCAGCACCAGCGCAGCGGTCAGCCAGCGGATCCACTTGGGGGGAAGCAACCGCGCGGCCAGCAGGCTGCCGATCTGGCCGCCAATCACCACCGCCACCAACAATGGTAACGCTGCGCTAAATGCTTGCCCGAACAGTCCGGGACC
>Ga0163144_10030721_pt1 | contig 10269 bp, 5 predicted proteins | sample OliLak19BULKMAT1_FD_123175 | JGI IMG/M metagenome (GOLD analysis project Ga0163144, IMG submission 123175) | Freshwater microbial mat bacterial communities from Lake Vanda, McMurdo Dry Valleys, Antarctica - Oligotrophic Lake LV.19.BULKMAT1 | ecosystem: Environmental > Aquatic > Freshwater > Lake...
TCGGGAGCCGCATCAAGCACGGCGATGCGGCGGGTTTTGGCGGAATTTTCCTCGGAGCGAACTCCTTCCGGCAACACCGAGCGGATGACGGATTCACTACTGGAACCGTAGTAGTGGGCGATCCAGTCCGCGGTCTTGAGGAGAACGGGAGTGATCAGCGGTTCGGGATCAATCAGGGATTCCAGCTCGCGCAGGGCGAAGTCCGCCTGCTCGGGTTCGCCGGTGGAGAGCACGGTGCCGGTCGCGGATCTCCGGCGCAGCGGGATGCGGACACGACAGCCCGGCCGCACGTCGAGGCCGGGCGGAATGGCGTAGTCGAAGACAAGCTCCGAGGGGCCGTCGATCAGCACACGGGCGTTCACTGCGGCTGAGGTTGGCGGGTCGCGGGTGACGGGCCAAGATTCATTTCCGCGAGATCACGGATTGCATGGGAGGATATGGGTGTTCATGAGAAAATGTTCGCGTGAACACTTTTTGCTTGCGGTGAGATTTTTCTTCAGGCAAATTGCCGACGAATCCAATCAATCCTATGAAAGACACCGTTCTCGAATCCCCTCCAACCGCCGAGCGTTCCTCCGAATATGCGATTTACAAACCGAACTCCCGCGGCAATGGCGGCGTGGTCCGTTTCGGTCTCAACCGGGCGAAAGCGTCGGTCTTCGTCGATGCCGCATCCCAATCAGGTGAGAAGCAGTTCGATTGGGAAAACAAGATCACCATGAAATGGGGCTTCTCCGACCTCGGGACGGCGTTGGCCGCGTTGCAGGGGCGTATCCCCCAAGCGAAGCTTTTCCATCAGTCCGAAAAGGCGAACAGCGCCTTTGAGCTGACCCGCCAGGATGACCCGGATCGAGCGCCGTATTTGCTTACGATTTCGCGCCAGGCCACGGCGGACAAATCCTTGCGGAAGGTGACGATTCCGCTGAGTCACGGCGAGGCAGCCGTGCTGGAAACCGCGCTTCAGACCGCCGTGGCGAGTTTGCTGGCGTGGTGATGGGAAAGCAAATGGGAGATATCCTTAAAAAGAAAATTGAACCGCAGATGAACACAGATGGACGCAGATAATGAATGAGTTGAAAGATTTGAGGCATTCACCCGCCGGGTGAATGCCGTAACCTTCGCAACCCTCTTGGAATCCGCGTATTCCGTGTGATTTGACTCGTGGTCTGGATTCAATGATTCTGCTGCAAATGATCCTGCCATCCTCTTCCTTCCGGATGAATCGGACCGGAGCTGTCCACTTTCGGTCGGTGAGGCACCAAGGGATGGTGCTGGAATCACCGGGGCCATTCCTTGAAGGGTGAACGAGCGAAAGCAGCACCCAAAGAGATGAAGGCACCACGAATCTGACGAATCAAACGAATCCGAAGAAATGACTGGCGGTTGGGGGGAGCCGGGAACCCTTCAATTCTCTGATTCTTTCCTTCTTCGATTCGTCAGATTCGTCAGATTCGTGGTGCCTTTCATCTTCGGAAACATGCATGAACTTTGCCGGGTAATTCACGCGCCATTCCCTAGTCTGATTCGCATTGCCAAAATCTTCGTGTTTCCAAGCATTGGCCATTCTCAACAGGCGGACTGAAGATCCGCGCTCCAATTTTCAGACCGCCTCCGAGCGCCTCGGCCAGACCGGGTTTCGGCAATCAATTCTGGCACAGGGTCTAGCAGTCATGGAACCTGTAGCTCCCCTGACCCCTGACCCCTGACCCCTGAACCTCACGGAATGATATTCACCCGGTCGCCGGACTTGGTCATCGAGTAGAGCTTCTGGGCATTTCCGGCAGGGACGCGGATGCAGCCATGGGACGCCGGGTAGTCCGGGACATTTCCCTGGTGAAGACCGAAGTCGCCGCAGCTCAGGCGTTGGAAATACGGCATGCTCGCGTGGTAGAGCGTGGATTTCCAATCGCGGTATTTGTTGGTGATGACAAACTCGCCGGTGGGTGTGTCGTGGCCCTTCTTGCCGGTGGAGACGCGGGTGTTGAAGATCTCGTTGCCATCGGCATCGTAAACCCGGGCACGTTGTTCGGAGAGGCGGATCTCGATCCGGCGCTCCTCGAGCAGCGGGTCACGACCGAGGAACAGCCGCATCATCTTCACGTCACCGCGGCGCGAGGCGAAATTGATCGGCCAGATGCTGGTGGTGCGTGTGCGGACGGCGCTCTTTGCCCCGGCGCGCATCAGGAGGCGTGCGGTCTCGATGACTCCGGAGTCCGACGCGAGCATGAGTGGGGTGACCTTGGAGTCATGTTTCAACACCCACCGCATGATGCCGGGGCGGACGGACTTGATGAATGATGGCGAGACCGGGAGCTCGAACGGGGTGTTGGGATCGAATCCCGAACCGAGCATTTCCTTCACCGCCCGGCGGCAGCCGGTGGCGATGGCGAGGTGAAGTGACGTCTGGCCTTCCGGCAAATGAAGGTCGAGGTCCGCGCCGTTTTGGACAAGAAATTCGGCGACCTTGTCCTGTTTCATCCGGAGAGCAGCGGCGAGGGGCGTATCGAGCGACGGAATGCGGGTGGCATTCACCGGGGCACCGCAAGCGACGAGCAGTCGGACCATTTCAAGATCGCCGTGGGAGGCGGAGTGATAGAGTGCGTTTCCCGGAGGACAGCCGAAGTCGGTGAGCATTTTCACGAGTGAGCCGTCGTGGGCGAGGGCGGCAGCTTCGACCAGAGTCAGTCCGTGCCGGTGGTTGCCAGGAGACCTCGCACCGTGAGCCAACAAGACTCGTGCGGCCTCGTGATTTTTGCTTTCAAAGGCTTTCCATAGCCAGTCGTCCCAGTTGCCGCCGGTGGGTTTCGCCCCATGATTGAGGAAGACTTGGAACAGCGCCGGGTCGCGGGCAGCGAAGGCCCGTTCGAGCGGCGTGGGGAAATCGCCCAACGAATATTGGTGGTTCGGATCGGCACCGGCTTTCAACAACAGTTCGATGTGATCAATGCGTTCTGCGGAAATCGCCCGATCTAACAAAGTAAGGCCATCCACGCCGGGAGCATTCGGGTCGGCCCCGGCGGCGGCGAGCTTGGGGATGCTATCGAGCCAGCCATTGCGAAATGCCAGATGGAGGGTGGTCTCTCCGGCAGCGTTTGTGGAACCGGGATCAGCCCCGAGTTCCAGAAGGGAATCCGTGAGATCGCGGCGTTTCACTTCCATGGCGATGTGGAGCAAGGGATTTCCCATGCGATCCCTGAGATGTGGGTCGGCACCGGATTTCATCATGCTTCGCACAAATGCCAGCCGTCCCTCGCGGATCGCCCACGGCAGGATTTTCTCGCCATCCGGCATCAGCCCGTCCGCACGGGCGCCGGCAGCGAGCATTTTTTCCGTGATCGCGGTTTCCCCGAGTTCCACGGCGATGCCGAGCACGCTGACGCCGTCGGCCGTCGTCGCGTTCATATCCGCCTTGGCCTCGAGCAATTTGAAAACCGATCTGACATCGCGGTTTTCCAAGGCAATGCGGATGGGGGTCTTGCCACTGGAGTCGCGCTGCTCGGTGTAAACGCCGACGTCGATCAGCCATCCGGCACGCTGCGGATCCCCTTCTGTGATGGCCTGGAGCAGTGCCTGCCCCGAGGGTTGGATGCCGCGTTCGGATAACTCACGGAGGCCACGTTTTTGCGGTGTGTCGCAGGATGCCAGCAAACCGGCGACCACCAAGAGTGGGGAAGTTTTGCGGATGATCAGCGACAGCGGGTATTTCACAATGGCCGACAAGTTAGCTGTCCGCCCCTGAAATGCAAGTTCATGAACGGCCCATGAGAGGATCGTCACAATGAACGATGATTTGAAGCGGTCCGGGAGAACGGCCATGCCCGTCACGAGGCAAATGGACTATTGATCCGTTGCGGGGGAAAGTCCGGCCATGACATCCCGGTAGGACTTGAGCAGGGCGTTGTAGGCTGAATAGCTGCCGAGGTATGTCTCGGAGTAATCAAGATCCGAACGGGAACGCAACGTCCGCTCTAACGCACGAATGAGGTTGACCAGGTAAGACACCTTGTCGATCGCCTGATGACCATCCGTTCCAGTAAAACGTTTTAGGTTTTCGACTGCGCTCCGACAGCTTTCATAAGTCGTCCCGACCAACTTCTCCTCAGCTTGAGTCAATGACTCGCCTTGATCGTGATTGATCAGCCATTGCAAGGGCTGGAGAGCGCGGACAAGCTCCGAATTCAGCACGTTGCCGGTGATGAAAGCCGGTCGGGCACCCGCTCCCTGCATGGCCAGCATTCGGGCGGAAAAATGGAACGGCGCGGCTTGCGCGACTTCCTCGAGACGGCGCCGCACATAGATATTCGCGACGTACTGCCCCAACGGTTGGGAAGCCGACTTTTCGCGGATTTCCTGAAATTGAGCCAAGGATTTTGCCAAGGATTCGTCGGGCTCCCTGGCGGAGAGTTCGAGGAGATGTTGGAAATCCTTGGCGAGCAGGATCTCGTGATCCATGAAAAACTCCGGATAGCCCAGGGCAAGTATCGATGGCAGATCCGCAGCGACCGAAGCAGGAAGGATGAGTCGCTTGGCGGCACCGTTTTCGATGGACCGGAGCTGTTCCCAGTAGTCGTCAGGCAAGGTGAACGCGCCGGACTCATCGACGAGGCCGACGATGGTGGCAGCCGGTTCGCGACCGGTGATGGCCGCGCTCGCCAGAACGGCAACCGCGGCGCTGATCGAATGCCGCATCTTGGGTGGCAGATCGACATTGATTGCAGGACTGTTGATCCGGACCCTGCCACCTTTCGGGAGGTTGCCATGCTGCTTCTCAAGGAGTTTCAGAAGGGTAGCGGCCAACGGTGCGAAAGATTCCCTTCGATCCGAATCCCCGATTGAAATGGAAAACGGCTGCTCGCCGGATTGTCCTTCCGGACTCCACCTCGCCTTCATGTCGAGAGGCGACACGGTCAGGAACCACCTTGCGGGATCGGAATTTTTCACCTGTTTCCAAACCGGCACCGACACGGTGGCCTCGGTCAGAAGAATTCCACGCTTCGGAGTTTCCTTCGGGACTTCAGGATCGGGCGTCCTGACCACGGCCTTGGCATTCTCGTAGGCGGAAAGCTCGGGAATCCATCCTGTCCATGCGCCCAGCTCACCCTGCGCGAGCAAGGCCTCCGCCCGCGGATCTTCCGGGTCGGAAATGGCCAGCACATCCTTCAGGCAGGTGGCGAGTGCCTGACCGTCCGCCCCGGCTTCCGGGGTCTCAAGCCACCCGATGAAATGCCAGACCCGGGTGCGTTGTTCCCCGAGTTTCACGGAGTCCTCATTTGGCTGACGGTTCTTCTTCGTGAACTGCTTGATCAATTTCCTCGCCTCGCTGTTGACCGGATCAAGAGCCAGGGAAATCGCCAGCATCTGCGCGGCGCACCGCCGCTCGCGGGCATCCTTGCCTTCCAATCCATCGGCGAGGGTGGTCAACCGCGCGGACAAATCCATCATCGTGTCCGAGTCCAGCGGCACGCGATCCCGCCGGAATGCCGCGGGCCCCTCGGCAGGTGGCGCGAAATTTCCGCCGAAAAGCGGCGCTGCCGTTCCCACCAGCAGCAGCGCGATTTTCAAGAGGTGCAATTTTCCGCAAAACATCTTAAGAAATATGAAGCAATTCTTACGCCTGCCCACAAGCGAAGATTGCAGAGTAGGGGGGCATGCGCCATTTTTCATTCATGCCTGAAAGCGTTCCGACCTTCGAAACCCGCGAAGAAGTCATGTTTTTCGATACCGACTGCGGCGGCGTCGTCCACAATCTCGCCTACCTGCGGATGATCGAGACCTGTCGCACGCGCCTCGCCGCCAAGCTTGGCATGGACCTCCGCACCATGTCGGAAACCCGCATCTATCCGGTCGTGACCCGCACGGAGATCGACTACAAGCGTCCGGCGAAGCTCGGTGACTGGCTCGTCGTCCGCGGTCAGCTTGGCGAGGTCTCCAAGGCCCGCTTCTGGTGCATCTTCGAGATGATCCGCGAGTCCGACGAAGCCTTGCTCGTCACCGCGCGGCAGTCGCTCGCCCTCGTCCAGATGCCGGAGGGCAAGCCGCTGCGCCTGCCGAGGGAGTGGATCGGGAATTGGTCGGCAACCTCACCCAATTGACCCGTCATGGAGTGCGGTGGCAGAGCGCAGCGCCGACACCGCTTTGGATTCTTCCCAGCGGTGGCAGCGGACCGGGACGACGGGTCCATCCAAAGCGGTGTGGCGCTCCGCTTCCCACCGCACTCCAAAGGGGGCCGCAGGGCGGCGACTCAGAACTCGCAGTTTCCGGGGGTCCGGGCGAAGGGGATCACGTCGCGGATGTTCGCCATGCCGGTGACGAACATGAGCAGACGCTCGAAGCCGAGGCCGAAGCCGGCGTGCGGGACGCTGCCGTATTTCCGGAGGTCGGCGTACCAGGAGTAGGCTTCGGGATCGAGGTCGTGTTTAACGAAATTTTCTAGCAGGACAGCCAGCCGCTCCTCGCGCTGGCTGCCGCCGACGATCTCGCCGATGCCGGGAACGAGGACGTCCATGGCGGTGACCGTTTTGTCGTCGTCATTGAGGCGCATGTAGAACGGTTTGATTTCCTTGGGGTAGTTGAAAACGGTGACCGGCTTCTTGAAATGGTCTTCCGTGAGCCAGCGTTCGTGTTCGGATTGGAGGTTGAGGCCGTATTCCACGGGGTATTCGAATGTCTTGCCGCTTGATTTGAGCAATTCGACGGCAGCGGTGTAGGTGATGCGTTCGAACGGGCGGCTGGCGACGAATTCGAGGCGTTCGCGCAGGCCTTTATCCACAAATTTCTCAAAAATGGAGAGGTCTCCCTCGTTGTTTTCGAGGGCCTCCTTCACCAGGTATTTCACCAGTGCTTCGGCGAGATCCATGTCGCCCTCGAGATCGCAGAACGCGACCTCGGGCTCGATCATCCAGAACTCGGCCGCGTGGCGCGAGGTGTTCGAGTTTTCCGCCCGGAAGGTGGGGCCGAAGGTGTAGATGTTGGAAAGCGCGCAGGCGAATGTCTCACCTTCTAACTGGCCGCTGACGGTGAGGAACGCGCGCTTGCCGAAGAAATCCTCCTCCACCTTCGATGTCTGACCATCGGGCAGCGTGGTGACGCGGAACATTTCCCCGGCTCCCTCGCAATCGCTGGCGGTGATGATGGGCGTGTGGACGTAGATGAAATCCCGTTCCTGGAAAAACTTGTGCACGGCGTAGGCCATCCGGCTGCGCATGCGGAAAACGGCACCATAGAGGTTGGTGCGCGGGCGCAGGTGGGCGATGGAGCGGAGGAATTCCGTGCTATGTCCCTTCTTCTGCAGCGGGTAGTCGTCCGGTGCCTCGCCGAGCAATTTCAACGAGGTTGCCTGCATTTCCCACGCTTGTCCGGCAGCGGGCGAGGGAATCAATTTCCCACGCACCTCGACCGACGCGCCGGTGCTCATTTTTGAAATCGACTCGTAGCCGGGAATCCCGGCATCGGCGACGATCTGGAGGTTTCCAAGGCAGGTGCCGTCGTTGAGTTCGAGAAATGAAAAGGCCTTGGAATCCCGGCGGGTGCGCACCCAGCCGGCGACGTGCAGTTCATCGGTGGGTTCGGTGCGCTTGAGAACGTGCTTGATCAGTGATCGCATGGGTTTGGATATTCAGCGGCGGCGGTTTTGTCAAAGCAGCTCCGGGGATTTATTGATAGCTGGTCGTGAAACGGCGGGTAATAGCTTCTTCAAAAGTAACTCGCCCATGAAATTCATTTCCCGCTTCCTGATCCTCGCCACCCTAACTGCCGCGCAGGCATGGACACCCGGTCAGGAACCTCCGGCGATGGCGCTGGATTCATTTGTGCTGCCGGAGGGGCTGGAGATCACCGCGTGGGCCGCTTCGCCGATGCTTTTCAACCCCACCAACCTGGACATCGATCACAAGGGCCGCATCTGGGTGACGGAAGGGGTGAATTACCGCCGCAAGTCCGACCGGCAGCCGGGTGGTGACCGGATCGTGATCCTGGAAGACACCAATGGCGACGGAAAGGCCGACACCTCCAAGGTGTTCTGGCAGGATCCGGAACTCGTTTCACCACTGGGCATCGCGGTTTTCGACAATGTGGTGATCGTCTCGCAGCCGCCGAACCTGCTCAAGCTGACGGACGTCAACCGCGATTTGAAATTCGACCCGGCCTCCGGCGACACCCGCGAGGTTCTTCTAACTGGATTCAACGGGAAGAACCACGATCACTCCCTGCATTCGGTGACCGGCGGTCCTGACGGGAAATGGTATTTCAACCAAGGAAACACCTGCTGCGTGTTCACCGACAAATCCGGCAAGACCTTCCGGATCGGCAGCATCTACTACAAGAACGGTGGTGGCGAATGGCCGGTGGATACCACGGCGATCTCGGGTGAGGCGAGCGATGACGGCTTCGTATACGTCGGCGGCGCCACCGTCCGCATGAACCCGGATGCAACTCATGCGGAGGTCGTCGGCTACAACTACCGCAACTCCTATGAGCAGACGATCAACTCACGCGGATTTGTCTTCCAGAATGACAACGACGATCCGCCGGCCAGCCGCACCAGCCATGTGATCGAGCATGGAAACGCCGGCTATTTTTCAAATGACGGGAAGCGTTTTTGGAAAGCGGATCAACGTCCGGGGCAAGACACACCCACCGCCCACTGGCGGCAGGAAAACCCGGGAAGCATGCCTGCGGGCGACGTCTATGGCGGCGGATCTCCCACCGGAATCGCGTTTTACGAGAACGGCGCGCTTGGTGACCGCTTCAATGGCACGCTGCTTTCCTGCGAGGCTGCTAGAAACGTGATATTCGGCTACCAGCCGAAAGCTGATGGAGCCGGATTCGAGCTGGAGCGCATGGATTTCCTCACCACCAATCCGGAGAAGCAATTCGACGGTGCCGACTTCACCGGTGGCGCGAAAAAGCACGTGAGCGCGTCGGTTCAGGAGAAGTTGAAATTCGGTTTCCGCCCCTCCGACGTCTGCGTCGGCCCGGATGGCGCGCTCTATGTTTCCGACTGGACCGACCCGCGTGTGGGCGGCCATGACACCCAGGACGATGCCGCTTCCGGCATCATCTATCGGATCGCACCAAAGGGCTTCAAGCCGTCGGTCCCGCAGATTGATCTGGCAACGCTGGATGGAGCGATCACGGCCTTGAAATCACCTGCGCCGAACGTTCGCTGGCTCGGTTATCAAAAACTGAAGGCCGCAGGTGCCACCGCCTATGATGCGGTTGCGAAAGTCCTCAATGATTCAAATCCCTATGTCGCGGCCCGCGCGATCTGGCTGATGCCATACATGGGTGAAAAGGGATTGGCCAAGCTTAACACCCTACTTTCCAGTGACGATGCCGCCAACCGGCTGACCGCCTTCCGTGCCATCCGCCGCACGGACGGTGCCATCGACGATCTCCCGTACGCTCGCAAACTCGCGAATGATCCGGCCCCCGAGGTGCGTGTGGAGGCCGCCCAGGCGATGCGCAACCGGGGCTTTGATGAGGCCCGTGATGTGCTTGTCACCGTGGCTGAAGGATATGATGGCAAGGACCGCTCCTATCTGGAGTCCTTCGGGATCGGCGCAGGTCACCATGCCGAAGCCCTGTGGAAGGCGATCGGTCAAAAAATGAAGCCCGGTGCACCGCTGGAATGGTCGGACACCTTCGCCCGGCTCACCTGGCGATTGATGCCTGAGGCGGGCGTTCCTTCATTGCAAGCGCGCGCGTCGGCAGCCAGCCTGAGCGATGCACAGCGCAAGCTTGCGGTTGACTCCATCGCCTTCATCAAGTCGAGGGCCTCGGCCGAAGCTCTGATGGATCTCGCTGTCGAAGGTTCTCCGGTTAGAGATCAGGCGTTGTGGTGGTTGGGCAACCGCAGTGATGGCGAGTGGGCATCATTCGACCTCAGACCCGAACTGGAAAAACGGGGTTTGACCGAAAAGAAAGTTCCGTTGGTTGAAATCACCGTTCCAGCCAAACCCGAGACCAGGAAATTTTCCGTAGCCGACGTGATGCCCCTCAAGGGGGATGCCTCCAAGGGGAAGCTAACCGCCGGCCGATGCATCATGTGTCACAAGATCGATGAAGCCGGCTCGGACTACGGACCCGCGCTCAAGGGATTTGGCAGCCGCCAGCCGCCCGAGGTGGTTGCGAGGTCCATGGTCGATCCATCCTTCGATATTTCACAGGGTTTCGAAGGCGCCGAGATCAAGCTCAAGGATGGAAAATCTATCGACGGCCATATCATCTCGGACGCGGATCCTGTCGTGATCCAATCGACCGGTGGTGTCA
>Ga0163144_10030723_pt1 | contig 10268 bp, 5 predicted proteins | sample OliLak19BULKMAT1_FD_123175 | JGI IMG/M metagenome (GOLD analysis project Ga0163144, IMG submission 123175) | Freshwater microbial mat bacterial communities from Lake Vanda, McMurdo Dry Valleys, Antarctica - Oligotrophic Lake LV.19.BULKMAT1 | ecosystem: Environmental > Aquatic > Freshwater > Lake...
AGCGAGACGAGCGAGTTGTTGCAAGAAGAAGACCAAGAGGATATCCAAGAGTTGAAACTGCTGTTGGCAGACAGTTCGTCGGCGGCAGACTCGGACACGGAATCCTCTATCAACAGCAGCAGCCACAAGCCGTCCGCCTGCCCCGACCTCCTCCTGTACCAACAAGAGGCAGAAACAACAGCTATGGTTATCTCATCCTCCGACGACACACATGCGGATACCAACTCGCGACATCATGGTGACGAAACACAACAAGAACAACCACCATCCGAAATCACCGAGTTTGAGGAAGTAGAGCAAAGTCTTCAAGCGCTAGTCGTGTCAGCCGACAAGTCATCTTCGTTTGATTTGAACTTTTTGGATGCCTTGTGTCGATCCCGGTCCTCCGACAATCATAGTGGAAGCCTCGCTCTGCCTCCCAGTTGGAGTGGAGAAGGACAACTCGTTGTACGGTCTGCATCGAAGGATAGTGGCGACATTGTCTCCTTCCAATTGAGTTTCTTGGAACAACAGCTTACTTGCACGGAGGGCGGTGACGACGACGACTGTCCAAGTGTTGAGGAAGAGGACGAAGCAGATGGCGAATACACTGGTGATTTTTTGGCATTGCAAGCCATGATTGCGGAGTATGAAAATGAGCAACAACAACCAGAAGGAACGGATGACCAAAACGCAATAGTAGACTACCCGTACGATGAAACACCCGACCTGTCGGTGACATCCACAACAACTACAGCCGTGTGGGAACACAAAACTATCCCTGACACGACAGCTTCATCTACGATTCCGACATTGCTGCTACAAATGGATCCGTCGCAATCTATGGAGGATATCGCACAACAGTACGACCCAACAACGGATGGGAGCACTTCTACAGCCATCATTTGTCTCGATTCATCTGAGGACAGAGTCAGCGAGATTCAATCGCAAGACTCAAGTAGCTCGCAGTTGGACGAAGAAGAAATGCGGGTTATGGTTTTGCAGAAAATGGTGGCCGCGTATGAAGAACAACAGCAAAACAATAGAATCGACGAAACTCCATCGAAGGATACGACCAGCTCGGAGTACGACGACGAAGAGTTGCGGGTTATGGCTTTGCAGAAAATGATTGCAGCGTATGAAGAAGGGCAACGCGAACAGCAAGAAAGAGGAGGAGACGCAGATTGTGATATCCCGTGTGGTCGTGATGATATTGCTTCCAGTACTATTGAGCCTGATGACGCATTTTGTACAGCCCTAGCAGAACTTGCGAAAGTTGCTGGCCTCGACGACATGGGCACCCCCTCACTGAAGGGAGACTCCCACTTTGCTCAGCAGGAGCCAGACACGAGTCACTGCCGCAAACCGCGTGCAAGTGTGCCGTCTGCGCCTACAATTGGAGAGGCAATGAAACCCGCCGATTGTTATTCGGCAAAAAGCCTACCAGTCCTTTCGGAAGGTTCAGGTAGCCGACATTCTGGTGCACTGGTAGCAAGCAGGAAATCTCAGTTGGAAAGCCGTCTCGCGCCGAAGACAAGTAGTGAGAACCACAGTCCATCCAATTCAAATGATATTCAGAAGTCGAAGTCAGAGGAAGAATTCCTCTTCTTAGAAGCGATGATTTCGACTTACATGGAGCAGCAGGACAACCGAGCAGAACAAGAAACGACGGAGAGCGGTAAAAAAATTTCCTTGCTTTCGTCGCCACGAGAGACAAAGGGGGGGTTGATTGCTGAAAGCGAATCAGGTGAGGACATCACAACCAAGAAGCGAAAAGGTTCCGATGCTTCACTATCAGTAGATACGCAGAGTTCCCACCCTGAAACCACTTCTGATGAGACTGTAACTGAGGATACAGAGACGTTGAATCAGTCGGATACGGAAGATGAAGACGTTCTGACCCTCAAGGCCATGATCGCGGAGTATGAGAAGGAATCGGACATAGCAGAAGATTCCCCGGATGACCATGAGCAAGCCGCTGGTGGTAATATATCAGCGTCATCTGGTTTGACACGTGGTGCGGACATGGAATTACCAGATAATAATGCATCGGGTGATGGCGCAGCAGGGCGTGGTGTTAGTGTAATCACATCGCTTAAGGAACCCCGAGCAAAAGATTTGTCAGAGCCGACGAGAGCTACGCCCACGGTATGCGTGGAAGACAATATCAATGCGGAGATTGCTTCGCCGTTGGCAAAGGAAGAGAGCGAAGCCATGGATGAGATTGCATCACATGTAATCCCGGATGAAGAGCCCTGTTTCGGGGCTTGTGGTGGAAGTGGAAGTGAATGTGATCCGTATCAGCTGGTCCAGCATAACGTCCTCGCTTCTGATCCCGCGTTGACAGCAACACAGGCTGTGAAAAGCCCACCTCGCGTTGCTCGAAGAAGTGCTGTGACAAATGGCGAGGAAGAGGATCGGACGTATAGTGAAAGCAAGGGCGGCCCAATCTATTCTCCTACGCCTGCGGCAAGAACGCCATTTGATATTGCTACCCTCTCAGCAGCAGAGAAAAACTGGCTTTTGATTCGAGAGCTTCGGTACGTCCAGCTGCAAGGATCTGATATGTTTGACGCCATCACTGACAAAATTGAGTCTTGGCGTCATCACGAATCTAAAGCGCAATATCAGCAACCGCAGAAGCGACAATTGAGGCAGCGCTCTAGGAACGACACGTCGAACCCCATTATTTGTGATGAAGAAAAATATTTGGTTAAAGAGACAAGGTCTCCGTTAGCGAAAGCTGGCGCAAAAAATCTCATTCGAGAGTTGGCGTATGTTCAAACTCAAGGACCGGACATCGCTGATTCAATTCAGCACAAAGTTCGGTCCTGGCAACGTCAAGAGTCCGAGCGTGAACTGAGTAAAGAATCCACTACAAGTACTGCTGAGAATGCAAAGCAAACACTCTTTGGTGTTGAACAGGGTGTCCGAAAGTCAGACTTCAAAACTGAAGGTCTAGCTACACTTGACGAGAAGTCGAAGTGTCGCCAAGAAAAACTGCTGACTTCTGAAAACACAGAGATTACTCACTGGGGTAGCTCGACCTGTAGTAAGAGCTACAGTGTGACAAGCTATAGCTCCTCACCGGGCGCAGGCTGTGATGCGCGAAGCAGGCGTGTCTTTGTGGCGCCAACTGGTGTACTCTCCCCAATAGAATCAGGCGCAGGCTCTTCCTTCGACTGGGATACATCGCCAGAGATGGCAGGTATTGTCAGCGAGCCCATTTGTTCTTCAGAAGACGAGAGCGATGAGGAAGTAACCATCGAGATCACCGTCCATTCCTTCTATGACACTTTGGCGTCTGATGAGGAAGAATGGACAGTTCTCACAATTGATGGCCAGGCTGGTGTTTATGAGTTCTTCGACTTCGATCATATAGATAACGAAGGCGATGACGTTTATGGTGTAGTTGGTCGCGGCGTGTCCGACAACATCTCAACTATCAGCGATCTAAGCTTTCCAACGGTTGTCAGCAGCCCCCCGAAAGAGTCATCGGCAGCACCTGCTGTTATCGTGCTTCCAGCTTCTCCTCGCTCAAGGAGCAAAGCTTCTGCAAAAGCAAGTCGCATTCGTTCAGCGCAAAGAAGATTACGTAAAGTAGCCACTTCGCCCAGGAAAAGTCCTTCTCGACGTCGGCTACCATTTCAAAACGTAAAACTTCGTCGCGCACAGTCGAACCCTGCTCGCTTGCCGGAAATGAGACACGCAGCACGTTTGCTGCTTTTGAAAGAACAGCTTAATTCTGTGGATCACCCCGAAGGAGAGCAAGCAAGAAGTCTCCGTCGTTGCTATAGCGATAAGCCAGTAAGTGAAGAAACCTTCGGCCACGGCAATGACCAAAAGAGGCATAAAACACCTGCCGTTTCCAAATGCATTCTTGACTTTTCCTGGGATGAACTCGAGCAGCTCGAAGACAACGAAGAACGCATGGACCACGATGGATTCTCTGACAAGCTCACTTGGAAATTACAAATCGAAAACGATACCTCAACATCAAGAGAAATAAAAGTCTTCACGCCAGATTCTGCTTTAACTCCTCCTCCTCCACCAGTTCAATTTGGCGCCACACAGATCGGTAAGAAGGACGACTTCTATCAGAGTGTTTCGGTTTCTTTTCTAGCGCAATCCATTCAAGACAGCGTCATTGCTAAGGTAATGGACGAGGCATTAAGAATTTTGCGAAGCGGCGGTGTGCTGAACGTGCTTGACATTAATGGTGCCGCCATAGAAAGAATCCAGCAAAACGCTCGGTACCACTCTTTGAACTTCCGCAAAGCCACGGAAGAAGACCAGCAACGAGTTGACACCAATACTCTGTCGATATTAGAGAAAAGTGGCCTCAAAACGAAATTCAGTGTTGCAGACCCTCGTATTACACATTGGGCAGCAACCAAAACCGAGCATTTATACCCAGCGATAAATCAATGCTTAACAAAAGCAATCAAAGAAGACTGCCTAGATCTAATCTTTGGCACGAAGGAGGGGATTCCAGTACAATTTTGAAACCATAGTAATAAAGGAATAGACATGAAGTAAACATCCCCGATAATGTAGTCACCTCTATTTCTAGTACTAAATGGAAACACCTTGCTTCTCAGTCAAACTTTGCCAGTGGTTTCCTGGATACATTTTCAAGGCGGGCCGCGAATCGGCCGCCGGACGGGAGAAGGCGTGTAAATGAGGAAAAGAAGTAACAGAACATTGCATTTTTAAGCTTCAAAAACACATAAATAAATACAGGACGTTTTCTGTCGGCACTGTCACATGAACGGGAAAATAAAATGGGCACCCCAAGACACACTAAAACCCCGCGAAAATCGCCTGCTTTTCTGCATCGAGGGGAGGCCATTTCTGCTTGGTCTTGTCTTTCATGTGCTTCCAGCTATCAAAGTTAGAGCTGTCCAGAGGGTCCTTGATTTTTGGTACCCACGGCGCCTTGATCTCTCTGGCACGGTACTGTTCAAATGGCAAATCCGCGAACCAAGGATGATTAAAAACATCTTTCTGACCGTTTTTCAGTTGACCCAGTCTCTGGCTCGGCACTTTGCCTAGCATCTTGCCAATAATATCAATAGCATCATCCTTTCCGTGGAGGATTGGATGGGCTTCGTATTTAGCGGAACAAATCTGTCGGTATAGATCTAGCTGATCCATTCCTTCCTTGTAGAAAGGTGTGTCGCCGGTGATCATCTCATTAATCAATACGCCAAGGGACCAAATATCAGCAGCACTGTTGTGCCCTCGATTCAAAATGACTTCTGGCGCAATATACAGTGGGGTCCCGCAAAATGTGTATGTTTTGTCGACAATTTTTTTCGCTGCAACATACGTTTTCATTTGTTAGATAGTGAGCACCAAAAAGCAAGCGAGATCGAAGCCGGCACCCTCAACACAACTTACCGAAACCAAAGTCAACGATGACAGGATAGCCTTTGTGGTCAATCAACACATTCTCAGGCTTCAAATCACGGTAAATCATCTGGCGGCGATGCATGTATGCCAGACCCTCATAAACTCCAGCAGCATAAAATTTTGCTGTTGCTTCGGGGACGCCATCAAAGATAGGGGAATGGATTCGATTAAAGAGCTCGCCACCTTGGACCAAACCCAGCATCATGTATACAAAGTCGTCGTCTGAGAATGTCTTGACTAAACGCAGCAATCCAGGATGATTTAATTGTTTCATAATGTTCATTTCCTGCACCACTCCCTTGGCTTGATGTGCTTGTATTAACTCCGACTTTGACTGAATTTTCAGCGCATATACATTGTTCCTATCAGCATCATTCTTAATCGAAATAAGCCAAACTTGGCCAAATGTACCAGAACCCAGCATGACATGCCTGATCAAGTCGTCTAATTCTGCGCTTCGCTCGACATGGGAGACCCTCCCCTCTTCTGGGCGGCGCCCATGGCCGAAACGAGTTGTGTCGAAAAGAGCTCGACATCCTTTAAGGTCCAAGACACCGCAAATGGTATCCTCCTCTACGGTGACAGTGTGAACCGCTTTCGTCTTGACCGGCATTGATTGTACGTACTCAGAAGCGGTTTCCCTGTCGATTTCTTTGCCACTCTTTTTGGCTGATTTCGCGTATTGGTTGTCCAGAGAAAGCAATTCTTCTCCAAAGTAGGTTCCTTTTTCGGCCGTGAAGTTATGGCTTGCTTCACCTGACGAAGAAGTAACTTTGAGTTTTCCCTCGCGCACCATGTAGAGCGCTGCGTCGGTCTCACTCCCTTCTGTCATGATGACGGTTCCTTTTGGAAATTTCATTTCATGTACCTGGCCGGCCATGGCGTCCAAAACAGCAGGTTCGAGGTACGTGTCGTGAATGATCTTGATCGCAGACTATCATCACATCACGATGCGGTTAGGAGAAGAAGAAAACATAGAGCACAATTGTTGAGATCGGGTTGGCATACTGACTTGCGTTGCCAAAACAAAAGATGACAAAAAGAAAACAATGAAATTTCGACGCTGCCCTGGTCTGGCTTGTATACATACCAAAATACGTTTTTCTTCCGCTTTGAGGATCAACCTCTCGAGGTTTCCCAAGACCTTGTCGAACGTTTGCTTGTCAATCTTCATGGCCATACCCTTGGTAACGGCAATAACAGTTGCGTTTCGCGGTTCGTTCGTGACGAGAGCTTTTTCACCAAAGTAATCTCCTTCGCCAAGGGAAGCATCTTCATATTTGGACTGGCCTACGGTGATATCGGTAACCTTGACTTCACCCTCTTGGATCATGAAAAACGCATCACCAACATCACCCTTCTTGACCAGAGTGTCATTTGGTTCAAATGGGACGGGTGTCATTGCGGAACTGAGTTTTTGCAAATCAAAAATCTCCAGGTCTTTGAGGAAGGTAATCTTCCTGAGTAGCTCCAGTTTTTGTTCGGCTGACTGCATGTTCTTCTTCTGTAACACAGACCGAAACGACTTTTGATCCACTCGAAAGGTGGTGCAGGTTCCTTTTGCCTTGACAGTGGCAGCGCGGGGGGAGGAATAAAGCAGAGCCAGCTCCCCAAAGGAAGATCCAGCACCAGACGAACCTACTTCATTTTCGTCCACAATGTAGACCACGTCTCCTTGGTAGACCACGTAGAAAAAGTCAGCTACAGCATCTCCTTGATGCAAGATCATAGCACCATCGGCGAATTCTTTCTTTTCAAAGGCATCGACGATGCTGCTAAGCTCACGCTTTCCCAAGTCTGCAAAGATGAAACTTTCCGTGATGGTCTTGGTAATAAAGGACCTTTCTTCTTCGGACTTTGGATACACAGGAAGCTTGAATCCTTTCAAATCATCCACATTGAGTGGAGCCACAAAGACATTTCGCAAGTGATGAGCCTGTGTCTTGATATTCTGTCCAAGCGTATGCGGTAAGGCAATCGCCAAGGAAGCGACTTGCATCGTCATCTTTCCCACTGGCTTGACCGCTTTGTCTGCTACAAAGTCGACCCCATCCTTGACCGCTCCCACAGTAGCATCGGCGACTTTTTTGGTTCCTTCGACAATGTGTTTGGCACTGTGTTGCGCTGCCAAAATAAAACGGGAACTCAAATCCATTTCCTCATTCCCTTCCTCCACCGCATCTGCACCCTTACTGGAACCACAACCCATGTTGTTGTTATTTTTATTTATATGGAGTACAAGGACTTTGTGCTTCCTCCTCTTACTTTGAGTTGGTCTTTCTACAACAGTATGCTTGTTGATTAGCTAAGGGATTGGTTTGTTTACTATAGAGACAGGACTGAGTGCAGTTAGTACGAGTACTAGCTAGTAGTAGTACCGGTTGGCATTCAGGTAACAGACGGGCTAACTAGCTAGTAGCAAGCCAACTACTAAAAGTTGTTGCTGATAGTGGATATGTCGTCGCCTGTCGTTGGATTGGCCTTCCCTTGTTAATTAATTCACTTGTTACCTTACTGATACGGTGTCAGTTCCCGGTTGTTGCGTCCGCTTCGTGCACCTGACATTCGAAGATGAAATCCAAACAAACTATTAGTACTACACTACTGTAGCTAGCTAGCTAGCTACTAGCTAGCTACTACTTACAATCCATAGCGGTTGAAGCCAGCGCGTGTCCGACTGGGACTTGGTAGTACCAGTACTACTGGTGATAGTAACTCGCGCCGGTCGCGCACGGTCTTTTCAATCCCCCGGTTGGGACGGTTTTGGTGCTGGTAGGTAGCTTCTCTCTAGCTAGCTAGCTAGTTAGCACTAGTACTTGTATGGTAGCTACTCTAGCCCACCGAAAACGTCGTGACAATTGCTAGAGTACGACGTAGCTAGCGACCTAGAGCTGCATTGGCTAGTAGTCCAAAGTTTGTCGTCTTTCTTGAGCTAGCTAGGAGTAGCGAGGTTTGCTGGCCGATCCCTCACTGTAGTAGGTGGAAGAAAACTAGGGCTTCCTCCTGGCTGAGCGAAGATGCTGGGCTGCTGGAGCCAGTGACCTAGCTGAAGCGGTGGTAGTGAGGCAAGAGCCACTGCAGCATTTGTTTACCCCACTCAGTCACTCAGATCTAGAGCTCGCTCTAGAGGATGGGACAGGCTAGCTAGATGATAAGGATGATAGATACAAGCTAACTAGATTGGTGCCAGTAGTCTACAGTGAGCTCCACGATCATGACAATCATGTACTGCTAATAGTCTAGCTGCAAGGTCGTAGAACTAGAGCTACCGGTACAGGTAGCTACTTCAGTAACATGAAAAGTGGAAGCTGCAACCCTATCAACCATGGTCGAGGTCAAATTTTCAAATTCGCCAATTTTTCCTCCAAGGAAAATCCTTTCTATGTGTCTCCTAAGTATCTTGCGCGCCAGTCGCGACATTAAAGATTCGCTCTGACAAAGGAGGTATTGTGCGATCTATTTCTTGCTGGAATTGTAACTGGAAATTCAAAAATGCCTGCACGGATCGGAACGGGTTGGTGCCTCGGCGTCGCTCTCCCCTCACCCGACCACTCGTACTGTATCGGCTAACCGGTACTACTAGCTAGCTAGCTAGTACTTGCTAGTACCATGCTTGGATCTCAGCTGTCGATCTGTCTTCTCTTCCTCCCTGACACGCGTGAACACCGCTTCTCCTCTCGCTCCAATCAATTGAAAACTGCACATGCATGTGCATGCATGTAGCTGCTGCTCTAACTACTGACCAACACTATCCCATCAGTTCCTGCATCGAGACCAAGTCTCGTGTATAGTACTGTTGTTTACTACCATCGACTACTAGAACTGTAAAGAGAAGACCACAATGGGTTGCGGCGGATCAAAAGAAGCAGTCGAAGAGACACCTGCGGTATGTTGATGACCCTCTAGACTACTATCTGCTCTAGAGTAGTAGTTACACACATGTTCACCCGATCTGAAGCACATGCAGGAATGTGCTGTGCTGTGCAAGAAGGCAACGCAATCCCAACCAATTTTCTGCTGTGTCTAACACCTCGTCTCTTCTATTCTTTATTCGTTCGCTACAATTATATAGGAGCCAGGAAAGGTCGAGGATTCCTCCAGTGGAAAGCGATTCAATGAACTCTATAAGATTGGCAAAGAGGTGAGTTCAGTCCTGGCTTTTTTACTTTTGTGGCTGCACTGCACCGATGCGCCTGATCATGGACATGACAGTCATGACCCGACATTGTATACGCCGCCGTAGAGGTACACGAAGCCATTACTCACACGAACACAATTCTTCTTTCCGCTTTTCGTGTGTCTCTTTTACTCTCCATGCAACAACTACTGTAAACTACTACTGTAGCTTGGTTCTGGAGCCTTTTCAGTGGTGAAGGAAGGAGCACATAAACAATCTGGGGAATCATTTGCTATTAAGATTGTGACCAAGGCCAAGTTAACCCCAGAGGATGAACAAGCTTTGAAGGATGAGATTGATGTCTTGACGGCACTCAAACACAGCAATATCATTCGGCTTTATGATGTTTTTGAAGAGAAAGAATTCTATTACCTAATCACAGAAAAGATGTTGGGAGGAGAATAGTTTGATCGCATCGTTCAAAAGAGTTACTATAACGAGAAGGAAGCAAGAGACACCTGCAAAATTCTCTTCCAAGCAATGGCGTATTGCCACAAACACAAAGTAGCACATCGAGATTTGAAGCCCGAGAACTTGCTATTGACGGTACGTGCTACTATACGATGTTACTATCCCGTACTGAACCAGAGTTATGGTAGTGGACATGGTCTGTCTATTTCCATGAAGGTGTATGCCATTCCATTCCAAATCCAGGTGAAGAAATGCAATGAGCATCTGCTTTGCTTTTGCTAACTCG
>Ga0163144_10030724_pt1 | contig 10268 bp, 11 predicted proteins | sample OliLak19BULKMAT1_FD_123175 | JGI IMG/M metagenome (GOLD analysis project Ga0163144, IMG submission 123175) | Freshwater microbial mat bacterial communities from Lake Vanda, McMurdo Dry Valleys, Antarctica - Oligotrophic Lake LV.19.BULKMAT1 | ecosystem: Environmental > Aquatic > Freshwater >...
CGGTGAAGGCGTCCGTGCTCAGGCCGCCCCTGTTCAACGCGAATTCTCGCAACCAGCCTTCGACATGAGCCGGGGTCCAGGTGCGCACCTTCGTTCGGGCCGTCTCTTGCTCCGCTGGGCTGAGCTTGGGGAAGTTTGGAGACGATTCGATTTCAGCCACGAGATCCGCCCGGCTCCACGTCGGCGGCAGCTCCGCGGCGACTTTCTGAATCTGGCGCTCGATGATCGTGCGCACCTGCCCGGCGATTTCCGGGAAAGTGATCGAAAGGGTGTCGTCTTTGAGGGTGATCATGGGCGGGCGAAACGGCTGGTCGCGATGGCTATATTAAAAGCATGTGCTGCGAGCCTGAGCGTTGGGGATCGGCTGGACCGGCGGCGACAGCTTCACGGTGCGTTCCCGCGCCGGTTGCCGCCCGGCGGCGAAGCCCTTCGACGCGGGCGACGAGCGCCCCGGCAGCGCAGGTGATTTCGGGTTTCTTCATTCTCGCAGTGACTCCATTACGCCGCGGGCTGATCCGTCGCTTGCGGACGGGCGCGCAACGCGGCTTGCTGTCGGCGGGCGGCGACACCGATCCGCTGGTAATGCGCGACCAATTCCTCGGGCGTGAGGTCTTTGGTCTCTTTGTAGATGCGGGCCTGCGCGCGGCGCTTTATTTTCACGCACTCGTATTCTTCAATTTTCATAGGCGATGACCTCGGCGGGAGTGTTGATGCTCAGGCTCTCAAAACCGTTGATCAGGTTGACGCCATGATACAGCGGGATTTTGTCGAAGTGAACGCTGTGCCTGAAGTATCAACTCACGATGCAGCGGCAGCGATGCACGCTGGCCAGGGCCACGTGCAGGGCGTCCGTCGCCCATTTCGCCGTGACCACGCCGGCAGCGAGGTAAGCGTCGCGCAAGCGGACTGCCTCTACGGAGACGCTGACGAATTCCGCCCACGGCAGATGCTCCTCATGGACCCGCCGGACGCGCTCGGGCGCTTCCTGAAGTTCATCGACGACGACTTCCGAGACGACCAACTGGAATCGTCCGGCTTTGACCTGGGTGAAAAACTCCCGGCTCGCCGCGTCGATGCCCGGATCGAACACGCCGCCATAGACGGAGGTATCGGCATAGACGCGAATGGCCATGCCGCTGACCGTAGCGGGCCGGTCGCGCTGACTCAATCACGGCCTTGTTCGTGATCGCCGCCTTGCTTTCCGGATGAGCCCGGCGCCGACGGAGAAGCCGTCGAGCCACGGCTGCCCGGGCACGACGAGGTAGTTTTGCGGCGCGCTTTGGAGTTCCGCGGTCCACGCTTCACCCGAGACGGCGTTGATCTTTCCCGCCGCGATCTTCACCGCAAAAGGAGTGCGCGCCGAGAAGCGGATCCACAGCGCCTCGCTCTGATCCATCGGCATCATGACGCCGCCCTTCTTTATCCAGGAAGCCGGAGCGGTCCCGGCGAAGTCGTCCACCGAATGCAGCGGGAGGGCGCCCAGGCCGGCCGGGAGCGGATACGTCCTGCCATCGTCGGGAATCCGCAGCGTCTGTTGAAACCCGATGGTCAGAGCGGCCAAAGGATCGCCGTCCAAGCCCACGGCAAACCGCGCGGGCGGGCGCACGGCGGCTTCGATTTCGGCGGCGGTCAATGAATTCGCGCGGGCGCGCAATCGGTCCTGCTCGGTGGGGCTGAGTTGTCGGAAGCCCCAGCGGGATTCCAGTTCCGCCAGCAGTCCGGCCCGTTCCTCGGGCTGCTGCAATTCCGGGAGCATGATCTGCAACTGGCGCTCGAAATGGGCGCGAACTTCCTGCGCGATTTCGGGGAAGGTGAAGCGGAGGGCGTGGGCTTGGAGGTTGATCATCGGCGTGCGGGAGTGGGCGAGGTCACCGGTCGCCAGCGCGCATCTGGCGGGAGATGGCGGAAACCTTTTTGGCCGGCATGGCGCGCACGGCGCGCAGAAGTTCGGCGACCACGGTGGGGCGTTCGCGGATGATTTCGAGCAGATCGCTGGGAAACCTTCCCGGCCAGCAGCGCATCGGGATTTTCGCGCAGTTCCTCGGCCAGCCGCCGGATATTTTGATTTCCCCGGAAGCGCCTGCTCACCCCGCTCGATCTTGCTCAGGTAGGAAGGCTCGATGCCGACCCGGTCCGCCAGTTGGCGCAGCGAGAACGCAGGATCGCTCTCCGCTTTCGCCAGGCGGCGCTCCCGCAGGAGTTCTCCGAATGATTGAGTTTGCGCAAACGAAAGTTCCGTCGCCTCGTCGCAATGCCGTGAAACGGGATGCCTTCGGCGTTGCGCTCACGCGTGATCTTCTCAAGAGTCACAGCTCGCATGATTACCGAAGCGCTCGTCCGCGAAACTCTCTCCATCGTCAAATATCCCGGCTTCAGTCGCGACATCGTGTCGTTTGGCCTCGTGAAAAATGTGGGCGTCGAAGGCGGCGACGTGACCGTGCAGATGTCGCTCGCGACCAACGACCCGAAGGTGCCGCAAACCATCAAGACGGAGTCCGAAGCCGCGTTGCGCAGGATCCCGATGATCGGGAACATCACCGTCCGCATCGATATCCAGGCGCCGCCGCAAGCGCCCGCGGCCGGGAGCGCGCCGATGGCTGCGGCCGCGATCGCAGGCATCAAGCACGTCATCGCCGTGGCCAGCGGTAAGGGCGGCGTCGGTAAATCGACCGTCGCGGCAAATCTCGCGATCGCCTTGCAGCAAAGCGGCGCTGCCGTCGGACTGTGCGACTGCGACCTCTACGGCCCGAGCATCGGTCTGATGTTCGGCGCCAACGAACGCCCGATGGCGACCGAGGAAAACCGCATCATCCCCATCGAGCGCTACGACTTGAAGCTCATGTCGATGGGCTTCCTCCTCGACGACTCCGCGCCCGCCATCCTCCGCGGACCGATGGTCACGAAATACACGCAGCAATTTCTCCGGCAGGTCGAGTGGGGCAATCTCGACTACCTCATCCTCGATCTCCCACCCGGCACCGGCGACATCCAGCTCACCATCGTGCAGACCGTGGCGCTGGCCGGCGCAGTGATCGTCACGACACCACAGGAAGTCGCGCTCATCGATGCGCGCAAGGCCGCGACCATGTTCCAGAAAGTGAACGTGCCCGTGCTCGGCCTGATCGAAAACATGAGCTACTTCCTCTGCCCGAGCGACGGCCAGCGCTACGACATCTTCGGCAACGGCGGCGGCGAACGCGAAGCGGCGCGGCTCAAAGTCCCAATGCTCGGACAAATCCCGATCGACATTCCGACCCGCGAAGCCGGAGACCGCGGCCAGCCCATCACCCGCGCTGACGAAACCAGCGCCGTCGCGCAGGCCTTCCGCAAAATTGCGCAGCAGCTCCAGCAAAAGCTCGCGAGCTGAGCCCACAGCGGGCTTCCGTGCGCAATCATTCGGTAAAACGATTGACGCCCGGCGCGGTATGAAGAAATTATCCCCACTCAATGAGCACTCCGACTGACGAACCCGCCGAACTCGTCCGCGAATCTTTGCTCTACAAGGAATTCCTCGCCGAGCGGGAAGAAATCCTCCGGCACAAATGGATCGAGAGCGAGAAGGCCGGGCACGACATCGGTTTCGAAAAGGCGCTGCTCGATTGGATCGTCAAACACCGTTCGTCCTGGCGAACCCAACGACAAAAGGAACCGGTGCACTAGGCACCTGCTCTTTGTCCCTTTAAGGCGATCCTGCGAGGTCGCCAAGGAACATGAACCCCACCTCCACTCCTCCAGCCCCCGCCCCCGGCGCCACGCTCATCCTCGATTGCGCGGCCATCGAGCGCTGCCTCAAGCGCATCGCGCACGAGATCATCGAGCGCAATCCCGACCTCTCCACAGTCGCGCTCATCGGCATCCCTTCGCGCGGCATCGAAATCGCCCGCCGACTTGCCGCCTACATTACGGAATTCAGCGGCACCGCGCCTTTCACCGGCGTGGTCGATGTGGCCATGCATCGCGACGATTTGCACCGCCATCGCCTGCCGCCACGCGTCGAGCGCACCATCCTGCCGGGCGATTTGTCGAAGCTCACCATCGTCTTGACTGACGACGTTCTGTTCTCCGGCCGCACCTGCCGCGCGGCGATGGATTCCATCTCCAGCTTCGGCCGCCCCGCGCGCATCCAATACGCCGTGCTCGTTGATCGCGGGCATCGCGAGTTGCCGATCCGCGCCGATTACGTCGGCAAAAACCTCCCCACCTCGCACGGCCAGCGTGTGCATGTGCGCTTCGAAGCGACCGACGGCATCGCCGACTCCGTGTGGATGAGTCACGACTAAATTCCCCATGAGCGCCGCAACTCCCCTGCAGCAGCAAAAACCCACGAACCAACCCGCACCGTGGACCCGCAAGGACCTCGTCGGCTTGCAGGAACTCTCCGCCGAAGAGATCACCCTCGTCCTCGACACCGCCGCCGCCTTCAAAGACGTCGGCACCCGCGAGATCAAGAAAGTGCCAGCCCTGCGCGGGCAGACGATGGTGAATTTATTCGTCGAAGCCAGCACGCGCACGCGCGTCAGCTTCGAACTCGCCGCGCACCGACTCAGCGCCGATGTCATCAACGTCTCCGCGTCGAGTTCCAGCCTGACGAAAGGCGAGACGCTCAAGGACACGGCGAAAAATCTCGAAGCGCTGCACGCTGACATCATCGTCCTGCGGCACAGTTCGGCGGGCGCGTCGCAATTCCTGGCCGAGCGGCTGGAGGCCAGCGTCATCAATGCCGGCGACGGCGCGCACGAGCACCCGACCCAGGCGCTGCTCGATACTTTCACCGTCCGGGAAAAACTCGGGCGGGTCGCGGGCATCCACGTCGCCATCATCGGCGACATCCTCTTCAGCCGCGTCGCTCGCTCGAACATCCACGCGCTGCTCAAGCTCGGCGCCAAGGTCACGCTTGTCGGCCCGAGCACGCTCGTCCCACGGGAGTTCGAGCGACTCGGCGTCACCGTGACGCACGATCTCGATTCCGTGCTGCCCGCGGTCGATGTGGTCAATCTCTTGCGCATCCAGCACGAGCGGCAGCGCAAAGAATACTTCCCCAGTCTCGGCGAATACACCGCGCTCTTCGGCCTCACCAAACAGCGTGCCGAACGCCTCAAACCCGGCGCGCTCGTCATGCACCCCGGTCCGATCAATCGCGGGGTCGAGATCGACAGCGACATCGCCGACAGCAGCCGCAGCGTGATCCTTGATCAAGTCACCAACGGCCTCGCCGTCCGCATGGCCGTCCTCTACCTCTGCGCCGGCGTCCGCGCGTTTAAATAAGTTCATGTCTGCCACGCTCCTCAAAAACGGCCGCATCATCGACCCCGCCAATCGCCGCGACGAAATCGGCGATCTCTTGCTCATCGATGGACGCATCGCCGATCCCAAGACCGCGCTTCCGCCTGACGTCGAAACGATCGACGCCACCGGCCTGGTCGTCGCGCCGGGTCTCATCGACCTGCACGTCCACCTCCGTGAACCTGGCCAGTCGGCCAAAGAAACCATGGCCACCGGCACGAAGGCCGCCGCTGCGGGCGGATTCACCAGCGTCGTCTGCATGCCGAATACGGCGCCCTCCGTGGACAACCCGAGTGTCGTCACGTGGATTCTGGAAAAGGCGAAAGCGGAAGCAGTCATCAATGTTTTCCCCACCGGCGCGATCACCAAAGGCATCGCCGGTGAAGAACTCGCGCCCATCGGTTCGATGAAAAAAGCCGGCATCGTCGCGCTCACGGACGACGGCCATTGCATACAAAATCCCGAAGTCATGCGCCGTGCGCTCGAATACGCCGGCATGTTTGGCCTCACCGTCATGGACCACTGCCAGGACTACGCGCTCGTCGGCAAAGGCGTGATGCACGAAGGCTACTGGAGCACCGTGCTCGGCCTGCCCGGTTGGCCGGCGATCGGCGAGGAGATCATCGTCTCGCGCAACTCCCAGCTCGCCGAACTCACCGGCACCTCCATCCACTGCCAGCACCTGAGCAGCGGCGGCAGCGTGCGCATTCTGCGCGATGCGCGCAGCCGCGGCGTGCCGCTCAGCGGAGAAATCTGCCCGCACCACATCGCGCTCACTGACGAGTCGATCCGCGGTTACGACACGAACTTCAAGATGAACCCGCCGCTGCGCACGCAGCGCGACATCGACCTGCTCATCGAGGGCGTGGCCGACGGCACGATCACCGTGCTGGCCAGCGACCACGCACCCCACTGCAACTACGAAAAGGAAGTCGAGTTCGACCAGGCGCCCTTTGGCATCCTCGGCTTCGAGACCGAGCTCAGCCTTTTCCTCGACATCCTCGTCCACAAAAAGAAGGCCATCGGCCTGCCGCGGCTCATCGAAATGTATACCCTCGAGCCGGCGCGATTACTCGGTCTCGACCGCGGCACGCTCAGCGTCGGAGCCCCGGCGGATGTCACCCTGATCGCTCCCGACCTCGAGTGGACCGTGGACAAAAACCAAAGCTTCTCCCGCAGCCGCAACACGCCCTTTCACGGATGGGAGCTAAAGGGGCGGGCGGTCCGCACCATCGTCGGCGGGCGCACTGTTTGGGAGGTTTAGCGGCGGCCCGAGGGGCTTGTAGAGCCTTTCATCCGCTCCCTTCTCGGGCGACATCCAGCCGCGATTGAAGAAGGCGCGGTCTTCCGGATCGGAGGCACAGCCGGCCAGCAGCACGATCAGCGAGACAGCGAGGGCGTATTTCATACCGCTGCTTAACCGCCCGCAGCGCCGGTGGCAAACTCCGCGCGGCAGACTCGGCGCTTGCGGCTGCGCGCCGGCCTCGCTACCCATCTCGCCATGCAGAAGGTCACCCTCGGCGAAAGCAAACTCCAATCCAGCCGCCTCGCCTACGGGTGCTGGCGACTCGCCCGCACCGGCAATATCCAGGAAGATCTGAAAACCGCGCGCGCGGCGGTTCTGGCGGCGGTGGAAGCGGGCTACACGCTCTTCGATCACGCCGACATCTACTGTCACGGCCGGGCCGAGAGCGCCTTTGGCGAGGTGCTGCGCGAGAACTCCAACCTGCGAAAAAAGATCCTCATCGCCACGAAATGCGGGATCCGCTTTCAGGATGAACCGCCCGGCGCGCCGCACCGCTACGACTTCTCCGCCGAGCACATCATCCGCTCCTGCGAGCAGTCGCTGAAGCGCCTGCATACCGACCGCATCGACCTCTACCAGCTCCACCGCCCCGACTGGCTCATGGATGTGGATGAAGTCGCGATCGCGTTTTCCAGCCTCTTCAAGAACGGCAAGGTCCGCGAATTCGGCGTCAGTAATTTTCGCCCGGCGCAAGTCAGCCTGCTCCAGCGCGCGATTCAGCAGAAGATCGAGAAGCCACTCATCGTGAACCAGATCGAAGTCAGCCTCGCGCAACTCTCGGCTTTTGAAGACGGCACGCTCGATCAATGCCAGGCGCTGAGCATTACCCCGCTCGCGTGGAGCCCCCTCGGTGGCGGTCTGCTCGGCGACGGCGCGACGGACATTCTCCCCGGCCAAAAAGGCTACAAGCCCGAGCCGATCAACCTCGCCCTCGACGAAATCGCCCAAGCCCGCGGCGCCACGCGCACGGCCATCGCTCTCGCCTGGCTGCTCAAGCATCCGACGAAGATGATCCCGATCATCGGCAGCACCAAACCGGAGCGCATCCGCGAAGCCGCGAAGGCCGCCGAGATCGAGCTGACCCGCGAGGAGTGGTACAAGCTGCTCATCGCCGCGCGCGGCGAACCGTTGCCTTAAGGTGCCGCGCGTCCTCATCGCCGGCTGCGGTTTTGTCGGCCTCGCCACGGCCCGGCTTTTCGCGCAACGGGGTTGGGAAGTCGTCGGCGGCACGCACTCCGAAGACTCCGCGCAGAAGCTCGCGACGGAACCGTTTCGCATCGTCACCTTCGATCTCGCCGAGCAGGAAAGCGTCGCGCGCCACGCCGCGCTCGCGCCCTTCGATGCGATCGTCCACTGCGCCAGCTCCGGGCGCGGTGGTGCCGAGCAATACCGCCGCGTGTATCTCGACGGCGCGCGCCATCTCGCCACGGTTTTTCCGAGCGCCCGACTCCTCTTCACCAGCAGCACCTCCGTCTATGCGCAGACCGACGGCAGTTGGGTGACGGAAGAAAGCGCCGCCGAACCGGATCGCGAAACCGGGCGATTGCTGCGCGAAACCGAGGACTTCGTGCTCGCGCGGAATGGCCTCGTCACGCGCCTCGCTGGGATCTACGGACCCGGCCGCTCCGTCCTGCTCCGCAAGTTTTTCGACGGCACCGCGACGATCGAGGGCGATGGCGCGAAATGGCTCAATCAGGGCCACCGCGACGACATCGCTGCCGCGCTCTTCACCCTCGTCTCCGGAGAAACCAGCGGCGTTTTCAACGTGAGCGACGACCAACCGCTCGCCCAGCGCGAGCTCTACGCGCGGCTGGCCGAGCGCTTCCAGCGCCCGCTCCCGCCGACCGGCGAGCCCGATCTCAACCGCAAACGCGGCTGGACGAACAAACACGTGAGCAACGCGCGACTCCGCGCGCTGGGCTGGGTGCCGCGTTATCCATCATTCTTCGACGCCGTCGAGCACGACCCCGAACTCATTTCGCTCGCGGGTGAAAACGGTGGTGCACAGCCTTGAGCCGCTGCTGATCGACATGCGTGTAGATCTGCGTCGTCGAGATGTCCGCGTGGCCGAGCATTTCCTGGATGATGCGCAGGTCGGCGCCGTTGCTCAGCAAGTGCGTGGCAAAGCTATGCCGCAGAAGGTGCGGATACACGTTAACCTCCAAGCCGGCGTTCTTGGCGCATGCTTTCACGATCTGCCAGATGCGGACGGTCGTCAGTTTCGTCCCGCGGGACGATAGGAACACCTCGCTGCCTGTCCGTTTTTTGACCGTCTCCGGGCGTTCTTTTTCGAGATAGGCGCGGATCGCGTCGCACGCTTTCTGGCCGGCGGGGACGAGGCGCGTCTTGTTGCCCTTGCCCGTTACACGGACGATGCGGTTGTCGAAGTCGATGCGCTCGAGCGTGAGGTTCACGAGTTCCGAAACGCGGAGGCCGCTGGCGTAGAGCAGTTCCAGAATCGCCCGGTCGCGCAGGCCGCGCGGCGCATTCGTCGGGATGCCTTCGAGCAGGTGATCGACCTGCAATTCATTCATCGTCTCCGGCAGGTAGCGTTCGGTGCGCGGCAGCGGCAGCACCTCGGCGACATCGCGCACAACCCGCTTCCGCACATGCAGCCAGCGGAAGAAGATTTTGATCGCGACGACCACGAGCTTGATCGAGGACGCCGAGAGCCCGAGCCGCTTTTTGTGCGCGAGATAGTCGGAGATCATCTCGTGCGTCACCTCGCCCGGCGGCACTTCGACCGAGGGCGGCTCGGCACCGCTTTTGAGCAGTTGATCGAGCGCCGCCTCGCCCATGGCCTTCACCAGTCGGCGCCGCTCCAGCCAGTGCGTGAACCCTTCGAGCGAGAGGCGCGTCGAAAGCTGGTAGTTATCCGAAAGGCCACGCTCCGTCGCGAGGTAGAGGATAAAGTCTTCGATCGCGGCGCGCATGAGGCTAGCTCGGCACCAACTCGGCGCCCGTCAGGCGCGCGTAGGCCTCGAGGTATTTCTCGCTGGTCTTGCGAATCACCTCGGCGGGCAGCGCGGGCGCGGGCGGCGTCTTGTCCCAAGTGAGCGTCTCGAGGTAATCGCGCACGAACTGCTTGTCGTAGCTCGGCGGGCTGATGCCGAGGGTGTGCTGATCTGCTGGCCAAAAGCGCGACGAATCCGGCGTCAGGCATTCGTCGATCAGGATCACGCAGCCGTCGAGCAAGCCGAATTCAAATTTCGTATCCGCGACGATGATCCCCCGTTCCGCCGCAAAGGCGCGACCTTCCTCATAAATCCGCATGCTCAGCGCACGCACCTGCTCCGCCACATCGCCGCCGACGAGCCTCACGCATTCGTCCCAGCCGATATTCATATCGTGCCCGCTCTCGGCCTTGGTCGAGGGCGTGAAGATCGTCTCTGGCAACTGCTCCGCCTGTTTCAGCCCCGGTGGCAGCTTGATCCCACAGATCGACTGTGAGGCCTGATATTCCTTCCAACCCGACCCTGCGAGGTACCCGCGCACTACACACTCCACCGGAAGCGGCCTGGCCTTTTTCACGACCATCGAGCGCTGGGCGAGCTGGGCGGCAAAGGGCTGGAGCGCCGCGGGGAAATCGCCCACCTCGGTCGCGATGACGTGGTTTTCGACGAAGCCGAAGCGCTGAAACCAGAACGCGGAGATCGACGTGAGGACGGCACCTTTGCGC
>Ga0163144_10030729_pt1 | contig 10266 bp, 9 predicted proteins | sample OliLak19BULKMAT1_FD_123175 | JGI IMG/M metagenome (GOLD analysis project Ga0163144, IMG submission 123175) | Freshwater microbial mat bacterial communities from Lake Vanda, McMurdo Dry Valleys, Antarctica - Oligotrophic Lake LV.19.BULKMAT1 | ecosystem: Environmental > Aquatic > Freshwater > Lake...
ACGCGGAGAAAGTTCTACGGACGCTCGAACGCAAAGAGTGCGATCGCCGGCGACGAATAATCTCCATTCCACACCTTTAGGACACTACCCCGTTTCCCATTTCCTTGACTTCGCCTCTCCGGGTACTTAGAGTATTTGCACGGTAATTTTCACCTGGCCGGTGATGCGGGAGGGACGCTCGTGAATCGTAGTTACACACTATTTGCCTTGTTAATCGCAATGCTGCCTTGCGCGCCTGCCGCTTATGGCTACCAGGTTTACGCCTGGGGATATAATGTGCATGGTCAAATCGGCGATGGCACGACCACGACGCGGCTCTCGCCCGTTCCCGTCAGCGGACTGACTAACGTCGCCTCGATCGCGGTGGGAAACTTCTTTTCCGTGGCAGCACTCTCCGATGGCACGGTCCGCGCTTGGGGAGATAATGGGAGCGGCCAACTCGGCGATGGCACGACAACAATCCGAACCACCCCGGTCCCCGTTAGTGGTCTGGCCAACGTCACTTCGATCGGCGCGGGCTTCTATCATTCTCTGGCAGTGCTTTCCGATGGAACGGCGCGGGCCTGGGGAAACAACCAATTTGGCGAACTCGGCGATGGCACGACGACGCGCCGCAGCAGACCCGTCAATGTTAGCAGTCTTGCCAACGCTGCTTTGATCGCCGGTGGCGACTCCGCTTCCGTCGCCGTGCTCAACGACGGAACGGCACGGGCTTGGGGCAACAACACCCGAGGTCAAGTCGGCGACGGGACAACCACAAACCGCTCCATCCCGGTCATGGTGAGCGGTCTGGCCGGAGTCACTTCGCTGGCGGTAGGTGGACACCATGCCTTGGCGCTACTCACGGACGGAACCGTCCAGGCGTGGGGCCACAATACCAGCGGTCAACTCGGCGATGGCACGATCACAAGGCGGCTGACTCCCTTCACCGTGCCTGGGTTGACTAACATTGTCGACGTGGCGGCAACGCTCACTGCAAGTTTCGCCCTTTCCGCCGACGGAACACTTTGGTCTTGGGGCGCCAACAACGTGGGGCAGCTTGGCTTGGGAGATTTTTCCAGCCGGTTTGTGCCCACGCAAGTCGCCACCCCAGCGGGCTATCGATTCACGGACATCGCCGGCGGTCCAGCCGGATACCACATGCTCGCCCTCGCTACGCCAATTCCCGAACCAAGCACCCTGATGCTCGTTGCCCTGGTGATGGCGTCACTATTCTTTCCCTGGCGTAGGGTGCCACGGTGGGCTGTCAGCAGTCTCTTCCACGAGTATCGTGGGAGGAGATCGGGATAAACGGGGTCGAGAGCACTCCTGTTCGGCACGGTGGTTGCCGTTTGTCGTTTCAGGAGAGAGGACGTGGCGTGTCAAAGATTCAGTATAAGCGATTGTGATCGCGGCGTGTCGGGTAGCGGCCGACGTGGCAGTTGCGGAAAGATTGCCCCGCGCTCGGGATTGCGGTAGATTGACGCCATAGTGGCACCAGCGTCCTCGGGGGTATGTACGCCTGTAAACACCTCTACCCTCGCGGCGTCAAACGACAAAAGCGGAAGATTTCTGTGTAAGCCTTGCATACGCAGTGAAACGCTGTCTAGTAACAAATTAGCGGCCTTAAGAGGTGCCATGAAGGAACGAGCGCCACGCAACCGAACGCTTACTTGCAGCAACGCCGAGATGGCGACGCTTGCTTCAGAACTGTTGCGCCTTGCTGCTCCCTCTCGCCCCGAAGAGATCTTCAGGCGGATCATCCATCAGGATTTTCAGGACGTTCACCATTTTCTTCCACCCACGTTCGCCGATCTTGTGATTCTCGATCCGCCTTACAACCTGACGAAGAATTACAACGGACAAGTCTTCCAGGCGAAGGAAGCCAAGGCATACGTAACTTGGTTTGAGGAGGTCATTTCGTCACTGATGCCTCTGCTCCGGCCAACGGCAACCGTTTATGCTTGCAGCGACTGGCAAACCTCCACGCTAATATTTCCAATTCTCGACGGGCATTTCCATGTTAGGAATCGGATCACGTGGGAGCGAGAAAAAGGACGCGGAGCCAAAACAAACTGGAAGAATAACACCGAGGATATTTGGTTCTGCACGGTTGGCGACGATTACCATTTCGATGTCGAATCCGTGAAATTGAAAAGGCGGGTCATTGCACCGTACCGCACTAGCAATGGTGAACCCAAAGATTGGGACGAATCCGAGCAGGGAAAATATCGGCTTACTCATCCTTCAAACATTTGGTCTGACATTACCATCCCCTTCTGGTCGATGCCTGAGAATACGGACCATCCCACTCAAAAGCCTGAAAAACTGATAGCGAAACTCATTCTCGCAAGCTCGCGCCCCCAAGACGTAGTTTTTGATCCGTTTCTTGGTAGCGGAACAACCGCCGTTGTTGCAAAAAAGCTAGGTCGTCGATATGTCGGTGTCGAACTTGACCGCGACTATTGCTGTTGGGCTTTGAAACGGATCAAACTTGCCGAGATCGAGCCGAACATTCAGGGATACTCGGAGGGTGTCTTTTGGGAGAGAAACAGTTTGGCTGAGCAGAAGCCGCAAAAGGTCCGTAACACCCTGACGAGCGACCAAATTGGGCTATTCAATGAATGAAGCCCTCCAGAATCTGTTGGCACTGATCAAAGCAAACGACAGGATCAACGACAAGGCTCGCTTGGCCCGTGTCGTCGTCGATTCGTTAGGGTTGACGAAAGATAGGTCCGTCTATTGTTGCGCCGACTTTGCTATCCGGTTCAGTTCTTCGGCCAGTCGCAATTTCGGTAACACCGTGTTGTCCTTATCCAACCTCAGAAAGTACGATGATCGCCCGTTTATCGTTTGTCTGGTAACGCCAACGGAAAATCAGTGCTTGTTGGCCAACACAACATTACTCAAGAAGATCAGCCACAGTTCGCAGGAACTACGCGAGAACAATATCCGCGGCAGCTTCAATGGCTCCGACATCGCCAGAGAGTTTGAGGGAATTTCTAACTCGTCCGAAAACATCAGCCGCCTGTTCGACATACACGCAGGAATTGGCTTTGAAGGTAACCTCGCCCGGTTAGTCGAGGCGACAAACAATATCTCTCCAACGGGAATCAAGTTTGTCGTTAGCGAATCGGCGGCATCGGTAATTCTCGCCGCGCCCCAACGAGCAGAGAGCTTCGTAGTATCCAAGGAGTATGCCGTTCTGAAGGCGGAATTGGATGCCCGGGTGGACAAATTCAGGTCTGAAATCCTTTTGGCTGCGCTGATCGAGAATGTCAACGTCCGAGGTCGAATTATCGAATACATGATTGCTGGGCAGGATGAGGCATTGCGTCAGGAACTCGTCGCCGCTTTGAAAGCCGGCAACAAGGGTATTCCCAAATTCAAGACGGAGAATACGCTCGGCGACTACACCCGCATTTTCCCCAGTTACGACACCGAGACCGACGTGAAGACAAAAATCATGATACTCAACTCCAACCCGAAGGCGTACAATCTCGACAAGATGTTGGAGTTTCTGACGAATTCTCGGTCGGTGTTCATGTTCTACTTTGTCGGTGTCGATCCGGGAAAACTCGTGAACACAGTTCTCGTGTCGATGTTTCAGGAGAATCTCTTGCGGGCCACGATTCTGCTCAAGCACTGGTCAGGTCGGAACTCGCGTGGTGTCACGCAGTTTGAAGGAACGGCGATTAACGATCTGATCGTGAAGCCCAATGTTACGATCAATAAAGATGAGGCCCAAGCGTTTCTTCAGCAGGTGATCGCTCTATAGCAGCCAAGAACGGGCTAAGGAATCAAGCAAAAATAACTTCGGTATTTCATCACGACAAGAGTGACACGTCATTCCCGACCTCTTATCTGATCTGATCCCCAGGCCAGTGGCCGCCTTAATTGCCGCTAAAGAAAAGTGATTGCACCGCGCGTCCAGCGTAAACTGTCACAGTGAGTCAAAGAATTCTTGAAATCCTCCCGAAAAAAGTGCCGATCAACCCCGATTCAAATTCATCTTAGGTGTATAATACTATAGGGAAGCAATAAGACACTGGGATGCATTGAATGCTGCGAGAGGAAATTTAGGACTTTAGGAAAAGCTTGCTTCCGAATGAAAGGAGCAAGAAATGATAAAATTTCAAATTAAGCACTTTAAGGTGCGTTTCGAATTTATCTTGATGCTACGCATTAAGTAAATTTCAATCGCGGGCATGATATAGAAATTATGCCCGCCTTTTTTGGCATCTGCTGTCCAACCAAAACCATCTTGGTAGCCGTCCGGAGCGTAAACATCCGCAGCGAAATCATCGCCAAATCGTGTCGAGGAAATCACGAAAAACTGTAGCGCTGGCTCTGTCTGAATACCGTAACGTAGCCCAATCGAGCCAAATATTTTCCGCTGTAGAACGGCTAAGCGATTCAAACAGTGCGTTGCCAACTTCTAAATTACGAAACAGCACAACATCGCTGTTTTTCATGACCAAACAAAATTCGTCAACTAAAAAAAGAGCATCGCGATCATCAATTCCAATTTCTGGAACGTGTAGCATTTGCACTTGAGAATATCGCCATGATTCCTGAAATCGGTCGATTGCTGTCCATGGAATCAGATGATCGCGATATTGGCCAATGAGTAACGGGCCGACGGTCTTACACTCAAAGGTAAAGGTAAACCGGTGGCAAAAGACACCAATTTTATAATCAGGAATTTCAGTTCAGCCCACGTTGCGAATTCTAAGTTGTATCCCACACTCGCCGTCGCTTTCATGCCAAGATGGTTCTATATCAGCTCGAGCTAGCCTCTCGTATTCCACCCACAAGCGATCAAACAACACACCGACTATTCCACCAAGAATTACGCCGAGAAGAAAAGAGATCATTCAACACACCTGGCAACGGATTGAAAGTACCTGCTCAGGTAAATTCTCGTCAACAAAAGCGGCTAACGCCAGTGTCCTCCCTAAAAAAACGCAGTTGACTTTGCCCCCCAGCCTAATGAAAATGGAACTGCACCGAACCAGCACGTAGAAAAGGGGTCGAGAAAAAGGGTCGGAGAAAAGCTATCTTGGAGAAAAGTTGTCGGGAGTCTTTGTTTGACAAGAACGAGAAACGCGGGAACAAGTCTTATTTATTTCTCCGCTACCTCCCATTAATGCCTTCCTATTAGCGCCCATCAGCGTGAATCAGCGGTCACACTTTCTTGTGCCAATGTAGTAGGGGTTGGGGGCTAGGATGCGGGGACTTGATTGCGAAATTCATCGCCAGTCCCAAACCCCCAGATCCCAATCTCTGAAATGGCCAAAACTAACGGCTAAAATTGGCCACCCGTTTGTGATACAATCAGCAACGCGCCAAACTATGTGTACGCGCCGGTTCCTTGATAATTGGGTTCGCAAGGACTACCACTTGTTGGGGATTGGCTCCAAAAACGTTAAAATCGCGAGTTTTTTTCTTAGCAAACCACATCATCTAGTGGGTTTGGCCAAACCAGCTACTACCAGTAGAGATTTTTTCTCCCCTCCGAGCACACCTAAGTTTAATGCTGAAACAATATCTTGAGTTTCCCTATCTTGCCAAGACCTCCCCATGACCACCGCCATCGAAGTTGACGACCTTCGCACCTACTTCCACACGGAAGAGGGCGTCGTCCGCGCCGTCGATGGCATCTCCTTCACCATTCCCGTCGGGCACACGCTCGGCATCGTCGGCGAAAGTGGTTCCGGCAAGTCCGTCACGTCGCTCTCCATCATGCGACTCTTAACTGCTTCGGCACGCATTGAGTCGGGCCGCATCGCCTTACTTGGCAAAGACCTCGTAAAACTCCCCGAGCCGCAGATGCGTTCCATTCGTGGCAAGGATGTGAGCATGATCTTTCAAGAGCCGATGACTTCGCTCAATCCGGTTTACACGGTGGGAAGCCAAGTGGCCGAGGCGATCATTCTGCATCAAAAAGTGTCCCACGCCGAAGCAAGGCAACGCACCATCGATTTGTTCCGTGAAGTGGGAATTCCCAATCCCGAGCAACGTGTCGACGCCTATCCGCATCAGATGTCGGGCGGACAAAAGCAGCGGGTGATGATCGCGATGGCTCTCTCCTGCAATCCGAAGCTTTTGATTGCCGACGAACCGACCACCGCGCTCGATGTAACAATCCAAGCACAGATTCTCGAAATCTTGCGCAAGCTCCGCGACGAGCGTGGCATGGCGATTCTGTTCATCACCCACGACCTGGGAGTGATCGCTGAGATCGCCGACGAAGTGCTTGTCATGTATCGCGGTGAGATGGTGGAACGGGGCAGCGTGCTCGACATTTTCTCAAACCCACAGCATCCCTACACCAAGGGCTTGCTCGCCTGTCGGCCACGCCTCGATACGAAATACCGCCGGCTACCGACGGTCGATGACTTCATGGAAGTCCACCGCAGCAACGGTCGCCTTGAGCTTCGCGAAAAAAAGATGACCGACGAGCGGCTCCGCGAGCTTACTGCCGAAGGTCGTGGCACGTTGTTACACCCGCAGTCGGAACTCGCGGCCATGGGCCATCCGTGGGAACAAACCCCACGCGCCGCCGACACAACCGCCGTCGCGGAAGGAACGCGGCCCCTGTTGGAAGTGGAAAACCTCACCGTGCATTTTCCAGTGCGGCGGGGAATTCTCGGCCGCGTGGTCGATCATGTGCGGGCCGTCGATGGCATCAGCTTTCGCGTTTACAAGGGACAAACACTTGGCCTCGTCGGCGAAAGTGGCTGCGGTAAGACCACCACGGGCCGGGCCATCTTGCGACTCATTGAACCAACGGGTGGCAAAGTGCTGCTCGATGGCACCGACGTGCGCCGACTCAGCGGCCGGCAATTGCAACGCTTTCGCAGTCGGATGCAGATCGTATTCCAAGATCCCTACGGCTCCCTCAATCCGCGCATGACCATCGAATCCGCGATCACCGAGCCGATGATTATTCAAAGGTTGGGCAAATCAAGCCGCGAACGCCGCGATCAAGCGGCGGCACTCTTGGAAGAAGTCGGCATGTCGGCGAACCATTTGCGGCGCTATCCGCACGAATTTTCCGGCGGACAACGCCAACGCATCTGCATCGCCCGGGCGATTGCTGTCGAACCGGAATTGTTGATCTGCGACGAATCGGTCTCCGCGCTCGATGTGTCGGTGCAAGCGCAGGTGCTCAATTTGCTAAACGAAATCCAATACAAGCGGGGACTCACGTACCTGTTCATCAGCCACGATCTGAGCGTCGTGAAATTCATGGCCGACATGATGGCCGTGATGAACGGCGGGAAGATCGTGGAATTCGGCCCGTCGCAAGCGATCTACGCCGCCCCGCGCGAGGACTACACCCGCCGGCTGATCAGCGCCACGCCCAACGACGATCTGGAAAGCATCCGCCGCCGCGTGGCGGAACGTGAAGCGACGCGGTTGGTCCGTGCGACTCGTTGAGTCGCGGCTACAAACACCCGCGACCGCGTGGAAAGCCTGAGGGGACAAGGCTTTCGCACGCGGTCGTGGCTTGGGAGGAAAACTAATGCCACGCCTTAATGCAGTTGGCGTGCCAATGAGAAATTCCGCGGAAAAACGTTATTCGTAGCTTCCTGGGGTGGCAAAAAGGCAACGCACCGTGGATAAAATTGAAACCTGCAATAGGAGCAAGAAAGCCCTATCAGCTATCAGTTTGGGAATTTAGGCAAACTAGACATGGCTAGACGAATTTTTTTATACAACCAGACTGACAAAACATCGTCACAAGTTTGCAAAAGTCCAGTACGAATCCCCCATCTTGGGGACAACGGCCTATTGGAAATTTTATTGAATCTCAAGTGATATCACTTGATTTGTTGCCAAAGTCGTGCTCAGATTGCGATTGGCCGCAAGGATCGTGTTACGCGGCAGTCCCAAGTAGGATTGGCTACTAAGCACGGTGACATCTAGGAGCGCCTAATGAAAAAGATCCTTGGTTCGTTTTCACTTGCAATCATTCTTTGTTTCAGTCAGTTCGCCTCGGCTGGAACCATCTCTCCGGGAATTTTTGAGCTCTTCAATCACCCCGATGGAAATGCCGATGTGCCTGGACCCTACGGCCTTCGGCTTGATTATCTTCCTCCTCCAGGCCACGGTCCCACTTACGACGTGGAAGCCGATGCTTCACCAGTAACCCTGACGTGGTATCTCGATGGCACGGCCGTGATCGAAGGTCGCATCAAGAACAACGCCTCGGGTGAGTTTTGGAAAGTGACGTACTCCATGTCCGGCCTCACGGAAGGACCAAGCGGTTTCTCTGCGGCGGCAGGATCAGGCTCCCTAATGTACGACGATGTGGGCGTGCCCAAACCCGACATCTTGCTGGCAGGTGACTTCAGCATGATGGGTACGGTGTTCGATTTTTTCGCGGATGGCTATCGACTGCCTCCTGCGGAAAGCATGACCACCGTGGGTCGGGGCTGGCTGCTACCTTCGACGATTGGCCCTCATAACGACTGGCTCGTGATTGGAGTGCAAACAACGATTTTTATGATCCCCGAACCAGCAACCTTGGCCTTGCTAATCGTCTCGATCTCCGCAATTCAGTTGCGGCGACGCGGGACTGTGTGAGAAAGAGAAAAAGATTTGCGAACTACGAAGTCCTGTGGCATTCTTAAATCGAAGGTGCCGCAGGCTTTTTTTTGCGCAATCGGTCACTTCGCGCTGACTTGAATCACCGGCGTCGCGGCGCTGGCACCCAACACAATGTCATTGGCGTGGCGGCCAGCGGCGGGTTGGCCGTCGTCGTTGAGAAACCAATGATCGCGCTTGGCTTTGCACTTGCACTGTGTGCAGTACTTGGAACTTAAATCCTGAAAGAGGACATTCTGTCCGCAGCCGCCATGGTTGGCACTTTGAAAGCCCGCGATCGCTGAACTGGGGGCGTCGGCCAAAAGCGGCACGAAGCGGCTGCCACTGAAGTAGACCTGATGGACTTGACCCGTTTTGTCTTGATAGCCGAGCGTGTAGGCGTAATCTCCGGCCATGTGCTTGCGGAGTTGCTCGCGTTGGGCCCCAGAGGCAGCCAGATATTCATCACGAGTTGGAATGCGAATCACCACGCAGCCATTGTCCACGCGCTCAGCAAGTTCCGACGAAGGGCAGACGACCAATTGCGAGAGTTCATTGCGCGTGAGCACTCCGTTGTCGGCCAATGTGACCACAAACGCGCCAGCATTCTCACCCACCTCAATGCGCGGCAGCCCTTGATTGAACCGCAACGAGTACTCCATCAAAGCCGCACCAAGTTGGTGCATGTTGTTCTGACAGGTAAGACGGCGCGCGACGTCGCGATTAACTCGCAAGGCCGGCATCATCAAGGCACCCAATGCGACCAGCACACAGGCTCCAGCAGCGAGATCGATGACTGACCAGCGTTTGCGACCGGTGAGAGGATCGCGACTCTCACTTAGAAACTTGCCGCCGGACTGGCTACAGAGGGCTTTGGATTTTTGAATCGCTCGATCCACGAAGCAGCAGGTCCGCGAGACGAGTTGATCGGGGGGAACGGCTTCGAGTTCCGGCGCCTCCTCGCAATTACCAAGACACTCCCGCAGCTTTTCGAGTTCCTGTTGCAGCGCGGGATCATCGGCGAGAGTTGCCTCGATCGCGGAGCGCTCAGCGGGGTCAAGATCGTCCAGGAGATAGGCAAGTAGCTTTTCTCTCATCTGCCCCACACCCTGCTCTGCGTGATCTTGCCTTGGGCCAGCCGTTCTTTCATCGCTGGCTGGAAACACGACACGAGTCTGCCACACCGCGTGGCAGACTCGTGAAAATATAGCTTGCGGAGAGTAGCATGAACTGCCGCCAATGGCGAAGTCCAATATATCGTTATGCCGAAAAGCGGCTTTGAGACAAGATTAGCGGTCGCTGACGACTTGCAGATCGCGCCATGATTGGCCGAGCCGCTTGATCGCAGCGTGGAGGCGGCTCTTAACCGTTCCCACAGGCACAGACATGATCTTAGCAGCGTCACGGTACTTCATCCCCTTGAAATAAACCAGGTTCACCGCACTTTGCAAAGCGTCGGGGAGCGTGGCCACTTCGTTGCGAATCCACTCGGCCTGTTCACCTGTATCGACCGCGTCGCTCGGGTTGGCTTCCTGAGTCGCAACCACTTCCATCAGTGAGCCCACTTCCTCACCGCTCGCGCTGTGAGCTACGTCAAGGCTCAAGCGGCGATGCCGGCGATTACGTCGTTGGGCATCAATGGCTTGGTTGGTGGCAATCGTGTAGAGCCACGGGCGGAATTTCCGACCCGAC
>Ga0163144_10030730_pt1 | contig 10266 bp, 8 predicted proteins | sample OliLak19BULKMAT1_FD_123175 | JGI IMG/M metagenome (GOLD analysis project Ga0163144, IMG submission 123175) | Freshwater microbial mat bacterial communities from Lake Vanda, McMurdo Dry Valleys, Antarctica - Oligotrophic Lake LV.19.BULKMAT1 | ecosystem: Environmental > Aquatic > Freshwater > Lake...
ACACCACCGACCAGAAGCAGCTCCAGGAGGCGGCCAACAAGGTATTCGCGCTGCCCGGCTCCGGCGCCACGCTGCTCGACGCCGTCGTCGAGGTCAGCCAGGGCATTGCCAAGCGCGACACCGACCGCGCGGCGATCGTGATCGTGACGGGCGAGCATCGCGAGTTCAGTAACCGCCACTACCGCGACGTGCTCGAGGCGCTGGCCAAGAGCGGCGCGCAGATGCATGCGCTGGTCCTGACCGGTCCTGGCGGCTCGGCGTTGGACGACGAGGCGCGCAATCGCGCGTCGGTGCTCGACCTCGGCCCCAAGGCCAGCGGCGGCACTCGCGAGGACGTGCTGACCAGCCAGGCGTTCGACGTGAAGCTGCAGGAGATGGCCGCGATGCTCAAGAGCCAGCATCGCGTCGTCTACGGCCGCCCGACCACGCTGATCCCGCCAGAGAAGATCGACGTGTCGGCGACCAAGCCCGGGCAGGCCGCCAGCGGCGGACCGGCCAGGGGACAGGCCCCCAAGTAGAGCCATGCGGACCTCGGCCCCGGTGGCGTTCGTGCTGGCGATAGCCCTTCTGGGCGCATCGCCGGATCACGCGCGCCTCTCGGCCTCCGCCTCCGCTCGCGCAGACTCGAGCGAGCTCCGGCGAGACGGGCAGGCCGCGCCAGCCCCACCTGCCGAGCAAGCCCCATTCACCCCACCGGCCCCACCCGCCCAAGAGCAGAACCAGGTCTTCCGCGCCGGCGTCGAACTGGTTTCGCTCAACGTCACCGTCATCGACAGCCAGGGCCGCTACATCACCGACCTCACGCAAGATCAATTCTCGGTGTTCGAAGACGGCGCCAAGCAGGAGCTGTCGTACTTCAACCGCACCAACCTGCCAATTGCCTTGTCGCTGTTGATCGATTCAAGCGCCAGCATGGAACAACGGATGGAGAACGCGCAGGAAGCCGCGATCGGCTTCGCCAGCAAGATCCGGCCGCAGGACCTGGCCCAAGTCGTGGACTTCGACAGCCGCGTCGAGATTCGCCAGAGCTTTACCAACAAACTCGAGGAGCTCGAGCGCGCCATTCGCAGCACCTCGCCCGGTGGCTCGACGGCGCTGCACAACGCCGTCTACATCTCACTGAAGGAACTCGCCAAGGTCAAGGCCAAGAACCCGGAAGAGATTCGGCGCCAGGCTCTTGTCGTGCTGTCGGACGGCGAAGACACGTCGAGCCTGGTCGGCTTCGAAGAAGTGCTCGAACTGGCGAAGCGCTCCGAGACGGCGATCTACACCATTGGCCTGCAGCCGCGCGAGACCACGGCGTTGCGCGGTTTCCGCGAGGCGGAGTTCGTGTTGCGCCAGTTGGCGCAAGAGACCGGCGGCCGTGCGTTCTTCACCCAGAAGGTCGAGGAACTCAAGGACGTCTACGGCCAGATCACCGACGAGCTCTCGAGCCAGTACTCGATGGGCTATTCCTCGCGAAATCCCCGTCGCGACGGCGCGTTCCGGCGGCTGGTCGTGCAGGTCGCAAGGCCCAACACGACGACCCGCACCAAGCGCGGCTACTACGGCCCGACATCGCACTAGGCTTGGGGCTTGAGGCTTGAGGCTTGAGGCTTGAGGCTTGAGGTCGTGAATTTCCCAAGCCCCAAGCCCTCAAGCCCCAAGCCCTGCTAGTATTCCCCCGTGCGATCCATCGTTTATTTGATTGGCGCCGGGCCGGGCGCGCCTGACCTGATTACGCTGCGGGGCTACCAGTGCCTGCAGCAGGCCGACGTCGTCATCTACGACCACCGCGTGCACGCCGACGTGCTGCACTACGCCACGGCGCAGGCCGAGCGCATCGACGTCGGCGGCGGGACCGCGGACCCGAGCGCGCAAGACGCCATCTGCTTCCTGATTGCCGAGAAGGCACGCGAAGGCAAGGTCGTGGCGCGGCTGAAGCGCGGTGACTCGTTCCTGTTCGATCACGGCGGCGAAGAAGCGCTGTTCCTCCACGAGCAGGGCATTCCATTCGAGGTCGTGCCCGGCGTGCCGGCGGCGATTGGCGCAGCGGCCTACGCGGGCATCCCCATCACCTATCCCGGTGGCGGCGACACGGTCACGTTCGTGCGGGGCTACGAAGATGACGGCCGCGAGCGCGCGCGGATCAACTGGGACAGTCTCGCCGGCCTCGGCGGCACGGTCGTGTGTTACGCCGGCCCCAGGCAGTTGCCCAAAATGCTCGCGGCACTGATTGAGCACGGACGTCCGGCCGACGAATCGGCGGCCATCATCGTCAACGGCACGCTCTCGTCGCAGCGCACCATCACCGGCACGCTGGCCGAACTGGCCGATGCGGTCGACGAGCATCCGGTCGGCGCGGCGCTGCTGATCGTGGGCCGCGTCGTCAACTTCCGCGAACACCTGCGGTGGTTTGATTCACGGCCGCTGTTTGGGCGCCGCGCGCTCGTCATGCACTCGAACGAGCAGCCAGACGACATGGCGTCGCTGCTGCGACGGCACGGTGCTGAGGTGTTGATGGATACCGACGCCGGCCTCGACGTGTATCGCCAACTCCTCGACCGCAAGGTCGACCTCGTCGCGTTCACCAGCGCCTCGGCGGTGTTGGGCTTTCTCGCCAGCCTGGGTGCCGACCAGGCCTCGGATCTGCTGGCACACACCGCCGTCGCGACGCTTGGCCCCGCCGCGGCGGATGCGGTCACTCGCGCCAACCTCACGCCGGTCATTCAACTATCCGCCGGGTCACACGCCGCGTTCGCCGAGGCGATCGCCGCGCACTTCAGGAGCAACTAATGCGTCTGTCCTTGTGGTGTCCGGCCAAGATGTGGCGTCAGGAGTCAGGGATCAGGAATCAGGCTGATTCCTGACTCCTGACTCCTGACCTACCGCCACGGCATCAGGTTTTCGATCCACGCAATGCGCGTGAGGTCGTTGTAGACCACCGTCACCATCAGCGTCATCAGCAGGACGAAGCCGACGAACAGCATCTTCTCCTTCACCTGCAGGCTGAAATCGCGGCGCGAAATCGTCTCGATGCCCATGATGAAGATGTGGCCGCCGTCGAGAATGGGAATGGGCAGCAGGTTCAGCAGGCCGAGGTTGAGGCTGATCCCGGCCATCAGGCTCAGCAACGCGATCCAGCCCATTTGCGCCGACTCACCCGACAGCTGCGCGATGCCAACCGGTCCCATCAGCTGCTTCGGCGACGCCTCACCGGTGACCAGGTCGCGCAGCGTCGCCAGGATCTGTCCCGCCATCTCCCAGTTGCGCTGAAAGCTCATGCCGATGGCTTCAAGCGGCGTCGGCGTGAACGGCCGCGTCGCCTCGCTCATGAACATGCCGATGCGGGGCGTCTCGCCCTCCATCTTCGGCGTCACGCTAATCGTCTGATCGGCGCCGTCGCGGCGGACCTGGAAGGTCACCGGTTCGCCCTTCTGTTTCGTAATGGCCTCGACCACCTGCGAGCGGAACACCATGCGCTGGCCGTCAATCGCGAGAATGAGGTCGCCGGCCTTGAAGCCGGCGGCTTCCGACGGCGACCCGGGCTGCAGCGATTGCACGCTGGGATTCACGTCGGGCAACACGCCAATGGTGCCGACCTCGAAGCGCGCGTTGCCACGGGTCCGCAGTTCGGTCAGGTCGGGGCGAATCTTGAGTCGCTCCTCGCGGCCCTCGCGCATCACCACCATCTCAACTTCGCGCTCGGGGCGAGCGGCCACCGCCATGTCGAGGTGTTCCCACGTGCGGATGTCGGCGGTGCCCAGCTTGAGAATGACGTCGCCGGGCCGAAGGCCGGCCTTCTCCGCCGGCGATCCCGGTTGCACCGCGCCCACCGTCGCCGGGCGATCGAGATACGCGAGCACGTCGGCCCCCTGCATCAGGACCACCGCCAACAGCACCACGGCGAGGATCAAGTTCATCATCGGTCCCGCGATCAGGATCTGGAAGCGCTGCCACTTCGACTTCGACAGGAACTCGTCATCGTTCCCCGACGGCTTGTCTTCGGGATTCTCGCCGGCCATCTTCACGTAGCCGCCGAGCGGGATGATGCTGATGCAGTACTCGGTGTCGCCCCGCTGGAACTTGAGGATCTTCGGCCCGAAGCCGAGCGAGAACGTCAGCACCCTCACGCCGTTGTAGCGCGCCAGCAGGAAGTGCCCGAGCTCGTGGATGAACACGAGTACGCCGAGTACGAACAGGAACGCCAATAACGTTGTCATTGCAAACTCGATTCTAACTCCCGGGCCGATTCGAGCGCATGTTGCCGGGCCCAGGCATCGACGCGCCGGACCTCGGCCAGCGTCGCCGCGGCCTCGGGGGTATGGGCATCCATCGCCCGTTCAATCACCAGGGGAATGCTGGTGAACGCCAGGCGGCCCTCTAAGAAGGACGATACAGCCACTTCGTTGGCCGCGTTCAAGACGATCGGCAGGCTGCGCTGAATCCGGGGTCCCCGCGACGCGTCTTCTGCGTCGTGGGGTGTGGCGCCCAGTGCGCGGTAGGCCAGCCGCAAGCAGGGGAAGTCGTCCCAGCGCGGCTCGTGGAACTCGAGCGTGCCCATCCGGGTCAGGTCCAGGAACGGCACCGGCGCGTCCCAGCGGTCCGGATAGGCGAACGCATACTGGATCGGCAGCCGCATGTCGGTCATGCCCATCTGCGCGATGATCGAGCCATCCTTGAGCTCCACCATCGAGTGGACGATCGATTGCGGATGAACGACGACGGCGATTTCCGAGGCCGGGGCGCCGAACAGCCAATGCGCCTCGATCACCTCAAGACCCTTGTTCATCAAGGTGGCGGAGTCGATGGTGATTTTCTGGCCCATCTGCCAGGTCGGATGCTTGAGGGCATCGGCCGCGGTCACGCTCGCCAGGGCGTCGCGTGACTTGCCCCGAAACGGTCCGCCGGACGCCGTCAGGATCAGGCGCCGCCACTCGCCGTGCTGGCGGCCGTGCAGGCACTGGTGAATCGCGTTGTGCTCGCTGTCCACCGGCAACACCGCCACACCCTTGCGCCGCGCCGCATCCATGACGATGCCACCCGCCATGACCAGCACTTCCTTGTTGGCCAGCGCAATGGTCTTCCCGGCTTCGATGGCGGCCAGTACCGCATCGAGCGCAGCCGTCCCGGACGAAGCGCACAACACCACGTCCACGTCTGGATGCGTCGCCAGCTCGATCAACCCGTCATTGCCGACGCCGCAGATCTCGGCCGGCGATCCGCCGAGCACGGCGCACAGCTGGTCCATGGCCTCGCCCGTGGCCATGCCCACCGCGCGCGGGCGGAACTCGAGCACCTGTTTCGCCATCAGGCCGGCATTCGTCGCGGCGGCAATCGCCACCACCTCGATGCGATCGCGGTGCGTCCGCGCCACGTCGAGCGCGCTCGTGCCGATCGATCCGGTCGAGCCGAGTATCGCAATGCGCGTCATGGACATAGGGCTGGTTGGGCGGGTCTGGCTGGTTGGGCGGGTGGGGCGAGTAGGGCGGGCAGGGTTGTCGCGATCGCGCGCGCCACCTGCCCCACCAGCCCGACCAGCCCCACCTGCCTTAAAGTCACAGCGTCCGCAGAAAGAAGTAGAACACCGGCGCGGCAAACAGCAGCGCGTCGATGCGATCGAGCACGCCGCCGTGGCCGGGAATCAGCGTGCCGCTGTCTTTCATGTCGGCGGCGCGCTTCAGCATCGACTCGAACAAGTCGCCGATGATGCCGGCGAGGACAATGCCGGCGCCCAGCACCGCCAGCCACACCGGCGGCGCACTCGGCAGCCAGTAGCCGCCGGCGACGGTGAGGAAGATCGGCGCGACGATGAAACCGCCGGCGGCGCCCTCGCGCGTCTTCTTGGGGCTGCGCAGCGGCGCCAGCGGCGTGCGGCCGAACGTGCGGCCACTGTAGTACTGCGCGGTGTCGCTGACGGCCACCGTCGCAATCAGCAGCAGCACCGCCTCGCGGCCGGCGATGGCATGCACGCCGACGAGCGCGCCAAGCGGCAGGCCCATGTAGACCGGCGCCAGCACGGCGGCTGCGGTGTCCGCGAGAATCGGCGTCCCCACGCGATCCGACAGCAAGACGTTCAGGGCGATCAGCAGCAGCGCCAGGGCGAGGACCGACGAGATGTCGACCCACTGGAACGGCACCATCGCGCACGCCAGCAGGGTCGCCAGCAGCGCCGTCCAGTACGGTACCTTGGCGCCGATCGCATCGACGATCTTCTCGTATTCGATAAACGCGAGGGCGGCCACGGCCATGGCCACGGCCAGTAGCGCAATGGAACTGAGGAACCAGATCAAGCCAAGTGCCACGACGCCGAGTACGACGCCGCTCAGGACACGGGTCATGCGGACCTACTTCACACCAGCGACGACAGGTGCCGCAATGCCGCCAAAGCGCCGGTCGCGCTTCTGGTACGCCAGCACGCCTTCGAGCAGGTGACGGCAGCGGAAGTCGGGCCACAAGGTATCAGTGACCCAGATCTCGGCGTAGGCGATCTGCCACAACAAGAAGTTGCTGACGCGCATTTCGCCGCTGGTGCGAATCAGCAAATCAGGATCCGGCTGGCCGGCGGTGTAGAGGAAGCTGGCAAAACGGTCTTCGTCCAGGTCCTGCGGCTCGAGACCCGACGCCATGGCGCGTCGCGCGGCATCGACGATCTCGGTACGGCCACCGTAGTTGAGGGCGATGTTGAACAGCATGCCGGTGTTGGTCGCGGTCTTGCGCTCGGCGGCGAGTAACTCTTCCATGACGTCGGGGGCCAGCGCGTCGGTGCGGCCAATCACCCGGAAGCGGATGTTGTTGCGCAACAGCGTCGACAGTTCCAGGCGCAGGTAGCGCTTGAGCAGCATCATCAAGGTGCTGATCTCGGTCGCCGGCCGCTTCCAGTTCTCGACGGAAAACGCGTACAGCGTCAGGACATCAAGGCCCAGCCGCGCCGAGGTCTCGACCACGTCGCGCACCGAGTCGATGCCGGCGCGGTGGCCTTCCACGCGCGGCAGGTGGCGCTGGCCGGCCCAACGGCCGTTGCCGTCCATGATGATCGCGACGTGCCGCGGCAGGCGGTCCATCTCGATCTGTCGCGCCAGGGCCTCTTCGGCCCCGCCCGTGGGAATCCACTCCAGCAATTGATCCAGGCTCATGGAGTCGGTCTTCGATAGTACAACGAAACGCCGGTTCGGACAGGTCCGAACCGGCGCTTGAGCTTGCGTTGGAGCGTAGAGGCGGGTCTTCCTTGCCCACCGAAGCGCAACGCGCGCAGGTGGGAGACCCGCCTTCCGCCGCCTATTACATTCCCGGCCAGGGCGGCGTCGCCGACTTCGGAATCGCGCCAAGGCCCTTGAACGCGAACTTCTGCAGGCGCTTGCCGGTGTAGGTTTCCGTCGTGTAGATGTTGCCCTTCGAGTCGGTGGCGATGCTGTGCACGCCCAGGAACATTCCCGGCTGGCGGCCACCGTAGCCGAAGTTGTAGAGCTCGGTCATGGTCGCGCGGTCGAACACGCGGACGTGCTCGTTCACGCCGTCGGCCATGTAGAGGAACTGCTGCTGCGGATCCTTCGAGAAGGCGATGTCCCACACCGAACCGTCGGCGCGGGTGTTCTTCTCGACGAACACTTCCTTCACGAACTTGCCTTCCTTCGTGAAAATCTGGACGCGGTCGTTGGGACGGTCGCAGGCGTAAACCAGGCCGTCCACCGACATCTCGGCGCAGTGCAGCGGGTTACGGAACTGCTTGGCGGCCGGCGCGGCCGGGTCGTACGGACCGAGCGCGATGTCGGTCGGGGGCTCGCCGTAGGCGCCCCACATACGCTTGATCTTGCCGGTGTCGAGGTCCATCACCGCGACGCGGTGGTTCAGGTAGCCGTCCGACACGTAGGCTTCGTTCGCCTTGGGGTCGATGAACATCTTGGCGACGCGGCCAAAGTTGTCCATGTCCATGCTGTTCGCCGCGAAGCCGGGCTTGTCGGTGGGCGACGCCTGCGTGCGGCGGGCGTTGGCCTTGCCGTACTGGGCGACGAACTTGCCGTCGCGCGTGAACTTGAGGATGTGCGAGTCGCCCGGGCCGTTACCGCCGATCCACACGAAGCCCTTGTGGTCGATCACGACGCCGTGGTTCGACTCGGGCCATTCATAACCGCCGGTCTTGTTGGGACCGCCCCAGCTGCCGACGAGGTTGCCGGCGGCGTCGAACTCGAGCACCGGCGGCGCCGCGACGCAGCACTCACCCACGCGCGGACCCCCGGGCGTGACAATCGCCAGTTCGGTGCGGTCGAGGCCGGCCGTGCCGGGATCGTTGCCGCGGTGAATCAGCCACACGTGGTCGCGATCGTCCACGGTAAGACCGATGGTCTGTCCGAGCACCCAGTTGTTGGGCATCGGCTTCGGCCAGAATGGATCGACTTCGAACCTTGGTGCCTGCTTCGCCTGCGCCGACACGTTGTCGAGCAGGGCCTGGCCCGCACCCAGTGCGAGCAGGATCGCGACAAACGCCGCGCCTACGTATAACTTGCGATTTCTCATAACCCGGTCCATCTTGGCTCCCCTCTCAACGAAGTGCCTCTTAAGCGGGCGCCAGTATACTTGGGACCGATAACTGTGTCGAGCACCGTCCATTCCAGCAAACTATTGAGCCGATTGGCCGTGGTTACGGTCCTGCTCATGGCCCTCGCCCCTTCGCTTCGGGCCCACGAGGTCCCTAACGAAGTGACCGTGCAGGCCTTCGTCCGGCCGCAGGGACAGACGCTGACGCTCGTCATGCGAGCACCGCTTAAGTCCATGCGGGACATAGACATACCGACTGCCGCCAATGGCTTTCTCGACTTCTCCCGCATCGACAAGGCCCTGAACGATGCGGCGGTGATATGGATCCGCGACTTCGTCGAGGTCTACGAAAACGGCCGGCGTCTGACCACGCCCCGGATTACCGCCACCCGAGCGACCCTGCCCGGCGACCGGTCGTTCGGAACCTACGAAGAGGCTATGGCCTTCATCATGAGCGGCCCGCGCCTCGGCCAGGAAACGGAAATCTACTGGGAACAGGGCCTGATGGACGTGGTGTTCGAGTACTCGATCCAATCGGATCAGTCTGACTTCGCCATCCGCCCGGGCTTGACGCGACTGGGCCTGCAGGTGAACGTCGTGCTGCGGTTCCTGCAGCCGGGCGAGACCGAGCGCGTCTTCGACGTCCACGCCGACACCGGCATCGTCCATCTCGACCCGCGCTGGCACCAGGCGTTCTACCTGTTCGCGCGCGACGGGTTCTTCCACATTCTCGACGGCACCGATCACCTGCTGTTCCTGCTGTGCCTGGTGATTCCGTTCCGCAAGCTGCGTCCGCTCGCGATCGTCGTCACGGCGTTCACGGTGGCGCATTCGGTGACGCTGATCGCATCGGCGTACGGCATGGCGCCTGACAGCTTGTGGTTCCCGCCGCTGATCGAGACGCTGATCGCCATCTCCATTGTCTACATGGCGTTCGAGAACATCGTCGGCGCAAAGCTCGAGCGGCGCTGGATCATGACGTTCGCGTTCGGCCTGATCCACGGCTTCGGGTTTTCGTTCCTGCTGCGCGAGCGCCTGCAGTTTGCCGGTGAGCACCTGGTGATGTCGCTGCTGGCGTTCAACGTCGGCGTCGAGCTCGGCCAACTCGTGGTGCTGCTGGTGGCCATCCCGGTGCTGTGGTTCATCTTCCGGTATCTGGTGGCCGAGCGCATCGGCACCATCCTGATGTCGGCCCTGGTCGCGCACACGGCATGGCACTGGGCCACCGACCGCGGCAGCGTGTTGGTGAACTATCGCTGGCCCGAGTTTGGCTTCGCCGACCTCGGCGTCTTCATGCGCCTGGCCATGGTGATTGTCGGTGCGGCGTTCGTGATGTGGTTGTTGTCGCTCTGGATGGGCAAGCCGAAGGATGCCAGTAGGGCGGAGCTTTAGCTCCGCCTAATATTCCACCTTCCACAACATCAACCCCTGCGGTGGGGCGGTCTGCCCCGCCTCGGTGCGATCGCGCGAGTCGATAATTCGCCGCATGTCCTCGGGCGCGAAGTGCCCGCGGCCAATGTCCACCAGCGTGCCGGCAATGTTGCGGACCATGTGGCGCAGGAAGCCGGTGCCGCTGATTTCGAGGCGCAGCAACCGGCCCTCGCGTGACGGATCACCTTCGAGTGGCGACACCGCCACCGGCTGATCCCGGTCCATCTCGATCTCGCGCACCTCTGCCGACAGGACGCGGCGCACGGTGGTCTTCACGTCGGCGCCCCGCCCCTGGAACGCCGCAAAATCCTGTTCGCCCAC
>Ga0163144_10030733_pt1 | contig 10266 bp, 8 predicted proteins | sample OliLak19BULKMAT1_FD_123175 | JGI IMG/M metagenome (GOLD analysis project Ga0163144, IMG submission 123175) | Freshwater microbial mat bacterial communities from Lake Vanda, McMurdo Dry Valleys, Antarctica - Oligotrophic Lake LV.19.BULKMAT1 | ecosystem: Environmental > Aquatic > Freshwater > Lake...
AATTTTTTTACCATGTCCGCTTTTTTTGCTCTAAATCATTGGACTTCAAGCTCATTAATGACAAAGCTTCTTTCATTCTTTCGGTTCGAAATTGCTTTTTCTCAAAAATCAATTTTTCAGGAAACACCGAACCAATAATCAATTGTTTTTCGGATAAGGTTGCATTCAAATAGAATTGATCAAGGTTTCTAAGAATTGTTAACACCTGCTTTTAAATGCTATCTGAAATCTTTCTTAACCTATGGAGATCAGCTTTCTTTCGAATAAGGTCCTCATAGCTTGTTTTAATTATTTATTTGTCAAATCTTTAAGAACAATCTTCACTAAAAGCCAAATACATTATGAAAACCAGCATTGCAATGCTCCTCTTGTTTACATTAATCACTCCAGTGGCAATTGCGTAGGTAAATGCCCGGTAAAGACAAACTGGACAACGTAAAAAAACTATTGAAAGAAAGTCAGAAGCATAACCGCCAGATGTGAACACCGGTGGAGGCACCGTAAAATCCGGAAACACCGTGTTTTCGAAGAGTAATACAGCAACAAACCCAACACCAATTATGAGTAACAAAAAAAATCTCACTCCCTTTCAAAACGAAAATGCACAGAGCGGATTTAAGGATGAAAAGGGCGAAGTAGTAATTGCCGCCCAATATGATCGTGTTTATCCTTTTAGCGAAGGTCTGGCCCGCGTGAGAAAGGGAGGTTTGTGGGGTTACATCGATGAAGATGGAAGAACCGTCATCGAAATCCAATTTGATGAAGCCAAAGATTTTTCCGGAGGACTAGCACAGGTGCGGCTTAGGGCAAAGGAATACCTTATTGACTATAACGGCCAGGATTTTATGGAATCTGTACAAACGTTCCAGTTTAGCGGGATAAGGGGCATCATGGCCGTTATGGTAAACAACAAATGGGGACTTATTGAAGAAGCAACAGGCAAACAACTCGCACCGTGCAAATATGAAAAGATAGCCTACTTTGCTGAGGGAAGAGATCTGTGCTGGGTGGTGCTTAACAACTTAGTGGGTTTTGTTGACAAAACCGGGAAAGAAGCAATAGCTCCGAAGTATAATGCTACCAATCATTTTTACGAGGGTATTTGCGCAGTAAACCTTGGTGCCACAGCCACACTGAACCAGTCTCCTGCTGGTGGTAAGTGGGGCTATATTGACATGACGGGTAAAGAAATAGTGCCGCCAAAATACGATGAGGTGTCAACTTGGTTCAACCAGGGATTAGGGCTGGTGAAGCTCAATGGCAACTGGGGCACTATTGACAAAACCGGTAAAGTAATAGTGCCCATACAATATGATGAGATGAATGAATTTCCCTCCAGAGGCGAGGCCATTGCCTCAGTAAAGCTTGATGGCAAATATGGATTCGTTAACAGTATGGGTAAGGAAATTTTTCCCTGTAAATCCGAAAAGAAAACTATTTGGAGCGACTACAGGGGATCAGTGGTTGTGGACGGCAGGGCTTATTGGATTGATGCTAACGGGGATGAAATTAAATAAAGGCATCTTAAAAAATGAAACCTTTTATTTTTGACCTGATGTGCCGATATCTGCCCTATTATTTTTTTGGCGGGTTGTCAGGAAATTGTTGTCAGATGAATTTCCTTAATCGATAAAGCAGTCGCAAATCCCTTAAAAGTTGGTTCGAAATCCTACCACTCGCTCCGACTTAAAAAAAGCTGTCTTGCACAGCTTTTTTTATTCTCAAATACTATTTCTTATTCGCCTTCAAATCCCTCACAAATCTTGCCCAGTTAAATGGGTTGAGGAATGGATTAGTGCGAGGCTGAAATTTATCCTGAGCGGAGGTAGACCATTGGTCCATATAATATTTATAGTTGCCGGCCCCATCCATCGGAGTGGTGCGTAACATCAGCGCCAACAGCTCGGCATTCAAATTTCGTCTGTCATAACCCCGCTCATCCATTGGCACGTTGAGTGCAAGAACGGCTTCTTTAAAAACTTCTTCTGTAGGAAAAGGCATGATCTCAACCTCTTTGAGGTAGGTGACATCCGAAACCATCTCCACGATAATAGTTAAAAAGTCGTTGGCTTTACGGGGTATAATATAGTGCTGGCGCTTATATCCGATGGAGCTGATTACGATGCTATCACCTTCCAGAACGGGCATGGAAAAGAAACCGGCAGGATTCGTGCTGGTGCCCCGTCCTGCTTTTGGCACATATACGTGCACGCCTGGCAACACCTGCATACTGTCGCTTACAATACCCGACAATTGTATGATTCGCTTAGTATTTTGAGCCTGCGAACTTGCAGCAGAGAACACCAAAAGAACGGCCACGCATAACACCAGACCAATAATTTTCCTCACAACGCATTATTTACATTCAAAGATATAGATTCAACTCATTTAAGCCTAATGCAAAATACCTTACTCCACCAACGGTTTTTACTATCTTGCACGACCTGTAAAACGGTGGTTTCAAGACCCTTGTATGCGATTAAAACATTTTAATATAGATTTAGGTGCCCAGATCTTTCTGGCCTGTTCGGATACCTCCCGGCTTCGCATACTCAACCTGATTCTTACCAATGGCGAAATGTGCATCACCGACCTGGAGCACATTCTGGAATTTACCCAAACCAAAACCTCGCGCCACCTGCTTTACCTCAAAAATTCGGGCATTCTCACTTCACGCAAAATAAACCAATGGGTTTTTTACCAACTCAAGGAAGAGGTATTTGACATCACCCGCCAAATTTTTCAATTCCTGAGAAAGGACCCTATTCTGCAAAAAGACCAACAGGTTTTTGAAACTCTTTACAGTAATCGCGAGTTATCTCTCAACAAATTACAAATCAAACCGCTCAGTAATCCTTCATGAAATATCCATTAACAAAGTGCTCCCTACAAAGGGCGTTCACCAGGCTACACATTCCATCTGACGTTAAAATAAAAGACCTTAGCAGATGAAATCATACCGTTGTATTCTCTTCGACCTGGATCATACCTTATGGGACTTCGAAACCAACTCACACGAAACGCTACAGGAATTATATCATCAACATAAACTGGAAAGTCGGGGTGTGGCTTCTTTTACTTCCTTTTACCAAACCTTCGTTGAAATCAATACCCGGTTGTGGGAACATTATGATTTGGGAAAAATCAATCGCGAAACCATCCGGTTTGAACGCTTCCATGGCATCCTGGAAAAGTTAGGTATCGATGACACACCGCTTTCGCTCCGGCTTTCGGATGAATATGTTACCTTATCACCAAAAAAATCCGGACTGATACCCAATGCGAAAGAGGTGTTGGAATATCTTCATCCACGCTACCAAATGACGATCGTTACCAATGGCTTTGAAGATGTGCAGTTCACAAAAATGAACTCCTCCGGCCTTACCTCCTACTTTAAAAATGTAGTTACCTCCACCCGTGCCGGTCACAAAAAACCTTCTAAAGAAATTTTTGAATTTGCGCTAAGCGAAGGCGGATTTCAATCGCACGAGGCGTTAATGATTGGCGACAATCTTCTCACAGATATTGGCGGTGCACACAATGCTTCGGTGGATACCGTGTTTTTCAATCCTAATAAAATCAGCCATAAAGAAAAACCTCGCTTTGAAATTCACGATCTGAAACAACTCATGGATATTCTTTAAACCCGACTTAATAACTAATTTTATACCTTCTAAGATTCACAAAAAATTAATCATATGTCTACCGGATTCTTTCACATACCTGTACCTAAAAACGAACCTGTATTATCGTATGCCCCCGGCAGTAAAGAACGCACTGCACTGAAACAAGCATTGGCCGATGCGCGTGCAACTGTATTGGATATACCGATGTACATCGGAGCCGAAGAAGTACGCACCGATAAAAAGAAAAAAATTTCACCACCCCATGATCATCAGCATGTGCTGGGCCACTTTCACGAAGGTGATAAAAGTCATGTAGAGCAGGCAATCAATGCCGCGATGGCAGCAAAGGAATTATGGTCTAACTTAAGTTGGGAAAATCGCGCCAGCATATTTTTAAAAGCGGCCGACTTATTGGCCGGACCGTATCGCTACAAAATAAATGCGGCCACCATGTTGGGCCAATCGAAGAATGCCTTCCAGGCAGAAATTGATGCCGCGTGCGAGTTGATAGATTTCTTGCGATTCAATGTTCACTTCATGGGAGAGATTTATCGCGATCAACCCGAGTCATCACCCGGAGTGTGGAACCGTATCGAATACCGACCACTTGAAGGCTTTGTGTTTGCTCTTACGCCTTTCAACTTCACCGCTATTGCGGGAAACCTTCCTACGAGTGCTGCCCTGATGGGAAATACAGTGGTGTGGAAACCGGCTAACACGCAGATCTATGCAGCCAATGTAATCATGCAAGTGTTGAAAGAAGCAGGCTTGCCTGATGGTGTAATTAACTTAGTGTATGTTACCGGCCCCGATGCAGGTGAAGTAGTTTTCAATCACCGCGACTTTGCCGGTATCCATTTCACAGGAAGCACCGGTGTATTCCAAGGCATGTGGAAGACAATTGGAAATAATATTCATAAGTATCGCTCCTATCCCCGCATTGTTGGTGAAACCGGTGGAAAAGATTTCATCATGGTGCACAAGAGCGCTAATGCAAAAGAAGTTTCTACCGCAATGGCCCGGGGTGCATTTGAATACCAGGGACAAAAATGTTCTGCTGCTTCACGCTGCTATATTCCTTCGAATCTTTGGGAAGATGTTAAAAAATATCTGATCGAGGATTTGAAAAGCTTTAAGATGGGCCCGTCTGAAGATTTCGGCAACTTCATCAACGCTGTCATTGACGAAAAAGCATTCAACTCGATCACGGGTTATATTGAACAGGCGCGCCAGAATCCGATGAACGAAATTATTGCCGGTGGCAAGTACGATAAATCGAAAGGATACTTTATTGAGCCTACCGTTATCGTTAGTAAAGATCCTTCTTCAACCACCATGTGCGAAGAAATTTTCGGGCCCGTACTTACTGTGTATATCTATCACGAAGATAATTTTGAACAAACGCTTGAGTTGGTTGATAGTACTTCACCGTATGCACTTACCGGTTCTATCATAGCAAAAGATCGCTATGCGGTAGAAATGGCTACTAAGAAACTGGTGAACTCAGCGGGCAACTTTTACATCAATGACAAACCAACCGGTGCTGTAGTAGGTCAACAACCCTTTGGCGGTGCAAGAGGTTCAGGCACCAATGATAAAGCCGGAGCAAAAGTGAATTTGTTGCGTTGGGTTTCGATGCGCACGATCAAGGAAACGTTTGTGACACCAACCGATTACCGTTATCCGTTTTTGGATAAAGAGTAAACCATGAAACTATTGAACCACGAAGTCGCTAAGGACACAAAGTAACATCAAGAACTTTGTGAACCTTAGTGACTTTGTGTATTCGCGTTTCAAAATACCTATCGTCTCTTAAAAAATAAATAATCAAGGGAATACTTCCCCGGTCCAAGAATTGCGAAAGCGATAAAGGAAACCCAGTACAGGGAAGGCAGCTCTTTCCATCCAAATGGATCGGGCCAATGATGAATGAAAACAGCCACGGTAAAACCGAAGGCGACAGGAATAGCAAGTAATCGCGTGAACAATCCTATGAACACGAAGGAAGCACAAATTAATTCTGTGAAAACCATTAACAACATTGTATTGCGTGGGCCGAGATGAAAGGGATCCGGATATTCTGCAACACCATTCAGAAAATTCTGGAGCGTTGGCCAGCCCTGATTAATAACCAGGTATCCGGCAATTACAATGCGCATCAGCAGTAAGGCAAAGTCCTGATAGTTGGAAAGCTTATCGAGGTCTGAAAGTTTAGGCATTGGCATATTGTTAATTCTATAAATTACATCATCGAAATCTTATTCTCTCCCGGTTTAAGTTCTATTACTTTTCCGTTCCACTCTAACCTGCCGTTAATACCTTTTGGAAGAATCACTCTTCCATTAAGTTGATTTCCCGTCTTCACAAAATCTACCTGAAGTTCTCCGGCCCAATGCGGAATGCTGCCTTGCACTTTATCCAGTGATTGCATGAGCGGCCTTATCAATACCTTTTTAAAACCAGGAGTCAATGGTTGCACTCCGGCAAAGGTGGCGAGCATTTCAAAATTCGGACTAGCACTCCATGCATGGCATTCGCTGCGATCTACTCCTTCCGGGAAAGTGGTTAATCCTAACGACAAAAGATCTTTCCATTTAGCAAGAAGGTCCATATACAGATCTCCGGCCTGGGCCTGGTTCATCGCACGGGCTAAATAAAAATCAAAGTAAAGCGTGGTTGGGGTTATGTTCTTTGTTTCCACAATCCGTTTTACAAACTCCCGCTGTTCTTCACGAGGCACCATGCCACTTAATACGGCCATGATGTTGCTGTGCATACTAAAGTGTTTCTTGTCGGGTGTATCGGCATACAGTTTACGATTGGCATCCCAGCATTGCTTCTTCACACTTGCTTTTAATTGCTGACTGAGTAACGAATACTTTTCGGCCAGCTGCGGCTCTTTATAGTAATTCAACATTTCAGATGCCAGGCTGAGTGTATAGGCATAGAACAATGAGTTGGTGGTAAGTCGTTTGAAAAAACTTTCCTCTACAATTTTATGAGTTGGAAATGTATGATCGAAAAAATCCCAGTAAGGCTGCTCCTTCATCATGTTATCCGGTGTCACGTATTGTTCAAAGTGCTCCAGCACACTCTTGATGCCCGGAAGAAATGACTTTACAAATTCCGGATCGTTACGGTACATGAAGTAATCGTGCACCATCGTGACCCACACCAGGGAATAGTTCGGAATAAACTGAGGTAATTCAGATGGGTATCGGCTATAGGTTAATCCATCATAGGTAAGCGATGCATAAAATTGCTCCAATGCATTTCGTGCAAGCCGATCGTCACCCGAAACATAATAGGAAACCAATGCCTGAATGCGCGTGTCCCCAACATACTGAAGCCGTTCCCAATACGGGCAATCCATGTAGGTTTCATAGGCACACAACCGGGCCGTGCGCCAACCTATGTCAAACACTTTTGAAAGACTAGGATCACTGGAAGAAAAAGAGGCCTTCTTTTCAAACGGATAACCGGTGAACCAGCTTCCCAATTTATCAAGTGTTAAAGGCTCTGCTCCGGTGGTGATATCTAATTGCACATAACGAAAGGTGCGATAAGAAATCGTTGTAAATGTTCTTTTGCCTGCACCATCTGGTAAAAAAATATCATAGACACCGTGAATCGACTTTCCTTGAATCGAATCGCGATGACCTTTTTTCTTGTTATCATCAAACAACGTTTCGGCATACGTGACTTTAATCTGACTTCCTTTTCCCTGCGAAGTGATTAACTCAGGAAACGCAGTCGTGAGTTGTTGCTGATCAATCAATAGTGAGCAGGTGGTTTGTGCAGGAATCGTAATGGGAAATGTTAGGCTTCTGGTTACTAATCCTTCGCTCCTGCGAATAGGGCCATTGTTTTGATAGGTGCGCTCCATGAGCGGAATGGACCTTGGAACTAATTCCCAGGTTGCATCACCATAACCAACCACACCTCTGGGAGCACCGGTCTCTGTGGGGTTGGGTGAACTCCAGTTTTTATCATCATAGCCAGGAGATTCCCATCCCCATGGATAACTGAAAGCATCAACTTTCTCTAATGGACCAGCCGCATAATAGTGGTACAAAAGATTAGGATCTCCCGGTTTGAAAACTAATGGCGAAACAGATTTATTCAAGATATATTTCCACGACTGGTTTGAATTCACAACGGATGAAACCGAATCATCACCTTGTACAATCAAGGCCGCGCGCTTGCCCATGATGTATACGGGCGCCACATCGGCATAATTCACCAATTGCACTGCCAGTGTATTCTCGCCATCCTTGAGCAGTAATGCAATGTCAAGTGATTCAAAACCCCAATGGCGGGCATCATTGTTTTGTGGTCCTTCCGTAACATAGTTTCCATTTACAAAAAGCCGATAGCGGTTATCTCCTGTAAGGTGGATGACAAATCGATTTGGCTTTTTTGTTATCGAAAAATTTTTCCGAAAATGGTAAACGCCATACTGGCCGGAGCTTTCCTTCGGTGATATCCATTGCGCAGGCCACCGTTGCTTTGAGATGTGTGTGCCTGGTGAAACCAAATACTGTGACTGACCATAAAAAACCGGCAGGGTCAGCAATACAATGATTAGTGACAATAGCGTTTGCATAATGAAAGATAGAGAACATTGCAACGGCAATGAAACAGTATCTGATATTTTATGCTATCAAAATTTAAGCGTAAGGGATGCGCCTATGCTTCTTCCATATCCATCAATGCCTGAAGCATATACCCGATATGCCTGATTAAAAAGATTTTGACCGATTAGATTTCCGGTGAAGGATTTATAGGTATAGCCGGCATAGAGATTTAAATTATTCCACGATGGCATTACTCCATCTTCCAGTCGCACGGCAATACGTACATCTGATTTATCGCCTGCAGCAAGTCTATCCTGCTCTCCCGCTGCGGCCCATTCTGCTTTTAGCCAAAGCCCCGTGGCATGTTGATATCGCAATCCGATTCTACCAAACAGTGGAGGTATTCTGCGCATGGGTTCACGCTTGGTGATATTTTCTCCATAGGTGTAAGTGATATTACCAAATGCGCTGAGAGATTTGATGAGTTCAATGTCCGCTTCTGCTTCAAAACCCCGCAATCGTGCTTCACCCACATTTTGTTTCTGATATACCTTTCTCCCTTCATACATATCGCTACCCAGGTAGGTAGTAGGAACACGATCAATCAAATCCGATAGATGAGTTTGATACAGGGAGAGTGTTCCGGAAATTTTCTTCTGCCTGATCTTTACTCCGGTCTCCACGCTCAACGACTTCTCAGGAGAAAGTCCGGTGCCTGGAATTTCAAATACTCCACTCTCTACCGTTCCAAACTTGCTCATGTCGTCCACATTCGGTGCACGAAAACCTGTGCTGGAAGAAAGGAAGGCACGGAGATTTTCATTCACCTTCATCGTGACACCCACATTACCCACGAACGCATTCGGGGTGATTTTCTGATTCCTAAACGCCTGATCAACAACAGAAACAGTAATCGCATTAAATCTTGCCCCAGCTGAAAATTGAAATTTATGCAGCTCATATTGATGATTGGTGAATAAGGCAAGATTGGATGCCGATGATCCATCTGCATACGATCCGCGTTGGTTTGTTTCGGTATTAGAAATGAGATTCGTTGTACTGGCTGCGCTATAGACTTTATCAAAATAATACTCCACACCCGATTGAATATTCCATTGCGCAGTTGGCGCAGAGATTATTTCTGCTATCACTCCGGTTGTATTCACCTCATCACGCTGTGTTTTATAATCATTCGAATTACTTTTTTGGGAATTTGTGCCTTCCACAGAACGATTATAGGAGCTGGTGATCCGCATGGATTGAATCCAAGGACTTTTTAAAAACGTTTGCCATCGCACATAACTGAGTTGCCGCGTCTGTGGTTCAAAATTAAATGTTGAATATCCACCCTGCACGACCTGATCATAGCGTGGCACATCATGCTGAGTGAGTTGCTGAAATGCTGCTGTTAAAATTCCGGATGAACCCGTGCGCATTAATATCTTAGCATCACCGGATCGCTCGTTGTATCCTGTTGGATCTAATACGCCCAGGCTTCCTCCTGCCAAGACATCGCCAAAATTTCTAACTGAGAAACCTCCGATAAAAGCAACTTTGCTATTACAGATTTCCATTTCCGCGCGACTGCTCTGCTCCATACCAGCGCTCATCCACTTGCCGGATAGGTTGCCCGAAATTTTTAAACCATCGCTATTAAATGAAGGTGTTTTTGAAAGAACCTGCACCACACCACCCAGTGCATCACTGCCATACAACACAGAACCACTTCCACGAATCGCATCAATTCGATCGATCATACCCGGGTCGATAGTGGATAAATATTGATTGGGACCATAGCGATAGGTAGCATTATTCAAACGAATGCCATCCACCAAAAGCAAGACCTGATTGCCCACTAAGCCACGAATAATGGGAGAGCCCCCACCGTGATTTGTTTTTTGAACCCAGATTCCTGATTCGTTCATCAATGCCTCGGGTGTTGACCGCGAAGATTTTTTACTCAACTCTTGATTATTGAGTGTCGTTACAGATTGCGACACATCAAAAGAAAGACGCTCGTGCCGCTGTGCCGTCACTGTAACACCATTATTGAGCAGCACTGC
>Ga0163144_10030734_pt1 | contig 10265 bp, 4 predicted proteins | sample OliLak19BULKMAT1_FD_123175 | JGI IMG/M metagenome (GOLD analysis project Ga0163144, IMG submission 123175) | Freshwater microbial mat bacterial communities from Lake Vanda, McMurdo Dry Valleys, Antarctica - Oligotrophic Lake LV.19.BULKMAT1 | ecosystem: Environmental > Aquatic > Freshwater > Lake...
ATCCGCAAAGAGTTTTGCCAACCTTGATATTAAATCATATGCCATTTTTCGCTCAGGTACTGTTCTTTGGAGCGCTGGTCTCGGCGATCAAGTCGACCTCGTCCGCTACGCTGCTTGCACCGTCGACAAGTTTTGTGGAAAACATACTTCGGCATGTGTGGCCTAGTTTGGACGACCGTCATTTATTGCGAGCCATGCGGGTTAGCATCTTTGTGTTCGCAGTCATAGTTCTGTCGTATGCGATCGCGGTGGACGGCAAGCCGATCTACGACATGGTTTCGTCTGCATATCAGGTGACGCTAGTTGGCGCGTTTGTGCCGTTGGCATTTGGTCTTTATTGGCGAGGTGCCACAACGCAAGGTGCCCTAGCGAGTATCGTCTTAGGTGTAGGCGTGTGGCTGACATTGACAGTGTTCCCGGATTGGGGAAAAGAGTTGGTTGCATGGCTCCCGGATTGGGTCATCGCGTTTCCTAGCCAGCTCGCCGGGTTGTTAGCGAGCATCACCGGTATGATCGCTGGTTCGTTGCTACCGCAGTTCATTACCAATACAACCGCGAGTGAAGCATCCACCTACAAAGTGCACCCCGAGGGGCCTTAGTTGCACGACGCTCCGCGTCGTGATTCTTGCGACGCGGAGCGTCGCACAACCAAGTTTTACTTGCTATTTTTTCCCTTGGCGGCGTTTCTCTTCGAAGAAGTGTGTGAGTTCACGTCCGCATTCGAGGGCGAGCACTCCGCCCTGAACGGTGCATTGATGATTGAGTCTCGGATCGGACAGGAGTTGGTACAACGATTCGACTGCGCCTGCTTTGCGATCGATTGCACCGTAGAAGACTCTCGGGATTCTTGATTGCAGAATCGCACCTGCGCACATCGGGCACGGTTCAAGCGTCACATACAGTTCGCAGTCGAGCAGTCGCCATGATTTAAGGTGTGCGGCGGCTTGCGTAATCGCGATCATTTCTGCGTGCGCGGTTGGATCGGCCAAATTCTCTCGTTGGTTGTAGGCCGCCGCGATGATCTGGTGTTTGTGGACAATGATCGCCCCCACGGGAACTTCGTCCTCTGACGCGGCTTGTTGAGCCTGCTCGAGGGCGCGCCGCATGAAGTGTTCCGCTCCGAAAGGGAGCAAGGACGCAGTGTCGTCGTCCTCGTCTCTGAATTCCATTATCATTCCGTTCTATTAATCCTGGTTTGCTAAAGCCGTGGCGGCGTTACCGCTTTCGCCATGATCCCCGGATTAGCTTGATTGGGAATGGCTGTGGTGTCCAGCATAACGGGTGGCGCAAATTCCTGTGGTTGGCTACCATCATTCCAAAGCATTTGAGATTCTGGGAGATTGTTTGCTCCTCCGCCGAACCCGTAGGCTTGGGAAGTGATCGAGCCTGGATCGACCCAAATGTTGTTCTCATCCACTCGAATGGTTCCAAGATCCTGGTCTAAGTTTCTGCGTTGGGACTCATAAAAGACCCAAACGCCAAGAAACGTGTTTTGCGCGTTTAACAAGTCTTGCAGTGCGGAAACGCTGTCTCGAGCGGCAGTCGGTCCAGAGGCCAGACTCAAGCTTTCGCGGATCTGTCGCAAATCTTCGTTGATTGTGATTTGTTGCGCTGCGATACGGACGGCGTAACGTTGCAACTCAAAGTTATATTGGTTGAAGCGAATGTTTCTCAGTTGAGACCGAAGGGTTTGCCATACATTGTCTTCAAAGCGATAGTAGGCTCGTTTCGCTTGTTGGTATTCGATCAAGACCTGACGGTATTGATTGCGTTCTTGCAAGCGAGTGAGAGGGGAGTCCCACTGAAGTCCCGCTCGCAATCGTCCTGTCTTTCCTCGCAATGACAACGGATTATCATTTGCGTTTTGCATGTCTCCAGAAAAGACGACGTCAAGCGAACTTTCTAAGTTATCCGCCACAACCTCGATAGCTCGCCACGAGTCCACAAGTCCGGCCCGGGTATTCATCCAGTCCAATCGATTGGTTCGAGCAATCTCCACTGCCTCCTCTGGCATGAGGTCCACGGGTGGCAGTACGACACTTTCGATTCGGGCTCGTGCTTGCAAGACTTGGAGAGCGAGAACATCCTCAGCAAACTCGGCCAATATGCTTTGGCTTGGCAACAAAGCCTGGTCACGCATTGTCTCAAACAGCTTGGGCGAATCGTTTGCGTCGCGCTGGGCAAGCAGTTGCTGCAAATCGGCATCGAGCTTTTTGATTTTGGTTTCGCGTTCCTGAAATCGTTTTTCCAATCGGTCGATATCCTGTGTCAGGACTTCCGGGAGCGCTTTGATTTCGCCGGAATCAAGCAGAGCAATGTCGAGGGATTCCGTTGGCAACAGATTGCATACTGTGGAACGCTCTTGTTGGTATATCTCTCGCAGCCGAGCCAACTCGGCTTCTCGGGCTCCGGAAACGCCTTTCAGTTTTTCGACATCTTGGCGAAGTTGTGGGAAGTCTCGTTCCAATACGACACGGCGAATCCATTCGATCCCGGTGATCTTGCTCTGGATCTCACGGACGGCCGATGCGGATGCATCGCCCCACTTTAGCGTACGGCTCTTGCTTCCTGTCTCTTTGTCGACTTGAATTGGGCTCAATTCCAACAGTTTGCTATTGCTGTCACCGATCGCGTCCCGAAGTTCGGATACTTGATCGCGACGTTGTTTCAATTCCTTGCTGATGAGGTTGAACTGGTCGAGAATCGGATCCTTGATTTCAATACAAACATACGGAGGCAGTCCAAGCGTACCTTTGAATGTGTCCATCGACTGTTCGTAAGTGAATCGCAGTTGTAGCAACTGAGCTTGGGACGAAATCAGGGATTGTCGTGCCTGAGCGACTTGCAGTTGTTGGCTTGGGATGGCATCCTGGGTTGCGGGAATAATGAGTAGCTGTTCTCGCAACGTGTCTTCGAATCGTGCCACGTTTTCTTGTTGTCGTGCCACATTTTCTTCCGCGTTACTGATCTGAAGTTGAGTTTGAACGAGGCCTAGGAAGCCACCTATTGTCGGCACGGCACCACCGCCACCGAAGCCGCCTGCAGCATTGTTCTGAACGGTACCTACCGTACCGAATCCACCGCCCAGGCCAGTAAAGCCTTGCAAACCCGCCCCGCCGAATAGACCACCGCGTCGAGTCGGACCTGGTTCTGCTGCTCGGCCGACGGTAACGGTAGTATAGAATCCAGTTCGGTATCGCTCGAACGCGCGAACGTTGTAAAGCAACGTACGTTCAGCCAAGGTTAAACGTTCCATGACTATGTCGCGTCCGCCGCCACGAAGTAACGGCTGAATCAAACTAAAGTCGAGAATTGTTGTCGCGCTTTGTGTGTCTGGACCAGCGAGTTGCCACGTCAGGGAGTTTGCAAATCCGACAATTAAGTCCGCTCCGTTGTTAAATTGACGTTGCAATGCCAATCCTCGTGGACCACGCGAAGAGGTTGATGCGTTTAAGTTCGAGCGACTCTCGCCACCACCCCCGCGTCGAAGCGAACCGTCGGCTGTATACGCGGCGCTATAACCCGCAAATAGCTGGTTCCCCAGAAAGAAACGTTCGGAACTAACGTCAAGGGCCGAAAGATAAAGTGTTTCGATCTCGGATTGGTAGCCTGTATTGTGCAGCACAGCGGTTCGAACTGCAGCGTCCGCGTCGAGAACTAGAACTCCACGTTCGTCGAGCGGTAGATACTGCCACCAGATGGGGTTTTCTGCCGTATTGGTTTTCCCGTTCACATCCCAGAGCGGATACCCTTTTTTGCCATTGAGTACTTTCATGTACTGGCTGGCAGTGTTATCGTCCTCGGGCATGGGAGGTCGATCGGGATTGAATGGGTCGAACATACGCGATGCTCGATCCATTTGAATGCTAGGAATGGCAGGTGCGCATGCGTCGGCAATCTTTTCGTTGATTACATTCGTCACTTCTTGGTCGGCACGAGTGCGGTAATGCGCTCGGTTGCATCCGGACGGCAACATCGTCGAGCTAGCCAAGACCGAAACGCAACTTAGTTGCAGGCTAAGTTTTAACCAATTCCGCTTGAGGGTTTTATCGCTCATGTCAGGACCGCCAGAACCAAAGGGAGAAAACAGGAAACCTTCTTTCCCTTCCTTCGGCTTTTAGCGGTCTTACTATTGATACCTGTAGTACCAGCCTTGCACGAACTGCGCAAATTAACTGTCTTGCCGGATCGTCTGAGTGTTATTGATGGAAGCTAGCAAACTTGAGACATTGGCTAATGAATCGTTGGAGCCGGGATCAATTGAACAGGAATGCGGACTGTCTTTCCATCGCGTATCAGGATCACGTCGATCGGTCGGTCCATGGCTGTTAGGCCCACCAATTGGACAAGATGTTCGTCGTTTTCGACTAGTAAACCATCGAATTCGAGAATGACGTCGCCATAACGCAGGCCAGCAATTTCGGCTGGGCTATTTGGCTTAATGACCTTAACGAAGGCGCCTCTCGGTCTTGCACCTCCAGGGGAAGCGCTTTCTGCATTGAACGCGCGTTCAACGCTGACCCCCAAGTAGGATCGCTGTAACTCTCCATTCTCCACCAACTGGCGGGCCACCGTCATAGCTAGGTTGATGGGAATAGCGAACCCAATCCCTTCATTGCCACCCGAGTTGCTTGCAATTGCGGTATTGATACCAACCACCTCGCCACGCAAATTCATGAGAGGCCCGCCGCTGTTTCCTGGATTGATTGCGGCGTCGGTTTGAATGAAGTCTTGGTAAACGATTTGTTTCGAACCGAGCTCGAGATTGCGTCGTCCTTTGGCGCTCACGATTCCGTAGCTAACAGAATGGTTTAATCCGAATGGACTACCTACGGCAAACACGAAATCGCCCATTTCGATCATGCGACTGTCGGCAATCTTGGCGACCGAAAGATCATTGCGACCAATGTCGATGACTGCGATGTCGGTGGAGGCGTCGTCCCAAACTTTGATCGGCTTCAACGCGATTCCGGAATCCATTTCCAACTTGATGTTTTGCAAGGTAGCGGCATGAATCACGTGCCGATTTGTGATGACGAAGTTACCGGTGCCAATTTGAACAATCACTCCGGAACCGGCTTCCTCGATCTTGCGATTCTCAGACTTGCCTTGTCGCAGGTCTGATTTACCGCCGGTAGAATTACGGTCCGGAAAGGGCTCGTCCTTAATGGCTTCGATGTGCACGACCGTTGGGCTGACGAACCGGACGACGCGCCGAAGCAGTGAATGCTGTTTCTCGATCAGATCTACTTCTTGAGAAATCTGCGAGTAAAGTTCGTCGCGTTGGCGAGCATTGGTCGCTGACACATAAGTTGTCGCGCTGGGGAACTGATCGGATCCACGTCGCGGAAAACCATTCGATTGAGCAAACGCAGGCTCGGCACCAAAGATCGAGTAAGCAAGCGCCGGGATCGCAAATGAGATTGTCCATTTTTTGATAGACTGGATCAAATCCATTCGTTTTGAACTGAGGGTTTGGCTCATCGTTGGACGGCAATCGATATTGGGGGCTAGTTCGAGATACTACTGCTAATGATGGTATTCGGTTTTTGACCGGTCGATTTCTAGACCAAACAGTGGCAACCTACGTTAGATGTCAATTCGTATGGCACAAATGCCGTAATGGCCTGACCTGCGGGTTGTTCCGAATCTACCTGCCGAAATTGATTTTTCGCCGTGCTTCGATTACCGCTCGGTCCTTTGCAAGATCCGGCTTTGTGTTTGTCTTGGAAACAAATCTCTTTGAATCGGTTGTAGCAGGCTTAAGGGCCGTAATATCAAGTCGTTCGTTAGGATCGTTTTCTTCGACCACGATGTGCGGCTGTACGCCTCTAGCGCTGATCGCAGTTCCCTTTGGTGAAAAGAACTTGGAGACAGTCAATCGCAAACCTCCGTTGCCATGATCATTGTGGAAGACTCCTTGAACGCTCCCCTTACCATAAGATGTCTGACCGACAATAGTTCCACGGTTGTGATCGTGAATGGCTCCGGCAAATATTTCGCTTGCACTAGCGCTGTCGCCGTCGATAAGAACGACCAATGGGATATCCCAAGTGCCCGGTGCTGTCGCAGTGAAGTTGTGATTCTCTTGGCCATTTCGGCCTTTGGTGGACACAATCGAACCTTGCGTTATGAAGTAGTCTGCAAGATCTACGGCCGAGTCGAGTAGTCCACCTGGGTTGCGACGCAAATCGATAATGATGCTCCGCATACCCTGTTGGCTTAGATCGACCATGGCGCGTGTGACTTCGGCGGCCGTTGTTTTCTGGAAGTTGGTGATGCGGACATAACCAATGCCAGGCTCTATCATCTCAACAACCGAAACACTTGGTACCTCGACTTTTTTTCGAGCAACGCTGACGTCGACCCTGCTGTCATCGGTATTTCTCAAGACGAGCCGCACGCTACTCCCCTCTGGGCCACGGAGCAAATCGGCGGCCTTCTTTGCGCCAATTTGTTCTACGGAAGAACCGTCAACGTTCAAGATATATTGATTTGCAGCAAGCCCTGCCTGGAAAGCAGGCCCGCCTCGGAAGACGTCGACAATTCTCAGCTCAGTCCCTTCGGCCCACAACTCGACTCCAAGTCCGATCAAGTTGCCTTCGATTTGCGACATGACTTCTCGATACTCACCAGGCGTTAGCAAAGCTGAGTAGGGGTCCAACAATCCAACCGAGCCTGCCACATACTCATAGATGACCGCTGACGGCATCAAACCAATCTGTTGGCTCGCTACATTCGCTACATAGGCAACGGTCGATTTTAATTCTTCTGCATTCTGGATCTTTCGACCGAAGACAGCCTTGTGAATTGTCTTGCGGAATTGTTCAATCGAGGCGGCGTCTGCATTCTTTAAGTGCTTGCCAAGGAAATCTTGTTCGGTCAAGGCCACTTCGAGAAACGCTGTCCCGTGCAGAGCGAGTTTGTAGTAGTCCACTTGTTCTACATAATACACTTCGAGTTTACCAAGTACTTCGGTTAGCACTTGGAGTGCTTCTGCGGGTGTCGAACTGTCTACCGCTTGCATGAATGACCGGTCGGAGTATCGTCGGGTGACATCGTGGTGGACGCGGCAAATTTGAAGTCGCTCGCCACAGTCCTTGATACTAGCGTCCTTCTTGATGGCTTTTTCGTAATGCAGAATCGCTTCTTGCCAACGGTTCTCTTGTTCCAGACCTTTGCCTTCGGCGAGGGGGGTGGGAGCCGCTTCCGGTAGGTTGTTGACCCGAGGAGCAAACTGCCCAAGCGATACGGTCGCATTGCAACTCAAAGCAAAGCAGAGTGCAATTGCCAAGTGTGCTAGTCGCAAAGACAAATTTCGCATACGAAAGAGATTGGGTAAATGCATATGGGTAGATGCTTTCAAACGCTAAGAGAGTATGCAGCCACAAATGCGAACGTCAAAAAACTCGGTCGAGATTCTGACCAGAACTTTTTTTGCAATCGGAAAGGTCAGCATGAGCCGCTCCCGATATGACGCAAATGGGGATAGTAGGGACGAACGTTGCGATCCCTCGATTGACGACGCTATCCGGAAAAGAAAGCTCCCGTTGCGTACGACCTATGCGTCTTGCACAAGAAAATGGATTTGGGGTGTTTGTCTGGAACAGCTTAAGTTCCTACCGCACCGCCGAGACTAAATGTATTCATCTGCCTTTCGAAAGGCAAGCAACAAAATCGGCGTTGCTTGACCGGGAATGGCGTTAGCGTGAATACCATCAAAACCTTACAAGCCCTGCAATCGACACTTTAACGGACAAGGGATTTGTTCCGAGAGCCTATTCCAGAAATCCGTCGCCGGATTCCAATCTAAATCACCTCGGGTGTCGTCAACACAGATATACTGGTTAGTACAGACTAAAAACACCCTTCCGGTTTCCATTGAAGCATTGTAGCTTAGGCAAGATCGAAACATGTCGCAGGTATCCATCCCAACGAACTCGTCCGGTTCCGCTCCGAAGGGAACCGCCAGTTCGGACAAGTCAAGTCGCGAAAGTTTGCATAATTATTTGGTCGAGGCCGCTCGCACGATGCGGCGCGTTGAGCTGGGAGTTGGCATTACCGGTTGGCTGAGTGTCTTGGTCATCTTTCTGCTCTCCGCCATTCTCGTCGATCATTGGTTGTGGCCCCTCAACACGTTTGCCCGTTTTACCGTTTTGACATTTCTGGTCGGCTGGACTGTATGGTGGGTGCCAACCAGAATCCTGCCGCTACTGTTTCAATCGATCCATCCAGAACATGCAGCACGCAAAATCGAAAGACAACATCCAGAGATAAAGGAAAGTCTGATCAGTTGGCTCCAGCTATCGACGAGTTCCGACCACCCCGCCCCTCGCGGAGTGTTGGCCACAGTAGGTCGCTTTGCTGTGAGAAACTTGGGAGGTCAGGATTCCACCTCGATTATCGATTCCGCTAACTTCATTCGCTTAGGAGCCCTTCTATTCGGATTCTTGCTAACGGGAACCGTCTACCTCTTTGTGTCTCCAAAGAGTGGAACGACCTCCATCGCGAGAATGCTAATGCCATGGTCGAACATCGCGCCGGCCGCCCGAGTGCGAATCATAAACGTGACACCAGGTACAGCCAAAATTACGCAAGGAACCAGCTTGCCCATTTCGGTAACCGTTCGCGGTATGCTCAAAGCAGATCAAGTCTTTGTGCGCTACGACTTGGCAGATGGACAACAGGTCGGTCAGCGACTCAAACTGAACGAAGACATCGAGGGCGTAAACTATCGATTGGATTTCGGAAAGAGTTTTGGCGGTATCCATCAAGCGTTGAAATACTGGATTGATGCCGGTGATGCGAGCGCCGGGCCATTCGAGTTGAGCGTTCAAGTAGTGCCGATTGTTGCCATTGATCGACTCGAGTTACAGTATCCGAAGTATACAAAACTAAAACCTAGAACGATTCAGCAGGATGGGGCTATCGAGGCACCAGAGGGGACTCGCGTTAAACTCTTTGCGCACTCGAACCAGCCAATGGTCAAATCCAGATTGGAGTTTGATCCTGAGGTTGGTAATGGCGTATTGCTTAGCTACAGTCAAATTATCGATCTGGAAACACAAGACACGCAGTTGAACGGTGGATGGTTACTTACGCTCGACAAGAAAGGAACGAACCCAACTCTTTCGACCTATCGCGTTAAGGCGACAAATGCCCTGAATGAATCCAACGGCGATCCGGTCATCTACAAGATCAAGGTTCTGGGTGACTTGCCGCCAACGGTAACGTTGAAGGACATAAATGCATCAATCCTCGTTCCAATCGATGGCTCTCGTGACATCGAGATCTACGCCGCCGATCCCGATTTCGGCCTCGTGTCCATTGTGGCCTCCGCCAAGAAGACGGACGGCAAAAAATTGTTTGAAACGGAGTGCTTTCAATCTCGCGAGGGAACGACCTCGCAGGTGACAAAGGTCTTTACGTTTTCGCCATCAGAATACGAACTCAAGATTGGTGATGAACTTGAGTTTCTCGCAACCGCCACGGACAACCGCTGCAAAGCGGGTGAGGAAACGCCGGAACCCAATCAAACCAACTCCTCTGTTGTTCGAATCAAAATCGTGGCCGACGCAGTCAAAGTGCCCGGCAATGAAACGCCCAAGTCAGAGGACAAGAAAGAGATTAAACCCGAGGACAAGAAGTCTGCAAAAGGCAATAGCGGTAATAAAACCAACAAGGATAACCAAACTTCAAACGACGGCGATAAATCCGAAACACCCAAAGAAGACTCCGGCGAAAAGAAACCGAATCCTCAGGATCAAAAGACGGACAAGCCCAAAGATAATAAGGGCGGTAGCAAAGAGGAAAACGACAAGAAAAACAAGTCGAAGGACAAGGGGTCTGGGCAAGGAGAGTCAGGCTCGGGTGGCGAACCTTCTGAATCAGAGGATTCCGATCAGGCAGAGGGTTCCGGGAACCAAAAGAGCGAGGGAAAAAGCAAGGGGTCGAAATCAAACTCATCCAAAGGCGCTTCGGACTCCTCCGAGACCGACTCCGGCGAAGACTCGGACCCCAGCGATCCTGCAGATGGCACAGACAGCCAACCATCCAAAGGTTCCAAAAGCGGCAAGCAATCTTCGAAGAGCCAGAAAAAGGATTGGACGAAACCGGAAGACGACGCGGAAGCCTTCGATCGAATCGACGAACTTAGAAAAGAACAAGATCAGCAACCTGGCGAGAAGCAACCTGGCGACAAACAACCCGGCGAGAAGCAACCCGGCGAGAAGCAAACCGGTGAGAAGCAAACCGGTGAGAAGCAA
>Ga0163144_10030735_pt1 | contig 10265 bp, 5 predicted proteins | sample OliLak19BULKMAT1_FD_123175 | JGI IMG/M metagenome (GOLD analysis project Ga0163144, IMG submission 123175) | Freshwater microbial mat bacterial communities from Lake Vanda, McMurdo Dry Valleys, Antarctica - Oligotrophic Lake LV.19.BULKMAT1 | ecosystem: Environmental > Aquatic > Freshwater > Lake...
ACTCATTGTAGTCTAATGTAGCTCCAATAAGCTTTACATGTCCTTAATGGTCTTTCATTAGGTAGATCTGTGGTGAAACCCTTAAATAATCTAGTTTTGGTCACAGCCAAACAACTAAAATTCGTTAAGGACATGTCAGAGTAGTTCTGGTGCTATTAGCATGTAGGTAAGATGCTTTGTATGGGATGAATGAGCTAATGATGGACCTGTTGTGTCCCGGATCACAGTTGAATGTTGCACCGGTGTGAACGTGGAAAGTGTTGTTTTCGCCCGATAACACCATGTTAAAATTTCCAGTCGTGTTAAATCGCTGAATTTTCAGCGAGTACTCGCTGTACATCATTAACAACAATAGCAAAAATAACCTGCTGAGAGACACTGGCCAGCAGCTAAACCTGGTGCAAATGGAACAAATCCAAAGAAAATGAATGGAAGAAGTGTGCACCTCCCATTTTTTTTAAACATCAATATTCTCCCAACGGACCGGTGCAACCGTGGCGTTTCTCCGAGATGCGCCTCGATAGACGTGTTGTCACGGCTAGAAAATTAATGTGAAAGTGCCGTGCAGTATTGTACCAGCACAATGACCAAAGAACTTCGAGGTGTGCAATAATATATCGGTCACGGCACACGATAGTAGAGCCAGTGCAGACGACTGCTGGAATAACTACTAGACTAGTTCAGCTGATTGAATGCTTCTACTGCTGCTTTAGAGCTACAAGCCAGAAGTCCGCTGAAAGATCATTATTGCCAAGTGCGAAGACAACACCAGCTCTACTAAATTGACCTTCTCTTCCACGGTGAAGAAGACAACAACAACAAGCACTCTTTCCTCATCAAATGGATTTTATCGAAATAACGGGTCGGATGACTGGGAATCGTTCCATGACAGACGAGGAGGAAGAAGGACCTGTGGGTCCGCAGCACGAGCAAGTACCCGTGCGAATGCTGAGCAGTCGAACCAGCAGTCAATCGGGGGACGAAAATTCTGTATCCACCACCATGACGGCAACGAACAACACCATAAAGGACATTCCAAAAAAACCTCCTCCCACAGCAGGATCGGCATCTTCGGTACAGGTGGCCGTTCGTGTGCGACCGCTTTTGTCGTCTTTGGAATCCGGATGTGGGACTTGCATGCATGTGATTCCTCCGTCGTCACTTTCGTCGAATGTCTCCACCACGATTCATATTGGAGGGGAAGCGGGTCCCAATTTTACCTTTGATGAAGTCTTTCCAACCAACGCTACGCAAGTCCAAGTCTATGAGCATCGTGTGGTGCCGTTGGTAGAATCTTGTTTGCAAGGATACAATGCATCCATTTTGGCGTATGGGCAAACGGGAAGTGGGTACGTCCAATCTATTACTGATTCATTGATTCGAAACGAATGGGAGCTTTTTGTATTCTGCTTATCGTGCTGGTAATCTTTGAAATCGCATAGTCTTACCTCTTTTTTTAAAATTTTGTTTTTGTCAGAAAAACACACACCGTCATTGGGCATTCCACTTGTTATGCCAACTACGATGCACCGTCTTCAGGAATGATACCAAGGGCCGTGAATTCTCTGTTTCAAAGGCTACGTGAAAAACAACAAGAGTACCAGCAACAAAATGCATCTAGATCAGCAATACCAACTGACAACAGCAAAGCTAGTAACACGATGTCATATGCATTCGAAGTACGCGTTCAGTTTCTGGAATTGTACGGAGAAGAAATTCGAGATTTACTCACTTCGACATCTGGGGCAGAAAAGCTTACCATTCGTGATATTGGCAATGACGAACCCGAAGTGGTGGGGGCAACTTCGCAAGTTGTAGAATCGACCGAAGAAGCCTTGCGATGTTTGACCAAGGGCATGTTGCGACGTGTCACGGCAGCCACAGCCATGAACGAAGCCAGTTCTCGATCTCATGCCATATTTTCCATTCTCATTGATCAAACGTGGACTGAAAAAAGCAGTACCAGCACAACCGACAGTACCAGAAGCAACAACAATAAAGATGAAACGCCGGCTGGACCACAAATCCGTCGTTCCAAATTCAATTTTGTGGACTTGGCTGGATCGGAACGTCAAAAACGCACTCAGGCACAGGGCCGCCGATTAAAAGAGGGGATACAGATCAATCAGGGGTTGTTGGTATTGGGGAATGTCATTTCGGCTTTGGGAGATCCCAAAAAACGCGGCAAAGCTTTTGTTCCTTACCGAGATAGTAAATTGACACGACTATTGAAGGGATCACTGGGAGGGAATCACAAGACACTCATGATTGCCTGTGTCAGTCCAGCATCAACTAATATGGAAGAATCTCTCAACTGCTTGCGGTACGCAAATCGCGCAAAGAACATTCAAAATCATGCCGTTGTCAACGTGGATGCTCGAACGCGCATGATTGGTGAACTCAAAGCGCAAGTACAGGCGTTGGCCACGGATTTATTGAGAGTTAAAGACACGGGGGATACCAATAAAAGCGCGTTTACACGCCAAGTCTTGCTAACACTAGCAAATGGCGGACCAGGTCCAGGATCCGCAGAAACGACGACAACAGCAGCAGCAATAGCAGTCAGTCCAACAAATTCTATCATGTCTGCACCAGCGTCGTTGGCACAACCCACAGCAATAGCAGGGCACCCTTTCGTGAGTCCGGAAGCATTTTCGCAGTCAGCTCCGGGTGGTGATGATCAACTGCAACAACGGTTGCTTGATACCGAAGAAGAGCTGGAACGGACGAGAAATCAATTGAAAAAATCACGGCGTGAAAGCGTGGTCGTGGAGGAGCGCTTGCATTATACCTTGGCGGAGAAGGAATTTTACAGGTTGCAATTAGAGGTTTCCGATATCGATTCCCTTGGTGTAGATTCCATGAGCGACGTCCAAAACAAAGAAAACGCGATCGCCGTGGATAGTGTGTTTATCCACCGCGCTGCCCAGTATGAGAAAGAAATTGAGCGATTAAAAGATGAGGTCCGATTGGTCCGGTCGCAACTTGTCGAACAAAGGGACCCCGAGGAGATGGAGAATAGTTTTTCGATCGAGCAGGCAAGTCAAGAGATGGAGGCTGAGCGACAAAGGTTATCTGCGATTCAGACCGAGCTCTTGTCTGTCTCCCTCGGGCCAAACGGCAGCCCCCAAAAGTCTCAGAGTTCCGGAAGTGGCACTTTTAGGAACACAGCATCAGGAGATGACCGCACTGGCGTGGATCACGTGGACGTTGAAGAAAAGGCCGAAGAAGAGCACTTGACTGCGTTAACACTGAAGTACAGTGCGATGGATGACGAAGACGAAGTCATGGTTGTCAACAATCAAGATTCGCCGCGCATGGAGAAGCCTGCGACTGATGCTGCCGTAGCCGAAGCAAAAGCAGCAGCGCACCGCCGCGCACAAATTGAAGCAGATCTGCTGGAAATTTCTCGAATCATAGAATCAAAGGAAGAGCTCATTTCACAGCTGCAATGCAGCCAGGCGAAATATTCGGTACGTACACAAGAGGCACGAAAGCCTATTTTTGTTTTAAAGTGTAATTTTGCTAAATCTTTCCCACGTCAATTTCGTCGCTGCAGTCAATGAAAGAGTTTTATGAAGGCAAACTGCATCACATGGAACAGCTGCTGGATCGGAAGGAAGAAGAGCGACAAAAAATGATCGTTGAGCTTGAAAGAATGAAGGAAAATAACCATGACACGAGCGAACTGGAGGAACAACTCAAAAAGCAAGACGAGCACATCGAGGGGATCCGAAAGCAAAAACGACAGCTCAAGGATTTGACGGCTGTATCCTCAAAGAACGCCACTGAAATAAGGAAGCTCCAAGACGACGTCAGGTCAATGAAAGAAAGGAAAGTCTCCATGCAAAAGCAGCTGGCAGAAGAGCGGAAATTCCACGCGGCTGAGATTAAAAAGCTGAAAAAGGAAATGCTACAGAAAGACCGAGAAACGAGAAAGCTGCAAAAGAATTTGAATCAGAAAAAGTCAGAAGCTGAAAAAGCGAACCATATGGCGAAAGCCAAAGTGGCACAGCTTGGACAACTCCGCGCAAAGTACAAAGACGCTGAAAAGACAATACGCATGCTACAAATCAAAAAGGGTGTCATGAAGAAGGCGGGACTTGACTCTGTCATTGTTGGGCGCCGGGGAAATGATGCGACCGGCCGTAAACAGAAGCGCGACCCTGTCGACGATGGTCGCTCTGTAGACGTTGACTCTCTTCGAGACTATTTCGACCGGAAAGTAGCCGAAGTTGGACGGGCGGAATCTCTAGCCGACAAATTAGCAAGGGGTTGGGAGGACCACTTTCAATTGTCATTGGAGCGGGGGGAACTCGCTCAACAGAATTCAAAAGAATCCAAAGAGGAGATTCAAGCTTTGGATTTGCGCATCCAATATGAAGAGGAGCGGATAAGAAAACTTGCAAACCGTATAGGAAAGGTGCCCCTTAGCGACGAAGGGTACGATCCTGGGTCCAATTTGGTGAATTCCATCCTCTACGGAAAAGACTTTAAACAGATTTGTGGTGGTAAGTCGCGTCATCTGATTTCCCGTATTTGATGTATTACTTGTCGAGTGACTCATACTTTTCTTCTTCTCTGGCGACAGGTGCATCAAATACCACATCATCCGAGATTGCTGCGAAGGTGCTTTTCGGCATGGTTGTTCGTGAGAGGCGTCGTATTGCTTCGCTTGCAAAAACTGCATCGGCGCTAGACGAGAAGTTGCAGGAAATCCAAATGGACAACGAGGCCAAGGAGGTGGCTTTTCGCTCCTATGTACAAGACTCGCAGCAGGATCTCGCTTGCATATCTATGAATCACCAGGAACAGATTCTTTCTCTTATGTCACTAGTTAAAGAGGAAGGGGACCCCAAGGCAAGAAACAAAACAAACATGATGGCGAATTCAACGAATGACCCTCTTGGGTGGGAGCTGAACGAGAGCTCGAACTTGCTTGTTCTAGCAAACGAGAGGATTGCCGTTTTGGAGCAGCAGCTCGGGGAACTCAAAGCGGAGATGAAAGTGAGCGAAACTTATAGGCAGGAGAAAGAAGAAGCGGAAGCTGCGCTTGAAGCCAAGATAGAGGAATATGGAAAACTAGAAGTCCGCCTTGCTGGTCAACGAGCCACCTTGCGTCAGATCCGAGACCTTCTTACTAAGGAAAAGAAAGACGACGAGGATGCTCCGGGCCTCGACGACGACGACGGCGACAGGGTGTACCGAACGTGCCTCGCCATCATACGAGAAGCACTTCGGGAATCACCAGGAATAATGTCACCTATGGCCAGGCGGCATTCCTGTCCAAACGTTTTCCAAGTTGGTGCCCTTTCCCCGCGATCCCATAAGCAGTGGGAATTGGTGCAAAGTGCAGATGACGAGGAGGACATGGAGGAAGAAGAGACGCCGGAGTGGGCCGATGAAATTATGGCCGATTTGGCTTTTATTGCGGAAGGGCTGGTTCCACCCTCCTTGCTAGATGCACCGGAATTTGTGGATACCAAAGACGAGGAGGAGGAAGGAGGGGAGCCTGTGTTCGAGTGTCTAGCAGATACAGGCAGCTTTACGGGAAGTCAACAAGGAGGGATTGCGGTCACTTCTGTAGCAGACCGAGACCAGACCACAGTGGGACCAGTGGTTCTGGGAGCAGACGAGAAACAATTCGACACTCATAATCCTACTTTGACACCAGTGCGCACCGGCTCAAGGAGCAGAAGCCCCGCGGGCGACGGGATTGGGGGGCTATCTCGCAGCAACAATAGGAGCGAGAAGAACGAGCCTACTTCGCCCCCTTCCATCGTGCGCCCACGCATCGCAGGGAAGGAAAACCCAGTTAAAGCGAAGCATCTTGGAGGTGGCAAACATGCAACGGTACCCGCCACTGTCATCGCAGACGATGTGGCTGCTTCCGCTTCTATTTCTCGCAAAAGCGAAGATTTCTCAAAACCTTTTAGTTCAACCGACATGGAAGCAACGTCCGTGTTTGAAAGGCTTGTCGATCCAACCCACTTTACAGGAACGCAAAAGGAGAAACATAACGCCCAGGTGGCAGGATCCCAGAAAGAGAGGCAGGAAAGCGCAGCAGAACGAATGCTGGATCATTTGCTCCAAAGCGACAGCGATCATCAGAAGCCCCGCCAGGAAAAGAGCGAAGCCTCTCACACCTCTCACATCAAGGTCAGCGAGTACACGCAGCAGAATGTCTTTGAACGGCTTCAAAAAACCACAACACATAGCTTCGCTGTAAAGCATGTGGTGGATCAAGCGCAAGAACAAAACGCGTCGCTGCCGCAGCCAGCAACTGGCCAGCAGAAGAATGATGCGACCAAGGGAAAGAAGGTTGCAGCCGAGCTAAAGCCAAAACGATCCTCGGCGCCAGTGGCTGCCTCTGCTGAAAGTAGTATTCCCCGCTACAAATCACCGTCTCGATCAAATCTTCGACAAAGAACAAACAGCTTCAATTTTAAGACCAAGTCGTCGCCCAGCAAAATTCCATCTCCTTCAAGATCAAAAACTCCTGTGAGAGATAGGTCTCCCACCAGACCCAAGACGCCCACAAGGGCTAGAAACGAAGGATACACTCAACAAAATGTATTTGAGAGGCTGACAAAGACAACTACAGAGGCGTACGCTGTCAAAAAGCGTGTTGTCAAGAACTGAGTTCCTTATGTTACAGCACAGAGGAGTACTAGCTCGCTAGGCATTGATGTCGCAGGGGATAGATTGGTATTGTACAACAGGAGTGCACAATGAGTTCAGTATCTCCCATCACATTCCTAATGCAACATGCAACTTTCAACTAAACAAGAGTAGAGTGATACATGCTTGCTAGGATGTACCGGACTCGACTCCATGTGCCTCGGATGATAGTCTTTGCCTCCGTCACGACGTGAAGCACGACCACAGGGAAACTACTACATACGGCACAACAAATAGAGAGTAGATGCCATGCGCCCCTGCTTGAGTGGGAGTACTCGAAAGTTCAACGCCGGGGATTACTCTGGGTAGACTATGTCGAGGCCCTGGGGGCCTCCTCAGGTGAAGACTATTCTACTACAACGTCCTGGTGTACCATACTCGCTCTAGCTAGACTGTTTGTCGCCTGACCGGTTGTACTACGGTACGCAGGGTGGAAAGTCGAATAAAGAACGCCGCCTAAGTATCTACTCACTTTACCGCCATGACGGATACATTATGGAGCAAAACGACATGCCAGCAGAAAACTTACTGGCCACTAGCGAAGTGATTGGTGCAGAGTCGATAATTTTACTTCCGTGTTCGCGCCAAAGAGGGCTAAATATTTTAACATGATCGTTTGGCGTTAAAGCCTTGTTAAACCGCCACCGAATGGGGACAACTGAAAACTAAAACTGATTTGAAACCGTCTGTTCGCTTGCCGTTTAGTTCAATATATTTTGAGTTCGCTTTTGCGAACACAGTATTAAAATAACATTAAAATGGAGCCGGCGTACAGACGTTACCAGGGATATTTCAACGTATACGTCTTTACGCGCCTTTCCCCAATGACACCCATATTTTGGACCGATTTCTAAACATCAGATTTTTGAAAATCCCATCGGTAACACACATGTATCTTCATCCACTCCTCTATATATTTTTCGTATTACGAGGACGAAAGTTACCCTACTACAATCGTGATTCACTAGCTAACTATTAGCTAGAGTACAGTAGACTACAAGTAGCATTCAAGTTGTTGTTGTTGTTCATACTCTGTTCGTCTCATAGAGTAGCTTTTTGTCTAGACATTTCAAATCAAAATTTCATTATTCCCCGAACAACTAAAATAACAAGTACCAGCAACGAACGTAAATCCAAAGAAAGAGGCAACAACGACCATGACGCTCCGCACGGCCACCATCATCATTCTTGCTTCGCTCTTTGTCGCTCAAGCTAGTGCCATATGCAATTTGTGTCCTTCTGGCGTTCCAGGTATCAGATGGCCCTTTGACCACATCGATGAGCATGGTACGACTTGCTCTCACAAAGCGATTGACATGGCAAAAATACAAGACAACTCTGGTGCTTGTCAATCTGAAATCGCCCAGTTTCGTCCTAAGTGTTGCTCCGATAGAAGACCGCAGCAAATCCTACAAGCACCCACAAGACCTCCTGTCTACAGTGGACCGACGGGCACCAACCCGTCATGCGACATTTGTCGCGACGGAGACTACCCCAGCCAGAAGTCCATGGTCATTACCATGCTCTACCTTGGTTCTGGGTCTTGCGCCCAGTACTACGATTTTGGCCGAGCTGGCTTCATTCCTGCCCACTTGTGTGATACTCTCAAGTTCTTTGCCTACGAGCCGTGTGGATGTGGACAATTCAATCCTAACTTCAACCCTAACCATCCACTGAACCAACAAGCTCAACAAGCACCGCAGCAAAACAATAATAACAACGCTAACACCGACTACGAGGCACCACAACGAAACGACCAGTTCACACCCTATGCCAATTCCCCGCCAACGCCAACTGCCCGTCCTACACTTGCACCCGCGGCAAGTCCACAAGTCAAACCTACAAACTCTCCACCAGCGCAGACTCTCAGTATCGTCGCAACCACTGAACGCAAAGACGCCAATGATGGCAGTAACGCAGGCAGGGAAGAAGCGAAAATCGGGAATGGCCAAGGGCGGGGTGGCCAAGGGGGCGGGGGAATGCGCCGTCTCCAAAAACGTTACCTCAAGGGGGGCTCTCGTCGTCATCAAGAGCTCAAGGGCGGTTCTCGTGGTCAATAAACACACCTCATGAAACCTGGGCGGGGGTATAAAGCAAGCAAGCAAATCATTCCAATACCATTCATTCATTCATTCGCACTTTATTTGGGAAAACAAAGCGATGCATAACCAAAACAGACATTGCTTCCGGGCGGCTACTGAACTCTACTCTCGCAAATCACTAGCTTCTGCTTGCTGACTGACTGTATTCATTTGTAAACTGAAATTACCAACACATTAACTCTTATCATAATTATGGGATTGTCTACATACTTACTGTTTGTCATACCATATGTAACTCGTCTAGTGTAGGATATCATCAATCGACTCCATCTGTAGTTGTATCCACTGTGTGTTGTCTGCGAAGGCGTAGTGCTCAGACACTCTTGCAGCATTTCTTTTGTATCCTCCGTGCTGGAAAGGAGCATTGTCGTGGAGGCGTGCTCTCGCTGCGGTGAGAGATTCCTCACTCGACTGAAGAGGCGGAGGAGCGCAATCTACATGCAGGCATACAACCATAGGTTCAGACGCCGCTCCAGCCAGGCCACGATCTTAGAAACTCAAGTTGAGCTAAAAAGGTGCGCTTTGTAAGGGGAGATGTTATAATGAAGTGCTTCAGCTGGAGATCAAGGCGGGCATTGGCACAGACAAATGAATCTTGGGTCATGTTGCCAGACCTAGCAATCGGAACCTTTTGAGAGATGAATACGGCGACAGCAAAGTGATTGCCAAAGTACTTCATGCAGATGAACTTTTGGCGCCTTGATTTGACAGCGGACGCTCAGTGAAGTAAAACTGGCGTCGCCAGCTATCGCTTACGGTGGGCATGGTTTAGAAAATGACGGCTCGAACTGGATCTGGTCCTTCCGTTGAAACTAGATACTCCAACATGGCTCGTTTCCAGATAGCATATTGTGCTTATGGAATCCTCAAGACAGTAAAACCCGCCCCAGTCGGTGATTGCATCACGAGAGGTTGACTGTCTGACGTCCGTCCACAGCGTGCAAGGCTGCATTCGTTTTCATAGAATTGTTTCATGAGACAGCACCGATATCAAAGATACATGTATTGCCCATATCGAGCGATTGAAATATTGAGCTTTGCCATGGGGTTCCACAAACTCCTCTGTTCCCCGATTCATGGCTATCAAGGTCAAGCTCAAACGGGGACCTATTGGTCCTTGGAGCCGGAGCCAAAGCCCCAGCAACCGCACTCAACATTGAAATCTTTGAAAGTGGCTCGTATTAGGTGACCAACGCCATCATCAGGTGCGACATTATCGCCATCATTGCTGTCATTAGTGCCCCAAGAAGACTCATCAGGTTCACTTTAGGAGAGTAGTGGCATCTTCTGAATGCATGGTGAACAAAACCTCCAACCTTTGGTGAAAAAGGACGAGGCAACCAAAACTAGCACGGGGAATATCCACGACTGAGATTAAGTGGGGCCCGGTTGGTTTTGAAGCATCTGCACGTCCACCGTCCACCATTAAATTATCTAAAGAGGAATTGAATGAATCAACGAATCAATGAATCATTGATTGAT
>Ga0163144_10030737_pt1 | contig 10265 bp, 6 predicted proteins | sample OliLak19BULKMAT1_FD_123175 | JGI IMG/M metagenome (GOLD analysis project Ga0163144, IMG submission 123175) | Freshwater microbial mat bacterial communities from Lake Vanda, McMurdo Dry Valleys, Antarctica - Oligotrophic Lake LV.19.BULKMAT1 | ecosystem: Environmental > Aquatic > Freshwater > Lake...
AAGTCGGCGATCCAGAGCGCACCGTCGGGACCGAGCTTCACCTGCACGGGACGGAACGCCGGGTCGTCGCTGGTGAGGAAATCGGGCTGGCGGACGGCGACGGGCGTTGAGCCGCGCCAGTCGAGCCGGGCGCGATTGATGCGGCGGGTGACGGGGTTGCCGTTGAAGAGGTTGCCGTGGAACTCGCGCGGGAAGTGCGCCGCCGCGTAGTGCGCGATGCCGGCGATGGCGGACGAGCCGTGGTCCTCGGTCGTGATGGCGGGCGCGAAGCCGAGGCCGTCGTGCTCCTTGTTGATGCCCTCGTAATAGCCGCCGGGCACGAGGAGATAGACGGGCTTCGAGTGCGAGTCCGCGGTGTAGAGATCGCCGCGCGGATCGAAGGCGAGGCCGAAGGGATTGGTCTGGCCGTGGGCGACGACCTCGAAGCGCGAGCCGTCGGGCCGGAAGCGATACGTGTTGCCGCTGGTGAGCTTCGTGACGTTGCCGGCGCGGTCGGTCACGGTGCTGACATTGGCGAAACCGTGCGTGCCGTAGATCCAGCCGTCGAACCACTGCCAGTAACTCGAAGACATGCCGTGGGTGTCCTTGAAGCCGAAGCCGTCGTAGAGTTTTTCGCGGTGGTCGGCGCGACCGTCGCCGTCGGTGTCGGTCAGCCGCCAGATCGCGGGGATGGAGTAGACGAGCGCGCGGTCGCCTTTGGCGTTCGGCGCGCGGGGCAAGGGCAGGACGCCGACGGGGATGTTGAGCCCGTCGGCAAACGTAACCGTTTTCCGGGCACGGCCGGTGACCGGATCGAAATCAGAAAGGATGCGCACCGCGTCGAGACCGTGCTCAGGCGGCTCGGGCGGGGTGGAGGCCGCGCGAAACGCGAGGGCGGTGTCGCTCCATTGCTGCTCAAACGTGGCGATGGGCTGGCCGAGGGCGTCTCGTTTCGCGGGCCACGGGTAGAGTTGCGAGCCGGTGACCCAGAGGCGCCCCGCGGCGTCGAACGCGAGGTTGAGCGGCTTCTGGATCTCGGGTTCGGCGGCGACGAGCTGCATGGCGAAACCGGGTGGGACGCGAAACAGCGCCTGTTCCTCCGCGGGCGAGCGCAGCCGAGTGTTGAAGGCGTCGCCGCGCTGGGCGTGGAGCGGACCAGAGATTAACAGATATCCGGCGAGGACGAGAACGAGAACGGCTATGGAGCGGGGCACGGGACGGACAGCAATAGAGGGAGGGGGCGCGCACTCAAGGACCGCCCGTTACTTCTTCGTGAGCGCGATAAATTGTTCGACGGTCGAACCGCTGGCACGAATGAGACTTCGCAGTGTTCCGGGTGCGATTTCACGGGGTCGGGCACCGAGAGCGTCGCCCAGTGATTCTCTTTCACCGGAATGATGTGGCTACCTTTTTCCCGGACTTGCGCCCAATCATCGCGACCAAACGCCTTGACGACGGCCCGGCCGCTCAGCTTCGGCAGCGTGGGCATCAGATCGCGACTTCGACCTGTTGGGTTTCGATGGGAAGTGGCAGGCCGCGTTCCGCACGCACTTCCAGGCAAAGCTCGATGGCTTCACGGACATTCTTCAGCGCTTCGCGTTTCGATGCGCCCTGACTCACACAACCGGGAATTGCCAGACACTCGGCAACCCAAGCGCCACTTTCGTCGCGATCGATGGTGACGGTGAATTTCGTCGGCGCTAATTTGGAGTTTTTTTTGGGGGGCCTATCGCAAGCTCGACTCGGGGCCGACGGCTACCGCATCGCCTTCAAAAGTTCGCGCAGGCTTAACACGCGCGGATACGGGGAGGTGCGCCCTGGCGATACTGGAGGTCGATGTTTCAGTCGCGCTTCGTAGTTACTGACTACGTCCATGAGCACGGAACCATCCCATTCGCGCCCGGAGTATTCGGGATCTTCAGCTACCTCGAAGACCGCATAAATCGCACCGCTCGCCTTGCCTGGATAATCGGTTCTGAGGAGTTCTTCAATGGGGTAAACTTTATATCCCGGCGTGCGCAGGCGATATAGACCCGGCGCAACGACTCCGTCGTGCGTCCGTAGTAGCAGGTGCCGGGCGGAAGAAAAATCCGGCGGAACATGCCACGTTCCCGGTCGATCACCGAGCCGCACGATCGCAATCTTCTCCCGCTTCGTCCAATCGAGCTGTTCCGGTGAATCATACCACGCTACGACGACATGATGCTCGGCCGGTGGTGGTGCGCGATAAGGGCCTCCCAACGGATCTCTTTCGGGCAACACCAGTGATCCATAGGGCACGGGATCCTCGTGCAGGGTGTAGGATTCGCCGACATGAAAACTCACTCGCTCGCGTGCGGTCGTGCGGTTGGCGAGGTGCTTGATAACTTCATTCAAGAACTGGCGAAGAGTGTCCATGCCCTCGGCCGTTCCATCACTGCGAGGCCGGATCGCAAATGCGCCGAGCCCGGGGAGAACTTCGTGAAAGCCGGTGAACTCTTCGTATCGCTTCCCATCGGCCGCGCCGCCCGGATAGAGCACGTAGGCTCCCGCCGTGCGCCGGATCGCGTCGCGATATGCATGCATTTTCAGCAAATCCGCATACTTGGCCGCGGTGGGACGCTGAGTCGCTGATTCGGCACCGTCATGAATCGCTTCGTTGCGGGTGTCGGCGCCGAACAAAGCCTGCACGCCATCTACGCGATACTTAGCGTCGAAATGAATGTGCACCATCGCTTCTTTTTCTTCGGCTTCTTCTTTGCGGTAGTCAGCCGGCCAGATGCTGATCGTGTAGTCGGGTTGAACGCCACGCGTCCAGCTTCCGCTGGTCCGATGATCGTCGGTTCGGCCAAACTTACGGTTGAAATGAAATTCAGCGGCCAGCCGGCGCCCGGCCGCGGGCGACCACACGCCACCGGTGGAGGTCCGCAGCTCCACGCCGCGCTGTAGTTTCAAGCGCGGGAGCCCCCTGTCGTTTTCGACGAGCACCGAATGCAGTGGAGCCTCGCACGCGAATTTTTCGCGGAAGAGCGACTCGAGCTGAAAGAACAGCCAGTATTCGTAGAGCGTTGCGACATTGCGTGCGCCGGCCTGCCACACGTCGCGACCGCCGTCCCAGGCTAGTTGTGCTCCCACGTGGAATTGCAGCCACACCTGTAGCAACTCACGATACCCCGCTTTGCGTTGCAGCACGGGGCTGCCCAGCGGGAGCGTTTCCGGACGCGAGACGTCCGGGAAAAATCCGCGCCCGAGCAAGCTGTCGAGCATACCACGCAATCGCACCACTTCGCGTAGCAGCCGCGCATTTCCCGGTTTTGCCGCTTCGGCCACGTCATGGCCCAGCAACGCGCCCACTTCGGCGAAGAAGTCGCGAAACTCGACCAGCACCATCTTCGCAAAACGATTCTCTGGCGTATCGAGAAAATCGGTGCGTGCAGTCACCGCGACCCTGGCCGGCAGGGTTGTCAGTCGAGGGTGAATTTGCCGCAGCGGATGCGTCGTCGGGACAGCCACGCGGTCTCCCGCCCGCGTAATTTGTCGGGCGAAATCCTTCCCGGCTTTGAAGGGACGGCTGATCGGGTGCTCTGCACGCTCGTCCTCGAGTCGCCGATGCGGGTTGCGGAGCACTTCGTCCACCGCACCGCGAAATGCCTGCGATCCCAGCATGTGCCGCAGGAACTCGAGCTGTTGTTCGAGCATCGCCCGATTCGCGCGCCACTCGGACGAGAGCCGCAGGCGCGTTGACGCGCGGCTGTCGAGCAAGAGCCCGGTGCAGCGTTCCGCGATGTGGTTGAGCATGCCGCGGAAATGTTCGCGGTAATTCATCTTCACCGACCGGACTTCAACTGCGGCGTGAGCGAACGGCGCCGGGTCGCTCAAGCGCACAATCGTTAGCGGCAGCACCCCACAGTGATCTCCCGGCTCGATCAGTCCGGTATCGATCCCTGGCTCAGCGGCGGGACTGCGCGTGATGCCGGGCGCTTCGGTCAGGACCAAATCATCCGGTTCGCCATCGAGTGCCTCGATACGATACACATAGCGACCGCGCTCGCGCAGTTGGATCGGTTCCTCCGCTCGGGCCTGGGCTTCCGTTTCCGTCCAGCGAATCAGCGGGTGTTCCTCGCCACTGCCAGCCGCGGTGCCGCGCGCCGGCCAGAGCAGGAGGTGCGCACGGATTTCGCCGCGCAGGTCGCGGCACTCCACTCTGGCCGGATCCTGGGGCTCGGCGGGCACGTCAGGCCTCCGCGAACGTCACGAATTGGTCGCGCACCAGTTTGCGCCACATCCGCATCACTTTGACGAAACTCAACGGGTAACGGGCAGCGCCGTCGGCGAGCGCCTTTTCGACCGCCTCCGGCCCATATTTGGTTTCTTCCTGCGCGCGCCCGGCCTCCTGGCACTTGTTCGAAAAGGTTACGCCATCGAGCCCATCGCGGCTGCCGCCGCAGGCCCACGCCAGCGCCCACAGCAAGCCTTCGAGCTTCGGCCGCGAACCATGCAGCTTCGGTAGAAGTTTCTGCACGATGATGGCATCCATCGCCGCGTTGAACCAGTCCGTGCTGTCCTCTGCATGCCCGCCCAGCAGCCGATAGAAGTGGAGAAACCGCGCGGCTTCGTTCGCCACGCGGAAACCAAACTCGGCGTTGTGTTCGCTCATCAGGTCGAAAAAGAGCAGCAACTCCGCTTCGAACAGCGCGCGGACGGCCGTCGGCGCGCCGAGCGATTTGCCGGCTTCGCCCACGAAGGCGGCCCCAAAACGGCTGCCTCGGCCGTCCAATTCCTCCAATTTGGGCGAACGCAGTGCGGCGAGAAAGGCGACGAGCTCATCGCGCGCCATGCAGAATTCGATCACGTTTGCCCGATCGAGCACCTTGGGCGAAAACATGTAGGTCGTCTCGTCGACATTCACCGTGCCGATGATGAACAGATTTGGCGGCAGCGTGAGCTTCGGTTTGATGCCGGACCGGAATTGAGTTTGACCGTCGTCATCGACGTCGGGGCGATAAAGCTCGGTCGAGCCGCCTGATTCAATTAACGAAAGGAGGTCGGCGAAATACCGCTCCACGTGCGAGAGGTTCATCTCGTCCAGAATCAGGAAGTGCGGCACGCCGGCATTCTCCGGTTGCGCAGCGCGCTGGATAAGGTCGAGGGCCGGCCGCGTGACATACCGCTTGGGATCGAGTCCGTCGGGATAGCCGAGGATGTTGTCATTTCCCGTCCAGTCGGCCCCCACCGGGATGACGATGCAGCCGGCTGATTCGCCATTCTCGTCTGCGGGCGCGAGCCATCGTGCGAAAGCCTGCGCGAGCTTCGTTTTGCCGGAACCGGCGAGGCCGCTGAGAATGAGAAACCGTTTGGCGCCAAGCGCGGCGGCGAAGCGCAACAGCAATGGGCGGCTCACGCACAGTCCAACCGATGCGCTGTTGGCCAGCGTTTCGAATGCACCGACCATGTCGTGAAGATCGTCGCTGCTGCCGCCGAGGTGGGGCAGATATTCCTGTGGATTTGCCACCACAGGGCGGAGCACAGCGTCAAGAGGGTTGCCCTCGATCGGCCGCACGTCGGCGTCGAACAACGCGGCGATCTCTTCGTCCGTCAGGCCGAGCTGCGTGATGAAAGACTCACGAAGTTTTTCGTCGAGTTGCGCCACGTCGGGCACCGCTCCGAAACGAGATTCAAGATCGTCGGCGCGGTGATACCAGATTGCGGCATCGGTGAGAGCGGGAAGCGCATCGCCTTTCTTCAGCAAGACATCCGGAATTTTTTTGAGGTAACCGGGCGATAAGCGTCCGCTTCTCGGATTTTCGCTGATGATGTCGATAATCCCCTGCCAAACCGGACCGGATAATGCGGGGCCAGTTCCGTTCTTACGCCAGCCCGCATTCCGATACTGCCACGCCGAATCCTTCGTGCCGAAAATATTCACATAAGGCTTCCCACGCATTTCGTGCGGTAAATTCGTTCCGTTCAATGCGCAGGCTGTAAGATCGTCGACCGCATTCCTCAAATGCGGATTGCCGGTCGAAAACGAGACCACTGGTTTCCGTTCGCGAGTGCTCGCGCGTTTGAAAATGAGGAAGTGCAGCATGCTGTTGGAAGCACGAGATCCGATGAGACGGCCGACCGCTGCGTTGAGTATTTGGGGTTTTATGAAGCGAGGCATGGCGGGAATCCTGCGGCTTGATTATTCCGGCGAGAAAGGCGACGGCGCATAAACGCCCCTGTTGTTGATTCGAGAATCCGGCGGGCGCCAAAATGTGCGCGCCGCGGAATCCGCGACCAATTTTTTCGACGGCGTGGCTTTGTGAAGCCCGGGCGTTTTGCGAGCGGCACTTCCCATGTGTCAGTCGGCGGCATATACGTGCCCTTGCTCGTTTTTCTCCCGACCGCGACGCGATTGTAGTAGTAGAATCGCTGCGTCACGAAGTGAAAAACATACTCGTGTGACATGCAGCTCCGATCGGCGACCTGATCGGGAATCGGGTTGGGCTTTACCCACACGTTGTCGTTCCGGGCAATCCACTCCTTGTCCTGCATGGCGATCGCGAAGCGGTGCGGAATCAGGAGAAGCTGCTTGTTCTTGCAGAGCTTGCCGTCACCGCGCCGATCCTGCGGCCGAAGGCCGAACCGACGGGCATTCTGCTTGTGATCCTTTCCCTTGTGCTCGCCGCGACCGTTCCAATAGGTGTCGCCCAGATTCACCCATAGGCTGCCGGTGGTGTGCAGCACTTCGCGGGCGTGACCGAAAACATCCACCAGCTTTGCGATAAATTCATAGGGCGTCTGCTCGAGTCCGAGCTGTCCGGCGACGCCATAGTCGCGCTGCCCGTAAAATGGCGGCGAAGTCACGATGCAATCGACGAAAACGCCCGCATCGCGGAGCCAGCCGAGCACCTCATTAACCTCGCCACAGAAAATCAGGCAATCGTCGGTGGCGTGGTAGGCTTTGCGCCGCAGCGCACGCGACGCAAAAATCTCCTGCGGCAGCACCACCGGATGCTTGGCGCGGGCCTGTTGCTCCTTGGCGGAAAGCCCCCGCTTGCGGCGGAGCGCGGTGCCGGGATGAAGCGACCAGTTTTCAGCATACGACGAGGCGGGATTTTGCGGTTGATCGTTCAACTCGGAGCCGGCTCCGCCAAGTAGGGGTGCGACAGGAGGGGCCTTCACGTGGAAATGCGACGATAAGATTGGGGGAGCGTTTTTAGAAAGCGCACCGGTTTATTTGGCGGGAAGTGTTTCATAGTAAACTAAGTGAAATCAGACGTTTGCACTGCGTTCTGAGTTCTCTGAGTCGTTTCGTGCCATAGAATCGCCTATGGGCCTTGGGGTATTTGGCAACGATTGCGCCAATGAATACTTGGCCCAGCGGCGCAGCCCCACCATGTCCAGAACACCGCGTTGCCGAAGGCTCTCCAGGGTGCGTTTCACCTTGTAGGCCGGAATTTCCGGGCCGATGCGCCCGATAATCTGCGACAGGCCACTGTTCGGATAGACGGCAAGGTCAGCCCGGATGAGTTCTTCCAATCGATGGGGCGCGATCGCTTTGAGAGTCGTAGGGCCCTTGAACTCGGTCGCGCGAAGCACTCCGGGCGAGATGGAATATTCGGTGGCACGGGTTTGTCCGCGAGAAAGCACGATGCCTTTGGCCGGCAGCGTGCCGAGCCAGACGCGAATGCGATCGTCACCCTCAATTTGCAGCATCCGCCCAAACTCCAGCGCGGTCAGGCTGCCATGCTGGGCAATCAGACCGAGCGCAATGCGTTCGCGGCCGGAAAGGCCAAAGTGGTGATCGACGCGCGCGAGGAGATCGATGAGCTCGCGTTTCAGAATACGGCGCTCGATGCGCACGACGACCCGGTCCTCGTCTTCCCGCACTTGGGGAATCGCTTTGGCCTGCGCGAGCTGGGTCTCGTAAATCCGATCATAACCGGTGCCTTCGCGCTCCATCAGTTTCAAGTCGTGGAAAATCTGCGCGAGGTGATTGTTTCGGCGAACGGTTTTTTGGAGAATGTTGGTGGGCGTGACGCCAAGGGGCAGGGAACCCGGATTGTGGATTTCGAGGTGTTCGGGGTGAAGGTTGATGAAGATGTCACCCCGGGTGGTGTAAGGACGATGGACGAGTGCATTCGCGACGAGCTCGCGGATGACAATCTCGTCGTAGTGCGGAACGGTTTTACGAAAGAGACCGTCGGGCAGCTCGGTCGATTCGCGCCAGTCGGGAATTTCCGTCCAGACGGATTCGACGAGCTCCTGGGGATTGAGCGCGTAGTCGGTCCAGGTGAGCTTGGCCACGCGTTCGCCCCGCGCATCGTATTTCAAGAACTGAATCGTGGGCGCGTGCAGGAGTTGGGCGCGATCGGTGCGTTGGCCAATCCAAAGGACGCCGAGATGAGTCAGGCAGCCATCGACAACGAGCAGGTAATATTCAAGGAGCTCCAAATCGGAGCGCTGCTTCACCGAATCCTTCACCCGCTCGGAGGCGCGAATCTCGCGCAGGAAACGCGCAGTCTTGACCGCATCTGCCTGTTCGATGGAAAGCCGGCGCACGGGTTGCGTCTCCCACTGATAGGAGTCTTTTTCGGCGACGAGCCGGACGAGATCCTCTGGATAAAGGCGGCGGGTTTCGTCCGCGATGCGAACAAAGTAACGTGCATCGCTCGTGGCAGCGACCGATTTCAGGTTCGGGAGAATGTGGAGGACGAGGAACTCACCGCCATTCGCTGCCGTTCGAGCCTCTGCGGTGACCGCAACATTGTGCGTGTGTTGGGAAACTCCTTTGCGCAGACGGTCGATCAGCACCGGTGCGATACGCTGCGCCGTGGGTGGAACTGATGCGTCATCTTCGATCCCAAAGATGATCTGCCCACCTTGCGCGTTGGCGAAAGCGACGCAATCGGCAGCAAGATCGCGCCAGGACCATTTGTTTGGATCGGTGGCGAAAATCCGAATCGATTTTTTGTCGAATGTTTGTCCTTCAACCATAGCGGGTGGATGGCATTTCGGGGCCCGAACAGGATAGGGTCAAGCGACGCCGAGCATTGCATGCCGTCGGGAGGCCGACGCGGTGCAGATTTTCGAATCGTTTAGCTAATTGAATTCGCCAACCTCGCCCGCCATGCGCATCGCTGTCTTTTCCGACACGCACGATCGTTATCCCGCAACGCTGCCGAAAAAACTGCGCGGCGCGGACGAAATCTGGCACCTCGGTGACGTGTGCGCGCCGACGACGCTGGTGGAGTTCGAGCAGCTCGGGCCGCCGCTGCGCGTGGTGGCGGGCAACTGCGACGCGCATCCGTGGCCGCTCACGCTGGACCTCGAGCGCGAAGGGTTGCGCTTCCACCTCGAACACATCCCGCCGCGGGTGGCGCCGAAGGGCGTCGAGTTTTTCCTGCATGGACACACCCACGTGCCGCGCGACGAAACCGATCCCGCCGGCGTGCGCTGGCTCAATCCGGGGTGCATCACGCGGCCGCATCGGAACGCGCCGCCGAGCTTTGCCTGGCTGACGCTGCAACGCGGCAAACCATTGCGCTGGGAACTTGTGCGGGCGTGATCTTGGTTGAGAGTTGAGAGCTGAGAGACCGGATGCAATGCCCCCGAAATCGATCCGTGACGGCTTGAAATTCTCTCAACTCTCAGCCCTCAACGCTCAACTCACGTGAACCCGAAACTTTGGCCAAACATCCTCAGCGCGGCGCGCATCGTCCTGATGCCGGCGGTGCTGACGTCGGCCATCGCGGGCTCGCGGCCGTGGTTCATCGTCTTGCTGACGGCGGCGCTGGCGACGGATGCGCTCGACGGATTTCTCGCGCGGCGGCTGCATGCGTTCACCGATTTCGGGCGGAAGCTGGACAGCGCCGCCGACTACCTGACGATGGTCACGGGCATCGCGGGCATCGCGCTCTTATGGCCGGAGAGCATGCGACGTGAGCTGGCGTGGGTCGGGACGGGGCTCGCCGCATTTTTTGCAGTGGTGGTTTACGGCTTCGTGCGGCTGGGCCGGGCGCCGTGTTATCATACCTGGGCGTCGAAAGCCGGCGTGGTGGGATGTGCGTTTTCGATGATTCCGCTGCTGGCGGAATGGACGGCGGTGCCGTTTCACGCCGCGATTGTCTTTCTGATCCTGGCGGGGGCGGAGGAAATGACGATCGCGGTGCTGGTGCCATCGCACGCCGGCGAGATGCCGAGCGCATGGCATGCGTGGCGGCTGCGGCGCGAGAGCATGGCGCTGCTGAAACCGGCCCGCGCGAAGCCGGCGACGAAGTGATTCTGCTGGCGCCGCGCGCGCGGGTGCGGCAGAGGTTCCG
>Ga0163144_10030738_pt1 | contig 10265 bp, 2 predicted proteins | sample OliLak19BULKMAT1_FD_123175 | JGI IMG/M metagenome (GOLD analysis project Ga0163144, IMG submission 123175) | Freshwater microbial mat bacterial communities from Lake Vanda, McMurdo Dry Valleys, Antarctica - Oligotrophic Lake LV.19.BULKMAT1 | ecosystem: Environmental > Aquatic > Freshwater > Lake...
AATTGCCAAATTTGCGATACTTGTAATATTATGAATTGCACCATATATTTATAATCAGTCGACCTTTTTTCTCTAATTTTTACCAAAGTAAAAATAGAATTAAAGACATTAGTTTATAGCTAATATAGAATGCATAATTTGTAATATAAGCAAGAATAATGGTAGCTGTCATAAGATCAAATTTTTTGGGATATATGACGCATTTTGCGATACCATATGATTAATATAATATAATTATGTAAACAATATCAATATCGATTATAGTTAAGATATGATATATATTATTATAATATAATTAATATAATGAAATGGAACGGGTTCCTGTCTTTTTTTAGGTAGCGTTAGCTCTATTTAAAAGGCAACCCCACACGACAGTAATAATAATAATTATAGAGAGAAAGATTAGATACTGATAAGGATTAATAACTTTATTCGAAGCTTTAATCGAATAATATTAAGCATACCAAACTTATTGGAGACTAATAATAATAATAATTATTAGAATATAGAAATAGAATAGATTAGTCTAATTAAGGATCGATATATATAAATATATATATATATGTTGAGCATACCAAACTTAATTAGGTAGACTAATAAAAATAGTCTAATTAGGGATCGATTATATGTATATATATCATATATTGAGCATACCAAACCTAATTAAGATTAGTTTAGTAGTTTATTTTATATAACTAAGGATTGACCAAACTTAGTTATATAAATATAAAAGACTATTAAATAACAATAGAGAATTTATATATTAATGATTAAAGCAACAAAAATATATATATTATCCAAATTTTTGAATAGGGATCGATATTATTTAGAAAAAAAAAAACCTTAATCTTTTTAAATATATTGAGCATACCAAACTTATTTGAATTTAATAATATAAATATTAAACAAATATTAATATATAACAATGATAAGATTAAGGTATATTGTCTAATAGGAAGAGTTTTTTAGTGTGATCTAAAAAATTTACTATAAATCCGGGTACTTGTGTGAGTATTTGGACCCCAAAAGGTGGCGTTATTTAAATATAACACATCCCCGTGACGTGAAACTCATGGGATAAGTCTTGTCAAATAGCCCTATTTAGATAATATTGTTTTGAGAAACCTGTGTGTGGGTCCCATATATTAATAAATATATGGTTCTATCTTATACCCCTTCAGTCATATTTTATGGTCAATGGTTAACCATATGATAGAGTATTTCTTGTAAGTAGTTAGCTTAATAGGCTTGGATCTCTATTTTTGTTAGTTTAATATTAATGGATTTGAGTGAAAAGTTTAAAGGGTTAATGAATTTGACTTGATTGAAATATTGTAGAATAACCTACTAGAATGATACTAGAGCTGTGTGAATTAAAAATTTCTTAGTTAACCAAATTACTTTTTTTTGTATATTATATATATAAAAATTTGTAAATTTGAATGGTTATATTAGTCTTTTTAAAAATCTTTTTACATTATATATGTAATATGCGGTATATTTTAATAGAGATTTCGAATTAAGCTTTTTTAATTAAGAGTTAAAATAAGATTTTTCGCTATTATATTTATTGAATTGGTTTTAAAAAGCCTTTTTAGTATTATAAGTTAATTTATATTATCTTTAATATTTCTTGATTCACTTGAGTCAGGATTTATAAAAAAAGAGTACGTGTATTATTAAAATAGTAAAGATTAGTTACAATACTATTGATAGAAATTATTATAGTGTTGGTACATTAAATAATCTTTTGTAATATATAAGATACATTTTTTTCTTAGTTAAGTAGTTGTTAATAGAAATATTAATGATGAAAGTAATGAACAGGGGGAAAAAAAAAGATTAATAAGTATAATCGTTAATTAATGAAAAGTATCATTTTAGGGGTAGTTTATTCATTATTCCCTTTATTATTAATATAATATATTTTAAATGATGCGTTATATGGGCTATTTTCCATATATACGATTGTTTGTTTAATAAGTATAATTAATAAGAATAGAACCCAAAGGGAAATAATAAGTGGTTTTTGTTATAAAAATTTTTTTAAAAAAAAAGTTAATGACTTTGTGAAAAAAAAAGATTAGGACTAATTGGGGATCGGTTATATAATTTGACCTTAATCGGATATAATAACTGAGCATACCAAACCCTTTTAGTTTAGTTATCAATTAAGGAATATGTTAAAAGACTTTAAATTAGGGATCGATGTATTTAAACCTTAATATAAATATATTGAGCACTTTGCCAAACCTATTTTTTAGTCTAAGTATGTTATTGAGGTTATATAATTATAAAACATTAAGAACGAATTAACAGATTAACGTTTTTAAAAATTTATAATATCTATATAAAAGATAGTTTAATATATAAATAAGATCATTGATTAATTTTTAATTAGTGTAGATGATCATTCTAACTTAATTTTTAAAAAAAAAGATTAACTATAGTATATAATTTATATTGATTTTTTAAAAAGAATCGAATGTAATATATATTATAATAAAACCATTAAAGGCCTTAATTCGAAAAAAGGGTTTAATCTTTTTGATTAATGATATGTATTATTATTGTATATATAATTTATATTGTATATATGATTAATTATATAGTATATATTGTTAATATTGAACTTTTTATCTGGTTTAATTTATATTTATTATCGTTTTTGTTTAATATATATATATGTTTACATATATATATAATGAATATAACAATTATATATATATCAAAAAGGTGAAAAAAACGAAGTAATGTTAGTATAATTAATATATATTATACATTATATAATTAAGGGATTCTTCTCGTAAAGTTTAAGGTTTAGTTAATATAATATTGATGTTAAAAAGTCAGTATAGTTATATTAGACCTACTTTTGAGGGGGACAGTCCACGACGGGACCTGTCAAATATTTTAGGTATACTACTCAATATCATATATATATATAACTCAAAAAACCGATATTTGCTATATGTTATATATAAGGGGGAGAAGGGAAGCAAGAAGTAGTAGTAATACTAGTACTAATTGAGTAATGGAGCAGTAGCAAGCAGTTATTAGTATAATAGATTAGCCCTCTATTTTTATTAATAAAGAGAGATTAGAGCCCTTCCCGATCTGTTAATTTGGACTTTCGTTGAGAGGAAAAGCTGGTCCCTTTTTTTCTTAATGATTGTTCTTTTTAATAGAACTCTGTTAATTTGGACTTTTGTTTGAGAGGAAAAGCTGGTTCCTTTTTTTCTTAATGATTGTTCTTTTTAATAGAATTAGTTTAATGAATCATGGGATCACTTAATATATGAGCATACCAAACTGTGAATTTTTCTTAATTAGAAATAATTAAGGGGGAATCATGGGATCATATTATTATTTGAGCATACCAAACTGTGGTTTCTTAGATTAAAAAAGAAAGAAAAGTTTAATGAATCATGGGATCACTTAATATATGAGCATACCAAACTGTGAATTTTTTCTTAATTAGAAATAATTAAGAGGGAATCATGGGATCATATTATTATTTGAGCATACCAAACTGTGGTTTCTTAGAATAATACCGCTAGCTCCATTATAAAAAAAATCTTGTAGGGATCTAATTAATTTAATTAATTAGAGCATACCAAACTTACAAAAAAAACTGGATACTTGTGTGAGTTAATCTAGTTAGAAAAGTGTGGGTTATTTAAATATAGCAACACTAATATTAAAGAAAAAGATAATTTGAATGATACATTGATCGATTCATATTAATATGATTAGATTAATTGTACTTTTTTTAAGAAATAGATACATAGATTTCATTTTTAAAGCATTGTTTTAAAAATTTAAATTAAGAAACAAAAAAAGATATTAATGATTTATCATTTAATAATCTTAATCTTTTCATTATAATGTTAAAATTATATTGGGAAAGAAGGCCAAAGAGGATATTATATTAAAATTTTTTTTAATTAATGTTCTGTTTTTGAATGTAATTTTAAAGAAATGATAATTTTTAAAATGGGGAAAAAGAAGGATGTTTTTAATTAATATTATGATATTTGAATTTAGATTAAGGTTTTAACCTTTCTCTATTTTTTAGATTAATCTTATATTTTTAAAAAAAAAATAGTTACCTGGTTGATCCTGCCAGTAGTCATATGCTTGTCTTAAAGATTAAGCCATGCACGTCTAAGGATAAATATTTTTTAACCGTAAACCTGCGGATGGCTCATTAAATCAGTTACAATCTACTCTATTGTATAAATTACTTGGATAACCGTAGTAATTCTAGAGCTAATACATGCAAAAAATTTGAACTCGCAAGGGAACAAATGTATTTATTAATATGCAAAATCAATACAGATCATTCCAAACTCTAGATTATACTTTAATCGGTATTTTTTAGGGGATTTGTAAAAAAAAATTGAAGAATCATAGTAAACTTACGAATCATAAATTTAATTATTTATAGATGATAGGAACGAGTTTCTGACCTATTAACTTTCGATGGTAATTTAGTGGATTACCATGGTTTTCATGGGTAACGGAGAATTTGGGTTTGATTCCGGAGAAAAGGCCTGAGAGACGGCCATTACTTCCAAGGAAGGCAGCAGGCGCGTAAATTACCCAATCCCAATTCGGGGAGGTAGTGACGAGAAATACTAGTATTGGTCCCAACGGGAACAATGATTGGAATGAGAACAATTTAAAAACATTAACGACTAACAATTGGAGGGCAAGTCTGGTGCCAGCAGCCGCGGTAACTCCAGCTCCAAGAGTGTATATTAAAGTTGTTGCGGTTAAAAAGCTCGTAGTTGGACTTGAGGGATTTGTATAAAAGGATTCTAGTTTTAAAGCTAGACATCTTTGTATATTTTTTCCTTTCTTTTTATTTTTTTTTAAAGATTTGGAAATATGGTGTTAAAACCGGATGGTCCTTTTCTTGTAAAAATAGATAGTTTACTTTGAAAAAATTAGAGTGTTTAAAGCAGACATGACATGTACAATTGAATATTACAGCATGGGATAATAGAATAGGACATTAACCTTAATTTTGTTGGTTTTGAAGGTTAATAGTAATGATTAAAAGGGATAGTTGGGGTCACTTGTATTTGATCGCTAGGGGTGAAATCCTATGATTGATCAAAGACAAACTACTGCGAAAGCATTTGACAAGGATGTTTTCATTGATCAAGAACGAAAGTTAGGGGATCGAAGATGATTAGATACCGTCGTAGTCTTAACCATAAACAATGTCGACTTTGGATTAGGAAATATTACATGGATGATTTTCCTAGCACAATATGAGAAATCATAAGTATTCAGACTCCGGGGGGAGTATGGTCGCAAGAGTGAAACTTAAAGGAATTGACGGAAGGGCACCACCAGGAGTGGAACCTGCGGCTTAATTTGACTCAACACGGGGAAACTTACCGGGTCCGGACACTTTGAGGATTGACAGATTGATAGCTCTTTCTTGATTAAGTGGGTGGTGGTGCATGGCCGTTTTTAGTTGGTGGATTGATTTGTCTGGTTAATTCCGAAAACGAACGAGACCTTAACCTATTAAATAGTATAATTAAAATTGAATACAAATTCTTGAAATTTGAAAAAAGAAAAGAAATGGATACTTCTTAAAGGGACTCTTCATATTTTAGTGAATGGAAGTTTAAGGCAAAAACAGGTCTGTGATGCCCTTAGATGTTCCGGGCTGCACGCGCGTTACACTGATACGATCAAAGAGTTTAATTTAAATTTCCTTATTTGAAAAGATTGGGTAAACTTTAAAATCGTATCGTGATTGGGATAGTGCTTTGTAATTATCGCACTTGAACGAGGAATTCCTAGTAGGTGCAAGTCATCATCTTGCTCCGATTACGTCCCCGCCCTTTGTACACACCGCCCGTCGCTCCTACCGATTGAATAATCCGATGAGGATTCAAGATAGAGATTTCTTATTTGTCTGAAAGGATAAAAAAGAATTTTTTTAGAATTTGTTCAAATCTTATTATTTAGAGGAAGGAGAAGTCGTAACAAGGTTTCCGTTGGTGAACCAGCGGAAGGATCATTAACACTTAAAAAAAACAAACCGATGATGAGGTCCTTTTCTTTATTTCTCTTTTTTTATTTTGAAGAAGGAAAGGAGAATAAGGATTAGGATCTCTGATTCAAAACACACACACAATTTTTGCGATACCATATGATTATTTAATTATAGTAAAATATAGTTATGTATAATGAAATGGAATGGGTTATCCTTTTAATGTTTTCTTTTTGAAAAATTTGTAAATGTATATCAAGGAATTTTATTGAAGCATGGGATCGTATTTTTTTATGAGCATACCAAACTGTGGTTTTTTCTTTAGTTAGAAATAATTAATTTAAGATCATGGGATCATATTAAGATATGAGCATACCAAACTGTGTTTCCTTAGAATGATAGGATTACAATTTATATAATTCTAAAAATTTAAATATTAATCGAGAAAAACAATAAATCTATATAAATTCTTTAAAACATTATAATTCTAAATTATAATAACAAAAATACAACTTTTAACAATGGATACCTTGGTTTCTTGATCGAATAAGAACGTGGCAAAATACGATAAATAATGTGAATTGTAAGATTTTGTGAATCATTAAAAATTTGAACGCAAATTGTACTTTTTTGATTAAAAAACAAAAAAGTATACTTGTTTGAGTGTCGATTATAAATAATATCACACTAAGGATGGTAGGATATATTAAATTATATTGTACTTAATCTGTGACGAATTGAGGATGTTCATCTGGTAAGAAGATGATCCCTTTAAATATATAATGTTGTAATCTTAATAATCTTTTTTTTTATTAAGATTGTAGCATTTTTAAATGATCTTTTTTATAAGATTTTATTCTTAATTAAAATTTTTATAATATTAAAACCATTATCTAAATGAATATAAAGTTTAAAATACGTCGACCAGGACACTTAAATTAAAGACTTTTGAATTAAAATTAAATGAGATTTGGTAAAAAAGAATCTTGTACCCCATAATTAAAAAAACGACCTCAAATCAAGTAAGACTACCCGCTGAATTTAAGCATATTAATAAGCGGAGGAAAAGAAAATAACTATGATTCTCTCAGTAATGGCGAATGAAGAGAGAAGAGCTCAATCTTAAAATCTGTAGGCAATTTTGTCTACCGAATTGTAGTTTTAAAATTTATATTTTAGAGGCTTTCTAAATTGAATAAGTGGAAAACACGAATTTCCTATCAATGAGGGTGAGAATCCCGTTAATGTCTTTTTAGATTGTTTCAATATTAAAATATATTTTTACGAGTCGAGTTGTTTGGGAATGCAACTCTAATAAGGTGATAGATTTCATCTAAAGCTAAATATTGCAAGAAAACCGATAGCACAAAAGTACTGTGAAGGAAAGGTGAAAAGAACTTTGAAAAGAGAGTTAAAAGTACTTGAAATTGTTAAAAGGGAAGCGAATGAAATTGGTAAAAATTTATGTATTATTTGAATACAACAAATAAGAAATTATTTGTGTACATTCTTTTAATATGTATCATTGAGTTATTAGATAATTGAAAAAGTTCTTTAAAAAGGTGATGGTTTAATATTTCGCAAGAAATGTTAATATCATGTTATATTTTAGGGGTCTCTTCTTTTATTTAGTAAGAGGATAGAAAAAATGAGGTTCTTTTAAAAGGGGATCGTTGTTGTAATATTAGAATGGGGTTTTTAGGGGTGTAGATCTAATTTTTTAGTCTATATTTTTAATTTCTCTTTTTTGGTATTATAATTTACATCATTTTATGGTCAATGATGAAAAAAATTTCATTCGGCCCGTCTTGAAACACGGACCAAGGAGTCTAACATGTATGCGAGTCGAAGAGTTTTTAAACTTGTAGGCGAAACGAAAGTGATTAAAGTATTATTATTTCTCATATTTTTGAGATTTAAGAAGTATTGACTGGACTTTTTTAGAATGGATCCAAGTTATAGCACATATGATGGGACCCGAAAGATGGTGAACTATGCTTGAACAGGGTGAAGTCAGAGGAAACTCTGATGGAGGCCCGAAGTGATACTGACGTGCAAATCGTTCGTCTGATTTGAGTATAGGGGCGAAAGACTAATCGAACCATCGTGGTAGCTGGTTTTTACCGAAATTTCCCTCAGGATAGCTGGCATTTATAAACAGTTTTATTAGGTAAAGCGAATGACTAGAAGTATCTGGGTTGAAATAGCCTAGACTTATTCTCAAACTTTAAATTGGTAAGAAATAATGATTGATTCTTAATTGAATCATTATATTAGAAAAAATGGAAAATGCTTTGTGGGCCATTTTTGGTAAGCAGAACTGGCGATGTGGGATGAACCAATCGTTGAGTTAAAGTGTCTAAATATAAGCTTAATAGAAACCATAAAAGGTGTTGATCCATATTGACAGCAGGACGGTGGTCATGGAAGCTGATATCCGCTAAGGAGTGCGTAACAGCTCACCTGCCGAATGAATTAGCCCTGAAAATTGATGACGCTAAAGCTTTTTACTTAAACTCGACCGTTAAATTTAAAATTTAAAAAAAAAGATTTAACGAGTAGGTAAACGTGGAGATAATGAAAAAGTAACAGGGGTGACCCTTTATGAAATTTTCTCTAGTGCAGATCTTGGTGGTAGTAGCAAATATTTAAGTGAGAATCTTAAAGGTCGAAGTGGAGAAAGGTTTCATGAGAACAGCATTTGATCATGAGTTAGTCGATCCTAAGGCAAAGATTAACCTCGAAAAAAATATTAAAGTATTTAAAATATTTTATTATTAATGCCGAAAGGGAATAAGGTTAATATTCCTTAACCAAAAATTGGAATTAATTATACGGTAACGTAAATGAAATCATTAAAGTCTGCGAATATTCTAGGGAGAGTTTTCTTTTCTTGTTAACGAGTTTAAATCAATAATACCTTGGAATAACATTATATTGTGATAAGGTTTAAAATTTGGAAAAACATTTAAATTTTTTTAAATGTCTGGAAATTATTCGAAGATCCATGAAAATATGATGGAAAAATTTTTTAAAAAAATTATCAATTTTGATCGTACTCATAACCGCATCAGGTCTCTAAGGTTAAAAGCCTCTGGCCAATAGAATAATGTAAAATAAGGGAAGTCGGCAAAATAGATCCGTAACTTTGGGAAAAGGATTGGCTCTAAAGAATAGAATATAGAATATTTTAAGGGGTACCATTTTTGAAAGAAAGAAATAAAGATAATTTCTTTTAAGCAATTAAAGGTGAAAATTTTTGTTAATTTTGATTGGATTTGGGGGAAATTAGAATAAGTTGATTTTTAAAGGTTAATAATTTCTGTATTGGATAATATTTAATTTAGAACTGGAACGGACAAGGGGAATCCGACTGTTTAATTAAAACAAAGCATTGTGATGGTTTCAGTTGATAATGACACAATGTGATTTCTGCTCAGTGCTCTGAATGTCAATGTGAAGAGATTCAACCAAGCGCGAGTAAACAGCGGGAGTAACTATGACTCTCTTAAGGTAGCCAAATGCCTCGTCATCTAATTAGTGACGCGCATGAATGGATTAATGAGATTCCCACTGTCCCTATTTACTATCTAGCGAAACCACAGCCAAGGGAACGGGCTTGGCATAATCAGCGGGGAAAGAAGACCCTGTTGAGCTTGACTTTATTCAGACTTTGTATAATGATGCTCGAGGCATAGAATAGGTGGGAGGTTCGCCAATATGAAATACCACTACTTTTGTCGTTGTTTTACTTATTTGATAAAATAGAATATTGATATTAAAACTATTAATTTTCTTGATTTAATGACTATTTAAATTTAGATGAATTGGAAAAGGGGGGATTTTAAGAGCTGTAAAAATGTAATTAATTTTTCTTTTGGACTAAATAACTTATTTGGATCACTGATTGTCAGATCTATGTCAAAGACATTATCTGATGGGGAGTTTGGCTGGGGCGGCACATCTGTTAAAAAATAACACAGGTGTCCAAAGTGTGACTCAATGAGAACGGAAATCTCATATAGAATAAAAGGGTAAAAGTTAGATTGATTTTGATTTTCAGTAAGAATACAAACCGTGAAAGCGTGGCCTATCGATCCTTTGACCATTAAAAATCTTAAGTTAGAGGTGTCAGAAAAGTTACCACAGGGATAACTGGCTTGTGGCAGCCAAGCGTTCATAGCGACGTTGCTTTTTGATCCTTCGATGTCGGCTCTTCCTATCATTGTGAAGCAGAATTCACCAA
>Ga0163144_10030739_pt1 | contig 10265 bp, 5 predicted proteins | sample OliLak19BULKMAT1_FD_123175 | JGI IMG/M metagenome (GOLD analysis project Ga0163144, IMG submission 123175) | Freshwater microbial mat bacterial communities from Lake Vanda, McMurdo Dry Valleys, Antarctica - Oligotrophic Lake LV.19.BULKMAT1 | ecosystem: Environmental > Aquatic > Freshwater > Lake...
CGTCCGCTTCCTTTCGACCGTCGACGGCAAGGAACAATTCCGCAGCGAGCGCCAGGGTGGCACCATCCACTCCCTCGCTTACAACGGCGACCACACTCGCCTCGCGGCCGGCAGCGGAGTGTTTGGCGGAGTCGGTGTTGTGACCACGCTCGCCCCTGGCGACGCGGCCCGCGGATGGGAAGGACGCGAATCGCTCCACACCATTCAAGCAATCGCTTGGTCCCCCTCGGGGCATTTGATCGCCGCTGGCGGTGGACGCATCTTGAAGCCCGGCGAAGTGCGGCTGCTCCGCTCGGCCGATGGCACGACCGCGGTCGCGCTCAAAGGCTTTCACGACATTGTGAAAGCGGTCGCCTTTTCAACCGATGGAAACACCGTGGCCGTCGCCGGCCGCGAAGGAGAGATTCGCCTTTTTAATGTCGCCGATGGTAAGCCGGTGCGGAATATCGGCCCCGTGCGCGGCGAAGTGCTGGCCCTCTCCTATGCTCAGGAAGGGAAGCGGCTCGTCGCCGTGCTTGGCGGTGGAATCACGCAAATCTACGACCCCGCCACCGGGCGGCTGACCGCGACGGTGTGTACTCCGAAAATGGCCGGTCGCGCGGCGGCTTTCACCCGCGATGGCAATCGCCTGGCGATCGGCTCGACCGATGGCGATGTGCGGATCTACGATGTTCCTTCGCTGGAGGGCTGGCAGCTCGCCGATCCGAGCCACAATCGTCCTTGCGACAAAATCCCTTGCGACGCGCCGAATATCATCGTGATCATGGCCGACGATCTCGGCTGGGCCGATCTCACTCCCTATGGCCAGGAGAAGATCCGCACTCCGCATGCGGAGCTGTTGGCCAATGAAGGGATTCGCTTCGATCACTACTATTCCGGCGCGCCGACCGGAAACGCCGCTCGCTGCGTTTACATGACCGGGCTGACCACCGGCCACGCGCGGATTCGCGGCAATGCTCCGGCGGTCGCGCTCGCTCCGGAAGATGTCACCATCGCGGAAGTGCTGCGAGCTTCGGGCTACCACACCTGCGCGCTCGGTCGCTGGAGCCTCGGCGATGAAAACACGACCGGCATGCCTCTCAAGCAAGGCTTCGATCAGTATTTCGGCGCGCTATCGCGTCCACATGCCGACAATTATTACCCCGACTTCCTTTGGCGCGACAACGCGCGGCAGAATCTTGATGGCAATGCCGGCGGCATGAAGAAGGATTACGTGCCCGACCTGCTCACCCTCGAGGCCCTCACCTACATCCGCAAGCATCGCCACGAGCCTTTCTATCTCCACGTGGCGTACAGCATTCCCCACTCGAAGCTGGAAGTTCCCGGGCCGAATCCTTATGCGAATGAAACCTGGCCCGACGCGCAGAAGACTTATGCCGCCGGAGTCACTCGGCTCGATAAGTATCTCGGCCGCATCCTCGAGGAAATCCGCCTGCAGAAGATCGACGAGCGAACCCTGGTGATCTTCACGAGCGACAACGGCCCGCACCGCGACGACGGCTTCGACCCGGCCTTTTTCCGTTCGACCGGCGGGCTGCGCGGCGGCAAGGGGGATCTGTATGAAGGGGGCGTGCGTGTGCCGCTGATCATGCGTTGGCCGCGGCACATTCGTCCGCACGGCATCTCGACGCAAACGGTGATGGCTTCCGACCTGCTGCCGATGTTCGGCGAATTGGCCGGCGCGCGAATGCTTCCCACCACTCTCGATGGCGCGAGCCTCGCCCCGCTGCTCCGCGGCGGCGACCTGGTGGATGCCGGAGTCGATCGGCCGATCTACATCGAGAGCCACGACGGCGGCTTCAAGCAATCGGTCCGTTTCGGCGATTGGAAAGCGATCCGCACCGGGCTGAAGGGCCCCATCGAGCTCTACGATCTCAACAGCGACGCTGCCGAAACCAAAGACCTCGCCGCCACCAAGCCAAATGAAGTCGAGCAAGCCCGCAAGTATCTCGACACTTCGCGTCGTCCCTCACCGGATTGGCCGGTGGCCGGGGAGTAAGTGGGATAGGCTTCCAGCCTGTCATCGTCGTGGGATAGGCTTCCAGCCTGTCATTTTCCTTTTTGACCATTCACCTATACTGCTATTGTTTGTCCCCCTTTCACTTGACAGGCTGGAAGCCTATCCCACGGTCATGTCCACAGAAGGAATCTTCCGCCGACGGCATCTGCCACACTGGGACGTCGCGGGCCATCCAATCTTCATCACTGCCTGCTTGGATGGAAGCATCGGGGCCGCAGGATTAAAAAAGATCCGCGACTATCGAGCGGAATTGGATGCTCAACCACGCCCCAGCGGGCTTTCTGAGGAAGAGTGGGAGCTTCGCAAGAATAAGCTCGTGTTTGCGGTGGTCGATGATCTGCTCGACCATCACAGTCCCGTGCGGTATCTGGCGGACGAGCGCCAAGCGAAGATCGTTCAAGACGCATTTCTCCACTTTGCTGGAGAGCGATACAAGCTGCTGGCCTTCGTGGTCATGCCTAGTCATCATCATTGGCTATTCCTGACCGATGAGGAATGGGCGGCGAATGCGGTAAAACTATCAGGCGCGGGAGGTAAGGAAAAGAAATCACCGCGCGAGATTATTTCTCATAGCATTCAGAGTTACACGGCGAACATGTGCAACCGCGTGCGCGGCGAGACGGGCACCTATTGGCAGACAGAGACGTTTGATCATTGGGCTCGCGACGACGACGAACGCCTTCGCATTATCGACTATATCGAGCGCAATCCCGTCGCCGCGGGGCTCGTATTGAAGCCGGAAGATTGGCCCTGGTCCTCGGCGCGTCTTCGCTCGCTTACCGGTGTCGAACGGGGTGGCGCGCTGTTCAAAACCGTGGGATAGGCTTCCAGCCTGTCATTTCTTTTAGCCGGAATCCTTCACTCTTCCTGATGGCAACCCTTTCTCTTGACAGGCTGGAAGCCTATCCCACGGGCGTCTTGCCAAAATCTCCCTCTCCAAATAGGCTCAATAGCTGGACTCGCCGCTATTTTTCCCGCCTAGCACGTTCCCGCCGTGTCGTTCGACCCCGTGGATTCTGCGCCTCGATGGATGGATGGGCACATGTCGCCGCTTTCGTTGTCGTTCTGGTTCGTGTCGTCGCTCCTCGCCGTGCCCGGAGATTCCGCCGCGCCGCCGCCGAAGGCGCCGCAAATCGCCAAGGCTTCCGAGGAAGGACAAAAGGCGATGGTCGGCTTCCAGAAGCCGCCGAGCTTCGAGGTGACTCTCGTCGCCGCCGAGCCACTGGTGGCCAACCCGGTGGCCTTCACCATCGACAACCGCGGCCGCATCTTCATCTGCGAGTCGTTTCGCCAAAACAACGGCGTGACCGACAACCGCGGGCATGACGAGAAGTGGCTGAAAGACGACCTCGCCGCGATGACCGTCGCCGATCGCGACGCTTACCATCGCAAGCATCTCGGCGCGAAGGGAGTGGCGCAGTACACCGCTCAAGACGACCGCATCCATCTGCTCGAAGATCGCGATGGCGACGGCAAGATCGACCACGACTCGATCTTCGCCGAGCGCTTCAATCAATTGGTCGATGGCACCGGCGCCGGCATCCTCGTTCGCGGCAACGATGTTTGGTACACCTGCATCCCAAATGTGTGGAAGCTGCGCGATGGAGGGAAGGGTGTCGCCGAATCGCGCGACCTTGTGCAAGACGGGTTCGGAGTGCGAGTGGCCTTTCGCGGGCACGATATGCACGGCCTCGTGATGGGGGCCGATGGCCGCATCTATTTCAGCATCGGCGACCGCGGCTACAATTTTACATCGAAGGAAGGAAGGAAATTTGTGAACCCCGAGACCGGCGGCGTCTTCCGCTGCCTGCCGGACGGGAGCCAGATGGAAGTCTTTGCGACAGGCTTGCGTAACCCGCAAGAGCTGGCCTTCGACGACTTCGGCAACCTCTTCACCGGCGACAACAATTCCGATAGCGGCGATCGCGCGCGCTGGGTTTATGTGGTCGAAGGAGGAGAGACCGGCTGGCGGATGGCCTATCAATATCTCGGCGATCGGGGTCCTTGGAATCGCGAGAAGCTCTGGCATCCGTTTCACGAAGGACAGGCCGCGTATATCGTTCCGCCGATCGCCAATTTCTGCGATGGACCGAGCGGGCTGGCACATTATCCCGGCACCGGCTTCGGCGAAGAATATCGCAACAGTTTCTTCCTCGTCGATTTCCGCGGCGGCCCGGGGAATAGCGGCGTTTGGAATCTGCGCGTGAAATCGAAGGGGGCCGGCTTCGAGCTCGGCGAGACGAAGCAATTCTTCTGGCGCTGCCTGGCGACCGACGTTGATTTCGGACCCGACGGCGCGATGTATGCCACCGACTGGGTGAACGGCTGGAACGGCGAAGGGAAGGGGCGGCTCTACAAAGTTGCACCGACTGTGCCCGATCCGCGCTCGGCCCAAGTAAAGAAGCTGCTGGCCGATGGAATGACCGGGCAAAAAGTCGACGGGCTTGTGACGCTGCTGCGTCATCCCGATCGGCGTGTTCGCCTCGAAGCCCAATTCGAGCTGGTGAATCGCAAGGCCGAACATGAGCTGAGCGACGCCGCGAAATCAGGCGACAATCTCCTCGCCCGGCTGCATGCAATCTGGGGCCTCGGCCAAATTCTCCGCGTGAATGCGAGCAATAAGGAATCGTTTTCTACGATCTCCGCACTGCTCATAGATAACGACGCGGAAGTCCGGGCGCAAGCGGTGAAAGTTGCCGGCGAGATCCGCGGCTTCGCGTCGCATGGACAGATCACGTCGCTCCTGGCCGATCCGAATACGCGAGTCCGTTTCTTCGCTTCGATCTCGGCCGGCAAGTTGGCCAAAAAGGTAGCGTTTCCGGCGATTGCGAAAGTACTCGCGGAGAATGCCGATGCCGATCCGTGGCTTCGCCATGCCGGAATCATGGGCCTGGTGGGAACCGCTTCGAGCGAAGAGCTGGCGAAACTGACCGGCGATCCGTCGGAATCGGTGCGTGTGGCGGCGGTCGTCGCGCTGCGGCGGCAGAAGAGCCCGCTGGTTGCGAAGTTTTTGCAGGACCCCGCGGAGCGCGTGGTTGTTGAAACTGCTCGGGCGATTCACGACGAACCCATTTATGACGCGCTGCCGCAACTGGCCTCGATGATCGCTCGCCCCTCGACCAGCGATCCGCTCCTGCGGCGCGTGCTCAATGCCAATTTCCGCCTCGGCGGCGCGGAGCAGGCCAAAGCGCTGGCCGAATTCGCGGCCCGTGGCGATGCACCGGAAAACATGCGGAAGGAATCGCTGGCCATGCTGGCGGCTTGGAAAACGCCCGACTCGCGCGATCGCGTGCTGAATCAGTGGCGGCCGATCGAGCCGCGTGCGGTCGAGCTGGCGGTGAGCGCCTTGCAGGCCGTTTTGCCGCGAATCCTGACCGCTGCCGCCGCGATTCGCACCGAAGGGGTGAAGGTCGCCGCGCAACTCGGGATCACCGAAGTCGCCCCGGCGCTGCGCGAAATCCTGCGCGACACCAAGCGCGGCGGCGAAGCTCGGGCCGAAGCGCTCCTGGCCCTCGGCTCGCTCGGCGATAAGGAGCTTGATGCACTCGTGAAGACGAGTCTCACCGATGCCGCGCCGATGGTTCGCGCCGCCGGCCGGGAACTGCTTCTGAAGAAGTCGCCGGCCGAAGCGATTCCGCTACTGACCGCAGCCAGTCACAAGGGGGAAACGGTCGAGCGACAATCGGCCTATGCCGCGCTCGCCGGCGCGAAGGATCCGGCGGCCGATGAGGCGCTGGGCGACGCGCTCGATGAGCTTCTCGCCGGCAAGCTGCCGATCGAGGTGCGGCTCGATGTGCTCGACGCGGCGCGGCGTCATTCGGCCGCGCCGATCAAGGAGCGGCTGGCGAAATACGATTCGCAGTATCCGCAGACCGAGCCTACCCACAAATTCCGCGAGGCGCTGGCCGGCGGAAACGCCGAGCGCGGCAAGAAGATCTTCTTCGAGCGGGCGAGTGTGTCGTGCGTTCGCTGCCACACGATCGACAATGTCGGCGGGCCGGTCGGTCCGAATCTCTCGAAGATCGGCGGCGAGAAGACGCGCGAGTATCTCCTCGAATCGATGGTCAGCCCCAGCAAGACGATCGCCAAAGGCTTCGAGTCGGTCGTGCTCGAGCTCGACGACGGGCGAGTCGTCGCCGGCATTTTGCGCAGCGAAGACGCCAAGCAACTTCAGCTCATCACGGCCGAGGGAAAGACGCTGCAAGTCGATAAGACGAGAGTCGTCGACCGCAACGTCGGCAAATCGGCGATGCCGGAGGATGTGCTGAAACTCCTCACGCCCGCGGAAGTGCGGGATGTGCTGGAGTATTTGGCGACGCGAAAGTAATTGAGCGCAGAACCACGCGTATCGTTCTACCTCACATCACCAGCTTCCCGTGCGTTACCTCTCCTTTCCCTAAAAACTCCGCGGCCAGGAGGTCGAGGCTGTTAGCGGTCACCCAGGGGCGCGGCTGGGCGATGAATTCGCAAAGCTCCACCGTGCGGTGATCCATCAGCGCGGCGCCGACTATCTCGGCCCAGGCGCTGAGGCCAACCGGCATCGTGCCGTGGAGCCGCTCGGGATCCCAGATCACGGCGCGCGTCTGACGCACGACTCGCCGCTGCTCGACAGACTCCGGCGGTAAGACGAAGAGCCGAACCGGCCGGCTAGCACTTGCACGCAAGCCTGTCACAAAGGTCATCGTCGGGCGGATCGTCGCGGGCACGAGACTCAGCATCGCCGCCAGGAGGGGCTCCGGAGTGGCCATCGCGTTGAGCGCGACGGCGTTTTCATGCACCGCCATGTGAACGAGGGTGGCGAGTTCCCACGCGCCCCAATCTTCCACCGTTCGCCGCACGAGCATCGAAGCCGATGGCACCGGCCGGGCGCTCAATTGCAGCGCCGGAAGCCGCGGCGGCAGTGGAACCGGCAGCTTCAAGTGGCCCGCTTCGAGCAGCCGCTCGAGCACACAGAATGGATTGTTTCCCAGCGCATCGAAAGTTTCCGGCGAGAAGACGAAAAACTGCGTGGAGATGCAGGGGCCTTGCCGCCCGCTATATTCCACTCCGGTCGGCGCGGTCCAGCTCACCGCGAAGCGGCCGGTGGAGAGGGGATGGAAATTGAGGCTGCGGCCGGTCGGCGTAATGTCGAAAAGTGAATCGTGCGTCGGGCCCCAAGCCGAAAGATCGCGAGCCTCGGTATCATTGATACCGGGGCTGACCGCGGCCAGTTGATAGCCGGCGCGGCGGTCGGTGCGAACGGAAGTGAAAACCGCCTGATCAACGAGCATGGGAATTTCTAGTTTTCAGTTTTCAGTTTTCATTGTTCATTGTTCAGTGTTCAGTGAAATCCATCGAACACACGTGAACCCAAGCGACGAGCTGATTGTGCCTCGCGATTCGAGCGGTCATTTCTTCTCTTGAAACTGGTCCATCAGCCACAAAAATGGCTCGACGATCCCGCGCGGCTCGATCCGCAATGGATACAAAATCCGCGCCCCCCCGCGCCGTCGATAACCGACAGCGCCAGCCACCCCCGCGGCAAAAAAGCGAAACTTCGAAAATCGCTCGCGGCAATGTCCAATGAGTCCCGGCAAGTGCCGCTCGGCATAAGCCAGCGGATCGTCGAAGCAATTCTCCGTGAGATCGGCCTTGGAGAAAACCAGCGCCACCGGTCGCTTCTGCCAGGAGACCGGCGATTCGGCCGATAGCTCGGTGAGATAGCTCAGGAGCTTCATCGTGAAGAACTCCTGGTCTCCCTCCCCCTCCTCGATCCGCTGCGCGTCGATCAGCACTGTGACTCGAGCGCAATGGGTGAGCAGCGAGCGCACCACGGGGACTGCATTCGGATGGTCGAGCTCTTCCATCAGCGCTTCGCCGGCCAGGTCGGGCAATATCAGTTCCAGCTTTTGCCGCTGCGCCGCGCGGGCAATCTGGCAATGCACCCAGTGCCAGCGATCGGGCTCGCCGGGAGTTTTCGCCGGGAATTCGCAGCGCGAAAGGGCGGCCATCGTTTGCTGCTGCAGCGATATGGAAAACGCGCCGCGCGCCAGGAGCTGCAGAGTGCGCTGGTTGCGCGAGAGGATGTCCATCAGCATCCCGAGATACACGGTCTTGCCGGCACCCGTCGCGCCGAGCGCCGCCACCATCTGCGGCGCGACTCCCTGGCTATTGGCCTGGTGGGCCAATGCCATCGGCGCGTAGCAATGCCGGCAAAGCTCCGAATGCGAAGTGTTGCCTTGCCCGCAGATATAGCAAGGCACCTGCTCGATGAAGCGGGCCAGCTTGTAGGATTCGAGTTCGATAATGCCCGGATCGATCATGCCACTTCTCCGCCAAACGTCGTGGGTTGCAATTGATTCGCAGCGGCCAAATTCGACGCTTCCTGCGCAGGATTGGCGACAGATACATCTGGAATTTCAACCGCCGGTGGAGCCGCCATGCACATCACCGCGACTACATCGCAGAGTCCCACTGCGCAGCGGAAGCCGATATTGTGTTTACGAGCCAGCGGTCGATCGCCGCTCTGGAATTGGCAGGAGGCTTGGATATCGAAGTAGGTGTCGAACGCGCCACCGCGCAAGCTGCGGCATGGCCCTTCGAGATCGAGCGCGTGGGGATCCGCATCCCAAGCGCCATACAGGCTCGACGTCCATTCCCAGACGTTTCCAGTCAATTGATAAACACCACCGACGCTCACCCCATCCGACATTTCATTCACCGGGATCGTTCCCGGCGCACTTCCCCATAAATTCGCGCGGGTGCGATCCATCGCTTCTCCCCAGGGAAAGCGCCGTCCGCGCGGCTTGGCGCCGGCGGCGGTCACCGGCCAGCTCGCGGCCTTCACCCATTCGGCGTCGCTGGGAAGCCGCTTGCCGACCCATCGCGCATAGGCAGACGCTTCATACCAGCAAATGCCGACGACCGGATGTTCGTCTTCCCCCTTGGCAAAGTTCCCGTCATCCCAAAAGCGCGGGCCCGGTGCGCCGCTGCGATCGACGAAACCGACCACTGCCGGCCAGATGTCAGTGTCCCACAGCGACATTTGCTCGTAGCCACCGGCCGCGATGAACCGCTGAAAATCGGAATTCGTCACCGGAAAGCGATCGAGGAAAAAGGCTTCGATGGCGACGACCTGCTCCACCGGGCGGCCATCGTCGTCGCAGCGGGAACCAGGAGTTCCCGCCAGGCCGACTTCGCCACCAGGGACCAGCCCCATATCGCCATCGAGTGCATCGCGAGCGCGCTCCTGCTGATCGGGCTGCAACAGCTCGAAGAGCTGAGGACGCAGCAACAAGGCATAGCGGCCATCCGAGAAGAGGCCTTCCACCAGGCGGCCCGTGTCATCGGCCGGCGGTTTGGCGGCGAGATGGGGGCGCTGACGATCGACTTTGACGGTTGGAATCGGCTGCGGCTCTTCGAATGGCAAATCGTCCGGAAGATAGTGCGACGAGCCGCGCCACCATTGCCAGACGACAGGAATCGACACCGCCAGCGCCGAGCCGCCGATATAGATTGGATTAGCAGTAAACCAGCCGACCGCGCAAACGGCCGCGGCGCCCACCAGGAGCAGGCCGGCATACCACCATGAATCGGAATCACGCATGGCTCGTCCCCTGGAACGACAACCGTAGTCACACCGCGCCGCTGCAACTTGGAAAAGGTTTGGCTCCCCGTTTCGAATTTGAAATTTCAAATATTTCAAATCTGAAATCAGGTCAGCGTGCAGCGACGTCAATCAAAAAACGAAAAGGTAACTCTGAACGCGCTAAGTTGGTTTTCCCGAACGGCCTTGCCGCCGCCGATTGGCATCCTGCTGCAAGCGGCTGAACTGCGCCATCACCGCGTCGAGCACACCATCGCCGGCCGGCGCACTGACCGGCGCGCTCGTTGCAGCCGGCGCTGGCGCCGGTGCTTGAGTCGCGCTCAGCGAAGGAGCAGGTGGGGCGGACGGAGCCGCGGGCGCGGCTGCCACCGCGACATGCGGCGCCGCCAGGGCGCTCACTGCCGCGACGACCGCTTCGGGAACTTCTGGAGGAGATGAGGGAGACGATTCCTCATGTGACAGCGCTTCATAGCGCCGCGCGAGGACTTCGGATTGGCGCTCGAGGAGCTGCCGCAATTGCTTCAGCTCGGTCGCCCATTCGGCCCGTTCGACGGTCGTTAGTCGGCGCTGATCGGCCAGGGCTTCGGTCAACTCCGCACCGCGCGAGCGCACCAGCTCGAGCTCACTCGAAATCGAATCGACATCGCGCTGATTCGCGGA
>Ga0163144_10030742_pt1 | contig 10264 bp, 6 predicted proteins | sample OliLak19BULKMAT1_FD_123175 | JGI IMG/M metagenome (GOLD analysis project Ga0163144, IMG submission 123175) | Freshwater microbial mat bacterial communities from Lake Vanda, McMurdo Dry Valleys, Antarctica - Oligotrophic Lake LV.19.BULKMAT1 | ecosystem: Environmental > Aquatic > Freshwater > Lake...
AAAACTACATGGTTATTAACTAGCACAAGTGCAGACGATGTGCGAAAAGCCATTTTTAACTTTGCGGTTACTAACAATTTAAGTGTGTTAACTTTAAACAAAGAAGAGCAAAAAATTGAAGATGTATTTAAAGAACTCACAAAAAAGAACGATTAGTCTATAAAAACACCTTATTGGCATAATTTAACGTTATTTATCCAACTAATTGCTTTAATTTGTGTTAAATTATAGTAAAGAAAGAGAGTAAATAATGAGAGCAAAAGCACCAGTTAAAGTTCCTGAAGTAAAAGGTAGTACATACCTTGTAAAACTTCGTATTGATAGAAGAACCGTAATTACCGTTAGAAATAAAGAAAGCCTAAAGCGTTGGATGACCAAATACCCCGAAGCTACCGAAGTATTTTAATAAACACTATTATATTGTGAGTTCTTTACCCACATCAAACTTTTACGCAGTTATATTTTCTTCTACTAAAAGCAACAACCTTGAGGGTTATGCCGATATGGATGAATTAGTAATGCAATTGGCCCAAAGACAACCAGGCTATTTAGGTTACGAAAGTATAAACCAAAATAACAAAGGTATTTTTATCAGTTATTGGCAATCAAAAGAAGATATTGCTAATTGGCGAAAACATGCTACACATTTAATGGCAAAAGACAAAGCCAAACAATGGTATAAACGTTACCTATCTCAAATTTGTTTTGTAGAAAATAGTCACGAGTTTAGCGAACTCTAATCATTAAATTTTATAATAAATGGGCATCTGTAGCTTTTCGAACACTGCCGTATTTAATAAGTAAAGTTTTTGCTTCTTCGTAATTTGTAATTCCTGTATTTTTCATTAGCATTAAAGTACCTCTATCTATCAATTTATTGTTGCTAAGTTGCATATCTACCATTTTATTACCTTTTACTCGCCCTAATTTAACCATTACGGTAGTGCTTAACATATTTAAAACTAATTTTTGGGCAGTACCGCTTTTCATCCGTGTGCTACCTGTTACAAATTCGGCACCAACAATTACTTCAATTACATAATTACTTACATCGGCAATTTTACTATTTAAATTACAAACAATACAACCAGTTGTAATATTGTGTATATTACAATGTTGTAAAGCTCCAATTACATAAGGTGTTCCGCCCGAAGCAGCAATACCTACAACAACATCGTTTGTATTTATTTTAAATTTTTGTAAATCAATCCAACCTTGGTTTAAATCATCTTCTGCAAATTCAACAGCTTGGCGTATTGCTTGGTCTCCACCAGCAATAATACCAATTACTTTACCCTGCTCAATACCATAAGTGGGCGGGCATTCGCTGGCATCTACTATGCCCAATCGGCCGCTTGTACCAGCACCAATATAAAAAAGTCTGCCACCGTTTTGCATTTTTTCAACTATTATCATTACTAATTTTTCTAATTGCGGAAGTGCATTTTCAACAGCTATGGGTACAGATTTATCTTCGGTATTAATGCTATTTAAAATTTGTAAAACACTCATTTGTTCTAAATTAGTGTAGTATGATTCAGATTCGGTAGTTTTCATTTTATAAAATCAAAAAAAAAGCTGTCTTAAATTTAAGACAGCTTTTTTAAATTTAAAATTTAATTATTTTGTTACAATTAATTTAGCAACACGTTTAATATTCGAGTTACTAGTAACATTAACTATATAAATGCCACTCGGTAAACTTGAAGCATCAACTGGGGCAGAAACTTGGCCAGTGTATAATTTACCTAAATATTGTGTTAAAACTATTTTACCAGTAACATCCATAATGTTAATAGCAACAGTTTCATTATCAAAAGCATTAAAGTTTATCATTACCTCGCCATTAGTTGGGTTTGGGTATAAACTTAAATTATTTTCGGCTTTTTTACTTAATTTATTTTCGTTAACCGAAACTATGTTTGGACTAAAAAAATTACTTGTGAACCAAACACCTCTGCCATTTGTAGCCACATAAATTTGACCTGAATTATAACATTCAAAACTTTTTAAAGTTTGTTGTTTAATATCAAATATTTGTGCTGTTGGTAAATTGCTATTTGTGGTGGCAGACCATATTGGACTAGTTGTCGTAATATCGGGTGTGTGAAACAAACCAATATCAGTACCTACAAAAGCTTGTTTGTAAGGCGGTGTAGCTTCAATTAACGAACAATTTACCTTGGCACCATTGGCACCCGAACTTGTAACTAAATTTCCTGTAGAAGAAATTAAGCCAATGTTACTAAAGTTTGATTTACTAACATCGTTTGTGCTTGTCATAACAGGTGCACCGAAAGGGTCGTTAAATGTAACCGTCATTAACGTATTACTTTCGGCAATACTAATACTTGTAATATTGGTTGTAAAGGTTCCCAATAGAGTTGTGCGATATGGACTAGATGTATTTATTGCACCAGTTAAAAATTTAAAAACGCCAGAGTGTAATTTACCATTATAGTTGCGGGATGTTGAATCTAATAAAGTATGTATATAAGAAACGCGGTATAATTGGTTAGCATCAGTTGCATAATATAATTCTAAGCCTGTTTTACTCCACTCTAAAATAGTTGGTTTGCCCGGTATAATAATTACCGAATTTGTTTTTGCACCTGTTGCATCGCAAGTTAATGCGCCGCTACCACTAACACAAACATACGATATTGGGTCGTTAAGGCTTAATGGTTGCGTACTTACATAAATTCGGTCTCTTTTCCAAACAAAAGCTAAGCGCGACGATAATACTGAAGGCGTTTTTAACACATTGCGTTTTTTTACACTATCTTGTATAACTGCCGAAACTGTGCTAGTTATATTGCTTCTATTTCTCCAACTTAAATTTTTTGTAGCAGTAATATTGTATGTAAAGGTTTTGGTTGAAATACTATTATCAACCACCTGCACTACATCGCCAATACTGTATTTATAAAATACCGTACAAAATACCCTATAATAAGCTGGGTTAGTTGTAGTAGCAGTAAACGCAGCAAATGGTGCAGTTGAAAAAGTAACAGTAATATTATCTGTTAAATTACTTTGATTTAAAGTGATTGTATTGTTTATTGTAGCAATACTTGATGTTGGCGGTGAAATAAATGCAGTACCGCTACCTTGAGATGACAATACCGTTAAACTTGAAATAGTTATTGGTACTGTATTGGTAAGTGAGGCTGGAGTAACGGTGTAAGCTGGCGTAGCAATATGAATACGTTGATTATTATTACCCGCATAAGCTGGTGAATTAGTTGTACCCGCAGGTAATTGAACGGTACCCGTTCTAACAACAATACTGTCAATTAAAGCAAATTTGTTGGGGCGAGGCGCCTGCCAATTAAATACTGTTTGTGTTGATAATGTTGCTGCACCCAAAAAAGAGGCCGCAAATCGCAAGGAATCGTTATAAAAAATTAAACTATCGGGTGTACCATTACTAGTAAATGTAGTTGAAATTTGACCGTAATTTTCCCACATTTTAAAAGGTGTACCTGCGGTAGCATAATTAGGGTTTACAAATGGTAAAACTACTTGCCCAGTAAGCCCTCCTGTTGCATTAAACGTGTTTTGAGTAAAATCTTTTTGAATAAAATCTCCATTTTTTATATCCGAATTTAAATATAATCTTCCATTTGCAGAAGAAGCATAAGCAACATTAGGTAGTATTTTCGAAAATTCAACTTCATTTATTTCTCCACCAATAAAACTTCTTTCAAGCGTAACAGAAGGATAATTACCACTAAAATAATTTAAACCCGCATTAGTTGTTCCTCCCATAAATCCAATAAATGGATTTACGCTACTACCTGCAACAGAAGGTATATTGCCAATAGGGAAGCGCTCAATACTTACGGTATTAAATTGCCCAGTTACTATGCCATTGTAAAAAGGTTGAAAGGTTAATAAATTATCGGTAGATTTAAAAATACCAGCATCTGTAACTATATAATATTTTAGGCCACCAGCTGTAGTTTGCTTAATATCATGAATGTTTTCGTGAATATACAATTGAAAATTTGGAATTAAATGTGTACCAATTTTATTCCAAAAACCAATTGGGTTTGTTTGGCTACCATTATTGCGTGTCCAAGCGTATAATTGAAAACTACCAATTAATACTTGGTCGGAGTTTGTAGGATTTACAACAATGCAATGAGCTCTATCACCCGAAGTAGTAGTACCGCCATTGCCTAAAGCATCTAACTGCGCAGCACCCACCGAAATTAAAACCCAATTATCTCCACCATCGTATGATACTATAAATGCTTTTGTTGAAGATGACGTACTATTGGGAGAAATAAATTTATTTGCGCATGATGCGTAAATAACGTTATTATTTGAAGGCGCTATTGCTAATTCAATTCTACCAAAATTTAATATGCCTATACTGGATAGCATACTGGTAGTGGGTGTTTTATCTTGAAAGTTAGTTAAAGTGGCGTCGGTTGAACGGTATATTTTCGAATTTTCGTTATCGCTAATTGATGGAAAGTTACCATTTTCGTTACCAATACTAAAATATAAAATACCACTGTTATTAAATTTTAAATCTTGCCCTTTAACTGTATTTGTAAACGTTGGTAAACCTGCTGCCGGAGTAAATGAACTACCACCATTAAAAGATATTAATACACCATTAGAACCTGCTATAGCAATAATACTTGGATTTATAGGACTGCAGGCCACTTTTGTAATTACTGTGCCGGTAACTGAAGCTGGCGCAACCTGCACCAACGCACCACTCGCCACTTTATATAAACCCGAGCCTGATTGTGCCTTTGCACGTTCGCTTGCACGTAAAAAGCCTTCGCCTGTAGCCACATAAATAGTATTATCTGTAGCTTGCGCCATATAACTAACTACCCTATTTGCAACGGTAGATTGTAAACCACTCCAATTAGTACCGCCATTAGTTGACAAAAATAGACCACTAGTTGTACTACCAGCGTATAAAGTATTACCAGTTACATCTGCTTTATCAATAATCATACAACGTATTCTACCCGCGGTATAAATGGGACCTGCTTGCTGCCAATTAATAGTTTGTGCTTGTGTAAAAGTACTTAAAGCTGTTAATGCAACTATTGTAGTTACTTTGGCTAATTTTTGAGATATAAATTTGTGCATACTAATTTGATGTTAATTTAATGTTTAGTAAATTTTAACAAATATGTGTTTTTTTATTCAAATTTACAAACGTTGTTTTATAATTGTGCAATTTTTTTTTAAAAGTGGTAGGTTTTACACTAAAAGTGGTAAAATGTATTTGATAAATTTTTAAATAAAAATATTAATTTTTTAAATTTAAAATCTTTCTAAAACTGAAAAAAAGAAATTAGATTCAATTTCTGCATTTTCATCGCTATCACTACCATGCACAGCATTTGCGGCTATGCTTTTTGCAAATGTTTTACGAATTGTACCCTCTTCGGCTTTTGTAGGATCGGTTGCACCTATTAGCATGCGGTAATCGGCAACTGCATTGGTTTTAGTTAAAATAGCTGCTACTATTGGTCCTGCACTCATATAGTCAATTAATTCTCCGTAAAAAGGGCGCTCTTTATGAACTGCGTAAAATAAACCTGCTTGTTGTTTGGTTAAGCGCATATATTTCATTGCTAAAATAGTAAAACCAGCTTTGTTTATCATTGCTAAAATTGAACCGATGTTATTAGCTTCAACCGCATCGGGTTTTATCATTGTAAATGTTACGTTATTTGCCATATTTTTATTTAAAATTTATTTTTTTTGAAGGACAAATTTATTAATTATTTTATTAATTCATTTAAAAAATTTAAACCATAAAAAAAGTCCCTTTCAAATTAGTGAAAGGGACTTTTAAAATTATTAGTTTAATTATTGTTTAATTACTTTTAGAATATCGGTGTTGTTATTGCTTAATACTTTTACATAATAAACGCCATTTGCTAAATTGCTAATGTTTACGTTAATAACATCGGCAGTAGTTGTTTGTTCTAAAACTATTCTACCAGTTAAATCGCTTACAACAATATTTTTAGTTAAACCATTAACTAATTCGATGGTAAACATACCAGTATTTGGATTTGGAAATACTTGTATGCCAATTGCTGAATTTGTTTTAGCATTTAAACCTGTACAAATCGAAACCACAATTGTAGTACTTGCAGTATTAGAACAACCAGTTAAAGTATTAGTAAAAGCATAAGTAGGAACAAATGTGCCAACACTAGCACCTGGAGTAAATACAGTGCCTGAAACATTAGTACCTGTGTAAGTACCTCCTGCTGGGCTACCAGTTAAAGTGATAGTTGAGCTATTAGTACAAGCCGTTGTTTGTGCTGCACTTAACGATACCACTGGTAAAGGGTTTACAGTTACTGCTTTTACAGCAACATTTGTACATGTACCATTTGCACCTGTTACAGTGTAAGTAGTATTAGTTATAGGTGTAGGAGCTATTGAAGCTGTTGTTGCACCTGTATTCCATGTATAAGTTGTTGCACCGCTTGCAGTAATATTTGCAGGTTGACCAACGCAAATAGTTGATGAACCGGCAATAGAGACCGAGGGAACAACATTAACAGTTATATTTACTGCGGTAATACCACTTAAGCCGCAAGCTGTTGAATCTAATAGATAATAGGTGGTATTTGAGGTTAAAGTTGGGGTAATAAATGTGTTACCCTGAGCTAAGTAGGCAGTAGGGGTGGCAGTAGCATACCACTGCACGGTACCTGTTGCTACAGTAGACAGTGTAGCACTGTTTCCGGCGCAAATCAAGGCTGTTGCAGACACAGGTGCTGCAGGCAAAGAACAGATATTTATATTGTCAATATCAACGAAATAATCGCCAGAGTTAGCTATTTGCTTTTTGGCTATAAATCTAAGTATGACATCATTCCCCGAGTAAGGAGCAAGATTTATTGATTTTGCAGTTAAATTCAACGAAGGTATATGATTGGTTCCTGTTATAGTTTGAACCAAACTAAAAGTTAAGCCGCAGTTTGTTGAAACGTAAACATTTAAACTATCGTTGTTTAACAATACTGTTGTGGTTGCAGCACTTGAAGGGTAACCGCTCCAATCTTGTATACGGTAGTCGTATTTGAATGTGGTATTTGCACCAACTGGCCCCATTTTTGGCAAAGTGAGTACAGAAAGAATATTGGTAGATCCCCAAACATTACCTGAAACAGCATTGTTACTATATCCTTGTCCATGATTTGCTAATACACTCAAAAAAGGACTCCCCGTGCTGGTGTATCCCAGAGGTACTGTTAATGTTGTTACGGTATTAAAATCTTCACTATATGGCAGCGGTAGTGTCGCAAACACATTACGAACGGCGTTTGCGAGGTCATTCGCCAGGGTAGCATCTCCAACTAAACCAGTAGTAATTGCAAAGGAATAAGTGCCAGTAGTTAACATATTTAAGGTTCCTACATTTACATTTACGGTTCCATTTGGGGGAAGAGAGCCAGTGTAATTATTGGTTAAAGTTTGAGTAACTGCTCCCGAAACAATTACCGTAACCGGAATTAATGTTTGAGTAGCAGTACCATAATTCCTAATAGTTATCGAAACTGTTTCTGCCGAGGAATAACAGCCTGCTACGCTGGGGCTGACAAGTGCAGTTGCACCAACATCGTTTGCCGGAGGATCCAATAAATTAATATTGTCCAAATGTAAATCGTAATCTTCTAGATTATCAATCGGCCCATCTTGAGCCAAAAATGCTACAGTAATGTCTTGACCAGCGAACGTACCCAATGGTATATTAAAGTTGGTAAGATTTAATGTTAGTGCGTTTGAGGCGTTAACGGTAAAAATAGGAGTAAAAGATAAGCCACAATTTGTGGAAACCATTACACGCAGCATATCGTCACTTCCCATAACGTCAGGTACAGTCGGAGCCATCCAGTTAGAAACTGCAACATCAAAGGAAAGTTCAGTAAAAGCGGTAGGGGTAACTTTTGGTCCAACTATCCAAACGTTGCTCGATGTTGTAAATAAATTTATTCTCGAAGTAGTATTTGTCAACACACCATTTAAATTAGTTTGACTTATCCAATTAGAAGTAGTTAAGGTAGGTGTAGGAAAACCGGATCCTTCAGTCCAGTTTGGAAAAACAGTATTTAAGTTTGCGCCAGTAAAGCCATTAAAATTTACAGATTGCGGTAGGGCAACTGATGTTGTAACGGTTCGAGTAATGTCCAAAAAGATATCGTTACCTATTATAATATCACCAGCCGTACTAACGTTTCCAGTAAATGAATAAATACCAATGGCAGACATATTAAATGTAGTAGAAATAACAACACTTTGGGAGGCGGATGCTGCTAAAGTACCACTATTTATTACAAAAGGAGTAAAAGTAAAATTACTGGCTCCAGCAGAAAAAACGCTTATTGTTGCTGGGTTAGTAGCGAAATTAATAGCGCTAATGCCAGAATTGATAATTGAAACTGAAACTGTTTAATTGGCTCCGTAGCAACCAAGAGATAAGGGGCTTAAAAAAATATTTGCTTGAATATCGGTAGAAAGGTTTGTGGTACCCCAAGCGAAATATTCGTCGCCATTATTAATAGGGCCGGGGCTTACGGAGGTAGTCAGGCGTGAACCGGGTGTATTATTCAAAACCAGACCAGTTCCTGCAGTTAAAGATCTTTCAGACCATGGACCTGTTATACTCGGCGACTGAATAATTCTTAAATTTTGTAATGTTCCAAGTAAATTATCGGAGCCACCAAAGGTGGAATTATTAAAGTTTAACGTAAGGTTAGCGTTGGTTGGAAGTGCAGGCCCACCGTTGTAATTTAGCCTATAAGCCCTACTGCCTAAAACACTTGTTAGTGGTATGTTAGCGATTCCAGAAGGAGCATTTTCAATCGTCGCTGTTATGGTTTGCCCGTTCCATAAAATCGATCCGCTTGAAAGTGATAAGGACCTTAATGCATTTGTTGACGGGTTGTTGGTGTTAAAGGCTGTACCTTGTCCCAACGGAAAATTTCGAGTGATAGTTGTGGCCGTTGGAAAGTTAATCCTAAGAGGACCACTTACATAAGAACCATGATTCCCCGCAAGAGTACCGGTCGTAATAACGGTTGTAGGAGTAGTTCCAACGGCTCCGACCACGTTTTGATTGCACGTTAATAAATTAGCAGGCGTTGTAATTAATATTCCTCTTCCAAAATTTAACCCGCCAGTGGTAAGTGTACCTACTGTAAGAGGGTAGTTTAATTGAACATTATTAAATGTACTTAAAGTTAAAACCCCAGTTAACACGCGATTACCCAAAATCAACTCAATCTCATCACCAGCTATTAAAGTTTGAGGTGATTCTACATAAAATACACCGCCAGTGTTGCTAGAAATAATGTATGTTAAAGAGCGTTGGTTGATGTTGACAGTGTTGGATGTTGGAACGCCAATAAAACTTCCAAATGCACGATTAGTTAATAAAGCGGATGACGCAAAGGGTGCATTGCCCAAAGTAAGGTTAGTTGCATTTACATCCCCCAAAATTAAATCGCAAGTACTTGAAATGGTAAAGCTAGAACTGTAAGTAACACCGTTTGCACATGTATGAGATACATAAGGTACCCTGCCATTAACTAAAGTACCCGAACCAGAATAATTCCCGATCAGACCTACCCAAAATAAACCGCCACTTGTACTAGTGCCGTTGGCAAAGTTCGCTGAGCCATTATTCACAAAATTGTTGCCTACATAAGTTCTTTTCCCCAAGACACCAGTGCCAGATGTATAACTCCCTGTTGCTGAAATAGTTAAGTTATTAAAAACTTGAAGGCAATGTGCGGCTGTTGTAGTGGAATAAGTTAAGCCCCCGTCAATAGTAAGATTATGCACTCTCTCTGCATTTAAATTCATACTTACTGTGTGACCAGTAGCAATTACTGCATTATTGCTCGAAGTTGGTACAACACCACCTGCCCAAGTAGCGGGTAAGTTCCACCCGCCGCTACCGGCAGAAGTAATAGTTGTTGGGATTAGCTCTTCAACCGAAAAGTTATCTATAAATAGTGAATTTTGAAAAAAGCCAGACGGCGTAAGTTCTAATGCAAATATCGCATTGGCTACCTTATACGCAGCTGGAATGGGAATACTCACATTTTGCCAAGGCGTAGCGGACGTCATTGTGCCTAATATTTCTGAGTTAGGGTAAACCCAATTAATAGGTTTGTAGGTAAGGCCGCCATCGTTAGAGGCAAGTAATCGCAATTGCAGTATATTTCCCGTTGTAGGATAAAACATCCAAAATCTTATA
>Ga0163144_10030745_pt1 | contig 10263 bp, 6 predicted proteins | sample OliLak19BULKMAT1_FD_123175 | JGI IMG/M metagenome (GOLD analysis project Ga0163144, IMG submission 123175) | Freshwater microbial mat bacterial communities from Lake Vanda, McMurdo Dry Valleys, Antarctica - Oligotrophic Lake LV.19.BULKMAT1 | ecosystem: Environmental > Aquatic > Freshwater > Lake...
ATGACCAAGCAACTGTTGATTTATGAGACTGCCGTGCCGGTATCCCCCGCACGGCACGGCAAACATTCGATCGAGGTCGGCGCCAATTACGCCTTCAGCGCTGGCGTCAACGCGGTGCCGCTGATGGCGGTGGAAATCCTGCGCGCCGCCACCGAATACGCCGTCGTCTTCACCGCCGTCGGCGACGACGTGATGCCGGCCGTCGTGCTCGGCGTCAAGGGCGACCAGAACCTGTATCTGGGGCCCGACGCGCAATGGAAGGCCAAGTACATCCCGGCCTTCATCCGCCGCTACCCGTTCGTCTTCTCGGCCAGCGCCGACAACACGACGCTCACGCTGTGCGTCGACGAGGGCTACGCCGGCCTTAACACGGCAGGCCGTGGCGAACGCCTGTTCGGCGACGACGCCAAGCCCACGCCGTACGTCGATCGCGTGCTGGCCTTCCTGAAGGAGTACCAGGCGCACTTCATGCGCACGCAGTCCTTCGGCAAGCGGCTGAAGGAACACGGCCTGCTCGAGCCGATGCAGGCCAAGGTCACCACGCCTTCCGGCGCCACGCTGTCGTTGACCGGCTTCATGGCCGTCAACCGCGCCAAGCTGCGCGACCTGTCGGGCGAACAGCTCTCCGCATTGGCCAAGACCGACGAGCTGGAGCTGCTCTACCTGCACCTGTACTCGATGCGCAACTTCGCCGACGTGAAGGACCGCCTGATCGGTGCCTTGCCGGTAGAGGCCGAAGTGCTTGCGGCGGCCCCCCTCATGCAGTGATCTGGATCGCGCGCCGCGAGCGCCGCCAGGTCTCGGGCTTGCTTGGTAAAGAGGTCATCCGCGAGCCGCTGATCCTGGCCGGGAGATGAAGCGGCTCGATCTCGTGCGCTACATCAAGGCGCACGGATGCACCTTGCTTCGCGAGGGTGGGCGGCACTCTGTTTGTGTGAATCGCGCAACGGGTAAAGCATCGGCCGTAGCTCCCGCCGTGAAATCAACGACTTGCTGGCACGCAAGACCTGCAAAGACCTCAAGAGCCCGATGGAGATGTGACGCGGACACGTCAGCATGTCGGCGCCGATGAGTCTCGCTATGCATTCTCGTCGCCATTGGCACTCCAGGCGGTGGGTTGTGGCGCCATCGAAAGTCCACCACCCAATCCAAGGGGGTGAGGGTGGCTTTGTCGCGATTGCGCCTGTCTAGGCATTGCGGTAGCGTCGACGCTTCCTTCTGGCGTATCTAAACGAAACCGCGATCTCAGAGACCGCGTTCCAATTCATGGCCGTCTCCGCCCCCATCTATTCGATCGCCGACGAGCATCGCAGCCACGCCGAGGCGGTGGCTTGGTCGCGCTTTGTCGCGGCCGGTGATACGGACGAGTTCTGGGCCAGTTGGCTGGCGCTGCTGTCGTCGCGGATCGTGCGCGCGCGCGCGGCCTTGCTGCTGGTGGCCGCCGACGGCGCAGAGGCTTTCGGGGTGGCGGCGGCCTGGCCCGACCCGCGGCGCGACCTGCAATACCTCGGCCCGATCGCCCAGCGGGCGCTTGCCGAGCGCTGTGGCGTCGTTGCGGCGCCCGACGGTGGCGAGCCCGGCAGTGACGGCGCGGCGCATGTCGGTTACCCGGTCGAGGTCGGCGGCAAGCTGTGTGCGGCGGTGGTGTTCGATATCGGCGCTGAGGGTGGCCGAGGCACCCAGGCCGACCTGCAGGCCGCGTTGCGTCAGATCCATTGGGCCAGTGCCTGGCTGATAGACCATTTCCGCCAGCGCGTGCTGGCTCTGCGCGAGGCAGAGCTCGCCCGCGTGGGCACATTGAACGAACTGATGGCCACGGCGCTGCAACACCGGCGCTGCGAGCCCTCGGCGCTGGCCGTGGCCAATGACCTGGCGACCCGCCTGCGCTGCGACCGCGTCAGCATCGGCTTCGAGGACGCTGGTCGGATGGTGCCGATGGTGCTGTCCCATACCGCCACCTTCGACGTCCGCTCCGACCTCGTGCGCAACCTGGGCGAGGCGATGGACGAGGTGCTCGACCTGGGCGTCGCCGTGGTCTTTCCGTCGGCGGACGACGATGAGCTGGGCGCTATCGCGCATGCCGAGGCGGCACGCGTGCTCCAGATTCAGGCCCTGATGTCGGTGCCGCTGGTCGCCAATGGCGAGACCCACGGCGTCATCACGTTCGAGCGCAACACCGGTCCGGCGTTCGACGCCAGCGAGCAGCGAATTGCCGCGGCGGTCGGCACGCTCCTCGGCCCGGTGTGGGCCGTGCAGCGAGCCAATGAGCGCAGCCTGTGGCGGCGTGCGCGAGAGGCGGCACGCGGCTTCCTGCAGGCCACCTACGGGCCTCGCCACCCCGGATTGAAGCTGCTCCTGAGCACGGCAGTGGTGCTGTTGCTGGCCGTGAGCTTGATCCACATCGATCACCGTGTTTCGGCGCGCACCGTGGTGGAGGGTGCGACGCAGGCCGCCCAGGTGGCGCCGTTCGAGGGCTATATCGCCGAGGCCCTGGTGCGTGCCGGCGACACCGTCAAGCGCGGCCAGCCGATGGCGCGCCTGGACGAGCGCGACTTGAAACTCGAACGCGCCAAGTGGAGTTCCGAGCGCGAGCAGCTTCAACGCCGCTTCCAGGTGGCCATGGCCGCCGCCGACCGCGGTGCAATGGGCGTGTTGGCGGCGCAGATCAACCAGTCCGAGGCACAGTTATCCCTGGCCGAGGAAAAGCTCGCACGTGCCACGCTTGTCGCGCCGTTCGACGGTCTGGTGGTGTCGGGCGACCTGAGCCAGTCGATCGGCTCACCCGTCGAGCAGGGCAAGCTGCTGTTCGAGGTCGCGCCGCTGGAGGGATTCCGCGTCGTGCTGCAGGTCGATGACCGCGACATCAGCCGGGTGGCCACGGGCCAGAACGGCGCGCTGGTGCTGTCGAGTCTGCCCGACCAGAGCCTGCCCTTCAAGGTCAGCACCGTCACGCCGGTGGCGACACAGCACGACGGTCGCAACGTGTTCCGCGTCGAGGCGGCCATCGAGGCCAGCGCCGCGGCGCGCCTGCGCCCCGGCATGGAGGGCATCGGCAAGGTGGTCGTCGGCGAGCGCAGCCTGATCTGGATCTGGACCCACGGCTTCTTCAATTGGCTGCGCCTGTCGCTGTGGAACTGGATGCCCTGATGACGGCCCCAAGCTCGCTGCGCTCGCGCCCCCAGGGCACCGAAGGGGCCCCTGCGTGGCCCCTGGGAGCTCAGGCCGCTTGGGAGCGGCCCGGCGCGGCCTGATCTGATTCCATGGCTGTCGACGCGCCGCTGCTCAGCAACCTTTGGTACCGCGTCGCCGAACTGCGGCCACAGTTGCTTGCGCATGCGCGGCTGCACCGCCACCGCTACCGCGGCGAGCTTTGGTACCTGCTGCAGGACCCTGCGTCGGGGCGCGTGCACCGCTTCACACCGGCGGCGCGCCTGGTGCTGGCGGCGATGGACGGCCGTCGCACCGTCAACGACCTGTGGCAGATCGCGCAGCGGCGCCTGGGCGAGGACGCGCCAACGCAGGACGAGATCATCCAGCTGCTCGGCCAATTGCACAGCAGTGACCTGCTGCACACCAACGTGCCGCCGGACGCACTTGAGCTGTTCGAACGCGGCGAGCGTGTGGCGGCACAGAAACGTCGTCGTTCGTGGGCCAATCCGATGGCGCTGCGCATTCCGCTCGTAGACCCGGGGCGATTCCTCGACCGCTTCGTGCCGTTGTGGCAACTGCTTTGGGGCCGCGCGGGCGCATTCCTGTGGCTCGTGGTGATGTTGCCGGCGCTGGTGATGCTGCCGGCGCACTGGCCCGAGCTGACCAACAACCTGTCAGACCAGGTGCTGCAGACCCAGAACCTTCTGGTGCTGGCGCTGGTGTTCCCGATCGTGAAAGCCTTGCATGAGCTCGGGCATGCGACTGCCACGCGCGCGGGCGGCGGCGAAGTTCACGACATGGGCCTGATGTTGCTGGTGCTGATGCCGGTGCCGTACGTCGATGCCTCGGCCGCCACGGTGCTGCGCTCGCGCTGGCGGCGCGCGCTGGTGGGGGCGGCGGGCATGCTGGTCGAGCTTTTCTTGGCCGCGCTGGCGTTCTACCTCTGGCTGGCTGTCGAGCCAGGGCTGGTGCGTGCGCTGTGCTTCAACGTGATGATCGTGGCCGGCGTCTCGGCGCTGATCTTCAACGGCAACCCGCTGCTGCGCTACGACGCGTACTACATCCTGGCCGACCTGATCGAGCTGCCCAACCTTGCCCAGCAGTCGACGCGCTACTGGGGCTATCTGTTCGAGCAATACGTGCTGCGCGTGCATGACGCGGTGTCGCCCGCGCACACCTCGTCCGAGCGCGCCTGGTACGGCTTTTACGGCATCACCTCGACCATCTACCGCCTGTTCGTCACGATCGCGATTGCGCTGTTCATCGGCTCGCAGTTCTTCTTCATCGGTGTGGTGCTTGCGCTGTGGGCACTGGTGATGATGGCCGGGATGCCGCTCGTCAAGGCGGTGCGCCATTTGCAGGCCCGCCCTTCGCTGCGTGAACGCCGTGGCGCCCTGGTGGTCTGGGGTGGCGGCGCAGCCACCCTGGCCACGCTGCTGGTGCTCTGGCTGCCGGTGCCCTATCGCGTTCAGGCCGAGGGCGTGGTCTGGCTGCCCGAGCAGGCCACGCTGCGCGCCGGGGCTGCGGGGTTCTTTTCGCGCTTCGAGGCGCCACCTGGGAGCGCGGTCAAGGTCGGTCAGCCCCTGCTCGCCAGTTTCGATCCGACACTCGAGGCGCAGTTGCGCCTTCTCGAGGCGCGCGTGGCCGAGCTCGAAGCCAACTACAACAACGAGTTCGTCAATGACCGCGCGCGTGCCGAGATGGTCAAGGGCCAGCTCGAGCTCGAGCTCGAGTCGCTAGAACGCGCCCGCCAACGCTCACGTGGCCTGACCCTGGCGTCCGAGAGCAACGGCGTGTTTACTGTGCCGCAGCCGGCCGACATGCCGGGGCGCTACTTCAAGAAGGGTGAGGTGCTGGGCTACGTGCTGGGCGAGGTGCAGCCGGTCGTGCGCGTGGTGGTGGAGCAGGCCGTCGTCGATACGGTCGGCCTCTCGACACAGGGCGTCGAGTTGCGCCTGGCCGAGGACATCGGTCAGATTCGCGTTGGGCGCATCGTGCGGCAGGTACCCGCCGGTGCCGACGAGGCGCCGAGCCGTGCTCTGGTATCGCAGGGCGGCGGGCGCATTGCGGCCGACCCGCGCGACCCGCAGGGCCGGCGCACTCTGGAGCGCATCTTCCAGATCGACGTCGCTTTCGAGCGGCCGCTCGAGCGGCCGAGCGCCTTCGGTCAGCGTGTCTTCGTGCGCTTCGACCTGCGCCCTGAGCCGCTCGCGACGCAGTGGTACCGCGCGCTGCGGCGCCTGTTCCTGAACCATTTCAGCGTGTAGATCAGGTCAAGACATGTCCACCACCGCTACCCTGCTGCAACTCGCGCCGCGCGATCTGGCCACCGGCCGCCCTTACGCCGAGCGCGACGAGCATGCGCCGCCCTGGCACGACAAGCTCGCCAGCGGGCTCTGGCATGGCTTGGTGGTGCCGCTCACGGCGCCGCTGCGCGGCGCAGGAGCACTAGACACGCGGCGTTTCGTGGCACGGGTCGAGTCGCACGCGGCTGAATTCGCCGCGATGGACGACGACGCGCTGCGAGCGCAGGCGCGCCTGCTGCGTGTCGAGTTGCGGCGTCTCGGCTTCGTCGCTGCGCCGGTGGCGCGGTGCTTCGCCCTGGTGCGCGAAGCCGCCACCCGTGTGCTCGGCAAGCGGCACTATGAAACCCAGCTGATCGCGGGCTGGTGGTTGCTGCGCGGCACGCTGGTCGAGATGGGCACCGGCGAAGGCAAGACTTTCGCCGCCACCTTGCCCGCCTGCATCGCGGCGCTGGCGGGCACGCCGGTGCACGTGATCACCGTCAACGACTACCTGGCCGCGCGGGACGCCGAGACCATGGGGCCGCTGTACCGCTTCTTCGGCCTGCGCTGTGCCGCCATCGTGCACGACCTGACGCGAGTACAGCGGCGCGCGGTCTACGCCGGCGACATCGCTTATGCCAGCAACAAGGAGCTGGCCTTCGACTATCTTCGCGATCGCTCCGCGCTTGGCGACCGAGCCAGCCCGCTGCACCTGGCCGTTGAGGGGCTGCGCGAAGGGCGCGCGCGTGGCGAGCAGGTGGTGCTGCGCGGGCTCACTTTTGCCATCGTCGACGAAGCCGACAGCGTCTTCATCGACGAGGCGCGCACGCCGCTGATCCTGTCGACTATGCTGGGCGGCGGGGGCCGGCGCGAGCCTTGCGACGCGGCGCTCGCGCTGGCGCGCGAGCTGGAGTCTGGACGCGACTTCAACCTGGATCTCGGGCTCCGCCGCGTTCTGCTCAACGACGACGGCCGCGATCACCTCGACGCGTTGGAAGAGGAGGGCGTGGTGCCGCCACAACCGCACTTCTCGGGCCCGCGTGAGCGCGACGAGAACGTGCAGCGCGCTCTGTCCGCGCTCCTGCTCTACAACCTCGACGAGCATTACGTGCTGATGGACGGCAAGGTGCAGATCGTGGACTCGTCCACCGGCCGCGTGATGCCCGACCGAGCCTGGGAGCGTGGTCTGCACCAGATGATCGAAGCCAAGGAGGGCGTGGCGCTGACCGGCCAGCGCGAAACGCTGGCGCGCATCACCTACCAGCGTTTGTTTCGCCGCTACCTGCGTTTGGCCGGCATGACGGGTACGGCCACCGAAGTGGCGGCCGAGATTGGCCGTACTTATGGCCTGGCGGTAAGGCGCGTGCCGCTGCACAAGGCCTCGCAGCGGCGCATGGCGCCGGTGCGTTGCGTACGCAGCCAGGACGAGAAATGGAAGGCCGTCGTCGATGCCGTTTTCGCGGTGGCGATCGAGCAGCGGCGCCCGGTGTTGATCGGCACGCGCACGGTGCGAGCTTCCGAGGAGATCAGTGCGCTGCTCAATCAACGCGCGCTGGCACATGTGGTGCTGAATGCCAGGCAGGACCGCGAGGAGGCCGACATCATCGCGCGCGCGGGCGAGGCCGGGCGGATCACGGTGGCCACCAACATGGCCGGCCGCGGCACCGACATCGAGCTTGCGCCCGGTGTGGCCGAGCGCGGTGGCCTTCATGTGATCCTGACAGAATACAACGAGTCGCGCCGTATCGATCGTCAACTTTTCGGGCGCAGCGCGCGCCAAGGCGACCCGGGCAGCGGCGAGGCGATCTTGTCTTTCGACGACGAGCTGTTCACGAGCCAGATGCCGGGCCTCGCGTCGTGGCTGGCGCGGCGCGCCGGGATGCGTGGCGGCGCGAGTGCGCTGGAAGTCGCATTGCTGCGTTGGCTTTCACAAGGGCGCGCCGAGTGGCGCAACCGGGATGCTCGCGAAGGTACGTTGAAGCATGATCGGCGCCTGGCACAGATGCTGGCTTTTTCTGGGAGAGGTGAATGAAGCGTTGGGTTGTTTCGGTGGGCATGGCGGCGCTGGCGCCGTGGGCCAGTGCCTCTGGGTTCGAGTGCCTGATCGAAGCCTCGCAGGTGGTCGAGATCCGATCCTCGGTGGATGGTGTGATCGCCGCAGTCAATGTCCAACGCGGTGACCCAGTGCGCAAGGGCCAGGCGCTGGTCGAGTTGAGTTCGGCCGCCGAGCGCATTGCGGTCGAGTCGGCCCGCTATCGCTCCGTGATGGAAGGGCAGGTCTCGTCGGCGCGCAATCGCATCGACTACGCCACCAAGAAGCTGGCCCGAGCTACTGAGCTGGCCCAGCAGAACTACGGCTCGGCGCAGGCGCGCGACGAGGCCGAGGCGGAGCGGAGATTGGCGGAGTCCGAGTTGCAGGCCGCGCTCGAGAACCGTGAGCTGGCCAGGATCGACCACAAGCGCGCCGTCGAGCAGTTGGCGCTGCGAACGATGACCAGCCCCTTCAACGGCGTGGTGGTAGACCGCATGCTCAACCCGGGTGACCTCGCCGAGTCGGGCTCTGGCCGAAAACCGGTGCTCAAAGTGGCACAGATCGATCCCTTGCGCGTGGATATCGTGTTGCCGGCCAGCGTCTTCGGGCAGGTCAAGCCGGGCCTAAAGGCCAGCGTGGTGCCGGTCGGCAGCAGCGCGCGCTATGCCGCGTCGGTCAAACTGGTGGACAAGCTGATCGATGCTGGCAGCGGGACGTTTGTGGCACGACTCGAATTGCCGAACTCCAATCAGGCGATTCCTGGTGGCGTTCGCTGTATCGCTTCCATCGACGGTATCGTTGGCGCAACCTCGTCGTCAGCACGGTCCAAGCCCTGAGGCTTCAGCGCGTTGCCTTGAGCGCGCCACGTATCTACTTTGTTGCGGCGACCTCGATGTGGCGAGTGCGCTCGACTTAGTCTTACTGTGTCAATAAAATCATGGCACTGTACGCATCTCTTCATTTTTCACATGAGGAACGATGGGTGCAAGCGAACGGTTCGACCGGTACATGGATCACCTGTCTCAGGGACTGGGGCATTTGGACCGTCACGCAGGGCTCAAGGGCTACTGAACGGGTTTGATGCTTGCGTTGGCGCGCAAGAGCGTCGAGCCCATGGCCGCACGAGTCGATCCGCTGCACGCGAGCGCCCGGCATCAAGCACTGCATCATTTCGTGGCCAAGGCCGAGTGGCGCGACGCCGAGATGTTGCGCCGGGTCTGCCAGTGGGTCGTGCCGAAGATGGACTTCGCCCGTGGCGGTTGGTGGATCATCGACGACACTGGTTTTCCCAAGAAGGGCAGGCACTGCGTCGGCGTTGCGCGTCAATACTGCGGGATGCTCGGCAAGCAGGACAACTGCCAAGTGGCTGTCAGCGTATCGCTGGCTTGCGACCAAGGCAGCATCCCCGTGGCATGGCAGCTCTATTTGCCCGAGGACTGGGCGGCCGATCCGGTGCGCAGACTCCAAGCCGGCGTGCCCGAGCAGGTACGCTTTGCGACCAAGACGCAGATCGCGTTGGCGCAGGTGCGTGGCTTGCTGGCCGAAGGGGCGCCGCGCCACTGCGTGTTGGCCGACGCGGGCTACGGTGTCGACACGGCGTTCCGTCAGGCGTTGAGCGACATGGGATTGCAATACGCCGTGGGCGTGACCTCAGCGGTCGTGGTCTGGCCGCCGGGCATCGAGCCGTTGCCGCCCAAGCGCTACAGCGGTAAAGGCCGCCCACCCGTTATGCCCAGGCGCACCGCGCGGCTTCAGCCCGTGAGCGTCAAGGCGCTCGCAATGGAACTGCCTGCCGAAGCGTTCCACACAATCAGCTGGCGCGAGGGCGCCAACGAGCCCCTCTGCGGGCGTTTCGCGGCCGTGCGGGTGCGGCATGCCGGCGGCAACGCCGGCAAGGCAAGGCTACGACCACTGCAGTGGTTGCTGATCGAGTGGCCGGCGGGTCAGGCCGAGCCCGTCAAATACATCTTGTCAACGATGCCCGAGGAGACGCCGCTCGATGAACTGGTCGGCGCGGCGTACCAGCGCTGGCGCATTGAGCGCGACTACCAGGACCTCAAGCAAGACTTCGGACTGGGACATTACGAAGGCCGAGGGTGGCGTGGGTTCCACCACCACGCCACCCTCAGCATCGCAGCCTACGGGTTCTTGATGGCCGAACGACTCACCGCCTACAAGTCCGTCGGCGGTAAAAAAAACTTCATCGAACGGCAAGTGCCTGCCGTTCCCAAGGATTACGTCCCCCGTGGCAGCCCTGCGCGCACAGCGGCACGTGGACCACTCGATCACGACACTGCGCCACCGCCTGAGCTACGAACTCATCGCCCGCCTCGGGAACTGCCCGTGCTGCGGCAGAGCAAGCAAAAAGCTACTCTTGTGACACAGTAAGATTAGGCCGCGCCGGCGTGTTGTCAACGACCAAGCCCGCAGACACGGCGGCAATCACGCAGCAAATCGCCGAGCTTGCAATGACCTGTCGAACGCCGGGCGAGTTGTTGTGTGGGTTTGAGGTTTACGCGCGGAGCATCACTGCCAGGGCGGCGCGCGCCGATGGGTGTCGCCACCTCGCCAGCTATGCACAGCATTACGGCGAGATCACGTGATCTCCCGACCTTAGAACTTTGCTACCAGCGATTGGCGCGCCAGAGGGAGCAGGTTACTTTCACCCTAAAGACGCACTGCCATTCCGTCAGTTCGTTAGCGCACAGATGAGCGGTCGTTTGGATGCCAGCATGTGTGATGCCGACATTCATTGAAGTCACCGCCTCGCGCAGCATCGAGCGCGCCATCTCTTGA